>OCZV010000044.1_pt1 | contig 44056 bp, 45 predicted proteins | sample 1539051 | NCBI WGS metagenome assembly OCZV01 (sample SAMEA3113581, study PRJEB22503) | soil metagenome
CGCCGCCCGCGGCCTGGCGGCCGACACTGGGGCGATCGTGCTGCTCAAGGGCCCCACCACGGTCGTCGCCCACCCCGACGGGCGGGTGCGGCTGTCGACCACCGGGGACGCCCGGCTGGCCACCGCGGGCACCGGAGACGTGCTGTCGGGGCTCATCGGCGCGCTCCTGGCCCGGGGGGCGGACGCCTTCGACGCCGCCGCGGCCGGCGCCTGGCTCCACGGCCGGGCGGCGCAGGCGGGACCGGCCCACGGGCTGATCGCCTCCGACGTCGTCGAGGCGCTGCCGGCGACCCTGGCCACGGTGACGGAACCGGCGGGAGGCATCGCCGGGGGGTCGGTCTAGTGGCGCGGGCCTGGGCCGAGGTCGATCTCGGCGCCATCCGGCACAACGTGCGCACGCTCCGGGCCATCGCTGCGCCCGCCCGGCTCTGCGCGGTGGTCAAGGCCAACGGCTACGGCCACGGCGCCGCCGCGGTTGGCCGCGCCGCGGTCGAGGCCGGCGCGGACTGGCTGGCCGTGGCCCAGGTGGACGAGCTGGTCGGCCTGCGCGACGCCCGGATCGACGTCCCCATGCTGCTGCTGTCGGAGCCCCGGCCCGACGAGGTGGACGACGCCGTGGCGGCGGACGCCCGGCTCACCGTCTACAGCCCGACGATCATCGCCGCGCTGGCCAAGTCGGTGCGGGCCCGGCGGTCGACCGCGGTGGCGGTGCACCTCAAGGTCGACACCGGGATGCACCGGGTGGGTGTCGCTCCCGGCGATGCCGTGGCCGTCGCCCGGTCGATCGGCGAGCTGGCCGAGCTGCGGCTCGAGGGCGTCTGCACGCACATGCCGGTGGCCGACGAGCCCGACAACCCGTTCACCGACGACCAGATCGCCCGGTTCGACGGCGTGGTGGCCGAGCTCCGGGCGGCGGGGATCGATCCCGGCATGCTGCACATGGCCAACTCCGCCGGGGCGATGGCCCACCCCAAGGCGCGCTACGACATGGTGAGGTGCGGCATCGCGGTCTACGGCATCCCCCCGGCCCCGGCGCTGGCTGGGGCCGCCGAGCTGCTGCCGGCGCTGACGCTGGCGTCGGAGGTGTCGTTCGTCAAGCCGGTGGCCGCGGGCGAGCGCATCTCCTACGGGCACCATCACCAGTTCGCGCACGACACGGTCGTGGCCACCGTGCCGATCGGCTACGCCGACGGGGTGTTCCGGTCGCTGCCGCTGGCCGGGCAGGAGGTGCTGATCCGGGGCCAGCGGCGTCCCATCGTCGGCGTGGTGACGATGGACCAGCTGATGGTGGACTGCGGCCTGGGCTCGGAGGTCGTCCCGGGCGAGCAGGTCGTGCTGCTCGGCGAGCAGGCCGGCGAGCGGATCACGCCCGACGAGTGGGCGGCCCGTCTCGGCACCATCTCCTACGAGGTGGTGTGCGCCATCGGCGCCCGCGTGGCGCGCCGCTACAGGTAGGGCCTACGGCATGATCACCGACATCGCCGGGCTGCGGGTCGGGCACTGGACGGACGCCGCCGCGCGCACGGGCTGCACCGTGGTCCTGTTCCCCGACGGCACGGTGGCGTCGGGCGAGGTCCGGGGCGGCGCGCCGGCCACGCGGGACTTCGAGCTGCTGGCGCCGGCCCGGACGGTCAGCCGCATCGACGCGGTCGTCCTCACGGGCGGGTCGGCGTTCGGCCTGGCGGCGGCGGACGGGGTGATGCGCTTCTGCGAGGAGCGGGGCAGGGGCTTCGTCACGCCGGCCGGCCCCGTCCCCATCGTCGTGGCCCTGGGGCTGTTCGACCTTGCCGTCGGAGACCCCAGCGTTCGACCCGGCGCGGAGCAGGGCTATGCCGCCTGCGAGGCCGCCACCGAGGGTCCCATCGAGCTGGGAGCCGTGGGGGCCGGCACCGGGGCCACCGTGGCCAAGCTCGACCCCTCCCGGCCACCTCGGTCCGGCGGACTGGTGTCGGCACGCGCCCAGGCCGGCGACCTGCGGGTGGCGGCGCTTGTGGTCGTCAACGCCGTCGGCACCCCGGGCGGCGACGATGCGGCGGCGCTGAACCTCGCGGCCACCCAGGACGACGCCTGGCGCCGGGTGACCGGGACCGGGTTCGGCAACACCACGGTCGGGCTCTTGGCCACCAACGCCCGCCTCGACAAGCTCGGCTGCCACCTGGTGGCCCAGGGTGCGCACGACGGGCTGGCACGCGCGTTGTTCCCGGCGCACACCCGGGGCGATGGCGACGCATTCGTGGCGGCGGCCACGGGTGACATGGCAGCCGACGTCGACGTGGACGTGGTGCGGGCGCTGGCCGTCCACGTCGTCGCCCAGGCGATCGGGTCGCTGGCGGACTGAGGGTGGCGGCCCGGAGCCGGGCCTCAGAAGGGCCGTTCGGGCGGGCCGACCACCGGGCCGGGAGTGAACGTGGCCGGCATCCGGACGACGCCGTTCAGTTGGGGGTTGCCCTGATAAAACTGCGTGGCGTCGCGGTCGACGACGTAATCGGGCAGGCGGGCGAGCACCTGGCGCACGAGCACCTGGAACATGGTGCGGGCCATGTGCATCCCGATGCACCGGTGGGGCCCCACGCCGAACGCCAGGTGCGGGTTGCGCTCCCGGTCGAGGACGACCTCGTCGGGCCGCTCGAAGACGCGCTCGTCCCGGTTGGCCGACAGCCAGCTGAGCATGAGGTGGTCGCCCCGCCGCAGCTGCTGGCCGCCCAGCTCGACGTCGCGGGTGACCGTGCGGGTCAGCGTCTCGTTCACCGACGTGAAGCGCAGGAACTCGTCGGTGGCGGCGCCCAGGAGCTGGGGTTCGTCGATGAGCCGCCGGCGGAGGTCGTCGTGCCCGTCGAGCTGGTAGAGGGTCAGCGACGTGAGCGAGGTGGTCGTGTCCAGCCCGCCCGCCACGAGGTTCCACAACACGGCGATGAGCTCGTCGTCGGTGAGCCGCCGCCCGCCGTTCGCTTCCGTGTCCACCTCCATCTCCACCAGCTGGGTGAGGAGGTCGTCCCGGGGCTCGCGCCGGCGGGCGTCGATCTCACCCTGCAGCTCGCTCAGCATGGCGGGGACGTGGCCGAGGGCCCGTTCGTACTCCGGGCTTCCCGGCCGGTAGGACACACTGCCGTGGAACACGTCGGCGTAGTGGGGCCAGCTGTCGTGGGGCAGTCCCACCAGCTCCATCGTCAGGATCGCCGGCACCGGGTTGGCCAGGTCGAGCACCAGGTCGATGCGGCCGGACTCGATCCGCTGGTCGAGGAACCAGGTGGTGGTCGCCTCCATCAGCGGCTGCATGCGGGCGATGGCGGGCGGGGCCAAGAATCGGTTGAGGACCCGCCGCACGGCACCGTGGCGGGGACCCTCCACCTCGGCGATCCCCTGGGGCGGGATCGTTCCCCGGGGCAGGCCGGCGATGCCCACGTAGTCGATGCCGTCGCCGTCGGTCCCGGGCCCGTAGCGGCTGGAGAACGTCTCGGCGTCGCGGGAGACGGTGGCCACCTCGTCGTAGCCGCTGACGACCCAGAACCCGCCGTAGTTGGGGTTGAACGCCACGGGGCAGCGCCGCAGCTCGGCCCACCGTGCATGGCGGTCGCGGTGGAACTCGGCGCTGTGGTGGTCGAAGTCGACCGTCGCTCGGTCCGCCATGGCATCGGTCATCGCGCTGCCTCTCCTCCCGGGCCGGAGGCCACCGTCATAGCAGTTTCTGACGGTGGCGTCATTCCTGGGCTATGAATGGGCGCATGGGGGACGAGCTGAGCCGCCTGCTCGCTGAGCGGCGCGGCCCGCCCGCGCCGATCGACGCCGATCGGATGCGGCGCGAGCGCCACGCCCGGCTGCAGGCGGAGATGGAGCGACAGGGCGTCGAGGTGGCGGTCCTGCTGCACGGGCCCAACGTCGCTTACGCCACCGGCCAAGCGGTGCGGGGCGTCGACGTGTCCCACGCCACCTTCGATCGACCGGTGGCGGTCGTGGTCGCGGGCGAGGAGCGGCCGCACCTCTTGGCCGACGACATCGATCCCGCGCTCGACGTCGAGCGCCACCAGGCGGCGTGGCCCGAGCTGGACGAGGGGGCGGCGGGGCTGGGCAAGGTCCTGGCCGACGTCGCCGGTCCGCTGGGCGGGCGCCGGCTGGCGGTGGACGAGCAGAGCGGGGCGATGCTGCGGGCCGGTGCGCTCGACGGGGCAGCGGTCGTCGACGCGTCGCCGCTCGTCGGCGCCGCCAAGCTGGCCAAGACCGCCGACGAGCTGGCCTGCATCGCCGAGGCGCAGCGGCGCAACGAGGAGGCCATGGTCGCGGCACAGGCAGTCGCCCGCCCGGGCGCCACGCGCGGCCAGCTCGCGGGGACGTTCCTGGCCCGGTTGGTCGAGCTGGGTGTCGACACAAACCTGATCGACCCGATCTTCCAACCCATGCCCCGGTCGGCCGCCGACGGTCCCCGCACCACCACCGAGACCATCGCCTTCCCCACCGGCGTCGGCGATCCCACCTTCTCCGAGGGGGACCTGGTCTGGGTCGACGCCGGCATCGACCACCTGGGTTACGCCTCGGACTTCGGGCGGACCTGGGTGATCGACCGCCAGCCGAACCCGGCCGAGGCGCAGCTCTTCGAGGGCTGGTGCGCCGTGATGGTGGCGGTGCTCGACGTGCTGAAGCCGGGGGTGACGGGCGGCGACCTGTGCCGAGCCGCCGAGGCGGTCGAGGGGAAACGAGGGCGACCGTGGCTGCCGCACTTCTACCTGGCCCACGGCGTGGGGGTGGAGAGCGCCGAGATGCCGCTCGTGGGTACGGACCTGGGCCCAGAGTTCGACGACCGGTTGGTCATGGCGCCGGGCATGGTGCTCGTGGTCGAACCGGTCGTCTGGGCCGACGGCGTCGGCGGCTACCGGGCCGAGGAGATCGTGGCCGTGACCGAGGACGGCTGGTGCCACCTCGGCGGCGGCCATCCGTACCCGCCCTTCGGTTCATGAGCGCCGTGGCTGCCACGACTGCCGACGACGCTGCGGACACCGCGCTGCGGGCGGCCCGCAGGGACCGGCTGTTCGACGCCATGGCCGGGGTGGGGCTCGACGCGCTGGTGCTCGGCCGGCGGGACTCGGTGGCCTACGCCACCGGGCTGCGGTCGCTGTGGACGGCGGCGACGCGCCCGTTCGCGGCGGCGTCCGTGCTGGTTGGGGCGGGCCGGGCGACGCACCTGCTATCGACCTGGGACGAGGGCGTCCCGCCCGAGGTGCCGTTCGAGCACCTGTACGGGATCACCTGGAGCCCGGCCGTCATGGCGGCATCCGTGGGGGCGATCCCCGGGCTGGTCGATGTCCGGCGGATCGGGGTCGAGGCCCTGTCGCCCGGCTTCGAGCACATGCTGCGCCGCCTTGCGCCCGGAGCCGAGGTGGTCCCGGCCGACGACCTCCTGCGGGCCGTCCGGGCGCTCAAGCTGCCGGCGGAGGTGGAGCGGATCCGGTCAGCGGTCGCCGTTGCCAGGGAGGCGGTGGAAGCGGCCGGCGCCGCGCTCGGGGGTGGGCTCGACCCCGTCGCCGCCCGGGCTGCGGCGCTGCGGGCGGCGGCCGAGCGGGGCGTCACGATGCCCGGGTCGGGGGTGGTGGTGCAGCCGGTCGGTTCCGGCGCCGAGCCGGTCCATGTCGACGTCGGGCTGCTGGTCGACGGCGACGAGGGCGGGATGGGCCGCACGGTGTCGCTCGGTGACGCCGGCGACGCCGGCGGGCCGCGGGACGACGCGGCGGTCGACGCCCAGCGGCGGTTGCTCGACGCCTGCCGGCCGGGAGCGACCGGCGTCGACGTCCGGGACGCGGTGGCCGGGGTCCGTGCCGATCGGTGGATGGTGCGGGGCAGCGGCATGGGGTTCGAGCCGCCAGTCGTCACCGATGCGTTGGGAACGGCCTCGGTGATCGACGAGGCGATGGTCCTGTCCGTCGAGGTCGAGCTCGACGGGTGGCGTCGCCGCGACCTCGCCGTGGTCGGCCCGACCACCACCGAGGCCCTCTGAGCTGCGTGCAGGGCCCCTAGTCTGACCTGGTGCCCGTGGAGCCCCGCGACGCCGCGACGCTCGTCGCCCGCACGTCCTCCGTGGATGCCACCCAGGAGCTGGCGGCGGCGCTGGCGGCGCTGGCCCAGCCGGGCGACCTGATCGTGCTGGCCGGCGACCTCGGTGCCGGCAAGACGGCGTTCGTCCAGGGCTTCGGCCGCGGCCTCGGGGTCACCGAGCCGATCACCAGCCCCACCTTCACGCTTGTCCAGGAGTACGCCGGGCGCCTGCCCGTGCACCACGTCGACGTCTACCGACTCGACCAGCTCAGCGAGGTCGTGGATCTCGGGCTGTCCGAGCTGCTCGACGACCGCGGCGTCGTCCTCATCGAGTGGGGGGACGCCATCACGCCGCTGCTCCCGTCCGACCTACTCGAGGTGCGGCTCACCTTCGGCGCCGGCGACGACGACCGCACCCTCGTGCTGCGCAGCTCGGGTCGGTCCTGGCTGCGGCGCATGGCCTCGCTGGTCGAGGCGGTCGCCCCCTGGGCGGGGGTGCCGGACGGGGCCGCACCGTGCTGATCCTCGGCATCACCACGTCGACGATGCAGGTCGGCTGCGCCATCGGCGGCCACGAGGGCGTGCTGGCCTCGGTCCACTCCAGCCGGGGCAGGCGCCACGCCGAGTCGCTGGCCCCGTCGATCGACTTCCTGCGGCACCAGGCCCGGGTGGAACTGAGCGAGATCGGGTGCGTGGCGGTCGACGTCGGCCCCGGGCTGTTCACCGGGCTGAGGGTGGGCATCGCCGCCGGCAAGGCCATGGCCCACGCGCTGCGGATCCCGATGATCGGCGTGACCAGCCTCGACCTGCTGGCGTTCCCGGTGCGCTGGAGCCCCCGACTGATCGTGACGGCCATCGACGCCCGCCGGGGCGAGCTGTTCACGGCGACGTACCGCCAGGTGCCCGGCGGCGTCCAGCGCCTGAGCGGCCCCCAGCTCTCGTCGCCGGACGACCTGGCGGGCGAGGTCGAGGCGACCAGGGAGGACATGCTGCTGGTGGGCGACGGCGCCCGGCGCTACTGCGAGGCGTTCGCCGACCTGTCCAACGTCGAGGTCGGGGACCAGGGGCTGGCCCACCCGTCGGCCGCGTCGCTGGTGCAGCTGGCCCATGCCCGGGCCTTGCGCGAGGACTTCGTCAAGTCGTGGGAGCTCGAGCCGCTGTACCTGCGGCGCCCCGACGCCGAGATCAACTGGTCGACCCGCGACGCCCGGGAGGCCGGCTAGTGGAGCGTCGCCCGTCCACTCCCCGCTCGCGGGTCCTGTCGCTTCCGGTGCGGCGCCTACCGCCGCCGGCGCCGATAGGCGCCGACAGCGGCGCCGCATCCTCAGCGCCACCCGTTCGCTCCCGCCCTGACGCTCTGGCGTTGATGGCCTCGGCCTGCGGCCGAGTCGAGGTTCTCTAGTGGCCCGCGCCCTGCGCCTGCCCGGTGACGCCGATGCGTTGGAGGTGCGGATCACGCCGATGCGTCGCCGCCACCTGCGCGGCGTGCTGCGGATCGAGCAGCAGGTGTACCCCCGGCCCTGGACGTTCGGGCTGTTCCTGGGGGAGATCAGCCAGCGCGGTAGCCGGGTCTACCTGGTGGCCCGGGTGGGATCGGAGGTGGTGGGTTATGCCGGATTGTTCCGGGCCGTCGACGACGGCCACATCACCACGATCGCCGTCGACCCGGCGTGGCAGCGCCACGGCGTCGCCACCCGGATGCTGCTGGCTCTGGCCCGGGCGGCGATCGAGCGCGGGTGCCGCAACCTCACGCTCGAGGTGCGGATGAGCAACTCGGGCGCGCAGGCGCTGTACCAGCGCTTCGGCTTCGTGCCCGCCGGCGTGCGCAAGGGCTACTACCCGGAGACCGGCGAGGATGCCCTGGTCATGTGGGCCAACGACGTCGACACCGAGGAGTACGCCACCCGCCTCCGGGAGATCGAGTCCGCCCTCCCCGGCCGCACCGTCGTCGAGGGCGATTGGATCTGACTTTCGAGGGGGAGGGAAACCCTCCAGCCCGACCCCCACCCGCCGCCCCGTAATGGTGTCGGTCTCCGGGCGACCCGCCGCCGCTGGACCTGCCCCCACCGATTGGGTCGCCGCCTGTCGGCGGCGTCGTCATGCTGGTCGCTCGACCGGCGAAGCCGGACCGAGCGACAGAGGGGGGCTCCGGCAGGAGCCTCTGTCCCCCACACCCCCCGCCAGCCGACGCCCGTAGGCTGACTGAATGGCCGACGTGATCCTGGGCATCGAGACCTCCTGCGACGAGACCGCCGCTGCAGTGGTCGAGCGGGCCACGCGCGTGCGCTCGTCGGTGGTCGCCAGCCAGATCGACCGCCATGCCCGCTACGGCGGCGTCGTTCCCGAGATCGCGAGCCGGGCCCACGTCGAGCTGCTCACCCCCGTGCTGGCCGAGGCGCTGGTGGAGGCCGGGGTCGCGGACCAGGAGGTGGAGGCCGTGGCCGCCACCGCCGGACCCGGACTGGTCGGCTCGCTGCTGGTGGGCGTCAGCGCCGCCAAGGCTCTGGCCTTGGTATGGGACGTGCCCTTCGTGGCCGTCAACCACCTCGAGGGCCACCTCTACGCCTCGTTCCTGGAGGAGCCCGACCTGGAGCTGCCGCTCGTGGTGCTGCTGGTGTCGGGCGGCCACACGCTGCTGGTCCACATGGAGGACCACGGCCGCTACCGGCTGCTCGGCTCGACCATCGACGACGCCGCCGGGGAGGCGTTCGACAAGGTGGCCCGGTTCTTGGGTCTCGGCTATCCCGGCGGACCGGTCATCGACCGCATCGCCGCCGATGGCGACCCGCACGCCATCGCCTTTCCTCGGGCCATGGCCGATCGGCCCTACGACTTCAGCTTCAGCGGGCTCAAGACGGCGGTGGTCAACCACGTCCGCCGCCATCCCGACGTCGCCACCGCCGACGTGGCCGCCAGCTTCCAGGAGGCGGTCGTCGACGTCCTCGTCACCAAGGCCCGGCAAGCGGCCCGCGACGTGGGTGCCAAGGGGCTGTGCCTGGGCGGCGGGGTAGCGGCCAACAGCTCCCTGCGATCGCGGTTCGTGGAGGCGTGCGACGAGGACGGCATCCGCCCGTTCGTCCCCAGCCGGTCGATGTGCACCGACAACGCCGCCATGATCGCCGCCGCCGCGTGGTGGCGCCTGCGCTCCGACGGCCCGTCCCCGCTCGACACCGGCGCCACGCCGAACCTTCGCCTTCCCGTGGCCTGAAGGGGCAAGCCTTTGGCACTCACGGGTTGCGAGTGCTAACCGGCGTGGCCTAGCGTTAGCACTCGACATAGGGAGACTGCTAACCCACCCGGGGTTAGCCGAGCGAGCGCCAATGGAGGCGACACGCATGAACCTGCAGCCCCTCGACGATCGCATCGTCGTCAAGCCCGGTGAGAGCGAGGAGACCACCGCCAGCGGACTGGTCATTCCCGATACAGCCAAGGAGAAGCCGCAGCAGGGCGAGGTCCTGGCCGTGGGCCCTGGCAAGCGCTCCGAGCAGACCGGCGAGATCATCCCCATCGGTGTGAGCGTGGGCGACACCGTCCTCTACAGCAAGTACGGCGGCACCGAGGTCACCCTCGAAGGCGAGGACGTGCTCGTCCTCTCGGCCCGTGACGTACTTGCGATCGTGAAGAAGTGAGCGGCTGATGCCCAAGATCCTCAAGTTCGACGACCAGGCCCGGCGATCACTCGAGACCGGCGTCAACAAGCTCGCCGACGCGGTGAAGGTCACGCTCGGCCCCAAGGGCCGCAACGTGGTGCTCGACAAGAAGTGGGGCGCGCCGACCATCACCAACGACGGCGTGTCGATCGCCCGTGAGATCGAGCTCGACGACCCCTTCGAGAACATGGGCGCGCAGCTCGTGAAGGAGGTCGCCACCAAGACCAACGACGTCGCCGGCGACGGCACCACGACCGCCACCGTGCTGGCCCAGGCGCTGGTGCGCGAGGGCCTCCGCAACGTGGCCGCCGGTGCCAGTCCTACCGGGCTCAAGAAGGGCATCGAGAAGGCCGTGACGGCCGCGGTCGAGGCCATCGCCGACCAGGCCAGGGAGATCGACGACCGCTCCGAGATCGCTCAGGTGGCGGCCATCTCCGCTGCCGATCCGGCCATCGGCGACGTGCTGGCCGACGCCATCGACAAGGTCGGCAAGGACGGCGTGGTCACGGTCGAGGAGTCCAACACGTTCGGCATGGAGCTCGAGTTCACCGAGGGCATGCAGTTCGACAAGGGCTACCTGGCGCCGTACTTCGTCACCGACCAGGACCGGCAGGAGGCCGTCCTCGAGGACGCCTACGTGCTGCTGCACCAGGCCAAGATCAGCTCGGTGCAGGACCTGCTCCCGGTGCTCGAGAAGGTCATGCAGACGGGCCGCCCGCTGCTGATCATCGCCGAGGACGTCGAGGGCGAGGCGCTGGCGACGCTGGTGGTCAACAAGATCCGGGGCACGTTCAACAGCGTGGCCGTCAAGGCTCCCGGGTTCGGCGACCGCCGCAAGGCGATGCTGCAGGACATGGCCATCCTCACCGGCGGCCAGGTCGTGGCCGAGGAGGTCGGGCTCAAGCTCGACAACATCACCCTCGACCTGCTGGGCCGGGTCAAGAAGGTCATCGTCACCAAGGACGACACCACGCTCGTCGAGGGCGCCGGGTCCGAGGACGAGATCAAGGGCCGCATCCAGCAGATCCGCAACGAGATCGACACGACGGACTCCGACTGGGACCGCGAGAAGCTGCAGGAACGGCTGGCCAAGCTGTCCGGCGGCGTGGCGGTCGTGAAGGTCGGCGCCGCCACCGAGGTCGAGCTCAAGGAGAAGAAGCACCGCATCGAAGACGCCCTGTCGGCCACCCGTGCCGCCATCGAGGAGGGCATCGTCGCGGGCGGTGGCGTTGCGCTGCTGCGCAGCCGGGCCGCGGTCGGCAAGGTCGTCGACTCGCTCTCGGGCGACGAGGCCACCGGCGCGCGCACCGTCTACCGGGCGCTCGAGTGGCCGGCCCGGCTCATCGCCGCCAACGCCGGGTTCGAGGGTGCGGTGGCCGTGCGCCAGATCGAGGCCGAGACCGGGTCGATCGGCCTCAACGCCCTGAGCGGCGACTACGAGGACCTGGTGAAGGCCGGCGTCATCGACCCGGCCAAGGTCACGCGGGCGGCGCTGCAGAACGCAGCGTCGATCGCCGGCCTGGTGCTCACCACCGAGTCGCTCGTCGCCGACAAGCCCGAGCCACCCGCCCCCATGCCCGCCGGCGGAGGCGATCCCATGGGCGGCATGGGTGGCATGGGCGGGATGATGTAAGTCGTCATCGCCGCCTGAGCGCCACGCTCGCACGGCACGACGGGCCCGCCGCCCTGGGTGGCGGGCCCGTCCGCGTGGTGGGTGAGTGAGATGCAGGACGTCGCCGGCGCCGGGCTGAATCAGCGCTCCCGGCTGGGCAGCTCGCTGGGACCGACGTTGGCGACCAGCCAGGCGTTGAGGGGGCCGAGCGACCGCCAGCGGTCGGCGACCGTGTCCCGGGCCTCGGCGGTGTGCAGCCACGGGCCGGGAGCGTGGTCCCACCATCCGATGATGCCCTTGAGGCGCAGGAGCTCGATCCGGGGGTGGTCCGCGGGATAGCCGCGAGGCGCGGTCTTGAGCTCGTCGTGGGCGCCGATCTCGCCGTCCTTCCGGCGGATGTCGGCGACGATCTGCTCGAGCTCGGGGCCGGTCTCGTCGTCGGCGATCGCCTCCCGAAGGCGGGCGAGCTGGTCGCTCGCCGGCATGTACGCGCCGCCGCCGACCATCATCCCCTCGGCCGAGACCTGCAGGTACAGCGTTCCGACCCCCTCGTGCGCCGCCCCGATGACAGCGGCGGCCGCGGTCTTGTAAGGCGACTTGTCCCTCGAGAACCGGGTGTCGCGGTTGGGGCGGAACACCTTGGCCTCGCCGAACTCCGGCCGCAGGTCCTCGAGCAGGTGCTCCAGTGGCGCCCGGACGTCCCGCTCGTAGCGCGGCTTGTTGGCCTGCCACCAGTCACGCGTGTTGTTGGCGGCCAGCTCTTCATAGAAGAGAACCAAGCCGCTCCCGAACCCCTCGAACAGCACCTCGCGGACTTTAGGCGTCTGAGCCCGGGTACCGACGAGGGCCGTAGCACCAACGAGGGCCGTCTCAGGTCGTTCATGAAGCCCCTGGACTGGAGAGGTCAACCGGCCAGCACACCTCGGCGCGGTCGTCGGCGGGGTAGTGCTCACGGATCGGGCCCGGAGCGCCGATGCCCCGCTCGGCGACGACGGTGCCCAACGCGCCGTAGGTCTGGTCGATGTCGTCGAACGGTCCGGTGTGGACCATGACGGCGAGGTCGCTCGCGCCCAACTGGTGCGGTGCGGCCCGTCCGAGGCGTCCGGCGGCGCCCACCGCGACGGGTGTGCCCGAGCCTCCGATGGGCACGAAGGCGACCACCGTGCCCTTCCCGGATTCGAAGAACTCGTCCGGGTAGAGGGCGCCGTCGGGCCCCGTGGGACCGATGCCAAGACCATCGAGCGCCTGGTGCAGCTCGGCCAGGGCGGTGCCGAGCCAAGCTGGGCAGTCCTCGAAACCCACCGGCTCGCTGATGGCCAGCGTCGGCGTGGCCGGTACAGAGCGCAGCTCGACGTCGGCGGGCCGACGGACATCCTCGAGCAGCGCCTGCAGCGAGGCGACCGTCGCCTGGGTCTGTGCCAGCTGCTCCTGCATGTGGCGGAGGTGGACCAGGATGGCGTGGTTGCGTGCGTCGACGTCGGGGGCGTCGAGCACGGCCCGGATCCGGTCGAGTGGCATCCCCAGGTCGCGGAAGCGCCGGATCGCCTGTGCCGTCGACGTTTGGGCGGCGGAGTAGAGCCGGTAGCCGGACGAGGGGTCGACGGCGGCGGGCTCCAGGAGCCCAACGTCGTGGTAATGCCTGAGCGCTTTGACGCTCAGGTAGGTCATCTTCGAGAACTGGCCGATGGTCACCAGCACGTCCATGGCGCTCATCTACTCCACTGCGACCCCGTCGAACGTGCGGATCATGGCGGTGACACCCTGGTCCATCATCCCCTCGATGGCTGGTGCGACGTCGTCCGGCAGGACGTCGGTGATCCAGACCAGCCGGCTGCCGCCATCAGGCTCGCCGACGACCTCGAACGAGGCGTTGTGATGGGTCGACCCCAGTGGGCCCTCGATCGCGGTGTAGGAGAGGCGGCGGCGGTCGTCGTCGACGTCGATGATCAGCTCCCGCACCACCGCCCCGTTGGCGAAGGTCACGACCCGAGCACCCGGCTCCAGCGCCGTGTCGACCACGAATCCCTGCGCCAGCCGCTCGTGCACGGCGCCGACGTCGCGTATCGCCCTCCACACGTCCTCCGGATTGCGGCCGAGCTTGATGTCTCTGCGTAAGGAAGCCATGGCCGAAGCATCACCCCTCCCCCAACGGGAGGGTCAAGCGGCCAGCGCGGCACCGGCGGACTAGCCGCAGCGCCGATTGGGCAAGGCCGGAGTGGTGCACGGTTCGTCGACCGCCGCCGGCCGGGGATGAGGGGCAGCTGAGACGTTTGGCTACTCCTCGGCCCGGGAGCACCGTCCCGGCGATCAACCTCCGCTGACCGCCTCCAGCTCGTCGGCCACCACCGGCGACGGATCGTCCGCCCCGGCGAGCCAGCCGTCGGGCAGCGTCACCCGGATGGGGCCCGAGGACTTGCCCCGGGGCTGGCCGGTCGTCCCCGGCAGGGGAGCGAGGTCGGGGTCGAGCCGGTCGAGCTCGGCCTCGAGCGCCGCGATGGTCGGGGCGGCGGTGAGGCGTCGCCGCAGCTCGCCACCCACCGGATAGCCCTGCAGGTACCAGCCCACGTGCTTGCGGACGTCGCGCACGGCGATCGGTTCGGTCAGCCATTCGGCGAGCAGGCGGGCGTGGCAGCGGAGCACTTCGCAGACCTCGCCCAGGCGGGGCGGACCGGGCGCGGGCCGCCCTGCAAACGCCAGCGCCAGGTCCCGGAACAGCCACGGGCGGCCGAGGCAGCCGCGACCCACCACCACGCCGTCGCAGCCGGTCGTGTCCATCATCCGCAGCGCATCGGTGGCCTCCCAGACGTCGCCGTTGCCGAGCACGGGGATGCTCGTGACGGCGCGCTTGAGCGCGGCGATCGCCGTCCAGTCCGCCTGGCCCGAGTAGTGCTGCTCGGCGGTGCGGGCGTGGAGCGAGACGGCGGCGGCTCCTTCGCCTTCGGCGATGCGACCGGCGTCGAGGAAGGTGCGCAGGCGATCGCCGACGCCGATGCGCAGCTTGACGGTGACCGGCACGGGCCCCGTAGAGCCGGCGGCGCCGACGGCGGCCCGCACGATGTCGCGGAACAACGCCCGGCGCACCGGCAGCGCCGCCCCGCCGCCCTTGCGGGTCACCTTGGCGACCGGGCAACCGAAGTTGAGGTCGATGTGGTCGGCTCGCTCGTCGCCCACCAGGAGGCGGACCGCCTCGGCCACGGCGCGGGGCTCGGTGCCGTAGAGCTGGATCGACCGCACCGGCTCGTCGTCGGCGAACCGGGCCATGCGCAGCGTCTTGTCGTTGCGCTCGGCCAGGCCCCGGGCCGTGATCATCTCGCTCACGAACAGCCCGCCGGGCTCGAACGACCGGCACAGGCGGCGGAACGGCGCGTTGGTGATGCCGGCCATGGGCGCCAGCACCACCGGCGGCCACAGGTCGAGCGGACCGATGCGCAGCGCCGGGCCGGCGCCGGCCGGTACGAGGTGGGCACCGTTTTCGGTGACGGGATCCGTTGAATTTCGACGGATCGCGTCACCAGAACCGTTCATGAGGGCAGCACCCACAGATCGGTTATCGATACACCAAGGTCGGCCAGCAGCGTGCGGAGCAGGGGGAGCGACAGCCCCATCACCGTGCCGTGGTCGCCCTCGATGCCGGCGACGAAGGGTGCGCCGTAGCCGTCGATGGTGCAGGCGCCCGCCACACCCAGCGGCTCCCCGGTGGCGATGTAGGCCTCGATCTCGGCGTCGGACGGGCAGCCGAACCGGACGACGGTCTCGGCGACGCCGGACGTGCGCCGGCCGGTGGTCACGTCGACGACCGCGTGGCCGGTGACCAGGACGCCCGATCGCCCCCGTTGTGCCCGCCACCAGGCGAGGGCCTGGTCCGCCGAGACCGGCTTGCCTCGCACCTCGCCGTCTATCACCAGCATCGAGTCGCAACCCACGACCAGGGCTCGGGGGCGCTCCCCATCGTCACCGGGCTCGTCGGCCAGCCGTCGGCCGACAGCCTCGGCCTTGCGTTCGGCCAGCGTGCGGGCCGCGTCGGCGGGCGCCAAGCCGGTGACGGCGTCCTCGTCGACGCCGCTGACCACGACGTCCGGCGCGAGCCCGGCGGCGCGCAACAGCGTCAGGCGGGCCGGTGACGCGGAAGCGAGGACGAGGCGGCGGACGGGCCGGTGGGGCACCCCGCCAGCCTGGCACGGCCAAGCCGGCACGCCACCCACCCGTGCCGTGGACGTCCGCGTCCGTCCGGCGTCGGCCGAAGTGGGTGCCGGTAGCCTGCCGGGGCATGGACAAGCCGCCCCCTGACCCCGCCAAGCTGCTGGCCCAGTGGATGGAATGGGAGCGCGGCGAGACGCCGCCTGGGCGCGTGATGAGCAACCTCAAGACCGGGGGACTGCGCGACCTGCTCGAGGCGCTGGTGGCGCAGACGGCCAGCTCGGGCGCCCAGTCTGGTGCCTGAGCGCCCGACCGGCCCCCAGGAGGCGGCGCCCGACGAGTGGCCGGAGGCTGTCAACGTCTCGGCCCGTGAGGCGGCGGAACGGGGGCTGCCGGGCTGGCCCGGTCCCGGCGAGCAACCGCCAGCGGCCCCGGTGCCCCTCCCGGACGGCCGCGGCGGGGCGCAGCGGATCCCCCGCCCGAACAATGCCCGCCCCGGTGGTCCAGCCCCGTGGGCGCACCTGCCGCCCGAGCGGCGGCGCCCCGGCGTAGCCCAGGTGGCGGCGGCGCTGGCGTCGCTGGGACCGGCCCGGCCGTCGGACCGCGAGCGCGCCCATCCCCGGGCCCGACCTTCGGCGGTGCTCGCCCCCCTCTACGACGACGGCGGCCAAGCCGTGGTGGTGCTCACCCGGCGCACCTGGGGCATGAGGACCCACCAGGGCGAGGTGAGCTTCCCCGGCGGTCGGGTCGAGCCGGGCGAGTCAGCCGTGGACGGCGCCCTGCGGGAGGCCAAGGAGGAGATCGATCTCGACCCGTCCACGGTCGAGATCGTCGGCGAGCTCGACCACCTGGCCACGGTGTCGAGCTGGTCGTTCATCGTCCCGTACGTGGGCGTCCTGCCCGGCCGGCCGGAGACTCACCCGAACCCCGACGAGGTCGAGGCCGTGCTCCACGTGCCCTTGGCCGAGCTGCTCGACCCCGCCAACTTCCGCGAAGAGGTGTGGACGTTCCCGGGCGGCGACTCCCGGCCGATCTACTTCTTCGAGCTGGTGGGCGACACCGTGTGGGGCGCCACCGCCAACCTGCTCCGCCAGCTGCTCGGTGCCGGCACCGGGACGCTAGGCCGGGGCGACCTCAACCATCCCGACGTGTGAACCGCGGCTGCTGGCCGTTTCAGCACAGGAACGGTCGCTGGGACGGCCGATTCTGTACCGAGAATGGCCTTGGGGCACCTACCAGGTCCCGTAGTTCGGGGCTTCCTTGGTGATCGTGATGTCGTGGGGGTGCGACTCCCGCAGGCCGGCACCGGTGATCCGCACGAACCGCGCGTTGCGCTGGAGGTCGGCGATGCTGGCGGCGCCGCAGTAGCCCATGGCCGCCCGCACGCCGCCGACCAGCTGGAACAGCACGTTGGCGACCGGTCCCTTGTAGGCGACCCGGCCCTCGATGCCCTCGGGCACCAGCTCGTCGGTGTCGATCACGTCGCCCTGGAAGTAGCGGTCCTTGGAGTACGACCGGGCCTTCATGGCGCCCATCGACCCCATGCCCCGGTACTCCTTGTAGCGCTCGCCCTGGTGGAGCACGACCTCACCCGGCGACTCGTCCACGCCGGCTAGCAGGCCTCCCAGCATCACGGTGTCGGCGCCGGCGGCGATGGCCTTGGCCACGTCGCCGGAGTACTGGATCCCGCCGTCGGCGACCACGGTGGCGCCGTGCCGGGCGGCCGCCGTGGCGCAGTCGTAGGTGGCCGTGACCTGGGGGACGCCGACGCCCGCCACCACCCGGGTGGTGCATATGCTCCCGGGGCCAACCCCAGCCTTCACGCCGTCGGCGCCGGCGCCGACCAGGGCGTCGACCGCCTCGGCGGTGGCGACGTTGCCGGCGATCACGTCGATCGGGAACGCGCCCTTCACCTGCTTGACCACGTCGAGCACCGCCTGGCTGTGGCCGTGGGCGGTGTCCACCACCAGCACGTCCACGCCCGCGTCGACGAGCCGTTCGGCCCGCTCGAGGGCATCGGGACCGACGCCTACGGCGGCGCCCACTCGCAGGCGACCCTTCTCGTCCTGTGTGGAGTGGGGGAAGTCGGTGCGCTTCTTGATGTCCTTGACCGTGATCAGGCCCTTGAGCAGGCCCCGGTCGTCGACGATCGGCAGCTTCTCGATGCGGTTCTTCCAGAGGATGTCCTTGGCGTCCTCGAGCGTGGTCCCGAGCGACGCCGTCACCAGCGGCGGCCGGCGCATCACGTTGGCGATGGGCTGGTCGACGTCCTCGATGAAGCGCAGGTCACGGTTGGTCAGCAGCCCCACCAGGTGGCCCTCAGCGTCGGTGATCGGCACGCCCGAGATGTGGTAGCGGGCCATGACCTCCAGGGCGTCGGTCACCAGCGCCTCGGCCGGCAGCGTGACGGGGTCGACGATCATGCCCGACTGGCTGCGCTTCACCTTGTCGACCTCTGACACCTGGTCGTCGACCGACAGGTTGCGGTGGATGACGCCGATGCCACCGGCCCGGGCCAGCGCGATGGCGAGCGGGGCCTCTGTGACCGTGTCCATGGCCGCCGACACGATGGGGATGGCCAGCTCGATCCTCGGCGTCAGCCGGGTGCTGGTGCTGACCTCGGCCGGGAGGACCGACGACTCGGCCGGCAACAGCAGCACGTCGTCGAAGGTCAGGCCTTCCTTGGCGAACTTCGGCGGGTAGTCGTCACCGGGATCGGGGACGAAGGGACTGGCAGCGGCCTCCATGGGTGGAGTTTAGGTGGGGGTCGCTACCTTCCGGATGATGGGCCGACCCTCATACCACATGACCCCCGACGAGCTGCGGCGGTGGGGGCACGCCGCCGTCGACTGGGTGGCCGACTACCTCGACACGATCGAGCAGCACCCGGTGCTGACCGACGTAGCGCCCGGCCAAGTCCGGTCGTGGCTGCCGCCCTCGCCACCGGCGGACCCCGAGCCGTTCGACGCCGTGCTCGCCGACCTCGACCGAGTGGTCGTCCCGGCGACCACGCACTGGCAGCATCCCGGGTTCCACGCCTACTTCCCGGCCAACACCTCCGGGCCGGCCATCCTGGGCGACATCGTCTCGAGCGGGCTAGGCACCCAGGGGATGCTGTGGCAGACCGGTCCGGCGTGCACCGAGGTCGAGACCCACGTGCTCGACTGGATGGTCGAGGCGCTGGGCCTGCCCGAGCGCTTCCTGTCCACAGGCGCCGGCGGGGGCGTGATCCAGGACTCCGCATCGTCGGCCACCCTGTGCGCGCTGCTCGCCGCCCGGGAGCGGGCCCTGGCCCGGACCGGCGTCACCATCGACCGGCTCACTGTCTACGCATCGACCCAGGCGCACTCGTCGCTGGAGAAGGGCGCCCGCGTCGCCGGCCTGCGGCCCGAGCAGCTCCGGATGATCGACGTGGACGACGCCTTCGCCCTCCGCCCCGACCTGCTGGCCGCGGCCGTAGGTGCCGACCGGGCCGACGGCCGAGTCCCCTGCCTGGTGATGGCCACGATCGGCACCACCAGCTCGTTGGCCGTCGATCCGGTGCCCGCCATCGCCGACATCGCCGAGGGGGCGGGGATGTGGCTGCACGTCGACGGCGCCATGGCGGGATCGGCGGCGGTCTGCCCAGAGCTGCGGGCCATGCAGGCGGGGTTCGATCGGGCCGACAGCTACGTCACAGATCCGCACAAGTGGCTGTTCACGACCTTCGACTGCTCGCTGTTCTGGGTGGCGGACCGGTCGGCGCTGGTGGGCGCCCTCTCGATCCTGCCCGAGTACCTGCGCAATCAGGCCTCGGAGTCGGGCCAGGTCATCGACTACCGCGACTGGCACGTGCCGCTGGGCCGCCGCTTCCGGTCGCTCAAGCTGTGGTTCGTGCTGCGCTGGTACGGCGTCGAGGGCCTGCGCCACCACGTGCGCGAGCACGTCCGCCTGGCGAGGGAGCTGGCCGACCGCATCGCCGCCGACCAGAGGCTCGAGCTGGCGGCGCCGCCGCACCTCAACCTGGTGTGCTTCCGCCACGCCGACGGCGAGGAGGCGACCGAGGCGCTGCACCGGGCGCTCAACGCCACCGGCCGCGTCTACCTGACGCACACCAGGCTGGCGGGCCGCTACGTGCTGCGGGCCAGCGTCGGCGCCTGGACCACCGAGCAGCGCCACGTCGACGCCCTGTGGCGGCTCGTCGACGAGCTGGCGTAGCCATGTCGGATGAGGGTTGGCGGTACCCGGGGAGCTCCACGGGCGTCGTTACACTCGGGTCTTCCCCTCCGGCGAGACGAGGTGATCGATGGCCGAGGTCGACATCGGCATCGGCAAGACCGCAAGACGGGCATACCGGCTCGACGACGTGTCGATCGTTCCCAGCCGGCGCACCCGCGATCCCGAGGATGTCGACGTCGCCTGCGAGATCGACGCCTACCGGTTCGAGATGCCCATCCTTGGCGCCCCGACCGACAGCGTGGTCTCGCCTGCCACGGCGGTGGAGCTGGGCCGGCTGGGGTCAGCGGGGGTCCTGCACCTCGAGGGGCTGTGGACCCGCTACGAGCACCCCGAGAAGTTCTTCGAGGAGATCGCCGAGCTGCCCGCTGCTACCGCCACCCGGCGGATGCAGGAGATCTACGCCGAGCCGGTCAAGCCCGAGCTGATCGGCCCGCGCATCGCCGAGATCAAGGACGCCGGCGTCACCTGCGCCGTAGCGATCACGCCCCACCGCACGCTGCAGCTGGCCGACGCGGTGCTCCAAGCCGAGCCCGACCTGCTGGTCATCCAGGCCACTATCGTCTCCGCCGAGCACGTGGCCCGCACGGCCGAGCCGCTCAACCTCAAGGCCTTCATCCGCCACTACGAGCTGCCGGTGCTGGTGGGTGGCTGCACCTCGTACCAGGCGGCGCTGCACCTCATGCGCACCGGTGCCGCCGGCGTGCTGGTGGGGGCCGGATCGGGGGCCGGCGCCGTGACCCGCGAGGTGCTCGGCGTGGGCGTGCCGCTCGCCACCGCGCTGGCCGACGCCCGGGCCGCCCGCATGCGCCACCTCGACGAGACCGGCGTGTACTGCCACGTGATCGCCGACGGTGGCGTCACCACCGGCGGCGACATCGCCAAGGCCGTGGCCTGCGGGGCCGACGCCGCGATGATCGGCACGCCCTTGGCCGCCGCTGCCGAGGCGCCGGGGCGGGGCTGGCATTGGGGGATGGGTGCGGTCCACGCCTCGCTGCCGCGGGGCGAACGGGTGCGGGTCGAGCCCCGGGGCACACTGGAGCAGATCCTCCGGGGACCGGCCCACGATGCCACCGGCGGCATCAACCTCACCGGCGCCCTACGCCGGTCCATGGCCCTGTGCGGCTACGAGAGCGTGAAGGACCTGCAGAAGGCCGATCTGGTGGTGATAGGTGAGGGGGCCTCGTGAGCCGGGCCCCCGGTGCAACCCGAGGCAATAGGTTTCAGCGAAGGAAGCCCGAGGCATTGGGTTTCGGATCTGAAACCCATGACCTCATCCTCCGGGTCGTGAAACCTATTGCCTCGCCGGGGGAATCACGGTGACGGTCGCGCCGCCCGATCCGTCCGAGGAGTTCGACACCTGCCTGGTCGTCGACTTCGGCGCCCAGTACGCCCAGCTGATCGCCCGGCGGGTGCGCGAGGCGCACGTGTACTCCGAGATCGTGCCCCACTCGATCACCGCCGCCGAGGTGCTGGCGCGGCGCCCCCAGGCGCTGATCCTGTCCGGCGGCCCCAAGTCGGTCCACGTCGACGGCGCCCCCCTGCTCGACCCCGATATCTACGGCCTCGGCATCCCCGTCCTCGGCATCTGCTACGGGGCCCAGCTCATCGCCCAGCAGCTGGGCGGCGAGGTCGGGCGCGGCGGCCAAGGCGAGTACGGCCGCACCCCGCTGCGGCTGACCGATTCGACGGACACCGGGCCGGACGGTGGGCTGCTCGCCGACCAACCCCCCGAGCAGACCGTGTGGATGAGCCACTTCGACGGCATCACCCGGGTCCCCGAGGGCTTCGTCGCCACCGCCACGTCGGCCGGGGCGCCGGTGGCCGCCCTCGAGTCGCCGGTCCGGCGCATCTGGGGCATCCAGTACCACCCCGAGGTGTCGCACACGCCGCACGGGCAGCAGGTGCTCCGCCAGTTCCTGCACCACCTGGCCGGATGCCGGCCGACCTGGACGATGACGTCGATCATCGAGCAGCAGGTGGCGGCCATCCGGGCCCAGGTGGGGTCGGAGCGGGTGATCTGCGCGCTGTCGGGGGGCGTCGACTCGGCGGTGGCGGCGGCGCTGGTCCACAAGGCCATCGGGCCCCAGCTCACCTGCGTGTTCGTCGACACCGGGCTGCTGCGCCGGGGCGAGGGTGAGCAGGTGGTCGACACCTTCCGGCGCCACCAGCGCATCGAGCTGATCCACGTGCGGGCGGCCGACCGCTACTTCGAGGGGCTGGCCGGCGTCACCGATCCCGAGGACAAGCGCAAGATCGTGGGCGAGCTGTTCATCCGCATCTTCGAGGAGTCCGCGGGGGGACTGGAAGACGCCCGCTTCCTGGTGCAGGGGACGCTCTATCCCGACGTGATCGAGTCGGGCGGCGGCGACGGGGCGTCCACCATCAAGAGCCACCACAACGTCGGTGGCCTGCCGGAGGACATGGCGCTCGAGCTGGTGGAGCCGCTGCGCCTGCTGTTCAAGGACGAGGTCCGGCGGGTCGGCGAGGAGCTGGGTCTGCCGGAGGAGATCGTGTGGCGCCAACCCTTCCCCGGGCCGGGACTGGCGGTGCGGATCATCGGCGAGGTCACGCCCGAGAAGGTGGCGATGCTGCAGCACGCCGACGCCATCGTGCGGGAGGAGCTGCGCAAGGCCGAGCTGGAGCGGGAGATCTGGCAGGCGTTCGCCGTGCTGCCCGACATCCGCTCGGTGGGGGTGATGGGCGACGAGCGGACCTACGCCCATCCGATCATCATCCGGGCCGTCACCAGCGAGGACGCCATGACCGCCGACTGGGCCCGCCTGCCCTACGACGTGCTGGAGGCCATGTCGAGCCGGATCATCAACGAGGTGGCCGGCATCAATCGGGTCGCGTACGACGTCACGTCCAAGCCGCCGGGCACAATTGAGTGGGAGTAGGAGGATCCGATGACCGACGCCACCGCTACCGCCGACGCCCGGCCCCGGGCCACGTTCCATGCCATGACCGAGGGCACCAAGGAGGACTGGGACCGCATCGCCGTCGGCGCGATCGAGCTCGCCGCCGGGTTGCCCGACCGCACGCTCACCCACCTGCGCCAGCTGGGCGGTGACTTCGGCGGGTTCGCCGTCGATCGGCTGGAGCACTCGCTCCAGACCGCCACCCGCGCCTACCGGGCCGACCGCGACGACGAGTACGTGTTCTGCGCGCTGATCCACGACATCGGCGACCTGCTCGGGCCGCTCAACCACGCCGACGTGGCGGCCGCCATCGTCAAGCCGTTCGTGAGCGAGCAGAACCACTGGATGGTGGAGAAGCATGCCATCTTCCAGGGCTACTACTTCTTCCACCATCTGGGGCTCGACCGGAACCTGCGCGAGCAGTTCCGGGGCCACGAGTGGTTCGACTACACGGCCGAGTTCTGCCACGAGTACGACCAGCCGGCCTTCGACCCGGGCTACGACACCCTGCCGCTCGAGCACTTCGAGCCCCTGGTGCGCGAGGTGATGTCGTCCCCCAAGCGCAGCATCTACATGAAGCAGTAGGTGTTCCGGCGTCGTTTTCTTGCGGTACTTGCCAGATTTTGACGCCGGAACCTGGGGGTCCGGCCGGCGCCGGCCGACGCCGGCTCAGGCCAGGGGGCGCCCGAACGGCGTCTCCTTGGTCCAGGTGGCGAGGCGGGCCTCGGCCCGCTGGGCGGCAGCCAGCCACAACCCGGGGCCGTGTTCGGCCAGCTCGATGGTGACGTCGCGGATGCGCTGGATCGGGTCGCCGCCGTCGGCGTCGTGGGCGGCCAGCAGCGGCGCCGCGGTCGACAGGAAGTCGGGGATGACCACCCGGCCGGCCCGCCCGAGCACCGCCAGTGCCCGGGCGGTCACCGGCACCGGCGTGAGCGGCACGATCGTCGTGGCCTTGACCCCTTCGGCCGTCGGATGGTCGAGCACACCCGCCTTGCCGGCGACGAACAGCACGTCGCAGGCGGCGTCGAAACGCCGCTCGGCAAGGGTGGCCTCGGCGGCACCGAGCTGGGCGGTGGCCGCCGCGGCGACAGGGCCCGAGCCGACCACCGCCGCCGTCCGCCAGTCGAGCGGGCCGGCGACCTTGCCCGCCGCCAGCGCTCCCGCGGCCGTGAGTGTGGGATCCGGCTCGCTCCCGCCCAACGGTGCCAGGTCGTCGGCGGTCAGGCCGAGTCCCGGCGCCAGGCTCAGCCGCCCGGATTCGACGAGCGGGCCCACCTCCTCGACGAACGCCTTGATCGCATCATCCCGGTCCTCGGCCTTGGCGTTGATGGCCGCCGAGGCGCCGCCGTGCCCCGTGACGTCGAACGAGGCGAAGGCGTAGGTCACGGAGCGGGCCAGAAGCACCGCACCGTCCTGCAGCACCTTGGGTGCGAGCCGGGCCACGCCGACGGAGGTGGTGGCCGCGTCCAGGTCGAAGACCATGAACCCGTCGGTCGAGGAGAGCCGCTGCACCTTCACGAGCGGCGATTCTCGTCCACCACGGCCGGGCGCGCCCAGCCGGGAGGTCAGGGGAAGGGCAGGAACGTGGTTGAGCCGAGGGTGGCGAGGTCGCTCAACGCTAGTCCAGCGCTCGACAGCGTCCAGAGGCGGTCGTCGATGACCAGCGAGCGAGTGATCGGCGTCGGGACCGAGAGCTCCGGGGCGACGTCGGTGGGCGCCGCCGTGCCGGGATCGCCCGACGTGCCCCCGCCGGCGCCCGGTTCGATCGGCAGCGGCTTGCCCGGATCGACGCCGGGCTGCACCTGGCTCGGATGGGTGATGCGACCCCGCTCCGTGATGGTCGCACCAGCGATGTCCACGCCGTAGCCGATCAGTCCCTCGAACGGCGTGTCGTCGTAGGCGCTCACGGGAAGGGCCACCAGGCTGGTGTCGGGCCACCACAGGAAGGCGTGGTGGTCCCACTCGGCGCCCGAGCTCGAGTTGGGCAGCGTCGCCTGTGCCACCCGGGTGGGTGCCGCCGGGTCGCGCACGTCGAACAGCGCCACCTGGGCGCCGAGTTGGCGGCCGTCCTCGGTGGCGTCCTGCCCGACCCCGATCAGCCGCCCGTCGCTGATCGGGTGCAGGTAGGCGGAGTAGCCGAGGATCTTCAGCTCGCCGGCCACTCGGGGAGCGGCGGGGTCGGACAGGTCGACGGTGTAGAGCGGGTCGGTCTGCTCGAAGGTCACCACGTAGCCGACGTCGCCGAGGAAGCGCACCGAGTGGATCGTCTCGCCCCGCCCCAGCCCCGACACCCGCCCGACCGCCGTGAGAGCGCCGTCGCCGGGTGCCAGCACGACCACATGGCTCTCCGACTCGCCCTCGCCCTCCAGCCATGAAGACCCGGTCGTGGTGGCGACGCGCAGGTAGCCGCCGTGCTCGTCCATGGCGAACTGGTCGAGCACCTGACCGTCGACGTGGCCCGACATCTCGTACGTGGCGCGGGTCGGATCGGTGATGTCGAAGCGGTGGATGTCGGTGCCGTGGGCCTGCTCCGCGGCGCGGGCCTCGTCCGGCGACAGCGACGCCCAGTCGACCCACCCGGGCGCAGCGACGTACAGGTGCTCGGCCGAGGCGTACACCGTCTGCCCTCCCGCCAGCACGCCGGCCCCGGCGGACGAGGCGATCCCGCCCTCGAGGCCGTTGGACAGGTCGATGGTGACGACGGCGACCATGCCGAAGCCCGAGAACGTGTTGGGGACGTGGGCGCCGTCGCAGCCGACCAACGTGCCGTGATGGGTGACCTCGCCCCGGCCGTCGACCTGCCGCCAGGTGGGGAGGAACGCCCCGGCATCCGCCTGCTCGACGACCCGCTGATTGTGCTCGGTGGCCTGCGCCTCCGCATCGGGGTTCGGGGCCGCGGGCGTGACGAACGGCAGCCGGGCCTGAGGCTCGGCGTGCAGCACGAGCCGCGCCACGTCGCCGGTCATGCGGGCCGACACGTAGATGCCGTCGAGCTCGAAGCTGTCGGAGAGAGCGAGGGTGTCGCCGTCGATGTCGACCTGCACCACGCGGGTCGTGGGGATGTACGGCGCGGGCTCCGGCCGCCGCGGCGCCTGGCCCGGCGGCTGGAACTCTTCGGCCAGAGGGACCGCGATGCCGGCGTCGGCCGTGCCGAACACGATCACCCGGTCGTCGGCGAGCAGCAGCTGGCCGTCGTACAGGCCGCCGGGCAGCTCGATGGCGTCGACGATCCGCCCGCGCCCGGCGGACGCCAGGTACAGGCGGCCGTTGGCCAACGTCACGATGCGCTCGCCGTCGGTCTTCACGATGTCCGGCTCGTCGACGCCCTCGACCTGCACGTTGGTCTCGGAGAAGCTCGGCGGTGCCTGGCCCCCAGCGGGCGCATCGGCCCCTTCGGCGTCGGCGGCCGCGGGCGCGGCAGACCGCGTGAGGGCCTCGTCGCCGCTGGCGCTGTCCGCTTGGTCGACGCCGACGGCGACGTCGCCCTCGGCGGCGTCCTCGGCGATGGCGACGCCCCCGAATCCGCCGGGGAGGCCGTACGCCCCGACGCGCGGTGCCAGCTCGTCGCGCGCCCAGGCGCGGACATCGTCGCAGGAATCGAGGCGTCGGAGGCTGCTCGCGAGCTGCAGGGCGGGCAGCTGGCGCTCGGACGATCCGCCCTGCCCAGTGTCGCCGTCGGCGCCGCTGGAGCAGGCGGCGATCAGCATGATCGCCCCCACCGCTGCCGCGACTGTCGTGGTCCGCTTCGCCCGGGTGCGCAAGTGCCTCGTCATCGGCAGGTTGGACGGTCAGCACACCCCGCCCGGTTCCCGCCCGTCCCCGCGTTCCCGGGCCGTACGACGGAGTGGGAGCCTGGTCGACATGCCCACCGACATCCACGGCGATGACGACGACCGCCGCAGCGCCGTCGACCCCGACTCGGAGCCCGAGCCGGCGCAGCCCGAGCCGCCGCAGCCGACCCCGGACGTCGACACCGACACCGGCGCGGACGATGACATCACCGAGCCGCTCCCGGTCGTCCGAGGCGAGTACACGGCCGAGCCCCCGGCAGCGCCCACGGTCGGCGCCGGCCCGCCACCGGTGGACATTGGCCCGGGCCCCGAACCGAGCGGTCGACCCGGTCGCAACCGGCGCCGGGCGCTGATCGCCGGTCTGGTGGCGGCGATCCTGGCGCTGGTCGGCTTCGGGGCGCTCCTTCTCGTGGCCGGCGACGACGACGATGACAGCTCGCCGACGTCGCCGTCGTCGTCCACCACGACGAGCACGGCCCCGTCGACGACGGCGGCCCTGACGCCCGCCCCGAACGATCCGGCGACCATACCTACGACGGCACCGTCCACCAGCACGTCGGCGCCGCCGACGACAACGACGACTCAGCCCACGACCACGACGGCGCCGACCACGACGACCAGCTCCAGCACGACCACGAGCACGACGAGCACCTCGACGACGACCATCACCGCGCCTTGAGTGTCATACCCCCTTCGTATGGTCACGGTGTCCGATCGCACGAGGAGGCACCGCCATGGAGCTCTGGTCACCGCCGCACGACAAGCCTCATCTGTTCGAGTGGTGGCGCCCGCTGTTGCTCGCCAGCCAGTGGGCGCGCCGAAGACGGGTGCCGTGGCCCATCCACCTCGACGAGTTCCGCCTGGCCGGGCGCGTGGTCCGCAGCGGCCGGCCAGACGTGTGGATCTACGAGCACCACGCCAACGGCGGCGCGCTGTGCGTCGACGCCACCGGCACCACCTACAAGTTCATCGCCACGCCCCGGGCCAAGGGGGTGGGCCGGTTCCGGCCCTGCGACATCCGCAGTGCGGTGTGGCGTGCGGGGCTGCCCGAGGTGGTCGAGCCGATGTGGTACGAGGATCCCCCGCGGGCGCCGGCGTCGTGGGGCGCGTGGGATGGCGGGGGCGGTCGGCCTGGCGCACCCGGTCGCGGGGCGGTCGGCGAAGGCGATGACCCCGACGATCCCCATGGCTCCGATACGGGCGACGATGTCGAGCTGCGCGAGGTCTCGGGCGGCGGTGCGGTGGGCCACCGCGCCGTACGGCGACACCACCTCACCGTGATCGACGGCGGCGGCCCGCCCGGGGCGTGATGATGGGGTCATGTCCGATGTGACGTTCGAGACCTACGACGAGCAGGTGGCCCGGGGCTTGATGGCAGCGCACGAGAGCGATGACGGCCTGCCGGGGTGGCTGGGCATCCGGCTGGCCGAGGTCGGGCCCGGCACCACAAGGGCCGTGGTGCCGGTGCGCGGCGACCTGCTGACGCCGTTCGGCAACCTGCACGGGGGTGTGCTAGCCGCCCTCTGCGACCACGTGCTGGGCACGGTGTGCTACCCGGTCATTCCCCGGGGTGCCTGGGCGGCGACCACGGAGTTCAAGCTCAACTACCTGGCGCCGGTCACCGGCGGCGAGCTCGAAGCCACGGCCACCGTCGTCGCGATGACGAAACGCACCGCGGTGGTGCGCATCGAGGTCGCCAACGGCGCCCGCACGGTGTGCGCCGCGCAGGGCACGGTGCTCATCATGCCGCCGAAGCCCGAGACGGGCTGAGGTTGGCCGCCAGCGCCTGTGCCACGCCTGTACTCCGGCCATGGGACGCCGCGCCGGAACGAGCTGCCGGCACACCCGCTGGGCACACTGGTGGCATGCGCCCGCTCGCCGTCCACCACGTATCGATCAACGTCGATGACCTCGAGGCCGCCACGGACTTCTACGTCGGCACCCTCGGGCTGTCGCGCCGCGACGACCGGCCCCAGCTCGGCGTCGACGGCGCCTGGCTCGACGCCGGTCCCCAGCAGGTCCACCTCATCGTCGCCCCGCCGCCGGCCGCCCGCGGCCAGCACTTCGCACTCCTGGTCGCGGACCTCGACGCGACCATCGCCGAGCTGCGGGCCAGGCAGGTGGAGGTGAGCGACCCGTCTCCCGTGGGGGCCAACCGCCAGGCCTTCCTGTCCGATCCGGCCGGCAACCTCATCGAGCTGCACGAAGCGGCGGCGTCGCCGCGCTGACACGAAGGGCGGACGACCCGGACCGCCGGCCCGCCGCCCGCGCACATCGAATAGGGTGGCCCGGACTTCCCCCTCACCGCGTTGTCGCGCCCGAGGAGGGATGTCACCGTGATCACCCGTTCCCAGATGTCGCGCGCCCTGAGGCGCTATCGCCTGACCGGCCCGTCCGATGCCGTACCCATCGTCGCGGCGCTCGCCTGCGGGCCGAGCGCCGACAGCACCGGCGTCGACCTCGTGATCGTCGACCGGCGCGGGCGGCTCATGGCGTTGGTGAACCTCGTCGATGCCGACGAAGCCCAGGTTCCGGAGCTGGCCTCGATCGTGGCGGAGGGGGTACCCCGCCCACGTTGGGGCCTCCTCGTCGTCAGCCGCCGGCCCGAAGTTCCCGACGACATCCCCGAGCTGGAGCTCGCGTGGGAGGAGGCGTGCACGGCCGCCCGTCGCCATCGGCTCGTCCTGCTCGATTGGATCGTCGTCGCCGCGGGCCGGTTCGCCTTCTCGGTCGCCGAGTTCACCCCCAGCCGGCCCGCCTGGTCGATGGGTCTCGACGCCGCTGGGCGCACAGCCGGTTCCTTCCGCCGGTGACGACGGCGGGCGCCGTCAGCGCTCGTCCCCATCCTCTGGCGCTGCCTTCGTGGTGTGGGCCAGCCCGGCGAGCTTGGACTCCGCCAGGTCCAGAAGGGGCTGGACGGACTCCCGCTCGATGTCGAGCACGCGTCCGATGGCCGTGGTGTCGAGCCCCTCGTCCCGCAGCCGGAGCGCCAGCGCATAGGTCTCGGGAAGGCCAGCTAGTGCCTCGTCCGGTCCGGGCATTCGGGCCATCTCCTTCGGTGAGCGGTGGCGAAACGTCGGTTTGGCCCTCGATCCGGTCGGCTCGCGTGTTGCTCCGGTGGGACCGGCCCGCCACGGCCCCACCGGCCGGCAGGTGTGGTGACCGGCCGTGGGGCGGTGGCCGGTACCCGCCGCCACTTCCGAGGACGGTACGAGATGCAGTCCGCCGAGGCCTCGGTAATGGGGTGCCTATTTGCGCCAACCGGATCGGTCGGGCGCATCGGGAGCGATGTCAAGCGCCGCAGCCAGCTCGCCCCGGCCGGACACGCCGAGTTTGGCGTACGCCGAGCGCAGGTGGGCGTGGACCGTGCGTATCGACAGGTAGAGCATGTCGGCGATCTCGCGATCCGTGTGGGCCCTGGCGGCGAGCTCGGCCGTCTCGCGCTCGCGACGGGTGAGCTCACCGGCGCCGCCCACGGACGCCGAGCGACGCAGCAGTGGCGTGGTGGCGCCCACGCAGGCCGCTGCCAGCCGGCGCGCCCGTTCTGCCGAGGCGTGGGCGCTCGCCTTGTGCCCGGCGGCGTGGTGGGCCCCGGCGGCCGCGGCCTGTGCCTCGGCGGCGAACAGGTCGAAGCCCAGCTCGGCGAAGGCGGCAGCCGCCTTGTCCAGGCCGGCACCGTCCCCGGCCGCGAGCGCCCGGGCGTGCGCGGCGCAGACGCGAGCGAGCCCCCCGTCCACCACTTCTGCCAGCTCCTCCAGCCGCCCGTCCACAGCGTCTGCGGCCCCCGCACCGCCGAATCGGGCGCGGTCGTGCAGGGCCAGAACCTCGTACGTCCACCGCTCCGCGCGGACGGCGACGTCCGCAGCCTCTGAGCTGGCCCGCTCCCCGGCCGTCAGCTGGCCGCCGGCGACCAGCGTCCACGCCCGAGCCCGGGCCCAGTCCGCGTCGTAGAGGCGGGCCCGGCTGCGGTTGGTGCGCTGCGCGTCGTCGAGCGCCCGCTCGGCGGCCGCGGCCTCACCCCGCAGCGCCTCCGCCATGCCCAGCCAGATCAGGACGCCCCGCCGCAGCCCGTAATCGAAGCGTCCGAGCAGCAGATCCGATTCCCGCAGCGCCGCCACCGCGGGCCCCGGCAGGCCCCGGAACACGGCCAGCACGCCCCGCAGGAAGCACCAGGCGCCCCGGGCGACGTCCGCCCGCGAGGAGAGGGCGGCCTCGTGGCCGAACTCGACCAACGCCGCGGCATCGGTCACGCGGCCCGCCAGGATCAGCGCCTGGGCCAGCGTCATCGCGTGGTAGAGGGCCAGGCCGGACAGCTCCTCACGGATCGCTACTCCCAAGGCCTCCTGGCTGGCGTCGATGGCCCGATCGATCGCCCCTGCGTCGACCCAGCCGGCGGCGGCCGATAGCTGCGCCCGCAGGCGCGAACTGACCGACAGGCCCGGCCGGCTGAGCTCGGCCTCCGCGATGGCGATGGCCGCGCTCGAGGTCGGCGCACCCAGGGACGCCAGCAGCGCTTCGTGGCTGACGAGCAGGTCGACGGCGGTACGATCGCCCAGTCGCCCCGCCGTCTCGCGCAGGACACGCCGGGCCTCCTCGGGCCGATCCAGGCGCCAGGCGAACACGCCGGCGATGGCGGCCGCCACCTCCGCGTGCTCCAGCTTGGTGCCGGAGTGCCCAAGCGCCTCCCGCCACACGTCGAGCGCCTCGTCGTGGCGCCCCAGCGAGCTGAGGGCGTCGCCCAGCAGCATCCCGGCCTCGACGCTGGGCGCGGTCGCGAACGCGATGCGCGCCAGCCACTCGCCCGTCCGGTTGTCGCCCAGCACCACCGCCCGCCGGGCCCCGGCCAGCAGCCCACCGGGGTTGCGGTGGTCGCCGGCCGCCGCCCGCCAGGTGGCGACCCGAAGGACCTCGTCGGGGGCCAGCGACGGCTCCTGCTCCCACGCGTCGGCGAGCAGGCGGCGGCAGTCGTCCAGCCGCCGAGCGGAGGCATCGTGCAGCAGCACGTCACCGAACAGGGGGTGGCCGAGCCGCACCTCCAGGCGGTCCTCGGCACCGCCCACCTCGACCAGGTGGCGACGCTCCAGCCGCCGCAGCACGTCGTCGGCCACGAGGCGGCCGATCACGCCGCCGGTCATGGGCTCGCCGAGCGCCACCAGCTCGAGGGCGTCACGCTCGGTCTCGTCCAGGCCGCCGAGCCGCTCGGCGATGAGGTCTCGCAGCCGGACCCCTGGGCGCAGCGGACCGTCCCACGACCAGACCCCGGCCCGCTCCACGAGCGCCTCCGAGGACAGCCCCTCGGCCACCAGTTCGCGGAGGAACAGCACGTTGCCCTGGGTCACCTCGAACAGCCGGCGGGCGGTCGCCCCGTCCACCGTCCCGCCCAGCGTGGCGGCCAGCAGCTCGGCGACCTCGAGCCCGGACAGCGGTTGGACCTCGATGCGCAGCGCCTGCTCGTCCTTCCACAGCGCGACCACGGGATCGGGCGTGGGCTCGCCGCTGCGGATGGTCACCACCAGGCGGGCCGCACCCGTGGTCGCCAGCAGGTGCACCAACGTCGCCGACGCGTCGTCGAGGAGGTGGGCGTCGTCGACTCCCACGACGGCTGGCCCCCGCGCCGAGTGGTGTTCGATGGCCCGGACGATGGCGTCGAGGATGACGGCGCGCCGGTCCTGCCCCTCGACCACCTCCAGGGCGTCGCTGGGGACCAGGTGGGCGAATGCGCCGAGAACCACGGTGCCGGCCGAGCGTGTGGCCGCCACCCACTGCGGCGGCGCCCCGTCGGAAGTGGCCGCCGCCAGGACCTCGCGCGCCAGCCGGGTCTTGCCCACGCCGGCCGCGCCCGCCAGGACCACCACGCCTCGGCGCCGCAGAGCATCCAGCGCCAAGGCCACCTCGTCGCCCCGGCCCACCAACGGCCAGGCGCCGGCGAGGTCGGGGCTGCCTCGGCGTTGCGAGGCGGGCCCACCCTCCCGCCGGCGCGCACCTCGCCGCCCAGATCCCGACCCAGATGCCGTCACGTCCACGACCTTTGCCGCCCACCCGGCCCAGCGGCCGGAGCGGGGACAAGTCTCGCGCCGTGGCTGTGGTCAAGACATCGCGGGCATGACGGGCCGGGGACGGATCAGGGCTCGGAGACGGTGATGTTCGGCGTTGGCGTTGTCTCGCCGCTGAAGTTCTCGACGACCACCCAGACCTTCGCCTCTAGGCCCCCGGAACCGCCGGGCACGGCCATGCTGTAGGTGCCGAGCCGCGACTTCGCCGCGGAGTCGCCGGCCTTCTTCTCGTCGTCGGGGTCGGCGTTCTCGGCGGCGCCGCCGGGCCGAGGGGAGCCGCCGCCGAGCCAGACCGCTGATGGTCGGCTCGGCGGCTCGGCCCGCCGGGGGTATCCGCCGCACAGCGACCCGTGGGTCGCCTATGTCCGCCTGTCCCAGGACCGTACGCACTGGTGGCGGTACGCGGATCGGTAGCGCGCTACCTAATCGCAGCATGGGTTGCCGATGCGGCCACCCGCTCAGGAAGCGTTCGGGTCTCACTCGGCCGCCTCCCAGTCGCGGTGCCTAGGTTGCCGCCATGACCGCGACCCACGACGAACCCCACGGCCACGACCATGGCCTGTCCTTCGACCTGGCGACGATGGCCGGTCGCCGGTGGGATCGCCGGCTGATGGACCGTCGACGGGCCCTGCAGATGGTCGGCGGCGCCGGCCTGGTGGCCCTGTTCGGCTGCGGATCGGACGACGGCGGCGGGGCGGCGGGGTCGAGCTCCACCACGACGACCGGGAGCCCGTCGACCACCGCGGGATCCGAGGCCGCCACCGAGTCCAGCGACTGTTCGCCGATCCCCGAGGAGACGGTGGGGCCCTACCCCGGGGACGGCTCGAACGGTCCCAACGTCCTCACCGAGGATGGCATCGTCCGCCAGGACATCCGGCCGAGCTTCGGGTCGGCCACCGGGCTCGCCGAAGGCGTGACGGCAACGCTCAACCTGGCGATCCTCGACACCACCAACGGCTGTGCGCCGCTCGAAGGGGCGGCGGTCTACGTCTGGCACTGCGACCGGGACGGCCAGTACTCGCTGTACAGCCCGGGCGCAACGGACGAGAACTACCTGCGCGGCATGCAGGAGACCGACAGCGCGGGCGCGGTCTCCTTCACGAGCATCTTCCCGGCCTGCTACCCGGGGCGGTGGCCGCACATCCACTTCGAGGTGTACGCGAGCGTGGCCGAGGCCACCGGCGGCGCCGGGCCGCTGGCAACCTCGCAGGGGGCCTTGCCCGAGGACGTCTGCAACCAGGCCTACGGCGCCGACGGTTACGAGCAGAGCGTGACCAACCTCGCCCAAGTCTCGCTCGAGGCCGACAACGTCTTCGGGGACGGTGCCTCCCAGCAGCTCGCGAGCGTCACCGGCAGTGTCGACGACGGTTTCGTCGTCGAGTTGTCGGTGCCCGTGTAGCTGGCGCGATCGTCGGCGTTGGCGTTGGTCACGTTGGCCGGGGTCGTGCCCTGACCAACGGCTCGGCGGTCGCGGCCAGGACCTCGGGCGCGACGGCCGCCACATGCCGGGCGTGGCTGTCCAGGACCCGGGCGACGTCCGGGAGCTGGTGGCGAGGGAACCCGAGCCGAGGCCTGCGGGCCAGCAGCGCGTGCATCCGTTCGGCGACCCAGGTGGGATCGTCGTAGCGCAACGGCGGCGGGCGGTCCCGGTATCCCAGGAAGTGGAGCCAGCGGCGGCGGTCCGGCTCGGCGATGGCGTCGATGACGCTGTCGCCCGCGCCGAGGGCCCGCCAGTACGCCGTCTCCGCCGCTGAGCCGACCAGCGCACCGTCGAGCAGCAACTCCCATCCCGCGTGCCCGAGGGCGCGTACCGGTCCCCGGTCGAGGCCGCGCCCGGCGAGGTCCCGTCGCAGAGCGGCGGCGCCGGAACGGAACTCGGCCAGGCCGTGGAAGACGGCGTCGGCCTCGATGTGGCACCGCACACCCTCGCCCACGCGGCCGTCGAGCCGGGATCGATCGATCCGCACGTTGAGCATGGGCGCCAGATCCGGGAGGACCGCGCCGAGCACGTAAGCGGGGTCGTCGTCGCCCACCGCCAGCGCGACGAACGTGTGGCCGAGGACGTTCATGTCCCCGGATCCTCCCACGTGGGGGGCTAACCCCTGGCGGCGCCGGGGTAGGTGTTGTCCGGCATCCAGTCGCCCCGTCCCGCCGGCAGCAGGTCGAGGACGTTCCAGATGGGGGACAGCAGGTCGATGCCGCGGCCTTTACGGTCGGGGAAGTCGGCGGTCTGTGTCAGCACGTGCCGGACCTCGTCGCCGGCGCGGGCGAACACGCTGACGGCCGGCCACTGACCTCCCCCTGGAGCCTCAACGTGCATGTCGGTGTTGAACGACGTGCCGTGGCTGGACACGAGGCGCAACCCGTTCCACCCCCTGTGCCGCCCCCAACGGCGAAGCTTGTCGAGCGGTGCCTTGCCGACGACCGCGAATGCCGCGCTGCGGCCGATGTGGTGGGACACGCCGTGGAGGCCGTCGACCCACATCGAGCACATCGGGCAGGCCTGGTCGTCGTCGGGGTGGAACATGAGGTGGTAGACGACGAGCGCGTCATGGTCACCGAACAGGTCGATCAGTCGCACCGGCCGCCCCGGCCCGTCGGCGTCGAGGTCGCGCGGCCCCTCGGTGAGGGTGTAGTCGGGCATCACCGGCCCATCGGGCAGGGCGCGCCGCATGCGGGCGACCTCCTCGATCTGGTCGCGCAGCGCCTGTTCCGCCGCCAGGAGGTCGCGGCGCGCCCTTACATACTCGGGGCTCGCGGTGTCCGGCCACAGCTGCGGCGGCGCCTCCGTCTCGTCGTGCAGGGCGATGCTCTTGAGCTGCATCCAGTCAAGCTCAGTCATGCGTCCTCCCGTGCGGCCGCCACTGCGGCGGCGAGGCGGTCGAGCATCGTGGTCCAGCCGCCCGCGTGGTCCTCGATCGCCGCCGCCGGCAGGTCCCGGTGGACCAACCGCAGCCGGGTGCCCCCGTCCTCGGGCAGGAGCGTCACCTCGACCACGCTGGACCCCGGCGGCACGCCCACGTCTGGGTTGGTGAAGCCCCACGTGAACACGACCCGCTCCGGCGGGCTGACCTCAACGAACTCGCCCCGCATGTGGTACGGACCACTGGACCGGTCCTCGCCCGGATGGACCTGGTGGCAGACGCCGCCGGGCCGGGGGTCGAGCGTGGCCTCACTGGCGAGCCACCGGGTGAGCTTGTCGGCTTCCGTGAAGAACCCGAACACCGTGTTCGGCGTCGCATCGATGTGGATCTCGCGGACGATCGGCTCAGCCATTGCCTCGACCGCCTCGCTGGCTCCTGCGTTCCGGCTGCTCGGTTGTGTCACGGTCCTTGCTCCTTTGTTCGCGTTCCGCCTCGTGCCGCAATGCCTCGAGCCGCGTGTCCCAGAACTCCTCCAGGAAGGCCCGCAGCTCGCCGAATCCCTCAGGCCGGGCCCGGTACAAACGACGGGTACCGGCCCGTCGCTCCACCAGTAGGCCGGCGTCGCGCAACACGCGCAGGTGCTGCGAGATCGCCGGCCGGGACACGTCACCGAAGTTGGCGGCGATCGCCCCGGCGGCGAGCTCGTCGCGGCGCACCAGTCGAAGGATCTCCCGGCGCCGTGGCTCGACCACGGCGTCCAGCACGGCCTGCATGAGGTCAACTGTAAGGCTTTGCTTACGTAAGTGTCAACGCACGCTCTGCAGGCCCGCCTCGGTCACCCCTGTGCCCAGCGGACAAACGAGAACCTCCTCTCGACGGAGTTGCGCTGCGGGTGGCCCACGGTGGCCGAACCTTTACGCCTCCCCCAGGACGGGTGGATGATGGCAGGTGCAGATCCAGAAGGATCGGGAGAGGAGGTGGTCCCATGGCGACGGACCTCCGGATCGAGGCCGAGAACCGCGTCGGCCAGCTGGCGACGCTCAGCGAGGAGCTGGGCAAGGTCGGTGTCAACATCGAGGGCTTCTGCGCCACGGCGGCCGGTGGGCGGGGTGTGCTCCACGTCTTGGTCGAGGACGCAGGGGCGGCCCGCCAGGCGCTGGAGGGCGCCGGCTACACCATCGCCGCCGAACGGGAGGCGGTGGTGCTCGACAGCGTCGAGGATCGGCCCGGGTACCTGGGGGAGATGGCACGGCGCCTGGCCGACGCCGAGGTGAACATCGAGGTCGCGTACCTCGCCACCAACACCCGAGCGGTCTTCGTCGTCGCCGACGTCACGGTCGCGCGCCAGGCCCTGTAGCGGACACGCAGGCGACTGCGCGGGAGGCTCTGATGGACGGACAGCGAGCTCGACTCGTCACCCGGACCCTCGATCGCGTACCGACCATTGGCCGGGCGGAGCCTGATCCGATCCGGTCCGGCCTGCTCGCTCCCGCTTGGGCGTGGGTGCTGGGTCTCGGGTGGCCGCTGGCGATCGTCGTGGGTGACTCGCTCCAGCCGGCACCGGCCGACCCCGATGCGGCCGTGCCGGCGATCGTCACGCTGGCCACGCTCGTGCTGTTCGCGGCGCTCGTCGGCACGGCCGTGGCCGCCAGCCAGAGGCACCCCTCGGCGGCGGTCTGGGGTGTGGTGACGGGGCTGATCGCCGTCGGGTGCAGCGTCGGCTGCCCGTTGACGGGCCACCATGCCATCGGCGGCTGGTGGTTCGGTCAGCTCGGCCTGAGCCTGGCGATGCTGGGGGCGAGCATGGCGGCGCTCGGCCCGCGCGCCCGACGAGCAACCTGAACCGGCCGCCGCGTCAACCCACGAAGTCGGCAATCAGGTTGGCGAGCTCGACCGGCTTGTCGCCCTGGACGCTGTGGCCCGCGCCCTCGACGTGCTCGACCCGCGCGCTCGTGCAGCGGCGCAACAGCTCGGCCTCGTCGGCGTCGTCGACCACCGACTGGGGGAGCATCCCCCGCACCAGCATCAGCGGGACCCCGAGCCGCGACACCATGTCCCACAGGTCGCCGAAATCGGGGTGGCGGGAGACGGCGGCATCCTGGTCTCCGCCGGTTGGTGCCGCGCGGTGGCGGGCGTAGCGCCAGACCCAGCTGCCGTCCTCGCGCTGCAGCGCGTTGTGGAGGATGCCCCGGCGGAGCGAAGACACGGTGCGCGTGGGGTTGAACTCCACCGTGCGGGCCAGGATCTCGTCGAAGCTGGGGAAGCTCTCGGGCCCGTTGACGAACGCGGTGATCGACGCCGCCTTGCGCTCGTCCACGCCCGGCGTCACGTCGACCAGCACCAGCGAGCGCACCAGCTCGGGCGCGGTGGCCGACAGCGCCAGCGCCGTCAGCCCACCGAGCGACATCCCCACGACGCACCGGGCCTCGGGGGCCAGGGCCCGGACGGCCGCGGCCACGTCTAACGCGTGTCCCGAGACGTCGGCGAACCCGCCCCGGGGACCGTCCGAGTGCCCGTGGCCGGGCAGGTCGACGGCGACCAGCGATCGGTCGAGGGCCAGGGCCACGGTGTCCCAGGTGTGCGCGTTCTGGGCGCCGCCGTGGAGCAGCACGAGCTCGGGCTGGCCGTCGCCCCAGACCAGCGCGCTGAGCCGCCGGGCATGCCTCCCGCTCCCACGGCCGCTCGGGCCGGGCTCGACCTCGACGGCCTCCCGGCGGACCGTGGGCGGGCCCGCATAGGGGATGCCGAACTCCTCGGCGTTCTCGTGGAACATCGAGAACTCGTCGTAGGGAACGCGCTCGACCGGTGCCGATGCCATCGGTCCAGCATCGCGCCCTCCCCCGGGGCCCGGGACAATCGCGATCGTCCCGGGCCCCGGTTGGCCAGCCGACTGTCCGTCAGGACCAGAAGGCGCTGGCTTCGGCGTCGCCGTCCGTCGACGAGTCGTTGTTCGACGAGTCGTCCCCGGAGCGGTCGTCGCCGGAGCGGTCGTCGCCGTGGGGGCAGTCCTCCCGGGACCGCGACCCGTCGGGGGCGCGGTCCTCGGGCGTCGTGCCGTCGTCGGACTGGTTGTCCTCTTCGGTGGTCGTCGTCGAGTCGTCGGTCGTGGACGGTGAGTCCTGCGCCGACGCCCACGTGGCGCCACCGAGGATGACCGCACCGGCCATCGTCCCGGCGACGACGAGGTGTTTGGGCCTGAACGCCATAGCTCTCCTTTGCTTGGGGACGGGAGCGTCCAGTGGACGAAACGAACCTGGAACGCCCCGGACAGCCGCCTGCGAATTCGCTGAGTACCTGGCTGGGCCCGTGCCCAGAGCCTCTTGGCTGTCGCACCCCGCCCCTACGATGGGGCGCACGCCATGGCCTCTCCCGACGCCCCCACCTCCCCCTCTGACGATGGCGCGCCCGCGCCGCCGAAGAAGGACGCGCTGAGCGGGCTCAATCCCGTCCAGGCCGACGCCGTCGCCCACGCCGAGGGGCCGCTCCTGGTGGTGGCCGGCGCCGGGTCGGGCAAGACCCGGGTGCTCACCCATCGCATCGCCTACCTGATCCGGGAACGGGGCGTGAGCCCGTTCGAGATCCTCGCCATCACGTTCACCAACAAGGCGGCCGACGAGATGAAGTCGCGGGTGGCGGCGCTCGTCGGCCCGGTGGCCGAGAAGATGTGGGTCTCGACGTTCCACTCGGCCTGTGTGCGGATCCTCCGCCGCGACGCCGACCTGCTCGGCTACCCCCGGCAGTTCACGATCTACGACGAGTCCGACGCCGTGCGGCTCACGGGTTACGTCGTCCGCGACCTCGCGCTCGACCCCAAGCGCTTCCCGCCCCGCACGGTGCACGCCGCCATCTCGGCCGCCAAGAACGACGGCGTCGACGCCGAGACCTACGCCCAGCGGGCGGGCAACCTGTTCGAGCGCAAGATCGCCGAGGTGTTCGCCGAGTACCAGAGTCGCCTGTTGCGGGCCGGCTCGATGGACTTCGACGACCTGTTGGGCAACGCCCTACGCCTGCTCCGCGAGCACCCCCGCACGCTGCACCACTACCAGCAGCGTTTCCGGCACATCCTCGTGGACGAGTACCAGGACACCAACCGGGTCCAGAACGAGCTCGTCCTGCTCCTCGCCGCCGACCACCGCAACGTCGTGGTGGTGGGAGACCAGGACCAGAGCATCTATGCCTTTCGTGGCGCCGACATGCGCAACATCGTGGAGTTCGAAGACGCCTTCCCGGACACCACGGTGGTGCTGCTCGAGCAGAACTACCGCTCGACGCAGACCATCCTCGATGCCGCCAACGCCGTCATCGCCCACAACGTCGGCCGCAAGCCCAAGGAGCTGTGGACCGACCAGGGCGCCGGCGACCCCATCGTCCGCTACCACGCCGACGACGAGGTCGACGAGGCCCAGTGGATCACGCGGGAGATGGCCCGGCTCCACGACGGGTCCGAGGTGCAGGTGCCGGGCGGGCGCGACGACGGGCGCCTGCACTGGGGCGACATCGCCGTCTTCTACCGCACCAACGCCCAGAGCCGCGTGCTCGAAGAGCAGCTCATGCGGGTCGGCATCCCGTACCGGGTCGTGGGCGGCACCCGGTTCTACGACCGCAAGGAGGTCAAGGACGCCGTCGCCTACCTGCGGGCCGTCGTCAACCCCGTAGACGAGGTGTCGATCAAGCGGGTGCTCAACGAGCCCAAGCGGGGCGTGGGCGCAACCTCGGTCGGCAAGCTCGACGCCTGGGCCACGGCACATGGGCTGTCGTTCATCGAGGCCCTGCGCCGCGCCTACGACGCCGGCGTGTCCGGCAAGGCGGCCCGGGGCATCGAGGAGTTCCTCAGCCTGCTCGACGACGTGTCCGGCCTCGTGGCCAGCGGACCGGGGCCGCTGCTGCAGGCGCTGCTCGAGCGCTCCGGCTACCTCGAAGCACTCGAGGCCGAGCGCACGATCGAGTCCGAGGGTCGGCTCGAGAACCTGGCCGAGCTGGTGGGCGCCGCCAGCGAGGTCGCATCAGTTGACGAGTTCCTCGAGTCGATCAGCCTGGTGTCCGACGTCGACGAGCTCGATGACGCCGACCAGTCGTCGGTCGTGCTCATGACCCTGCACGCCGCCAAGGGCCTCGAGTTCCCGGTCGTCTTCATGATCGGGCTGGAGGACGGGGTCTTCCCCCACCTGCGCTCGCTCACCGACCCCGACCAGCTCGAGGAGGAGCGGCGCCTCGCCTACGTGGGCATCACCCGGGCCCGCCAGCGGCTCTACCTCGCCCACGCCTGGAGCCGCACGCTGTTCGGCGGGACCCAGTACAACCCGCCCAGCCGGTTCCTCGACGAGATCCCCGAGGGACTGATCCACGACGTCGAGGGACACCGCCGGGCCAGCCGGGGTGGTCGTAGCTACAGCGGCGTGTGGGGGCGGGGCGACCGGAGCTGGCGATCCGGCGGGGGCGGCGGAACGGACGGATCGAACGGGGGTGACCGCGCGCTCCGCGTGGCGGCGGGGCGCGACCGCATCGTCGAGAACGCGCTCAAGACCCGCCCGCCGGCCCGGAGCGGTGCCGAGAGCCTGGGGCTCCGGATCGGCGACGACGTGCGCCACAAGACGTTCGGCGAGGGCGTGATCATCGACATGAGCGGCAGCGGGGACAAGACCGAGGCCCGGGTGCGGTTCCGCGACGTGGGCGAGAAGACCCTGCTCCTGTCGTGGGCGCCTCTGGAGAAGCTGTAGCCGGGCCCCCGGTGGGACCCGTGACTTGCGGGAACCTCGCAGGTCGGCTCTGCGTCGGGTAAACAAAGCGCCCTCGCGTTAACACTTGGCTGGCAGAGCGCCCCTGAACGGGCAGCAATCACCGGGCGTTCCGCCCTTCGGTCAGGAGTGAGCCCGTGCCCTCGTCCCCCCGTCCCCCAACCGGCAACCGGCGCCGCAACCTCGCCATCGGCGCGGGCGCCGTGGCGGTGGTCGTCGTGGGAGCGCTGGGCATCGGGGGGGCGCTGTCCGGCACGGGCGACGACACCGAGACGAGCGACGGGGCGGCGACCACCGAGGCACCCACCACGACCGTCAACACAGAGGCGCCCACCACGACCACCACGGCGCCGCCCACCACCACAACGACGGTGCCGCCCACCACGACCACCACAGCGCCGCCGGACGCCGCAGCCGACGGCACGCTCGAGCTCGGCGAGGACGGGCCGGCCGTGCAGGCCCTCCAGCAGCGCCTCGTCGACCTCGGCTACTGGCTCGGCTCGGCCGACGGCAACTACGGCCAGCTCACCCGCCAGGCGGTGATGGCGTTCCAGAAGGCCGAGGGCCTGGGGCGCGACGGCGTCGCCGGCCCCATCACCCAGGAGCGATTGGCCGGCGCCCAGCGCCAGGCGTCGCGCACGGGCGGCACGGGCCTGGAGATCGACCTCGAGCGCCAGATCCTGATGGTCGTGCAGGGCGGCCAGGTCCAGTGGGTTATCAACACGTCGACCGGCAACAACGAGACCTACACCAGCTCCACCGGCGGATCGGCGGTCGCCGCCACCCCGCCCGGCAGCTTCACCATCAACCGCGAGATCGACGGCCTGCGCGAGGCGCCGTTGGGCACCCTGTACCGGCCGAAGTACTTCAACGGCGGCATCGCCATCCACGGCTCGGGCAGCATCCCCGCCCACCCGGCCTCGCACGGCTGCGCCCGGGTTACCAACTCGGCCATGGACATGCTGTGGTCCAGCGGCGTCGCCGCCATCGGCACGCCGGTCACCGTCTACTAGCCAGGACCGACGGCCACCACCCTCGAACCTGCGGGGAACTCTTGCGGTACACGCGAGAAATCACCGCCGGAACGTGTTGATGCCCCCGGACGTTTGAGCATACGCTCAAAGCGTTCGCTCAGATCGGGCGCTCGACCGGCCCTGGGAGACGCCATGGACCTGGATCACCTGGCGCGCACGTTCGGCATCCCCGACCTCCCGGACCGCTTGGCGGCGGTCGACGCCAAGATCGCCTCGTCGCTTGGCGAAGGCGATGCCCTGCTCGGGCCCGCCAGCCTGCGGATGGCCGGAGCCGGTGGCAAGCGCCTCCGGCCGCTGCTCACCATCGTGAGCGCCGCGGTGGGCGACGTCTTCGACGACCGGGTCGTGGCGGCGGCCGCCGCGGTCGAGCTCGTGCAGGTCGGCTCGCTGGTCCACGACGACATCCTCGACGCCGCCGCCACCCGGCGGGGCCGGCCGACCATCAATGCCGTCGAGGGCGTGGACCATGCCGTGCTCGCCGGCGACTTCATGCTCGCCCGAGCCGCCGAGCTGGCCGCGTCGGTCAGCCGCGAGGCGGCGGCCGTCCTGGCGGCGGCGCTGGGCGAGCTGTGCGAGGGCCAGGTGCTCGAGCTGCGCGACGCCTACGACCCCGACCGCGCGCTCGACGCACACCTGGCGTCGATCCGGGGCAAGACGGCGGCGCTGTTCGAGTGCGCGTGCCGGCTGGGCGCCCACTGCGCCGGCCTGCCACCCCACAACGCGACCGCCCTGGCCCGCTTCGGCGCCGCCTTCGGCATGGGCTTCCAGGTGCTCGACGACGTGCTCGACCTCATAGGCGACGCCGAGCGGCTCGGCAAGCCGACCGGTAGCGACCTCGCCGGCGGCGTCTACACGCTGCCCGTCATCGCCGCTCTCCAGGGGCCCTTTGGCGACGAGCTGCGCCGGCTGCTCCCCGGCCCGACCGCCGACGGCCCCGGGGCAGCGGGGTCGGACGCCGCGCAGGATCCGGGCCCCGCGCTCGAGCTGGTCCGGCGGTCCGGCGCCATCGCCGAGGCCCTGGCCACCATGGACCGCTACGCCCACGAAGCCCGCCGCACCGTGGCCCACCTCGACCAGACGTCGGTCGGCGGGGGTCTGGGTGCCTTCCCCCGCACCTACACCACCTGGGCTCTCGAGGCGCTCATGGACCGGCGCTACCTCGAGATCCCCCTCACGGCATGCGGGTGACCGGCACGAGCGACGACACCCGGGCCCGCATCGTCGGCGCCGCGCTGCAGGCGTTGCGGGACGACGGGATCGCCGCCATCAGCGCCCGCAGCATCGCCCGGCACGGGGGTTTCAACCAGGCGCTGATCTTCTACCACTTCGGCTCGGTCGAGGGGCTGCTCGTGGCCGTCGCCCGGAGGGAGAGCGAGCGCCGCTCGGCGCTGTACGCCGAGGCGCTGCGCGAAGTGACCTCCCTCCCCGAGCTCGTGGCCGTGGCCCGCCGCCTCCACGACGAGGAGTTCGCCGCCGGCTCGGTGGCGGCCCTGACGCAGGTGCTGGCGGGGGCCGTGGGGTCGGACGAGCTGGCCCGGGGCATCTGGGACGCCCTCGAGCCGTGGACGACGCTGGTCCGGGAGACGATCGGGCGCCTGCTCGCCGACACGCCCTACGGCGAGGCGCTGTCGCTCGATGACCTGACAACTGCCGTGACCGCCCTGTTCCTCGGCATCGAGCTGCTCACCGGCCTCGACCCCAACGGCCGGGACGGCACGCTGTTCCCGACCATGGAGTCGGTCGCCGCCCTCGTCGACGCCCTGCTCCGGTCCGCGAGCCCAACCGGCCCAGGCGCCTGACCGCCCCACGAACTGCGAACCGCGACCCGCGAACAAACCGGGCGCCCCGGGCGTCGGTGTGGCGACGGCCGCGCACGGGCGCGGCGCTGTGGTGCCGGAGGTCGGAATGCGGCGGATCGGATCGGCCGCCAGGCGCCACCCGGAGGGCTGTTCGCCGCCAGCCTCGACGTTCGGGCCTACCACGAGGTCGCCGTGCGCGGCTCGGTGGGCTTCGCCACCGAGCA
>OCZV010000045.1_pt1 | contig 43814 bp, 44 predicted proteins | sample 1539051 | NCBI WGS metagenome assembly OCZV01 (sample SAMEA3113581, study PRJEB22503) | soil metagenome
CACACCTGCAGAGAAGCTCGCCGAGCTTGTTGCGTCGACTGGTTGATTCCGCCGTGGGCTAACGCACATCTGGGGATCCGGGGCGCCTGAGTAGCAATCTGCGTTGTGCGGGATACTGGTTACGGCCGGCCGCGCCGGTCCTGATTCTTCACCACACCCGCCGTTGGGCACCAAAGGGAGGGGCATTGGGAACCGAGATCAAGATGCCGCAACTCGGCGAAACCGTCGTCGAGGGCACCATCAGCAGGTGGTTGAAAAACGAAGGCGACACCGTCGAGACCGACGAGTACCTCGTCGAGATCTCGACCGACAAGGTGGACTCGGAGGTCCCTTCGAGCGCTTCGGGGGTGGTCGAGAAGATCCTCGTCCCCGAGGGCGAGACCGTGAAGGTCGGCACCCCGATCGCAATCATCGGCGAGGAGGGCGGCGCCGCGGCCGAGGAACCGGCAGCCGAGGAGAAGCAGGCCGAAGAACCCGCCTCCGAGGAGAAACCGGCCGAAGAACCCGCCGCGAAGGAGAAACCGGCCGCGAAGGAGAAACCGGCCGAACAGCCGGCCGCCGAGGAGAAGGCCGGCGCACAAGGGATTCCGGAACAGCCGTCGGAATCCAAGGCCCCTGCGGCCGAGGCGGAACGGGACGCCGGCAGACAGGCGGAGCCGGCCGTCGAAGCTCAGAGGCAGCCCGCCGCCAAAGCCGAACCGGGGGACACGTCGAAACGCGGCATCATCTCGCCCTTGGTGCGGCGCCTGGCGGAGGAGCACAGCGTCGACCTCGACGACATCTCCGGCACCGGTACCGGCGGCAGGATCCGAAAGCAAGACGTCCTCCGCTTCGTCGAGGAGCGCAAGGCCCGGCCTGCGGCGCGCCCCGCGGCGTCTGCCGAGCCCGCGCCGGAGCGCGAGGCCGCGCCGGCCGGGCAGCCTGCAGCTCAGCCCGTCGGCGCCGGGCGCGAGGAACTCGTGCCGTGGACCAACATCCGGCGCCGGACCGCGGAGCACATGGTCGCGTCGAGTATGGAGACGGCGCGGGCGTGGAACGCGGTCGAGGTCGACTGGACCGACGTCGTCGCCCTGCGCGAGCGCGTGAAGGGCAGGTTCCGGGAACGGGAGGGCTTCAACCTCACGCCGCTTTCGTTTTTGGCCAAAGCGCTGTGCGAGACCTTGCTCCAGATGCCGGAGGTCAACGCCAGCTACGACGAGGAGAACCAGGCGAACCGCGTGAAGCACTACGTCAACCTCGGCATCGCCGTTGCGCTGGAGGGGGGCGGCCTGATCGTCCCGATCGTCAAGGGAGCCGACGAGCGCAACCTCGTAGGCCTTGCCCGGGCGATCAACGACATCGTGACGCGCTCCCGCTCAAAGAAACTTTCGCCCGACGACTTGTCCGGCGGGACATTCACGATCACCAACCCCGGACCCTTCGGGTCGGTCATATCTGTCCCGATCATCCCGCGCGGCCAGACCGCGATCCTCGGTTTCGAGACGATCGAGAAGCGTGTCGTGGTCACGAAGGACGACGCGATCGCCGTGCGCAGCATGGGATTCCTGACCATGTCGTGGGACCACCGGACGATCGACGGTGCCGAGGCAGCGAGTTTCCTGGCTGCACTGAAGGAACGGATCCAGACGACGGACTTCTCGGGCGAACTCAGTCAATACACCTAAGGGAGGTCTCTTGCACACACAGCCCCCGGCGCTCACCGCCGCGTGGATGGGTCGGGTCGACTACGAGGCGGCGTGGGAGCTCCAGCGGAACCTGTTCGATGCTCGGCTCAAGGGCGCCTGTGGCGATCTTGTGCTGTTGCTCGAGCACCCGCCCACCTACACCCTCGGCCGGCGCGCCGAAAAATCCGACGTCGTGTACGACGAGGCCCAGAGAACCGAGCGCGGCATCTCGCTGTACGAGGTCGACCGGGGCGGGCGCGCCACATACCACGGCCCCGGGCAGCTCGTGGGTTATCCGATCGTTGCTCTCGGTGAGCGGTTCGACGTGCTTGCCTACCTCCGGAGCATCGAGGAGACGCTCGTGCGAACAGCCGCCGAATTCGGGGTTGCCGCCGAACGCGACCGCCGTCACACGGGAATTTGGGTCGGCCGCGACAAACTCGGGGCCATTGGGGTCAAAATCACCCGCGGGATCACGATGCACGGGTTCGCGCTAAATGTTACGACCGATCTCTCCATGTTCGAGGGAATAGTTCCATGCGGGATCCCGGATCGATGGGTAACCTCACTAGAGGCGCAGACGGGGACTGCAAGGGCGGTGGAGGAGGTCGCAAGCACTGCAGCGACCCACCTTGCATCCGTTCTCAACAGATCGCTGGTATGGACTCACCCGGCTGCGCTGAATGACGTCAGGGTGGGAGGCGAGGAGTCCGAGGATCGCAGCGAGCGGGAGTTGCTGCACCACTAGGTGGGTCTCGAGGAGGAGATCGTTCGTATGGGGAAGGGCAAAGATCGGCATACCGAACTCGGTCTGAAGGAAGAAGACCTTATCGAGATGTACCGGTACATGCTCCTCGCTCGTTTCTGCGACGAGCGTCAGTGGGCACTGAACCGGCAGGGCAAGGCGCCCTTTGTGGTCCCGGTTTCGGGACACGAAGCCGCTCAGGTGGGATCCGCATGGGCGTTCGAGCGAGGCAAGGACGTCTTTTTGCCCTATTACCGCGACATGGCTCTCGTTCTGATCGCGGGGTTCTCGGCGAGAGACGTCTTCCTCGGATTGTTCGGCAAGGCCGAGGACCCGTCGTCCGGCGGCCGGCAGATGCCGGCGCACTGGGGTGCCCGCAACCGAAACATCATCACCGGCTCGTCGCCCATCGCCACTCAGTGCTTGCACGCGGCCGGTATCGCGCTCGCCAAAAAGATCAAGAGGGAGGACGCAGTCGTCGGCACGTGGTTCGGCGAGGGCGGGACTTCCGAGGGTGACTGGCACGGCGCGATGAACATGGCGGGAATCCACAAGCTGCCACTCGTTTTCGTTTGCGAGAACAACAAGTACGCGATCAGCGTGCACGAGTCCAAACAGGTCGCCGGCCGTGTCTACAAGCGAGCGGAGGGCTACGACATGCCCGGCTTCGAAGGGGACGGGAACGACGTTCTCGACTCCTACCGATTGACCAAGGACGCGGTGGACAGAGCACGGGCGGGCGAGGGCTCGTCGCTCATCGAACTCCGGACGTACCGCTTCTACTCGCACACCTCAGACGACGACGACCGCACGTACCGGACGCGCGAAGAAGTCGAAGAAGCGCGGAGGAACGACCCGATTCCAAGGTTCGAGGAATACCTGAAGTCGGTCGGAGTTCTCGACGACACCACGATCGAAGAGATGAGGGACAAGACGAAAACCGAAGTTGCCGAGGGAGCAAAGGCCGCCGAGGAGGCGGACTTCCCAGATCCCTCTACGGCGAAGCTCCACGTCTACGCGGACCTGGAGGTGGAGTGATGGCCACGATGAACATTATTCAGGCGATCCACGACACAATGGCCGAGGAGATGCGCCGCGACGACCGTGTCGTGGTGCTCGGCGAGGACGTCGGCGCTCGTGGAGGAGTCTTCCGGGCAACCCACGGATTTCTCGACGAGTTCGGCGCCGATCGTGTGATCGACACTCCTCTCGACGAATGTTTGATCGCCGGTGTGGCCATCGGGCTCGCGCTCGACGACATGCGTCCAATCGCCGAGATCCAGTTCGCAGACTTCATCATGCCTGCGTTCAACCAGATCGTGTCCGAGGCCGCGCGCATCAGATACCGATCCAACGGCGACTTCGGCGTACCGATGGTCATCCGCGCTCCGTGGGGCGGTGGAGTCCACGGAGCGCTGTATCACTCGCAATCCGTTGAGGCTTTGTTTGCCCACATTCCCGGATTGAAAGTCATCGTCCCGTCGACGCCTGAGGATGCAAAGGGCATGCTCATCCAGGCGATCGAGGACGCCGATCCCGTGATGTACTTCGAACACAAGAAGACCTATCGCCTCATCAAAGGCGAGGTTCCGGACGACCGTTACACGACTCCGTTCGGGAAAGCCGCGGTCCGGCGGACCGGTAGCGACCTAACGGTGGTGTCGTACGGGTTGCTTCACCACCACAGCCTCGAGGCAGCCGAACGCCTTGCCTCCGACGGTATCGAGGTGGAGGTCATCGACCTGAGATCGATCTATCCGCTCGACATCGAGACGGTCCTCGAGTCGGTCGGGAAGACGAATAAGGTGATGATCGCCTACGAGGACAACAAGTTCCTCGGCGTCGGTGCAGAGGTAGCGGCCCTGATCGCGGAACGTGCTTTGTTCGAACTCGACGGCCCAATCGTCAGGGTCGGCGGGCCCCACGTTCCCGCGATGCCGTTTGCGCCGACGCTGGAGCATTGGTTCCTGCCCGATGTGGACCGCCTGGAGCAGGAGATGCGAAAGCTCGCGGAGTTCTAAACAACTAAGGGGTTCTTCTGTCACAGGTACTGATTCCGACAATCAAGAGCCGCGAGGAGGTCGAACGTGACCTCCGGCGCGGCGTACCCATACGTTCGGCGCCGGGACCCGCCGCGGTGCGCGCCTCGCGCCGGCCCGACTGGCTGAAGGTGCGCGTTCAGCAGGGGGAGAACTTCCTCGAACTGCGCAACATCATGCGCGAACGCGGCCTCCACACCGTTTGTGAAGAAGCCAACTGCCCCAACATCTACGAATGCTGGGAGGCACGTGAGGCGACTTTCCTGCTGTGCGGCGATCTGTGCACCAGGCGCTGCGCCTTCTGCGACGTGATGACGGCCAAGCCGGACGCTCTCGATCCGGAGGAGCCGGCCAAGATCGCGGAGGCGGTGCGCTTGATGGGCCTTCGTTTCGCGGTGATAACGGGCGTTGCGCGCGACGATCTCCCCGACGGTGCTTCGGGACATTGGGCGGCCACCATCCGGGCCGTTCGCGAGGCGGTCCCGGACTGCGGCATCGAGGTGCTTATCCCCGACTTCAAGGGACGAAAGGAAGAGCCCCGAACATCCTTGGAGCGAGTGATGGAAGCGGGCCCGGACGTCCTCGCGCACAACCTCGAAACGGTGCGGCGCATCCATCCGTCCATCCGCCCGGGGTTCGGCTACGACGCGAGCCTCGACCTGTTGCGATGGGCCAAGGAGATCCGTCGCGATCAAGCGACGAAGTCCAACATCATCGTCGGGATGGGTGAGCGGACCGACGAGGTGTTCGAAGCCATGCGCGATCTGCGGGAGACGGGGTGCGATGTGCTGACCATCGGCCAGTACCTGCAGCCGAGTGTTTCGTGGCACCTTCCCGTCGATCGCTGGGTGCACCCCGACGAGTTCGCGAGCTACAAGCAGTACGGCGAGATCGAGCTCGGGTTCGCATGGGTCGAGTCCGGACCGTTGGTCCGGTCGAGCTACCACGCGGGCAAGCAGTACCGACGTGCGGCGGATCGCCTGGCACAAGCCTGACGGCCTCTCTCGTGAAGGAACAGTGATGGAGCTGCCCGGCGCGGTTGGCATCCTGACCGGCGCGTCGCGCGGGATCGGAACGGTTCTCGCGGAACACCTCGCCCGGGAGGGCGTCGACCTTGTCCTCGCCGCGCGATCGCCGGACGGGCTCGAAGAGACGGCGGAGCGGGTTCGCGCACTGGGGCGGCGCGCCGTAGCTGTGCCGACCGATGTGTGCGACGCCGACTCGCTGCGGCACCTCGTGGACTCGGCCGTAGGAGAGCTCGGGCCGGTCGATGTGCTCGTAAACAACGCCGGGACCGAGCACTATGCATATTTCGAAGAGATCGATCTCCGCGTCATCGAGGACATCATCCGAACGAATCTCGTCGGAGCCGAGATGCTGGCGCGGCTCGTTCTCCCCGGCATGGTCGAGCGCCGCAGAGGACACATCGTGAATATCGCGTCGGCCGCGGGGAAGATCCCGACTCCCTACAACACCGTCTACGCCTCGACCAAACACGGGCTGGTGGGATTTTCGTGGTCGCTCCGCCAGGAGATGAAGAGGTACGGGGTAGGGGTCTCGGTGGTCTGTCCGGTGTTCGTGAGCGACGTGGGACTGTTCCATACCTGGAGCGGGGGGAGACGAGCTCCCGCCGTCGCGAGCCCGGTGTCCCCAAGCGATGTCGCGGCGGCGACCTTGAAGGCGATCAAAGGCGACCGCGCCGAGGTCGTCGTGGCGAGCAGTCTGGGGAAGGTCGCCGACGTCTTTGCCGCGATCTCGCCCGATTTCACCGCAGGGGTCTCCCGGCGCGCCGGCCTGTACGAGTTTCTCGAATCCGCCGTGCCTCACTTCCGCGATTAGGCGCCGGCCAACCGTCTTCGGATCGATGGCTGGTGGGTATGATGGCGCGCATCTGACACCTGACCAGCAGGGAGGAAGATCGGTATGACGTACGTCATCGCCGAGCCGTGTATCGGCGTCAAGGACCGCGCGTGCGTTGACGAATGCCCGGTGGACTGCATCTACGAGGGCGAGGAACAGCTCTACATCCACCCCGAGGAGTGCGTCGACTGTGATGCCTGTCTTCCGGCATGTCCCGTGGACGCCATCTTCCCAGCCGACAACGTCCCGCCCGAGTGGCAGAACTTCATCGACGTCAATTCCGTGTGGTTCGAAGAGAATCCGGATGCCTCGGGGGGCGCAATGGAGAGTCCGTTTGCTCCGGCCGAGGAACGCGGCGAGTAAAAAGGAGCGGGGATCGTGCGGGAAAGGGGCCGGGGCGACCCGGCCCCTTTGTTAATGGGGTCATCGTGAGACGGCTGGGCCCCGACGAGCTAGGCGATGCCGGGGTGTGGAGGAGCCACCTGGGCCGCAAGGCCTCCATGCGGCTTCGTTTGAGGGGCGACTCGCAGCACCCCTTCACCGAAGCGATCGGTGTCATCCAGGCCGTCCGAACCGACGCAACCGGCGCCGAGGTTGTCGTGGTGGTGAACCGGCGCGGCGAGGAGCGCGAGGTCCGGCTGGCCGACGTGCTCGCGGCCAAGGTCTTCTGATCGGCGCGCGGCCGAGGCCCGGCCCGGACCGGCGCGCCGAGATGGCAACCGAACACCGGCAGGTGGTGGTCGTTTGCCATTTCGGGCCGGAAGCTGCGGATTCCGACCGTCGCGGGGCGACAACGCGCATAACATGGAATTCAGAAGTTAGAGGGAGCCAAGCCAGTTTGAAGGAGGCCACGATGACGGCCCAGATCGCCCCTGAAACGGGGGTCGATCGCAGGGAGCTCGACCGGGTTGTGATCCGGTTCGCGGGCGACTCGGGTGACGGGATGCAGCTTACGGGCGACCGGTTCACCAGCGTCAGCGCATTTTTCGGTAACGACCTTGCAACCATGCCGGACTTTCCTGCGGAGATCCGTGCCCCCGCAGGCACGATCGCAGGTGTATCTGCTTTCCAGATCCACTTCGCGGACTACGACATCCTCACTCCGGGCGACCAGCCGGGAGTGCTCGTCGCGATGAACCCCGCCGCGCTCAAGGCGAATCTCAAGGACCTGATGCCGGGCGGGCTGCTGATCGTCAACTCCGATGCATTCGACGATCGCAATCTCGAAAAGGTCGGCTATTCGGCCAACCCGTTGGACGACCGATCGCTCGAGGGCTACCAGATCTACAAGGTGCCGATGACTACGATGACGATCGGGGCAGTAAAGGACACCGGGGTTAACAAGAAAGAGGCCGAACGTTCCAAGAACATGTTCGCCCTCGGCCTCATCTCGTGGATGTACTCGAGGCCCCTCGAGCCGACGATTGCGTGGCTCGAGAAGAAGTTCGCCAAGAAACCGCACATCGCTCAGGCGAACGTCGCGTCGCTCAAGGCCGGCCACGCGTTCGGCGAGACCGCCGAGCTGACTGCCTTCGAGGTCAAACCGGCGACGCTGGCTCCGGGGCACTACCGGCGGATAACCGGGAACCAGGCACTTGCCTTCGGCCTGATCGCGGCGAGCGTTCAGTCCAAGCTGCCGCTGTTCCTCGGGTCGTATCCCATCACTCCGGCGTCGGACATCCTGCACGAGCTCTCGCGCCACAAGAACTTCGGCGTGCGCACGGTCCAGGCCGAGGATGAGATCGGTGCAATCTCGATGGCCATCGGTGCGGCTTTCGGCGGACACCTCGCCGCAACGACTACGTCCGGCCCCGGATTGGATCTCAAATCCGAAGCCATGGGGCTTGCCGTGTCACTGGAGCTCCCACTCGTTATCATCGACATTCAGCGCGGTGGCCCATCGACTGGACTCCCCACAAAAACGGAGCAGTCTGATCTGCTTCAAGCGATGTACGGACGGCACGGGGAGGCGCCGCTTCCCATAGTTGCCGCCTATTCACCGCCGTCCTGTTTCTGGGCGGGGATCGAGGCGTCCCGCCTGGCGCTCAAGTACATGACGCCTGTGATCCTGCTGTCGGACGGCTACCTCGCGAACGGTGCGGAGCCGTGGCGCATTCCGGGCGTGGGCAAGCTGCCGGACATCTCCGTGATGTTCGCATCGCAGCCGAACGCGGGGGAGGACTACTGGCCATTTCTCCGTCACGAGCAGACGCTCGCCCGCTCGTGGGCGATCCCGGGAACGCCCGGTCTCGAGCACCGGATCGGCGGGCTCGAGAAGGCGGACGGCAGCGGCAACATCTCCTACGACCCGGATAACCACCAGCTAATGACGTTGCTGCGCCAGGCCAAGATCAAGGCGATCGAAGAGGACATCGACCCGCTCGAGTGGGATGGCGACGAAAACGCCAAGGTGCTGGTGCTCGGTTGGGGTTCCACCTACGGAGCGATCGGCGCGGCCTGCAGGCGCCTCCGGGGCCGCGGCAAGTCGGTGGCGCGGGCCCACCTCAAGCACCTCAATCCGTTTCCGAAGAACACCGGCGAGGTGCTGTCCCGCTTTGAAACCGTGGTCATCCCCGAAATGAACACGGGCCAGCTGTCACGGCTCATCCGGGCCGAGTTCCTCATCGATTCGCACTCCATCAACAAGGTTAAGGGTCTGCCGTTCCGGGCGGCCGAACTCGAAGAACAGATTCTGGAGCTGATGTAAATGGCTGATGGAAACGGTGCCGGCACTGTTACCGGCGACCGTGGCATAACCGAGGCATCCGGAGGGGTTGCGACCCTAACCAGGTCGGATTTCGTTTCCGATCAGGAGGTTCGCTGGTGCCCGGGATGCGGCGACTACGCGATCCTCGCTGCCGTCCAGGGGATCATGCCGACGCTCGGAATTCCGAAGGAAAAGATCGTCTTCATCTCCGGCATCGGATGCTCGAGCAGGTTCCCCTACTACATGGACACCTACGGTCTCCACGGTATCCACGGCCGTGCTACGGCCATCGCTACCGGTCTTGCAACGGCGCGCCCCGACCTCCAGGTCTGGGTCGTGACGGGAGACGGAGACGGGCTGTCGATCGGCGGAAACCATCTGATCCACGCTCTGCGCCGCAACGTCAACCTAAAGATATTGCTGTTCAACAACCAGATATACGGACTGACCAAGGGCCAGTATTCCCCGACCTCAGAGAAGGGCAAGGTGACGAAGTCGACCCCCTTCGGATCGCTCGAGATGCCGTTCAATCCCATCTCTCTGGCACTCGCGTCCGAGTCGACCTTCGTCGCACGCACCTACGACGTCGAGCGCAAACATCTTCCGATGGTCCTCAAACGAGCCGCCGAGCATCGCGGGAGTGCGTTCGTCGAGATCTACCAGAACTGCAACATCTTCAACGACGGGGCATTTATCGCCTTGACGTCCAAGGGCGGCGGAGGCAACCGCATCTACCTCCAAGACGGCGAGCCGATCCGATTCGGCGCCGACAAGGATAAGGGTGTCGTCATGCAGCCGGACGGCAGCCTCAGGATCGTCAACGTGGCCGATGTCGGTGAGGACAAGCTTTTGGTTCACGACGAGCACCGGGAGGACCCGAGCCTCGCATACGCCCTCTCGCGGCTGGCCAGCGGGCCGACGATGCCGACGCCTTTGGGAGTTTTCCGGCAGATCACTCGTCCTGTGTATGGTGACGGGATGGAGGCCCAGTTGAGGGCGGCTGCCGAGCAGCAAGGGCCGGGCGATCTCTCACGTCTACTTGGATCGGGGGACACGTGGACGGTGGATAGATGACGGAAGTGGCCGAGGACCGGGTGGAGCGGCTTGCCCAGAAACTCCTGCGCGCCGGAGATCCCGCGGCGCCGGACATCGAGTCGGCGCGGCGCGCCGCGCGCCGGATGCTCGAGGACTCGGAGGAGCGGACGTTCGATCCGGCGGCGCACGATCACGAGGCCGACGGTGTGATCCGCCGCTCCTCGAGCGAAACCGCCGCAACAGGCGACGGCCAGCACCGCATCACCCGGGACGAATAACCCCTGTTCCTGAAGTGAGCCGATGTTCAGGCGATTTTCGAGCGAGGACGGCGGCGTCGCCGAAGGCGACTCAGAAACGGTTTCGAGCCTGAGGTGATGCCGCCGCCCGCAGCGAGAACCAGGCTGCAGTTCGGCGAATGAGGGCGCCGTCCTCGCTCGCTGCGGGCGGCGTCGTCCTCTCTCGCTGCAGGGACGCGACACACTGGCTCGCCTCGGTGGGCAGTTAGGCTCGATCGGGTGACGCAGCTTCATGGTGGGTTTGGGATTTCGCGCGCGTTGCGCGCTCTTGGCGTTGAGCATTTGTTTACGTTGAGTGGCGGGCATATTTTTCCGGTGTTCGACGCGTGTCATCAGGACGGCATACGGATCGTCGACGTCCGTCACGAGCAAACTGCGGGGTACGCGGCGGAGGGTTGGGCGCGCCTCACGCGGACCCTCGGGGTCGCGGCGGTGACGGCCGGCCCCGGAGTGACAAACTCCGTCAGCCCCATCGCCCAGGCATCCTTCAACGGCGCGCCGGTTCTGGTGCTCGGCGGGAGGGCCCCGATGTTCCGATGGGGCCAGGGTTCGCTGCAGGAGATCGATCACGTGCCGTTTGTTGCTCCCCTTGCGGAATCCGCAACCGTCACCGATCCGTCGCGCATCGGCGCCGAGGTCCTTGCCGCGGCACGCGCGGCGCTCACGCCTCCGCGCGGACCGGCCTTTCTCGACTTTCCGCTGGATGTGCTGTTCAGCACGGCGGAGGTGGCCGCGGTTGAGCCGGAGGATCCCGGGCGCCACGATCCGGACGCGGCTGCAATCGAAGGTGTTGCGCATCTGATCGACGAATCGGCGCGTCCCGTCTTTATCGCTGGATCGAACGTGTGGATGGATCGCGCCGAAGGTCGCCTAAGAGACCTTGCAGAGGCGGCGCAACTGCCCGTCTTCATGAACGGTGGCGGGCGCGGGTGTTTGCCCGCCGACCATGAACTGGCGTTCGCGCGTAGCCGCTCGCAGGCTCTGCGCGATGCCGACCTCGTGATCGTGGCCGGCGCGCCGCTTGACTTCCGGCTTGGGTTCGGCAACTTCGGTCCCGACGCAAACGTCGTTCATCTCGATTCCTCGCCCGAGTTGATCGCCTCACACGTGGATCTCGCTGCGGCGGTCGGTGGACCTCTGGACATGGTCCTCGGCGCGCTGGCCGAAGTGGTGTCGCACACCGACGACAGAAAAGAGTGGCTCGACCATCTCCGTGCTACGGAAGCGGCGAAGTCAGACACCGCGCAGGCGGAGCTGAGGTCGGTGTCCCGACCGATCCATCCGCTACGCGTCTACGGCGAGCTGGTGCCGCTACTGGACAGGGATGCGGTTGTCATCGGCGACGGCGGTGACTTCGTCTCCTATGCGGGAAGGGAGGTACCGTCGTACGAGGGGGGACGGTGGCTCGATCCTGGACCGTTCGGATGCCTCGGCTGCGGTCCGGGATATGCGATGGCCGCCCGGCTCGCCCATCCCAACTCGCAGGTTGTCCTCCTGTACGGCGACGGAGCGATCGGCTTTGCAGGAATGGAGCTCGAAGCGCTCGTGCGGCACAAACTACCGGTCACGTGCATCGTCGGCAACAACGGCATCTGGGGCCTTGAAAAGCATCCGATGCACGCCCTTTACGGCTACGACGTGGCCGCCGAGCTCCAGCCGGGAATCCGCTACGACCTGATGATGGAGGCATTCGGCGGCACAGGGGAGCTGGTCGAGGATCCCGACGACCTTGGTCCGGCGCTGAAGCGCGCGCTCGACGCCGGGGAGCCGTACCTGGTCAACGTGATCACCGATCCGGCCGTGGCGTACCCGCGTTCCGCAGTCCTGGCCTGAGGCCTGACTTAACGGACATAAGTCCTGGCATTTTTTCCCCTCGTCCGTATAGCCTGCCCCGGTGGACGAGATTCTGGCCGAGGCACTGGACGCCGCAGTTGCCTCCGGGGCGACCTACGCGGACGTACGAGGCGTGGCCACGCAGTCGGAGTCCCTCTCGCTGCGTGGCGAGACGGTCGAGTCGCTCGAACGTACCGACGGAACGGGGTTCGGCGTCCGGGTGCTCGTAGATGGCGCCTGGGGTTACGCATCGTCTGCCCGTCTCGATCGTTCCGAAGCCCAGCGGATCGCCTCGACCGCCGTTGAGGTAGCCCGCGCGAGTGGTCTAGTTCGCGGTCGATCGGTGGAACTGGTCGATGAGCCGGTTCATCGCGCGTCCTGGTTCTCTCCATACGAGAAGGACCCTTTTTCGGTTTCGCTCGAAGAGAAGATCGCGCTGCTGGCAGCGGCTACTGCGTCGATGAACCGAGTCTCGGGGGTTCGCATTGCGCGCGGGACGATGGACTTTCTGCGACAGCGCAGCCGTTTTTTTTCTTCGGAGGGCTCAGACATCGATCAGTCGGTGGTTCACAGCGGGGCCGGCATCGAGGCGACCGCCATATCGGACTCCGAGGTGCAGACTCGCTCGTATCCGGGATCCTTCCGCGGCGACATCATCTGCGGGGGCTACGAATTCATCGAAGCGATGGGTCTCCCCGCCAATGCAGAGAAGACCGCCGAAGAGGCGGTCGCCCTCCTGACCGCCCCTGAATGTCCGAGCACAACTACGACGCTGGTGTTGGACGGACACCAGATGATGCTGCAGGTACACGAATCGATCGGCCATGCGACGGAACTCGATCGAGTGCTGGGCATGGAAGCTTCGTTCGCGGGTACTTCGTTTCTGGACGTAGGTGGCTTGGGAACGTTTCGTTTCGGCTCCCCGCTCGTAAACGTTACCTCGGACGCAACGAGTCCCGGAGGAGTCGGGACGTTCGCCTACGACGACGAAGGGGTCGAAGCCCAGAAGTCGTACCTGATTCGAGACGGAATCCTGGTGGGCTTCCAGACGTCAAGGGAGACGGCCGTGGCGGTGGGCGGGGAGCGTTCAAATGGAACGATGCGCGCCGAGGGGTGGGAGAACTTCCCCCTCATCCGCATGACCAACATCAACCTTCTTCCCGGCGAGGGCGGCCTCGAAGATCTCCTGGCGGACGTTGACGACGGCATTTACATGGCCACCAACAAGTCGTGGTCGATCGACGACAAACGCAAGAACTTTCAGTTCGGCTGTGAGATCGCCTGGGAGATCAAAGGAGGTCGTCTCGGGCGGATGCTGAAGAACCCGAGATACACGGGGATCACGCCACAGTTCTGGGCGTCATGCGATGCGGTTGCGGGGCCGGGTGAGTGGAGGATGTGGGGCACCCCTAACTGTGGCAAGGGGCAACCGGGCCAGACGATGAGAGTCGGCCACGGGACCGCTCCTGCCCGATTCCGCAACGTTGCGGTAGGCGTAACTCATGGAGCTCCCGGTTGAGAACCCCGGCACAACCCGCGACCCGCGGGGCCGCTGCGTGACCGGGGTGCCATTCTCTGCGGACGAGGTGCGGCGCATCGGTGAGCAGGTCTTCGACCTTCCGGGCGCGGACGGCGTTGAGGTGGTCGCGATGGGATCGACGGTAGCGCTGACTCGGTTCGCCCGATCGCAGATCATTCAGAACACGATCCAGGACACCGTGCGCGTGTACATAAGAGTTGCGGTGGGCCGGCGTTTCGCGTCGGCCTCGACGAATCAGTTCGACTCAACGAGCCTGAAGGCGGCTGCCGTGCGCGCGCTGGAGTCGGCCCAGAAGACTCCTGAGGACCCCGAATTTCCCGGCTTCCCGTCGCCGAGTGAGGTCGGAGCCGCGGCATCCGTTATGCGTTTTGACGACGTGACCGCCTCAACCAGTCCCGAGATCCGAGCGCGGGCCATCGCGGACATCCTCGCGTTGACAAAGGACTCGGAGGCCGCGGGGATCTACGAGACCAGCGCTCATGCCTACTCGGTCGTCTCGTCGTCGGGTATGGATTGCCATGACGCCTACACGCGCTGCGTGGTCAGTTGTCTCGCTGATATCGATGGTGCCACCGGGTACAACGAGGCGTCGTCCCACAGTCGAGATGCGGTCGATCACGAAGCAGTTGCACGCATTGCAGCGGGAAAGGCCCGCTCGGGTGCCGGTGCCGGGGACCTGGCTCCCGGCGACTACGAGGTGGTTCTCGAGCCGGCCGCGGTCGCCATGCTGCTCGACTACCTCTCCTATGTGGGGTTTGGAGCGAAGCAGATGATCGACGGCGAGAGCTTCTTCTCTACCAGGATCGGACAGCAGGTTGCCGAGCCCCGCATAACGATCGCCGACGACGTCTTGCATCCTCTGTCGGTGGGCATCGGGTTTGATTTCGAGGGCGTGCCTCGAAAAAGGGTCACGGTTATCGAACATGGGACTGCGGTGGAGCCGGTCACGGACTATCGGACGGCGCGCCGGATCGGACGAGAGCCGAGCGGCCACTACTCCGGATCCAACGAGTGGGGCCCGTATGCCTCCAACATAGTGATGGAGGCAGGGGATTCGTCCCCCGACGAACTTTTTTCCGGAGTCGACGATGGACTGCTCGTCACGAGATTCCACTACGTCAACGTGCTCGACCGCCCTACAGCGCTGCTGACCGGCATGACGCGGGACGGGCTCTGGAGGATCCGCGGCGGGGAGGTCGCGGAGCCGGTCCACAACCTCAGGTTCACGCAGGGCGTGCTCGATGCGCTCGACTCGGCGCGCCGCATCGGGAGTGATCTCCGGGCGTTCGCGGCAGAGTTCGGCGGTTTCGGTTCCACAGTGGCTCCCTCACTCCGAGTGGGGCGGTGGTCGTTCACCTCGGCGACCTTCCATTAGTGGACTCCCAGTAGTGGACTTCCATGAGCTCTGGCACGTCGTCGTGCTGGCCTCGACCTTGTTCGGGGGTGCGGAGGCGCTGATCCTCTTGGTCGCTCCGCTGGTTTTCGAGTCACTCCCCGAGGGCCTGGTGAGGGCCCGCCCCCTGGTCATGGGGCTGATCCTGCTGGCCGGGGTGGTTTTCTTGGCGGAATGGTTGGTTGTCCACTGACGTTAGCTAATATGGGTATTGAACCGAAGCTTGGTGGGAACCGATAGAAGGTAGGTAGGCACCGGGCCGGCGGGGGTCGACAAGGAGGATACGAGTGGCGGTTACAACGGAAACAACCGGAAACGTGCTGATCACAGAGGCGGCTGCGTCCAAGGTGCTTGGTCTGCTCGAGCAAGAGACCACCGGAAGCATCGAGCACGAGGATAAGGAATACGCGCTCCGGGTTGCGGTCCAGCCGGGCGGCTGCGCGGGGCTCCGCTATGCCTTGTACTTCGACGACCGCAAGATGGACGACGACGTGGTGACCGCGTTCGGGGACCTCGAGGTACGTATCGACAAGATGAGCGCCCCCTATCTTTCGGGCGCCGAGATCGACTGGGTCGACGGACTCCAGCAGTCGGGCTTCACGATCAACAACCCGAACGCCAAGGGCACCTGCGCCTGCGGCGACTCCGCCCAGTTCTAGTCCGCCCACGCCAAGTAGATCCAAACCGGCCCGGCGCCCTGAGGCGCCGGGCTTTTCCGTGCCCCGGCCCGACGTCGGTCCCAGCAATGGTTCGTTGCCACAAGGAGGCCTGTCAGAGGCCTCTGTGTCGCAAAGAACCCGTTGGAGAACCCCGAGAACGAAAACCTGGCTCATGTTTCCTGCCGTCGGCGCGCCGCCCGGATAAGATGACCACGCTCATAGAGAGCGGGGGAGGGACCGGCCCTTAGATCCCGCCGCAACCACCGGCTCTGCCGGCAGGTGCGAAGCCCGGACGGATGAGCGGACGCCGGTCGCCCGGCGCGCCGTCTCTTCCCACGACGAACCGGCTTGGAGAAACGGCAGAAAGGGTGACCATGAGCGTGCAGACCACCGTCATCGGCTCGTACCCGAAGCCCCCACCCGAGGGCGGGACCTTCACACTGCGCAAGACGCTCCACGCGCTGGAGCGCGGCGAAGCAACTCCCGACGACCTGACCAAAGCTCACGAGGAGCTCACCCGCGAGGTGATCGCCGAGCAGGAGAGCGCCGGCATCGATCTCATCACCGACGGCGCCGTCCGGTGGGACGACATCGTCACGCCGTTCGCTCGCCGCATCGCAGGCTTCGAGGTCGGAGGGCTCCTCCGCTTCTTCGACAACAACGTCTACTACCGGCGCCCGGTGTGCACGGGACCCGTCGAGTGGCGCGGACCGGCGACTGTAGACGGATACAGATTCGCCCGGTCGGTGGCGAACGTTCCGGTGAAGGCGGTGATCCCGGGACCGGTGACGTTTGCCCATCTCTCGATCGACGAGTACTACAACGACCACGTCAAGTTCGTCATGGCGGTCGCAAGTGTCCTCGCACAGGAGGCCTTCGAACTTCAGGCGGCCGGCGCTTCCGTCATCCAGATCGACGAACCCGCATTGCTCGGCGCGCCGGAGGATCTGGATCTCGCGCGCAGAGCCGTGAACCTCGTCGCCGGCGAGCTCACGACCGCGGAGACGGTTCTCGCCACGTACTTCGGAGACGCAAAGCGACTCGGCGGGGAGCTGTTCACTTTGCCCGTCCACGTGTTCGGACTCGACTTCATATCCGGCCCAGAGAACGAAGAGCTCCTCACGCTCGCCCCCGAGGGAACGCGCATCCAGGCCGGCATCGTCGACGCCCGCAACACGATGCTCGAGCCCACCGATGTGCTGACCGGAAACATCGAAAAACTCGCCCAAACGGTCGGCCTCGAGAACCTGTGGGTGGCGCCCTCCGCCGGCCTCGAGTTCCTTCCCCGAGAAAAGGCCAGGAACAAACTGGAGCGGCTGGCTCAGGCCGCCAAGAAAGTAGGTGCATGAGATGGGAAACGTCGATCTGAGCGGGCCGGGACTGTGGACGACATCCGTCGGCAGCCTTCCGAAGCCCGGCTACATCACACAGGCACGCGGCAAGCGCGCCCGCGGCGAGATCGAACGAAACGAACTCCGCGAGCTCGAGCGCCGGGCAACAAGGGAGTGGATCGAGTTTCAGGGTTCGATCGGCACCGATGTGGTCGTCGACGGCGAGATGTATCGGGGCGACATGGTCGCGTATTTCGCCGAGGAGCTCCCGGGACTGGAGATCGGGGGGCTGGTCCGTTCCTACGGGAACCGCTACTACCGAAAGCCAATCGCCACCGGTCCCGTGGGCCGCGAGCAACCCGTGACGGTCGAATGGTGGAAATACGCTCAGTCCCTCACCGACGCCCCCGTAAAAGGCATGCTCACCGGCCCGTACACGATCTGTGACTGGTCCTTCAACGAGCACTACGCGACTCGCCGCGACTTCGTCCTCGACCTTGCCCGCGTCATCCGCGACGAGGCCGTCGACCTCGAAAGGGCGGGAGCAAAGTTCATCCAGATCGACGAGCCGGCCGCGTCCACTCGGATGGACGAACTCGATCTGGTCATCGAGGCTATGGCGATCGTTACCGAGCCTCTGTCGGCCCACACGATTACGCACATCTGTTACGGGGACTTCCATCACGCATACCCGAAGATGCTCGACATACCGGTCGATCAGATCGATCTCGAATTTGCCAACTCCGAATACGGTCTCTTAGACGAGTTCGCCGAGAACCCATTCACGAAGTACATAGGTCTCGGCGTGGTCGATGTGCACTCGCACGAGATCGAGCCGGTCGAATCGATCGCCGAGGGCATCCGCCGGACTCTGAAGTTCATCCCGCCCGAGCGGATGTTCGTGGACCCCGACTGCGGCCTCAAGACACGCACCGAGGAGGAGGCCAAGACCAAACTCACCAACATCAAACAGGCCGTCGACATAGTTCGCTCCGAGCTGTGACGGTGCGCGGGCGGTAAACTCGCGGAGACAAGCACGGCAAGCGCGGGGGAGCTCCCCACCGCGGGGGGCTGAGAGGCCGACACGGCGACCCCGGAACCTGATCGGGTTAATACCCGCGGAGGGAGGCGCTGATGAAGATCTCGGAGCGCGTTGAGTCGCTGCCCGAATGGGGTGTGGATCCCATCCCCGTAGAGCACCGCCGTCTCACTGCCTTCGACTCTGCAATTCTGTGGGGCGACCTCGGCATCGGAATGCTGGTGCTGGTGACCGGCGCGTTGCTCGTCCCCGGACTCGGGTTCGCGACGGCCATGGTGGCGATCGTCGTCGGCTCGGTCGTTGGAGTAGCTCTGTTGGCTCTTGCAAGCACGGCGGGAGCGCAGCACGGTGTGCCGACCATGGTCCTGTTCCGACCGGTTTTGGGGATACGCGGTTCGTGGTTGCCGAGCGTCCTGAACGGTGCACAACTGATTGGCTGGACCGCCGTCGAGTTCTGGGCGATGTCGTATGTCGCCGACCTCGTGTCGCAGCGCGTCTTTGGGTTCTCGGCTCGGTTGCTGTGGCTGGGGATCGCCGCTGTGGTCTGCACGGGCCTCGCTCTGTGGGGGCCCGTCGACGTTGCGAGAGTCTGGATGAAGCGGTTTGGGGCGTGGGTTGTAGTCGCGATTTGTGGACTCGTGACGATCCTGGTCGTTTTCTCAGATGCCTTGTCGCAGGCTCTTGCCGCACCGGGCGTCGGAGGGTTCCCGACTTTCGGTGCAGCCTTGGACCTCGTAATCGCCATGCCGATCTCCTGGCTCCCCCTTGTGGCCGACTACAGCCGCTTCTCCACGCGCCCGCGGTCTGCTTTTTACGGGACGTTCGGCGGATACCTGCTCGCCAACGTGTGGCTTTACACCCTGGGCGTACTTCTGGTGCTCGGCACAGACGCCTCCCCGGATCCGGCGGGGATCGCGGCGGGGATCCTTGCCCTCGCCGGTGGGTCCGTCGCGGGACTTCTGTTTCTCGTTGCTCTGTTGGTCGGGGAAACCGATGAGGCCTTTGCCGACATTTACTCGGGGGCTGTCAGTCTCCAGAACATTTGGCCGCGCGCCTCTCAGCGCAGCCTCGCCATCGCGATAGCTGCAGTTGCAGCAGCACTGGCGGCGTGGCTAACCATGGAGCGCTACGAAGCGTTTCTCCTGCTTCTTGGATCGGTGTTCGTACCCCTCTTCGGCATCCTGGCCGCCGATCACTTCTTCAATAGAAGGGGATACATCGACATGGTCGAGTTGTACCGGCCGTGGGGCTCCTACTGGTTCTCGAACGGCTTCCGCCTGCGTGCGTTCGTGCCGTGGATAGCCGGTTTCCTTGTGTACCACTGGGTGCTTCCCACCGGGCCGGCATGGTGGCTCGACGGCGTGTCGGGCGTTTTGGGGACGCCCCTGAACGAGCGATTGCCATGGCTTTCGGCGTCGTTGCTGTCATTTTCGGCCGCCTTCCTACTCGCCCTGAGGGGCAGGGCTTATCATCGGCCGGTCGAGAGTTCAAAGGAGAGACATGAAGATCGAGGCCACGTGTAATACCTGCGGAAGAACCTTCCTGCTGTCACAGATCGGAAGCGACTCTGATGCACCGGGTCGTTGCCCCTTCTGCGGAGCACATTTCGCCCGTCATTACACAACCGTGCTCGTGGATGCCGTGCAGGACGCCGAGACGGCGGCTCGCTACTTCGTCAACATCCTTGGGAGGCTCCAGGCGATGGAAACCGGCTTCGATATCAACATCGAGCGCCTCTTGACGTCCGTTGCCGAGCAGGTGCGAGCTCAAGAACGAGAGCAGGCAGCCGGATAGAGATATGAGCGAGCAGTCCGCGCCCGCCGTCCGAGTTCTCGTCGTAACCGATCAGGAATCGGTTCGCGGCGCCCTCCGCTACGGATTTCCCGACGACATCGAAGTTACCTTCGCCGTCGATTCGCGCGAGGCCATGCGTTCACTGCCGCAGATCGCGCCGTCCGTTGTTGTCGTTGATCTGCAGACGGGGAGCGCGGGGGGATACGGATTGGCGCGCGACATGGCGGCCGATGTCCGCTGGGCGCGCGTTCCCATCATCATGCTGCTCGACAGAGAGCAGGACATATGGCTCGCGCGTCAGGCCGGCGCACGAATCACGGTGACGAAACCGGTTGCCGCCGGAGTGATCACCGAGGCCGTCCGCTCACTCACCGAGAGTGCTCCCTCGACCTCCTGAGACCTCCTTTCGGGCGTCCTTTCGACAAAGTCCCAGGTCAGCCCCCTTGCCCAACAATAATCTCAAGCCTAGAATTACAAGAATGTAATTTTGCGCCCGGACAACGGCTGTGTGGGCGCAGGAACGGCCGAGGCGACGGGCGGCATCCCGTCGGCGGGGAGCCGCAGGACAGGAAGGGCCGGGGGAGATGCAAAGGATCACCAACAAACTCCTGCAACCGCTTGACTGGCAAACGCAGGCGCGCTGTTCGGAAGTCGACCCAGAGATTTTCTTCCCCGAACGCGGTGGATCGTCCAAAGCAGCGCGTTCGGTCTGCGCGCAGTGTGAGGTGCGTATGCAATGCCTTGAGTACGCGCTCAACAACAAAGAGCAATTCGGTATTTGGGGTGGAACGTCCGAACGCGAGCGCAGGCGACTGCGAAAAGAGCGGTCGTTGCGCCGACTGCGCGCGGCGTCGTAAGCGTCTGCACAACGTTCGAACACCTTGTTTCGTAGCGATTTACCGTCGTATTTGGGCGCTCAAAGGTCCGTGATTCGTTTCAAGAAGTGGTTCGACAACGCCGTACGTCAACATGACGCGCTCTACAAAATCAACAAAATGCTTGCACCTTGATTGTTTTTCATGCTCAATAACATGTTGAATGCGCGTTTGTGCAACGCGAATTCAGGGCAGTTGTGGTAACTGAGGTTGTCTGCACGTCGAAAGACGTGCGGTAACGGCGGAAACGGCGAGTTCAAAGGAACTTCGTCGGGGAGCATGAATGGAGGTGCTGGGGTTGGCAGCAAAGAAGACGACGGGGCGGAGAAAGTCGACGGCGCGCAAGACAACGCGTAGACCGGCGGCCCGCAAGTCCTCCGCTCGCAAGGCAACTGCGCGTAAGTCGCCTGCGCGCAAGTCGGCAGCTCGCAAGAGCACCGGTCGCAAGAAGACGGCGCGCAAGAAGACCGCCCGCAAGGCGACTGGGCGGAAGAAATCGACTGCGCGCAGGAAGTCAACCGGCCGCAAGAAGTCCACGGCGCGCCGGAAGAGCACCGCCCGGAAGGCAACCGGCCGCAAGAAGTCGACTGCGCGCCGGAAGTCAACCGGACGGAAGAAGGCAACCGGACGGAAGAAGGCAACCGGCCGCAAGAAGTCCACGGCGCGCCGGAAGAGCACCGCCCGGAAGAGCAGCGCTCGAAAGGCAACCGGCCGCAAGAAGTCCACGGCGCGCCGGAAGAGCACTGCACGGAAGGGCACACGGCGCAGAAAGTCGACCGGTCGCAGAAAGACAACGGCGAGCTAGACCGCGTCAGCCGTTCAATACAGATTCAAGAGAGCGGCCCGGAGCAATCAACGCCCGGGCCGCTCGGCCGTTCGGATGGGGCATGAAACGCTCGGGAACCAGGCCCACTATTTCTGATCCGACCACCTCTGCACCTTCGCCGCGTGCACCCTCAGCAACAGCGTTGAAGGCCTCGTCGATGTTTGTCATCGCCGGATCGATCAGGTTCATGGACACCTGTGAGGTCGGAGTGTCGTCGATCTCGAGCCCCAAACTTCGGACTCCGGGGAGCCCTCCCGCGGAGGCCCGCACCGAACGCGCGATCTTCCGAGCAGTCGTCACATCGCAGCGCAGCCAGACGTTGAACGCGACGAGGACGTCGCGGGCGCCGACGCAGACGACACCTCGCGCGAGGTCTATTGGAGTGTCCCCGATATCGGGTGCCAGGCCGCTTTCGGCGCGCCGGATGAGTTCCGGCAACCCACCTCTTCGAAGCGCGGGAAGCTCTCGCGTTTCGGGTCTCGTCGCCGCGGCCCCGTAGAAATAGACCGGTATCCCGGTGGCCGAATTAATAGCCGTGCCGGTTTGGTGCGCGACCGCGACGGCAGTCACCATGGGTTCGTCGTAGGGGACGATCGGGCACACATCCAGAGTGCCGAGTCGCGGGTGGACGCCGCGGTGGCGGCCGAGATCCAGGGTGGAGGCTGCGGTCGCCAGCGCGGCCAGCGCGCCGGGGAGGAGTGACCCATCGCCGGTAAGGGTGATGACACTCCGATTGTGAACGGCGTCCGAGTGACAATCGAGAACTCGTGCGCCCGCGGACACCAGCGTAGCGCAGAGGCTGCTTACCACCTCGGAACGCCTGCCTTCTGAAAGATTCGGGATCGCGAGCAACGTCATCGAGGGGTTACCGTAGGGGACATGACCGAGTATGGCTACAAGGTTGAGGTTGCGGAGGGATACGAAGAAGCCGTGACGCGCACCAGGTTGGCCCTAAAGGGCGAGGGGTTCTCGATCCTCACCGAGATGAACGTCGGAGGGATGCTCGGAGCCGATGCCAGTACGGAACGCCAGTATCTGATCATGGGCGCATGGAACCCAAGTATCACGAGAGAGTATTCGGAGGCGCAGTTGCGGGTTGCGATGCAGCTCCCGTGCAACTTCGTCGTCCAGGAAGCAGGGTCGGCGGCGATGGTGGCCGCGCTCGATCCTGCAGACACCATGGGGCAGGACGACCCAGAGACCGAAAAGGCCGTGGACGCAGCGCGCGGGGCGCTGGCGCGTGTATTGACCAGGGTTGCAACACCGGCGTGATGAACTCCACCGCCGTAACCACGATCATCTCCGCGTTCTTGGAGCGCCTCGACGAGGTTGTGAATCGCTGTGTCAACGCCATCTCCGAGACGGTGCCGTCCTACGGTCGACGGGGCGACCTCCTCATGGAGGACGTTCGCGACGCGGTCCGGGGAAACGTAGCCACCCTCTCCCAGGTGCTCAGCCAGGGACGCGACGTCCGGAAAGAGGAACTGGAAGCGATCGAACGTGTCGGCGCGCGGAGGGCCGAGGCGGGAATCCCCCTCGACGACGTCTTGCACGCGTACCGGACTGTTTCGCGGGTGTGTTGGGACATCCTCGCCGAGGAATGCCGCGCCTACGAAGGCGATGCCCTCGACGCGGCGATTCAGCTCGCTCAGGCTGTACTGCGGTACACGGATGAGATCTCGACGAGCGTCGCCGAGGCCTATGCGCACGCGCAGCGGGCGATTGTTCGGGAACAGGAGGGGGCGCGGCGGGAGTTCCTCGCCGATCTTCTGTACGGGACGGAGGCCTCTCCGGAGGACATCCTTCGCCGGGCACTCACGTTTGGGTACGACCTCTCCCTCGGGTATGTCGCGCTGGTCGGTGTTGGACCGCACGCCGACGGACGAAACGAGTCGATCGTGTCGGCCGCCGTTTCTGCCGCGATATCGGAGACAAGTGCAGATCCGATCGTCTTGCAGAAGGGCGAGCAGACAATTGCACTTGTGCCGGACGATCCTTCCATCGACAGCGCTCTCGTGCCCGAGAAGCTCGTGGCCGAGCTAGGGAGCGGCTGGCATTTCGGCATGGGTGGACCGGAACCCGGGCTCGAGGGCATCCGGCGCGCGTACCTCGAGGCCAGGGAGGCCCTGGAGATCGGCTCGGCGCTCGGGATGGAGGACTCTGTCTACCGATTCGAGGATCTGCTTCTGTATCACTTCCTTCGCAGTGAGCCGGCGCTCGTCGACAGGTTCGTCGACCAGACGCTTGGACCGCTGCTCGCCTACGACGAACGCCGCAAGGGTGAACTCGTCAAGACGATCGAGGCGTACTTCAATTCCGACGGGAGCGTGAAGATGGCGGGCGAAGCACTGTTCGCGCACCCGCACACCGTCACGTACCGGCTCAAGCAGGTCGAGCGCCTGACGGGATGGTCCCTTCGGAGGCCCGAGGACAAACTGCGCCTCCAACTTGCTCTGCGCGCCTACCGGCTGGCTCAGTCGCGACGAGAGCCGGACGACAGCTGACTGTTCGCTCTGAGGTGCGGATGTGCGCGACCAGTTCGGCGATGGCACTACCACGCGCCGCCGCCTCCGCCGCCGCCGCCGCCGCCGCCACCGCCGCTGAATCCACCTCCACCGCCACTCGAACTCGGTGGCTGCGCTGAGCGGATTGCGCTCGAGATGTCGGCGATCGAGAAACCCGTCATGCCTGATCCGGGGCTGCCGCCGGCATCGATCCAGTAGATGTGGCTCATCTGGTTGAGATCGGGCGGAGCATGCAGCTGGGCGGCGGCCAGAACGCGCTCCGCCACGCCGAACGCGATGCCGTAGACGAGGTACTGCTCCCAGATGGCGATCGATCCCGGCACCGCTTCCCGCATCCCGGCGAAGTCCGTGAGGAATCGCCTGAACGAGGCCCACTGTGCAGCTTTGTCGGCGCCCTGCTGGGAGCGGCTTTCCCATCCCCGCCGGAAAGTCAGAAAGCCGAGCAGAAACATCAGGTTCCCGATCGCAACCGCGCCGAGGATGGCCCACACGATTGTCGACCAGGGGACTCCTCCGGGCTCATAGCTGAGCCACGCCTGGATGAAGAAGACAGCTGCAAGGGCGAACGCCGCAACGCAGGCGAAGATAACGGACTTGCGTCCAAGCTCGAGCCACCACCCGCGTTTCTTCACAACCGAGTTGACGCTTTGTTTGAAGGAGTTGAATACGCCGTGGTAGTGGACGGGTTCTCGTTTGATCTCGTCGCGGAACTGCGTGAGATGAAAATGCTCGTAGTCCTTCGACGCCCTGTTCACGGCGGATAGGACGTGTTTCTCGAAGCCGAGAAGATCGCTCGTGTCTTTCTCCTTAACGGTTAGAACGAGATCGCTGATGTCCTCGCTCCGCAGACCCGCCCACGTCTTCTTGATCGTTGTCGTGGGGATCGCATCGATATAGCCGCGCCGGATGAGATCGAAGAGTGTGGCGGCGAAGGCATCTCCGGTGACCCTTTCTGCGGACGGCTCCAGGAGGGCCGCGATGAGAGCGGGCTGCTCATCGCCGGGTGGCTCCATGACGTGTTCCGGGACAACCTCCGACGGCCGCGGCTCTCGGCCGAAGCGAGCCCATATCCCGAAGCCGACGAGACCGGCGGGGACCACCGCAACCAGCATGCCGAGGCCGACGCTACCGAGGTTGTCCAATAGCCAGCTGACACGCTCGCGGTCGCGCTCGATCCGATCGAGCTCAGCTTCGTACTGCTCGACGTACTCGCGCTCCTCGTCCATGATTCCGGGGAGCCCGGCGTCGGCGACCTTCCTCGCCTTGCCTGCCTTACCGAGCAGACGGCGCGGGAAGACGACCCGGAGTTCCACCCAATTGCCACCCGATACGTCCTCGGCGGCGAGGGCCGCGCCGGTTTCGGACGGCGCTACACCTCCCTCTAGCGGGGGGCGAGCAACATGGCCCCACGTCCTCACGTCGCTTGACCCACCGGGGAGGCGGAGCTCTGCCTCCAGGTGATCGAGCGGCACCGTCCACTGGTCTCCCCAGACCTTCATGTTGAAGTCGACGACATCCGAATACGCCGTTACAAAGTTGCGGAGTGTGTAGTTCACCGTGAACGTGCGCTCCTCCCACCGGGCGGAGTAGTGCCATACGATTCGCACACCCTCAGGAATCCGTGTCAAACCGAATGTGTTCGGCGCGCCGGAACTCCCGATGTCCGTCGGGGCACCCGATGTGTAGGCCGTGCCTCCCTCGGATACAGACACATTCAAGATCGTTTCCCCTACGCGGAGAGGGATCTCTCGGTATCCGCCGCTGAAGTCTCCGGAGAACGCGTAGGTGATGTGTTCGGTGACTCTAACCTCGCCGTTGCGCCCCACATCGATCTCGACACGCGCACGCGGAAGTGTGTATGACTTCTGCGCCGCCGCCCACGGCGCAGCGAGTACAAGGATCAGGCACCCCAATATGAGAGCCGGAAAGGCCCGTCGTTTCACCCTGCTAACCTCCGAGCGTGTCGAAAAGAGTCCTAATAATCGGCTGGGACGGGGTCGACTGGAAGGTACTTCGTCCTATGTTTGACGCGGGAGAGCTTCCCACGCTGGGCGGGTTGGTTGAAAAGGGGGCCCACGGGGACTGCCTTTCGACCGTTCCGTCACATTCCTGGTGCGCATGGCCGTCCTTCATGACCGGCCTCAACCCCGCGGGACACGGTGTCTTTGACATCTTGGAACACAAGCCGGGGGTGTCGAAACGATTGCCGGTTACGTGGCATTCGATCAAGGCCCCCACCGTCTTCGAGGACCTGACCACGGCGAACAAGACGACCCTCGCCCTGAACATCCCGCTGACCTTCCCTGCGCCCGAGATCAAGGGCAAGGTGATAGCCGGTGGCGTGCTCCCCGCGAGCCGGACCTACACATATCCGCCGGAGTTGCAGTCCGAACTCGACTCGCACGCGCCGTTCCCGGTGAACGGGATGAGCTGGACGACCTATCGCAACCGCCCGGAAGCTTTCCTGAACGAATGCGCCGACGTCACCCGCAAGCGTCAGAAGTCGTTCGAATACCTGCTCGACACCACCGAGTGGGACCTCGGCGTGGTGGTCTACGTGTCCACCGATCGAATCCAGCACTGCCTAATCGAGTACCTGTCGCCCGACCATCCCGACTACGGGCGGCTGCAAGGCTCCCCCGTTGCCGAGCAGACGCGCGCTGTGTACCGTCAGCTCGACGATGGTCTTGCTCGGCTTCTGAAACGAACGACCGAAGACGATCTCGTCATCTTCATGTCGGATCACGGTCACCAGCCGTGCACTCGCACTTGCACCATGGACCGGATCCTCAAGCACCTCGGCTTGCTCGAATTCGGGCGCGGGTCTTTTGCCTTCAACCTAATCCGCTGGGGTCCTGGACGGCGCATAGCGCGCCGTATCTACGACGCCCTGAAGCTCCATGGAAAGGTCTCCATTCCGGCCTCACCGATCGACTGGTCGAAGACCCGCGCATACACAAGCGTGGTTTCCACAGGCGAGGGCGTTTCGGTCAACCTGAAGGGACGGGAGCCCAACGGCACGGTCGATCCGCGTGATTACGAGAAGGTGCGTGATGAGGTTGCAGAAGCCCTCGGCTCGTTTCGTGATCCGGACACCGGCGCCGCCCCCATAGGCAAGATCTACCGCAAGGAGGAGGTGCTCAAGGGGCCGTTTCTCGACACGGCGCCGGATCTATTGCTCGTGCCGGCACCGTTTTACTCGCTCACTCATGCTCGCACCATGATCGAGGACGCGGATTGGCTGTCGGGGGACCACCGCCTCGAGGGTGTGGTCGTTGCCGTTGGCTCCGAAGTGACCCCTGATCCCCTCACCGAGCCGGTTGAACTCATTGACCTCGCTCCGACCACCCTCGCCACCCTCAGAACGCCGTCGGCGATCGAGCGTGACGGCAAGGTGATCTCGCAGTTCGTCGGGGCTAATGTGGCCCTCGAGGTCGATGCCTCCGGCGCCGCCTCCGGCGCGCCGGATTCGGGCGGGCTTACGTCAGACGAGGAATCCGAGATCGAGGAGCACCTTCGCGGTCTCGGTTACGTGGAATAGGGAATGTTCGGTTACGGCACATCAAGCAGGAGGCTTCTAAGTTGCGCGCTCGTAGGTCTTGTTTAGCAGTTCCCGGCTCGAGCCCCAAGATGCTCGCCAAAGCTCCGACCCTCCCGGCGGACATGATCTTTTTGGATCTAGAGGATTCGGTTGCTCCGCTCGCCAAGGAGGAGGCGCGGGGGAACATCGTCGACGCTCTCAAGAACACCGACTGGGGCGAGAAGACCGTCGTCGTCAGGATCAACTCCATCGATACGCAGTGGGCCGCAGACGATCTGAAGACAGTCGTCGAAGCCGCAGGGAGCTATCTCCATTGCATCATGATCCCGAAGGTGGAACACGCCCACGAAGTCATGTTTGTGGACCACATGCTGCGCATGATCGAGGTCAAGGTCGGTCTCGAGGACCGCATCGGGATCGAGGTGCAGATCGAAACCGCCACTGGGCTCCGCAACGTCTACGAGATCGCGCAGGCATCGGATCGGACCGAGACGCTTATCTTCGGGCCGGCGGACATGAGCGCGTCGCTCGGGCTCCCCTCGGTTACGGCGGGGTTGCCTATGCCGGGCTATCCCGGTGACCACTGGCACTGGGTGCTCGAGACGATCCTTGTCGCGGCACGCGACGCCGGATTGCAGGCGATCGACGGCCCCTATCTGTTGATCAAAGACCTCGACGGGTTCAGGGACATGGCGATGCGGGCCCGGGCGCTCGGCTACGACGGGAAGTGGGCGCTCCATCCGGGTCAGATCGACGTGCTGAACGACGTGTTCACTCCCGCGCAGGAGGAGTACGACAAGGCGGAGGCGATGCTCGAGGCATACCGCCATGCAACCGATGTCGAGCAGCGCGGTGCGGTGATGTTCGGCAGCGAGATGATCGATGAGGCGTCGCGCAAGATGGCTCTTCGCCTCGCGGAGCGGGGGCGCGCCGCGGGAATGAAGCCGGACAAGACCTATGCCGACTTCGAGAGCGAACGGGGCGGACAATGATCACCCTGACCGACACTCAAAAGGCAATCGTCGAGACGGTGCGCGATTTCGTCGAACGCGACGTCGTTCCCATTGCCGACGAAATGGAGCACCGCGACGAGTTCCCCGACGCGATCGTCGAGCAGATGAAGGAGCTCGGGCTCTTTGGGCTCAACGTTCCCGAGGAATACGGTGGTATCGGCGAGAACCTGACCACATATGCGCTATCGGTCGTCGAGCTGGCGCGCGGGTGGATGAGCCTCTCGGGCATCCTGAACACACACTTCATGGGCAACTACCTCATCGGCAAGTTCGGGACCGACGAGCAGAAAGACAAGTACCTGCCGCGCATGGCGACCGGTGAGCTGCGCGCCGCTTTGGCGATGAGCGAACCCGAGGCGGGTTCCGACGTCCAGGCTATCCGTACGAAGGCGGTGCGTGACGGCGACGAGTATGTGCTCAACGGTCAGAAGATGTGGCTCACCAACGGGCTGCGCGCCGGGATCGTGATGACGCTTGTGAAGACCGATCCGGCGGCCGATCCGCCGCACCAGGGCATGAGCATGCTGATCGTCGAGAAGGAACCCGGCGCGCCGAAGCCGGCCCCGGGCCTCGATGTCGGCAAGAACATCGAGAAGATGGGGTACAAGGGCGTCGAGACGACGGAGATGACGTTCAACGATCATCGGGTGCCCGTGTCTCAGTTGCTCGGCACGGAGGAGGGCCAGGGATTCCGCCAGGTGCTCGACGGCATCGAAATCGGCCGGGTCAACGTGGCGGCGCGCGCCGTTGGCGTCGCGACCCGGGCGTTCGAAGAGGCGATCCGGTATTCGCAGGAGCGCAAGGCTTTCGGGCGCAGGATCGCCGACCACCAGGCGATCCAGATCCACCTGGCGGAGATGGGAACCACCCTCGAGGCGGCGCGCCTGATGCTCTTGCAGGCCGCCCAGAAGAAGTCGGCGGGCGAGCGTTCGGACCTGGAAGCCGGAATGGCCAAGTTGTTTGCGTCGGAGGCGTGCAACGAGATCTGCCTGAAGGCGCTCCGCGTCCACGGCGGCTACGGATACTCGAAGGAGTTCACGATCGAACGCCTATACCGCGACGCGCCGTTCCTCTTGATTGGCGAGGGGACAAGCGAAATCCAAAAGCTAGTAATTGCCCGGCGCCTGCTAGAAAAATACAAGGCCTGATTCCCCGAACTGTTCGCGCACATTCATTGAATTCCGCAGCTCAGCGCGAACAGTTCCGGTGTAACTCACGCGACGCGCTGCCGGTACGCCTCCATGATGGTCTTAATCACGTATTCGGGGCGGTTTGTGACGTCGTACCACGAGAACCTGAGCACCAACCAGCCGACTTCGGCAAGAGCGTTCTGCCGCTGCATGTCGTTCTGCCACTGTTGCCGGCCGGAGTGCCAGCGGTAGCCGTCGACCTCAACTGCCAACCTAGCTTCGGGCCAAGCGAAATCGACGTCGGCCGGCGTCCCCGAACGAGTCATGACCTCGAACTGACGGAAGTACCGGGGTACCGTCGAGTTTCGAAGTATGCCGTCGAGTTTGATCTCTAAACGGCTGTGGGATCGGGCGCGCCCGTCGCTTCGTTCCTCGAGCAACGCCCGCAGCAATGCCGACCCCTTGCGCCCGCGCCCTCCGGATTTGACGAGAATGCGCCACATGTCATTTACCGTGATCAGCTTGCGGCGCAGCGCGTCGTCGAGAGCCGCCTCGATTTGCCACCTATATGCCACGGCAGCCGAGTCCAGGATGGTGCGCCCCGCAGATGTTACGGGCAGGCCGTCTATTTCAATCGCACCCACAAAGGGATCGCGACGCGTGTAGTGGAGGATGATGCGCGGATCCGGCGAGCGGATCCGACGGGTAACCGTAAGTTCCACGACGCGGTCAGTGGCCCCAGCCAATCCCATTAGCAAAAGTCCGCTCCGATGCGAGAAGACACAATCCGCGCCGGCCCATTTTCTTGCCGCCCAGAGTGCTTGCTGCCACGTCTCGGGAGATCCGGAGGATCTGTAGACCCGTTCGTAGATACGGATCAGTGATCCTGCGTTGACCCGTCGGGTGATTGCATCGGGATGCAATCCTTCGTTGAGGAGGTCGTCGTACGAGTAGATGCCGTGCTGCGTTCTTCCGAGGGCGTCCATGGGGTGATATCAGCACGTGTGCGGCCCTCAGATTGTGATCCGCGCCACTATTGTGAAGTGTTCGCGCTGAACTGCGGATTTCAATGAATGTGCGCGAACAGTTCGGCGAAGGAACTGGGGGGCTAGTCCAGGTCGCCGGGGCCGATTCGATCGAGCCGCGCGTCCCGTACCAAACGGTGGCCCGTTAGTTTCTGGAGCGTCTCGGGCTCGTCCATCCCCTCGGCAACCATCGTTAGCAAGTCACGAGTCGAGATGACTCCCAGCACATCACCGGTCTCGCTTACGACCGGAAGGTGACGGAACCACTTCTCGAACATGATGCGCGCCGCATCGTGCAGCGAGGTGTCCGCCGAGATCGTCACGACGTTGGTGCTCATCACATCGCGCAGGCTTACTGCTTTGGGGTCTCCTCCCTCACCGACGTAACGCAACAGATCGCGTTCCGTGACGATGCCGATGAGCTTGGTGCCTTCCATAACCAGGAGCGACCCGGTTTGCTGGCGCCACATCTTTGCCGACGCTTCCGCGAGCGTATCGTCGGGGGAATCGGTGACGGCTGCGGCGGTCATGAGATCGGAAACTTTCATCGCTCTTCGATTCTATGCTGCTCGGACGGCCTCCAAACATGATGGAAAGCCTCGGTTCAAGACAGCCATCGACGGACGGGGGTGTCCGATGCGCCTGGGACTTGCTTTGCCTCACTACGACACAAGCTTTGCCGGCAGGCCGGTTGAATGGTCCTCGGTGGCGCGCCTGGCTCAACTAGCGGAACGATCAGGATTCTCCTCGGTATGGGTCTCCGATCACCTCTTCCTCGACTGGGGGAAGTACGGCGGGCCGTCCACGGTCCAGGGAGCGCTCGAATGCTGGACGACGCTGTCGGCCCTCGCCGCCGTGACGGAACGGGTCCGGCTGGGTTCCCTGACCCTCTGCAACGACCTTCGCAACCCGGCGCTCGTGGCGAAGATGGCGGCCACCCTCGACCGGCTATCGAGTGGGCGCCTCGATCTGGGTATGGGCGCCGGATGGTACGAGCCGGAGTTCAGGGCCGCAGGCATCCCATTCGACCCTCCGGGGACTCGCATCCGGCGCCTGAGGGAGGCGGCGGAGATAATCACCCGCCTGCTTGCCGGCGAGGAGCTCATCTTTAAGGGCCGCTACTACACAATCGACGGCGCCCTGGCCCGGCCCGGCCCCGTCCAGGAGCCCCGTCCGCCCCTGTGGATCGGCGGTAAGGGCGACCTACTCCTCAAGACGGCGGCCCGCGTCGCCGACGGCTGGAACTACTCGTGGGTCGGCTCCATCGACGGCTACCGGCAGCGGGCGGAGGTCGCCGACCGTGCCTGCGAGGCGGCCGGCCGCGCCCCCGAGAGCCTGCGCCGAGCCGTTGGGGCGTACATGATCGTCGGTCGTACCGAGGCCGACCTCCGGAAACGATTCGACCGGATGCTGGAACGCACTCCCGATGGCGTGATGGCGGAAGTATCCTTTGAGGAGTTTCGCCGCGGGGGGCTGATCGGTACGGCCGAGGAGGTAATCGACCGGATCGGACGCCTGACCGAGATCGGGGTGGAAGAGATAGTGATCGCGATCGGCGCTCTTCCTTTCCAGATTGCGGACGAAGAGGACGTGGAACTCGTGGGAATGGAGATAGCCGCGGCCACCGGCCACGGCTGATGAACGGAGGTAAAGGATGCCCAACCTGGGGGGAGGAGAGCTGATCATCGTCCTGCTCATCCTGCTTCTCATATTCGGCGCGTCGAGGCTCCCCAAGCTGGCCCGGTCGATGGGCCAGGCGGGCAAGGAGTTCAAGCAGGGAATGAAGGAGGGTTACAAGGCGGAGGACGTCGAGGGGGAGTGCCCCTTCTGTGGCGTCAACGTCACCGCGGAGTCGAAGTTCTGCCCCGGATGCGGGAAGCCGGCCGCCGAGATCGTGGCCGAAAAAGAGCGCAAGTCCGCTTAGCCCTAGCCCTGCAAACCGCCCCGACCGTCGTCTGACGACCCGGCGCGCCGGCCCAACGCGCTCCGCCCATCAACGGCAGCGGGGTGTAGTCACTCCTGAACCAAAGCGACCGCCCGCTTCCCCGCGCGGGGTGAATCCGATGGCGCCATCGGGTGAAAGTGGCACCCCCGGTGGGTGAACATCGCTGTTTGCCATGTTCAGCGGCTCCCTTAGATCGGGAAAATCGACTCCGGGAATCCGCCCGACCGCGGGCGTGCGATTCGTATAGGAGGGAAAACCGGCTTTGTCACGACCCGTATCGGTGACCGCCCGGGAACTGGCACGGTGGCTGCGGCGCGATGCCACCTGGCTCGTGGATCTCGCCGATGCGGGGGAAATGCCGGCGCGTGTAGATCGAAAGGGCTACCGGTTCGATCCGAGGTGCGTTGAGGACTGGCTCGGTCGTCTCGAACCCCAAAGCGAGGCGGTTACCGCGGTAGACCTCGCCGGCCTTCGGGATCTGAGTTTCGTCCTAACCGAGAGCCGCGACCCGCAGGAGGGGTGGGATCGAATCCTCGAGCGCGTGCTCAGGGCCCTCGGAGCCGAGTGCGGCGGCATATTCCTGGTCGGAGGCGAGGAGTGGCTCCAGGTTGTGGCGGCCTCTGGATTCGATCCGCAAGCGCTTCCCCCAACCCTCGAGGGTGTGGCCGTGTGGGTCGCTGCGAATGCGGAGCCGTTGCTCCTTCCGGACCCTCGGCGCGTCGAAGGAGTCGTGACGCTCGACACGGATGATGAACCGCGGGACGCCATAGCGGTCCCGCTTGCACTTGATCAGAAAGTCATTGGAGTCCTCGTTGCAATGAGGGGTCTGAGCCGGCCGCGTTTCACGGACGGCCATCTCACCATCGCCAGCATGCTCGGCACGGAAGCGGCGCTGTCCCTTGAACGCAACAGAATGCAACTCGAGATGGGCCGCCGCCTGGGCCGGATCCAGGGGCAGCTAGAGGCCTATGCCGTGGACGTGAGAGAGGTGTTCGCAGCCGAGAAGAAGCGGTCTGTGGAACTGGTGAGGGCCCTTGACGAACTCCGCAGGACCTACCTCGCAACTGTTCGGGGTCTTGCCGTTGCGGTTGAGGCGAAGGATGAGAACACGGCCGGACACCTGGTGCGGGTCACGCGCTACGGTCTCATCATGCTGGAAATGCTCGCCCCCGAGTTCCGAGACGATCCCGCGTTCGAGTACGGCTTCCTCCTTCACGACATCGGAAAACTCGGCATTCCGGACGCGATCCTGAGCAAAAACGGCCCGTTGAGCCAAGAGGAATGGAAACTGATGCGCCGCCACCCCGAGATCGGAGTTCACATCCTCGAGGACATCCCCTTCCTGGCGGGCGCGAGGGAAATCGTTCGGTTCCATCACGAACGATGGGACGGACTTGGGTATCCCGCGGGTCTCGGGGGCGAGGAGATACCGCTCGGCGCTCGTCTTTTCGCCGTCGCGGACGCATTCGATGCAATGACGACGGACCGGCCGTACCGCAATGCCATGTCGATCGCTGCAGCCATCGCCGAGCTGCATATAAACTCCGGAACCCAGTTCTGGCCGGACGCGGTCGAGGCATTGCTTTCCGTCCCGAAAGACATGTTGGAGGTAACGGCCGCATCGGCCGGCGGCCACGGCTATGGCTGAGCCCGGATCCGGCTCCCAATCATCCAGAGCCAAGGTGCCCTTCTACCGCAAGTGGATAAGCGGTACGTGGCAGGAGATTTCCGCGCGCGATGCGCGCCGGGTATCTCTACTTATGGCGGTGCTCGTCGGACTGGTCGTCGGGATCGGCGCCTGGGAACTCATCGAGCTGCGCATCACTCTCAGACAAGACGTTCTTCGATCGAACGGTATCGTCGCTCGGATCGTGGCGCGCGGCCTAGACGCGGAATCCGGTGTCATTAGTGAGCAGAGCGTTGAAGAGCTGCTCAGTGAGTTAGAGCTTCAGGCGGTTCACGTCTTCGACGGGAGGGGTGAATCGCTCACGGGGCCCGGGTCCGAGCCGTGGGAGGGCTCGGAGATCGTTGCCCGGGGTGTGGAGGGACGAAGCGGGCAAGGGAGTTTCGAAGTTCCGGGCAGCGGCGCATCTCGTTTGGCGGTCTTCGTGCCGCTCGATAACCAGAGGGGTGTCGTCGTTGTGGACCGCCCGACTTCCGCGGCGACGCCGAGAATCGTGAGTATCGGGCTCATCGGCTTCCTCGTGGCAAGCGTTCTACTCATCGTAGGCACGGTCATGCTCGGCAGACTTCTGCAGCTGATAGTCAGGTCGCGCAACGAAACGGCGGCAATCCTGTCCAGCCTCGCGGAAGGCGTATTGATCGTCGACACGAATGCAGTCATCCTCAACATGAACCCGGCGATGGAACGTCTGGGCGGCTGGACGCTCCCAGAAGTCAAGGGCAAGATCTTCACCGATCTCTTCGGTCTTATCGACGAGAACGGCGATCCCATACCGCTCCATCGATGGCCGCTAATGCGGGCCTTGCAGCGGCGGTGGGTGGTAACCAGCAGGGGCTTCGAGCTGACGCTTCTGGCACGGGACGGCAGGGAGATTCCGGTGAACCTCGCTGCTGCGCCGGTCATCGGACCGACGGGAGATCTCATTGCCGCAGTCGGCATCGTGCGCGACGTCTCGTATGAACACGAGCTCGACGAGATGAAGTCCTCGCTGATCGCTACGGTGTCGCACGAACTTCGTACGCCACTCACGCTGATACGGGGCTACGCGGAGCTACTGCGTAACCGGTCGTTGGATGAGGAGCTTGCCCAGGAGTCGCTCATGCACATACAGGGCTCCGCCGAGCGGTTGGCCCGCCTGATAGAGGACCTCCTGTCGGCATCCCGCATCGAATCCGGACAGATACAAATGCGGACTGCGACCGTTGAGCTGCCGGGAGCAATTGACGAGGTTGTCCGTCATTGGTCCGGACCTCACGGCCGCAAGTTCGAGGTCGATCTCGACGAGACCTGCAACTACGTGCTGGCGGATCGAGACCGGCTCCTACAGGTGCTCACAAACCTCGTGTCAAACGCCGTGAAGTACTCTCCCGATCAAAGATCGATAACGATTCGCACACGCCTGCGAAGGAACAGCGCCGAAGTCGCCGTAATAGACCAAGGGATTGGCCTTTCGAGAGAGGACATGGATCAGCTCTTCGATAAGTTCTATCGGTCCGAAAGAGAGGAGGTCCGATTGGTGAGTGGTACGGGTCTGGGCCTCTACATTGCGCGCAACCTCGTGGAAATGCAGGACGGAATGATGTGGGCCGAGAGCGAACTTGGTGAGGGCAGTGCCTTCTACTTCACACTTCCCTGCGTTCGGGATATCCAGCCGGCTATGGGCGACGGCTCCCGGGGAATTTCGTGAAAAAGCTCTTGATTGCAGAAGACGAATCCGGAATCCGTCGTCTCATTCGAATGACGCTCGAGAGCGAGGACTACGAGATCATTGAGGCGTCTGATGGAGAGGAGGCGTTGACGCTCGCTCGCGCCGAGCGCCCGGAGCTCGTTCTGCTCGACGTGATGATGCCGCGTCGATCGGGTCTCGAGGTCTGCCGGCTCCTGAAGGCCGACGACGATACATCGGGGATGACGGTCGTGATGCTTACGGCGCGTGCTCAAGACTCGGACCTTCGTGAAGCGCGCGCGGCCGGATGCGACGACTACTTCATGAAGCCGTTCTCGCCCGTGGCGCTACTGCGCAAGGTGGACGAGATCTTCGCCGCCCGGTCGCGTTCTAAGGAGTCATAACCACCTTGAGCGCCCGGCGCGCCCGAAATAGCTCGTACCCTCTCGGCGCGTCGTCCAAGGCGATCCTGTGGGTTATGACTTTCGTCGGATCGAGTTCGCCCACGGCAACCGCCGCGGCGCAGTCGCGCCAGTGTGCCTGCACGTTGGCCATCCCGGAGAACCTGATGTCCAGTCCACGAACCCACATCCTGCCCATGGGAAGCTCGTAGCGTTCAGCGCCGTAAACCCCCACGACCGTGACGCGACCACCGTCCCTTACGCAGCGCGTGGCGAGCTTCACGACCGGCACCGCACCGACTGCGTCCAGGGCGATATCGGCACCAGCGCCAGATGTGGCGGCCAGAACCGCGTCGGGAAGGTCCGCGCCGGCGGCAACCGTCTCGAAGCCCATCTGATCACCGGCGAACCTCGCCCTGTCCGCGTCCGAGTCCGCAACCAAAACTCTCGCCCCTGTACGCCGGGCACCCGCCGCACAGAAAAGCCCGACCGGCCCCGCCCCGATCACCAGCACCGTGTCGTCCGCCCCGATCTCCGACAATGCGGCGGCGTAGAACCCGGTCGCCAGGATGTCGCCGCAGAACAGAACCTGTTCGTCGTCAAGCGTTTCGAGTTCGGCGTCCATCGGAAGGAGGTTGGTGGCCGCGTGAGGGACCCTCACGGCCTCGGCCTGGGCACCATCGAGATCGCCCGACAAACTGCCCATTCCGAGAGCGCGACGCTCCAGGCAGAAGTTGTAGCGGCCCGCCGAGCAATGCGGGCATCGGCCGCATGCGATCAGAAACGACCCGAGCACTCGCTGGCCTTCCGTGAAGGAAGTCGCCCCCGAGCCTGCGGCGACGACCGTCCCCACGAATTCGTGCCCGATCACGCTTCCCGGGCGCATCCCCGGCGTCTTGCCGTCCAGGAGATGGAGGTCCGACCCGCAGATCGCCGTCGTGTTTACCGCCACGACGGCGTCGTCGGCCTCGACCGGTCGCGGCTCGGGCACGTCCTCGACCGCAACCGCACCGGGGCCGGCGAACACAACCGCCTTCACGCCCCACCGCCTACCGGGAATACGCGCGGGGCACGGGAGTGTTGGGAGTATCGCGGGGCCGCATTCTGCGCACCCTGCAGGGGGTGAACCCGTCGGAACTTTGCGGACATCTACAGAAGGTACCGCCGGAACACGGGGAGTCGAATGGCCCGCACCAAACCCGTAACTCTGTTCACCACGCAGTGGTGTGGTTATTGTCGTCGGTTGAAACGGCAGATGGAGGACGCGGGGATCGCGTATTCCGAGATAGACGTCGACGTGGACACCCACCACGACAAACGGATAATCGCTGCGAGCGGGGGATTTCGGACCGTGCCGACGGCAGAGATCGAGGGCCGTCTGCTCGTGAATCCGAGCCTGGAAGAAGTCACCGCGGCCGTTGCCGGCTAATTTCTCCGTATTGTAAGGTGCGAATATGACGAACTTCCGAGAGCTCTTGAGGCAGGTCAAGGGGCAGGTCGGGGAGACCTCTGCGGAGGAGGTCTTTGCCCGGCTGGAGGGCCCGGGCGAGCCCTCGCTCCTGGATGTGCGTGAGGACGATGAGGTGGCGAACGGCATCGTCCCCAGCGCCCGGCATCTATCGCGGGCTCACTTCGAGAGCCGCGTCGAGGACGTGCTCCCCGACAAGGATGCCGAGATCGTTGTCTATTGCCAGAGCGGCGTCCGCAGCGCCTTTGCGGCGCGCACCCTCCAGGATCTCGGGTACTCGAACGTGTCGTCCATGAGGGGCGGATTCACCCGGTGGAAGGATCTCGGGTATCAATTCGCCGTTCCGCGGGTTCTCGACGCCGCTCAGCGCGACCGGTATTCGCGCCACCTGACCCTCCCCGAGGTGGGGGAGGCAGGTCAGACGAAGATCCTCGATTCCAAGATCCTGACGATCGGCGCGGGTGGCCTGGGGTCGCCGGCTCTGCTGTACCTTGCGGCCGCCGGTGTGGGAACGATCGGAGTCGTCGACTCCGACGTGGTCGAGGCCAACAATCTCCAGCGCCAGGTGGTCCACAACACCGACCGGATCGGGATGCTCAAGGCGGAATCGGCAAAGGAGACCCTGACAAAACTCAATCCGGACGTGAACGTTGTGGTGCATCCAGTACGGATCGACGAGTCGAACGCGCGGGAATTGATGTCTGGTTATGACCTCGTCGTGGATGGATGCGACAACTTCGATACGCGTTACGTCGTCAACGATGCGGCGGTCGAGCTGCGCAAGCCGGTGGTGCACGGCTCCATCTTCCGTTTCGAGGGAATGGCATCGACGTTTATTCCGTTCGAGGGCCCCTGTTATCGATGCCTCTATCCGGAAGCACCACCGCCCGAACTCGCCCCCACCTGAAGCGAGGCCGGTGTCCTGGGCGTGCTCCCGGGAATCGTCGGAACGCTTCAGGCGAACGAAGCCTTGAAGCTGATTGTGGGCTACGGCGAGCCGCTCGCCGGACGACTGCTCACCTTCGATGCACAGAGCACTCGGTTCGCCGAGGTGCGGGTGCGGCGCGATCCCCAGTGCCCGGTCTGCGGGCAGCCGCGCGAGGCTGAGGCGAAGGCCATCAGCGCGGCCTGACCGGAACACCTTGGCTCACGTAAATTTGGGTGCATGAAGGTTGTGGTGCTCGCGGATACGCACACCCTGGGGAATCGGTATCCGCTGCCGGCCGGCGCGTGGCCCTACATCGAGACCGCCGACCACATCCTCCACGCCGGAGACGTCTGTGATCCGGCTCTGTTGGATGAACTGAAGAGCTTCGCCCCAACGACCGTCGTCTACGGCAACTGTGATGCGTGGGACGTGCGCGACTGGGGTGCGGACGAGACCGCCGAGGTGGATTTCGATGGCGTCCGCGTCGCGATGACCCACGACTCCGGCCCGAACCGGGGGAGGAGAGAACGATTGCGTGCGAGGTGGCCGGACGCGCGGGTCGTCGTCTTCGGCCACTCCCACCAGCCGGTGAACGAGGACGACGGTGAGTTGCTGCTGTTCAATCCCGGAAGTCCCACGTGGAAGCGCCGGGCCCCCTTCGCTTCGATGGGCATCCTGTGGCTGGACGACGGCGTGGTCGAGGGCGAGATTTTCCCGGTCTAGGGCGTCGCGACGTTTCTGTCTGCTCAGTGGTGCGGGAATCACCGAGCATACGGAACGCTTACGATGTGAGGGTGATCCCAAAAGCAAGAAAACCGGTGCCGCGGACCTTTCTTCTGATCCTGATCGTGGGCTCGCTGCAGTGGCTGGGGTGGACGGTGCGCGTCGGTCCGCCGTGGGGCGTCGTCATGCTGGCAGGTTGGTTTGCAGCAATAGGGATCGGCGCTTATTTCGTCGGCTACGACTCTCGAGAAAAGGGCGGCGACTGGCCCCAGTAGTGCCTCAGGAGTCGAGCACCCGCTCGATCCACTGGAACGGGTCCTTGATCTCGGCAAGGGTCGGGAGGTTGTCAGGAGCGTCCCACACGCGGTTGAGCGCGGGCAGGCCCTTCAACGAGACCACTGCTGCACAGAAGGTTGCTCCCGATTGTTCAAGCGCGCGGTCAAAGGACAGTCCGAGAAGCCCCGAAAGCAACCTCTCTCCGTCGGTCGGAGTCGTTGCTCGCCGGACCATGACCTCGTCGATCTTGCTCGGCTCCTCCACAACCTCTGCGGCGACCTGGGACGAGGCATTACCGGCGTACCCTTCAAAGACTGCTACGAAGGCCTGGACGTTGCCGAGGGCGCGGTTGTGCCGCTCACTCGGGACGATCGGAATTGCCTCCTGCACATTCATGGATTGCTCGAGCGACTCCATCCCTCCGGACTGGAGGTCCATCAAGCGTCTCTCGAGAGCGGCCGTATCAATCTCGATCGAGTCCACCAGCTCGATGAGGAGCCCCTTGAAGTATCGATTGAGCCACTGAACCTGACGGAACACGAGGCCCCGAGCCACCTCGTTGAGTGCGATCCATTGCTGCACTCGATCGGCGGGAACCCCGTAGTCCGCCGCCAGGGCCTCGACATTCTCACCGACCACAAACAGGTGCCCATCGTCATCGCGCGGGATGGGCAAGTCGTGACGTCCCAGCTGCTCGCGAGCGAGATTCCCCATGAGGGTACCCACCTGGATGCCGAGGAGTAGCGGGGCGATCTGCTCCATGGCGGCTTGCAGGGGGTTACCGCCGGCCTCCTCCGGTCCCATCTTCCCCATTTCGCCCAGGAACCGTCCCGCGAGGTGTTCGAGTAGCCACTTCCAGGCATCGAGGGTGGATGAGATCCACCACGAGCGATCGACCAGCTCGGCCTGCAAAGGCTCCTCCAGAGGGAGCCGTGTGTATCCGGAAACGATCGTCTCGGAGCGATGTACGGCATCATCCAGTGCCCGAGAGGATTCGGGGGAGGGTGGCGCACCCCTCCGGCCCTGAGCGGCTACGGCGCCCGCAACCTGCCGGGCGATCTCGTAGTTGATCGGGCCCCCGCCGGCCGACAGCAGCCTCTGAATCTCCCGGAACAGGGGTATGTCGCCAAAAGGCTCCTGCGTCATCAGCCCATTAAAACCCGAATACGCTCCAAGACATGCCTGCACGCCGAGCACAGCCAACGGGTCTGGTCGTCGCAGTCACGGGCGGCTCCGGTTACCTCGCCGGTACGCTGATCAAGACTCTGTGTGCCGACGACAAGATAGGGCGCGTCGTCGCCTTTGACATTCGGCCGTCGAACTTCTCTCATCCGAAACTCGTCTTCGACCACATGGATATCCGGAGCGACGCGATCGAAAGCCGGCTGCGCGGCGTCGACGTGCTTGTGCATCTCGCCTTCATCATGGATCCAATCAAGGACGAATCCATGATGCGCGACGTCAACGTCAACGGAAGTCAGAACGTTTTTAGATGCGCAGGTAATGCCGGGGTCGACAAGATCGTCTACGCGTCGTCGGCCGTGGTGTACGGCGCCCATCCAGATAACCCCGTTCCTCTGACCGAGGACTCGCCGCTCAGGGCAAACCTCGACTTCTCTTACGCCGCGCACAAGCTCGAGGTCGAATATGTCGTCCGAGAGTTCAGAGACGATCATCCCGGAGTCACGTTCACAGTATTGCGGCCGGCAATCGTCTTTGGCCCACACGTCGATAGTGCCTGGTCGCACGTGTTGGAGATCCCACTCATCATCGGAGTCAAAGGCCATTCGCCGTCGTTCCAATTCGTGCACGAAGACGATGTGACGGCAGCCCTTCTCTTTTCTGTGGAGAACGACCTCGACGGGCCGTTCAATTTGGCACCCTCAGATTGGATGACCACCGAAGAGGTCCTTGCTGCAACCGGGCGCAAACGGTTTGAGCTTCCGGAGGCACCCGCGTTCTCGATGATCGAACGCCTGTGGGGACTCGGCCTGAGCGAAGTGCCGGCCGGAATGTTGCATTACACGATGCACCCATGGCTCGTGTCGCCGGACAAACTTGCCGCCGCCGGCTTCACCTGCTCCAAGACCTCTCGCGAGGCCCTCGATGCCCTTCGGCGAGAGATTGCCGGTTACACGAGAATAGGTACAAAACGGGTGAGTAAGGGTGGCCTCGTCCGGGGAGCGGTCGCAGGGGCGGGAGTCGTCGGTGCGGGGCTGCTGTGGCGCACTGCCCGGCGGAAGCGGTCGCCGGCCCGCCCCTAACCATGGATTTTGTTACCCTCTCAACCTAATTCGGGGAGCTGACCAAGCCGCTCGGGGGTGAGGGACGGAAGGGACCTTCACCGCGCGGTGCGATGGTTCCCGGTCCGACGTCCGCTTTGTAGGCGGGTGTCGCCACAAGCGTTTTTTTGTTGTCGAACAGGGAGAGTCGAAGCGTGGTGTACCTGGTCATCCTAGTCGTGGTTGCGGTCGCGGCGCTCGTTCGTCTGTGGCTGCAACAGCACCGGGAACAAACCCAGATGGACACTATTGAGGGGTTCTCCTCCGCACTCGACGCAATGGCTCCACCGTCGAGGCCGGCCAGACGAGAACGTCCCCGACCAAACAGCGGCCGTCCCCGCACCAGCAACGGCCGTCTACGCGTGCCGAAGGCGCCGAGGCGTTCTCTGCTCGGATGGTTCGTGGCGGACAAAACCGATCGGCGGGCGCGCTCTGTGGAGCGCCGCAGGGTTGCCGCGCGCGCAGCTGCACAACGTCGAGCTGAAAAACGTGCTGCCGCACGCCGTCGGGACGCCGCGCGAACGGCGGAGCGACGTCGAGAGGAAGCTCGTTCCGCCGCACGCAGGAGGGTGGTTCGAAACGGCGAGATTCGACTCCCCGATTCGCGACCTTCCACGCGCGCGTCGAAGCGGGGGGCGACACGAAGGATTCCCGTCGCGCCGGGCCGCGCATCCGACGATTCCCGTCTCGAGCGTTACGCGGGTTAGTCCGGCTCGCCCGAGGCTCGTTCAGTTATAGCGCGTGACCTTGCTATCGACCTCGGCACCGCCAATACCCTCGTCTACGTGAAGCAAAAGGGCATTCTGTTTGCCGAACCTACCGTTCTGGCCCTCAACAAGGAGACCGGCGCCGTCCTCGCTATGGGCGAGGAAGCGTGGCAGATGATCGGACGGACGCCCGGATACATCGTCGCCGTGCGACCGTTGCGGTCGGGCGCTATCTCCGACTTCGACATCACAGAGAAACTCATCAGACTGATCCTCCAGAAAGCCGGAGTGAGCCGGTGGGCGAGGCCCAAGGTTCTTGTGTGCGTCCCGAGTGCACTCACCGACGTCGAGCGGCGCGCGGTCGAGGAAGCGACCCTGTCGGCCGGTGCTCGTTCGTGCCACTTGATCGAGGAGCCCATTGCTGCGGCCATAGGTGCCGGCCTCCCCATACACGAACCGATGGGGAACTTCGTCGTGGATGTCGGCGGGGGGACCAGTGAGGTTGCGCTGATTTCAATGGGGGGGATAGTCACCAACACCGCGGTCCGCTTGGGTGGTTTCGACCTCGACGCCGCGATTCAGAGTTTTGTGCGCCGCGAGTACACGATTGCGATCGGCGAGCGCACGGCCGAGCGCATCAAGATCTCGATCGGCTCGGCCTTCCCCATGGCGCACGAGAAGCAGGCGGAGTTGCGTGGGAGAGACCTGGCTTCCGGCATGCCCAAAAACGTGATCATCACGTCCGAGGAGATACGGGAGGGGATCAACGAACACGTTCGGGGCGTGGTAACGGCTGTGGTCGAGTGTCTCGGCTCGTCTCCTCCCGACCTCGTCCAGGACGTGCTCAGCAACGGCATCACCCTT
>OCZV010000046.1_pt1 | contig 43648 bp, 44 predicted proteins | sample 1539051 | NCBI WGS metagenome assembly OCZV01 (sample SAMEA3113581, study PRJEB22503) | soil metagenome
GGCGAGGTAGCTCAGTAGGCAGAGCACGCGACTGAAAATCGCGGTGTCGGCAGTTCGATTCTGCCCCTCGCCACCCTCACCCGCCGAACTGTCTGCCGCAATGCCCGGTATCCGGGAACCAGAGCAGACAGTTCGGCCAAGGCCGCACAGAAAAACGGGCGCCGATTCGGCGCCCGCTCTCTTTTACCGTCCGCGGATCTGTCCGCCCGCAATCCCGACGGCTATGCCTCCTGCTGGCGCGTGCCCTCCAGGAATCGCTTGACCTCATCGGCGCGGTAGCGCCGGTGACCGCCAAGGGTCCTGATCGAGGACAGCTTCCCTGCCTTTGCCCAACGGGTCACCGTTTTCGGATCGACCCGAAAGAGAGCCGCCACCTCGGCCGGTGTTAGGAGAGCGTCGTCCTTCTGACCCTTCATGTTCCCTCCGTTCGCACTACCCGGGTCGTTCTGTGGACCCGGGCCTCCGCGCAGGCGTGAACCTGAGCGTCTCTGCTCCAAGTAGATACTCCCTGTTTGTCGCCTTTCGGGAAATGGTCCCAGGGGGTCATTTTCTCCCCTTTTCGGAGACTATGCGCTTCTAGCCAGCCATTACTAGACACATACGGGAAAAGGACCAGCGCGATCGCATTCCGAGTGGTACAGACGAACGATCCGCCCCTTACGCCGTCATCGAGTGCCAGTTCTGAGGACTAATTCGCCATTTCGTTGGCCCGCAGCCCCGCCCAGGACTCGTTCAGGGCGGCGAACACCTCGCCGGCGCGGACTATGTCTCCCCCCTCCAGGGCCTCCAAACAGCTCCATACCTCGGCTGCGGTGCGGTCCTCGAGGAGCTCGTCGTCTGAGAACATCCGGGCCACCGACCCGTAGTCGAGCTCGAGCAATCCCTGGTCCGAGAAGTCCTCGAGCCATTCGGCCACCTCACGGAGCGCCGCCGTGACGACGTCGTCGACCCATGAGTTCTCGAGGATCTCGAGGGCTCGCTCCAGGCGGGTCCGAGCCGAAACAAGCGGCGCCTCGTAGCGGATCCGAAGACCGCTCGAGTCCTCGGTCAGGATCCGCTCGGAGTCCTCGAAGGCGGCAAACCACCTCAGCGGAACGTGCCAGTTGGCGTGGGAGATGTACGAGCGGACGTCGGGGTACTGGTCCCCTATCTTCTCGAGTGCAACCGATGCCAAACGGGCATCGTCCTCGGTCACGAAGGCCTCGGCTACCTGCTCGGGAACGCTCCCCCTGAAGGCGATCAGGCCGGCCAGCATGCGTAGTCGTGTGCGCCACGGGCACACCATGACCGTGCCGCCGGACTTGCGGACGAATGCCCCCTCGGGAAGACCGAAGTCGGCGGCGCCGGGAAGGGAGCCGTCGATAAGCCACTTCCGTGAGACGACGGTATCGACGCGCACCCCGTCGGATGGATCGGCCACCCAGCGGGAACGCTCCTGTTCGGAGAACGATGAGAGCGGTTCGTAAACACGCAGGTACGACGTCATGACCATGGGCCGATAGTAGTGGCACGCAGGGGGCTAGATGGACATGAGGAAAGCGCTCCAGCGCGGGTACGATCATGACAGCGCAGCCTTGGGCCGGACCGACTTGACATGCGGCCCGACTATCAGGGGGACATAGTCAATGAGTGTGTTCGAGCACATCAATGGTGATGGCTACGAGCAAGTAGTCTTCTGCTCCGATGATCACTCCGGTCTTCGGGCGATCATCGCAATCCATTCCACCGCCCTCGGTCCCGCTCTCGGCGGGACTCGTTTCTATCCGTACTCAAACGAGGAAGAGGCGCTCGTGGACGTCCTTCGCCTGGCGAAGGGCATGACGTACAAGGCCGCAGCCGCAGGACTCGATCTCGGAGGCGGCAAGGCCGTCATCATCGGCGACCCAAGGCGCATCAAGAACGAGGAGCTACTGCGCGCCTACGGTCGCTTCGTCGAAACTCTCGGTGGACGGTACATCACGGCCGAGGACGTCGGCACTCAGCTCGAGGATATGGATGTCGTCAGACGCGAATCCAAGTGGGTAACCGGCTGCTCGCGCACATACGGAGGCTCGGGGGATCCGTCGCCGGTTACGGCGTGGGGTGTAATGAACGGTCTCAAAGCGAGCTGCCTGGACGTCTTCGGGAGTCCGAGTCTCGAGGGCCGCACCGTCGCGCTCCAGGGAGTGGGAAAGGTCGGCCATGCGCTCTGCGGCTATCTCGTCGAGGAGGGTGCGAAGGTCACGATCGCGGACGTCGATGTCGACAACCTCGCCTCCGCCGTTTCGGACTTCGGCGTGGAGACGACCTCACTCGACAACGTCCATCGAATGGAAGTCGACATATTTGCGCCGTGCGCGCTCGGAGGAATCATCAACGACGACACGATGTCCGAGCTTCGCTGCAAGATTATCGGTGGCAGCGCGAACAATCAGCTTCAGCGTGAGGAGCACGGCGAAAAACTGATGGACCTTGGGATACTCTACGCACCCGACTTCGTGATCAACGCGGGAGGGCTCATTAACGTCGAGGATGAACTTCGTGGTTACGACCGGCAGCGCGCCATGAAAAGGGTTGAGGGAACCTATAAGCAACTCCAACTCATCTTTACGATGGCCAAGGAACGTCGAATCTCGACCGCGCGCGCCGCGATGGAGCTCGCCGAGAGCCGCATTCGCAAGATCGGCCGCATCCGGCTTATTCGCACCGCAGGATTCGGACCGGCATCGGCAGGCACTCGGGCATGAGTGGACTTCTACGCGTCATCGGCGATGGGAAGGACGCGCCCGATGGCCAGGTTCCCGAAGGGCTAGCCGAGAAGGATCTGGTCGAACTCTTCCGTTCCCTCGTCCTGCTGCGGGCATTCGACGAGCGGGCCGTGGCTCTGCAGCGACAAGGCCGGATCGGCACGTATGCACTGTATTGGGGCGAGGAGGCCACACAGGCCGGACCCATGTACGCACTGGACGACGGCGACTGGGCGTTCCCTTCCTACAGGCAGAACTCAATCGGAATCCTGCGCGGCGTTGCGCCGTCGGTCATCCTGTCGTGGTGGCGGGGGTACGGAGGTGTGCACGGCTTTTACAACACGCGGGAACATCGCGTCGGACCGATCTGCGTTCCCATCGGCACTCACCTCCCGCACGCAGTCGGAGTCGCGTGGGCCGCAAAGATCAAGGGCGAACCCACCGCGTCGCTCGTGTGGTTCGGCGACGGCGCGACATCCGAGGGCGACTTCCACGAAGCGATGAACTTCAGCGGCGTCTTCAAGACCGCCACCGTCTTCTTCTGCGTTAACAACCAGTGGGCGATCTCGACTCCCTACAGCCGCCAGACCGCGACCCCGACGATCGTTGAAAAGGCGGCCGCATACGGCATGCCCGGGGTTCGCATCGACGGATTCGATCCGATCGCCTGCTGGCAGGCAACTCGGGATGCACTGGATCGCGCTCGATCGGGGGACGGGCCGACATTGATCGAGGCGTTCTGCTACCGCATCGGCGCGCACGGTACCGCGGACGATCCACGGCTTTATCGCGACGAGGCCGAGGTCGAGAAGTGGAAAGCACTCGAGCCGGTGGGCCGCATGGCCGCATTCCTGGGGCGTCTTGGTGTGCTCGACGACGCCGGGGTCGAGGAGATCCAGGTCGAGGCGCGCACCTCTATTGCCAAGGCCGTCACCGAGATGGAGGACATCGAGCAGCCCGGGCAGGAGATCCTGTTCGAACATGTCTACGCTGCGGGGCGGCCGTGGACCTTCGACGAAGGACTGGCGGAGCTGCGGTCCGTCGAACGTCAACCGGAGGTCAAGCCGCTCGGCCCGGCGTCCGGCGCGCAGACCGGTGATGTAGAAACGGAGACCGAATGAGCGGGCGGACGATGGTCGAGGCTCTCAACCTCGCCCTGTATCAGGCGCTGGACCAAGACGATCGTGTGATCGTGATGGGAGAGGACGTCGCGCAGACGGGTGGCGTTTTCCGCGTGACCGCGGGCCTGCTCGACAAGTTCGGCGAGCAGCGCGTCATCGACACGCCACTTGCGGAAGCCGGCATCGTGGGAGCCGCGATCGGAATGTCGCTGTACGGAATGCTTCCCGTTGTCGAGATCCAGTTCGACGCCTTTGTCTATCCGGGATTCGAACAGATCGTCGTGCACGCGGCGCGTTATGCGTGGCGCACGCGCGGGGAAGCTCCGGCATCGATCGTCGTGCGAATTCCGTTCGGAGGTGGGGTGCGCGCACCCGAGCTGCACTCGGACTCCCCGGAAGCGCTGTTCTGTCACACGCCGGGTTTGAAGGTTGTATGTCCTACGACCCCCGTTGACGCCCGCAACATGCTGCTCGCAGCGATCGAGGATCCGGATCCGGTGATCTTCATGGAGCCGAAACGGATCTATCGCGCCGGCCGTCAGGAGTTCGACGAGGAGCCACCGTTCCGGCTGGGCGATGGGGACGGTGTGTACAACGAGTTCCTGTCTCGGGCGCGTGTGGCGCGTGAAGGTGACGGGCTTGCGATCATCACGTACGGCGCGACGGTTCCGCTCTGTCTCGAGGCCGCGGACAGGCTGGCGGCGGAGCGCGGGGTCGAGGCGCGCGTGATCGATCTACGCTCGCTGTTCCCGCTCGATGTGGAGGCGTTCGTGACGGCGGCTCAGGCATGCGGGCGGGCACTCGTCGTGCACGAGGCACCTCGGACGGCAGGACTCGGTGCCGAGGTGTCGAGCCTCATCCACGAGAGGGCGATCCTGGATCTGGATGCGCCGGTGCTGCGTGTGACTGGGTACGACGTTCCGTTCCCGCAGTTCGCCAACGAAGACGACTATCTTCCGTCCGTGGACAGGATCCTGGCCGGCGCTAACAAGGTGCTCGATTTCTGATGCCCGACTTCAAACTTCCCGACCTCGGAGAGGGAGTGACCGAGGCCGAGATCGATCGCTGGCTCGTCAAGGAGGGCCAGGAGGTCAACGAAGACGATCCTCTGGTTGAGGTCATCACCGACAAGGCAACGGCCGAGATCCCGTCGCCGTACTCAGGAAAGGTCGCGCGGCTCCACGTGAAGGAGGGCGACATAGTTCCGGTGGGAACCGTGCTGGTGACGATCGGGGATGGCGAGCCGGCGGGGGCGCTCGAGGGGACGGTGGAGGCGCTGTTCCAACCGCACGAGGAGGGTGTGCCGCCGCGCGAGGTGGAGGTGGCGCAGCCGGAGGCTGAGGCGTCGCAGGAGGTCGCTCGGGAAGTCGCGCAGCCGGAGGCGGAGGTGGCGCAGGAAGTCGCGCAGCCGCCCGATGAAGTGGCCGCGGAGCCCGCAACGCCGGAGCCAGCAGCCGAGGCTCCGACTACGGTCAAAGCGACACCACCTGTGCGAAAGCTGGCGCGCGACCTCGGTGTCGACCTTGCGACGATTCAGGGATCCGGGCCGGGCGGAAGGATTCTGCGAGAGGACGTCGAGGCGTCGGTGGCGGCTCCCGAACCGGCAGCCGAACCAGCGGCGGCTCGAGTCCTATCGGGAACCCGCATGCCGTTTAGAGGAGTGCGCCGGATGATCGCCGAGCAGATGGTGCGGGCTCACGGCGCGATCCCTCCCGTCACGCACGTCGAGGAGTGCGACGTGACCGAGCTCGATGCGGCGCGCCGTCTCGCCAACGAACGGAGTACCGACGGGACCAAACTCACGTTCCTGCCGTTCATCGTGAAGGCCGTCGTTGCTGCCCTGAAGGACCACCCTGCTTTGAACTCCACCTTGGACGAAGACGCGGGGGAGATCGTCTACCAGGATCGATACGACATCGGCTTCGCGGTCGACACGCCGCAGGGACTGATGGTGCCGGTGATCCGGGAGGCGGATGCCAAAACGGTCAAGGAGCTTGCCGAGGAGATCGAAACCCTCGCATCGGGGGCCCGGGCCGGAACGCTAACGTCGGAGCAACTGCGAGGTTCGACCTTCACGATCACGAGCCCTGGTCCGTTCGGCGGCCTGATGGCGACGCCGATCATCAACTATCCGGAAGCGGCGATCCTCGGGGTGCACAAGGCCGTCGAGAGGCCGGTCGTCCGCAACGGGCAGATCGTGGTGCGCTTGATGATGAACCTGTCGATCACATTCGATCACCGCCTGCTGGACGGCCTTGCCGCGGCAAAGTTCTGCATCGACGTGGTGAAGCTGCTCGAACATCCGACGGTGCTGGTGCTCGAGTCCTAGTTTCTCGGCGCGCCGTCCGCGCCCGGCGCGCTGAAATGGCAGTTAGCTCCAATATTTCGTGGTTAATTGCCATTTGGCGAGCGCGCCCGGCGCGCCGCGCTTCATTCGTCCCTCCGCGCTTACCGCTTGGGCCGGTAGTACAGGAGGACGTTTCCCGACCCGAACGTCATCGATCGCAGCAGTTCCAGCTGGACCCGGTCCTTCGCCCCACTAAAGAGCGATTTCCCGTCCCCGAGAAGCACTGGGTGAACCATGATCCGAAGTTCATCCAGCAGACCCAACTCGAGGAGGCTTCTCGTGAAAGTTGGACTGCCGAAGATCGCAAGATCCTTGCCGGGCATCTCCTTGAGCCTGGAGACTTCGGCCGCGACGTTGTCCTTGACCAGAGTCGAGTTTTCCCAATCTGCCGTGGTCAAAGTGTTGGAGAACACGACCTTCTGAACGCTGTTCATCATCTCGGCGATGATCGGGTCCCAGGTGCGTGCCGCTTCGCTGGGCCAGTAACCTGCCATGAACTCGTACGTAATCCGCCCGAACAGAAGTGTCCCAACGTCATTTAGCTGACTGACCGAGAAGTCGTTGAATTCCTCGTCCACGTTCGGCCAATCAAACTCATCTTGGGGACCGGCGTAGTAGCCATCGGCACTCGTAACCAAGAACGAGAACAGTTTCCGCACCTTAATCCTCCCTCTCTCAACAAATGACGTCAGGACCGTGCTTACAAGTGTTCCGACCCGGTTTCGAGGAAAAAATGAGCGCTCGGCTCAGAGATTCAGGTCGGATCGGGGATCCCAGAGTGGCGGCAGGCCGAACCCACGGTGGGATTCTAGGTCCGGCGCGCCGTCCGCGCCTGGCGCGCTGAAATGGCAGTTAGCTCCAATATTTCGTGGTTAATTGCCATTTGGCGAGCGCGCTCGGCGCGCCGCGCCGGGCGGTCTTTGGCATAGGAGTTGCGCCAGACGCTACTTTTGTGCCAAAGATGCTTGGGCGGGCGCAACCAGGCGACGACTTCCCGTGTCTTTCTAAGGTGACATGCGGACCGAAAGCAGGGATGCCGAGTTCAGATCCTTCTACCTCGCGCAGGCGGGGCAGATCCGGCAGCTTGCTCTGTTCCTGACCGGTGACGTCGGCGCCGCGGACGAGCTCTCCCAAGAGGCCCTCCTGCGCGCGTACCGCCACTGGCATCGCATCCGGAAGGACGACCCGGCGCCGTATGTGAGGCGCATCGTCGTGAACCTGCACCGCAACCGGATCCGGCGCGCCATCGTCGAGCGACGCCACCAGCCGGTCCCTACGGAACCAAGCCGGGAACGTACACCTGAGGTCGACCAGGCGCTCCGGGTTGCCCACGCACTCAGGCGCCTGTCGCCGATACGGAAGGCGACGATCGCGCTCCGCTTCTACGAAGACCTGTCCGAGGCCGAGATTGCCCGGGTGCTCGACAGGCCGATCGGGACCGTCAAGTCCGACATCCACCGCGCGCTGCGGCAACTGAGGCCGCTGCTCGAGGACGACGTTAGGGAGACGACATGAACTCCGAGGAACGCCTTCGCCACCTGTTCCGCTCGGCGGGCCCTCCGCCGACGGTGACAGACAACGACTGGAGCATCTTCGTCCACGCCGCCCATCGCGACCGGGGCCGCCACCGCATGACGGCGATGGTCGCGGCCGCCGCCGTGATCGCAATAGCCGCCGGCACGTTCGCGGTGGACAGGATCGGCGACCAGTCGCTGCCTCCCTCCGGTGAGGTGGAGCCGGTAATCCTGACCGACGACGTGCCGCAAGAGTGTCCGGAGGCCGAGCCGTACGAGCCCGCCTCCAACCTCGGCGCCGTCGCCTTTGTGCGCGACGGAGATGTGTACCGGGCCGATCTTCAAGACGGCGAGATGAAGCTGGTCGAAACCGGCAACAGATACGTCGAACCGGACGTTCAATGGAGTCCCGACGGTCGCTGGATCTCATTTGGAGAGGGCTTGGTTGTGCGGGCGACTGGCGGGGCAGCGTGCGAACCGCTTGGCGAAGTGTCGGATGCCGAGTGGGGTGCGGGCGACACGCTGGTCGGGCGGCGTCGAGCGAGAGTGTTCTTCGGGAAGCCCGGCGGGGAGGCCCAGGAGGCACATATTGATGGACGTGTGACAGCCACACCATTGGTGCCCGACCATGGTGGACGACTGGTGGCCTTCGCCGCGATTGACCCGGATTCGCGGGGAAGGACGCAAATCTGGGTGCTGGACTTGGCATTGGAGCGGGCGCTTCTAACCCACGAGCTCCCTGAAACGGATCCGTTCGAACGGCCAGAGATCGCCGGCTGGTCGCCCGACGGCCAGTGGATCTTCTACTGGGAGACCTGGCAGGGCAGCTTCCCGTCCGAGTCCGGCTCCTTAACGGCGATCCGGCGAACGCCGAGCCCGGCACGCATCAAGGTTGGACGCGCCCTGTACAAAGATGACCTGACATGGTGCGAGGACACGCTGATTGTGGTCGCACCCGATGAGCGCCTAGTGAAAGACGGCCGCCGCCTCGTCACGGCTGCGGCCCCGGATTGGACGCCCCTGCCCGTCAGCAACAACGTGGAAAGCGTCTGGTCGAACCCGGTCTGCTCCCCCGATGGTCAGTCCGTCGCGGCTGCGACCACTCCGGTTTACCCGAAGGTCTCAGACAGAGGGCGCAACATTTCTGTGCACACCGTGGGCCGAACGCACAACGAAAATTGGGGCTACTCGGGTGATTTTGAGACTCGCAATCCGGTGGGGTGGTCGTCCGACGGAGACTGGGTGATGGCGGAACTGCAGAGCCTAGGCGGTGGCATCTCCCTCACGCTCCTCGACTATGGCGACCGCAGAACCGCTCTGCAACTCAACCCTGTGGAACTCGGCGAGGAGGCCGAGATGCTCGGCACTCGCGCCTACGACTGGTATCAGCCTTAGCAATCAAACGTTTGTGAATAGGCGGACAATAAAAGTCGGCCTGTTCACAAATGATGGGTGAGGTGATGGCGGCGGACGAGATCATCGCCGAGCTTCGCTCCCTGGCGAGCGAGCACAATCGTGAGGGGATGGCGAGATTCGGCATCAACACCGAACTCGCCCTCGGAATCAGCGTCACTCAGCTCCGGCAGATCGCAAAGCGGATCGGCAAAAACCACGAGCTCGCCCTCGAGCTGTGGGACAGCGGAATCCACGAAGCGCGCATCCTCGCCAGCATCGTCGACCGGCCCGAAGCAGTCACCGAGCAGCAGATGGAAACATGGGCGGAGGGATTCAACTCATGGGACATCGTCGATCAGGTGTGCGGGAACCTCTTCGACAAGACACCCTTTGCGTGGGACAAGGCCGTCGAGTGGAGCGAACGCCCCGAGGAGTTCGTCAAACGCGCCGGGTTCTCGATGATTGCCTACATGGCCGTCCATCTCAAGAAGACCGACGACCGCGAGTTCGAGCGCTTCTTTGTGATCATCGAGCGCGAAGCCTCCGACGACCGCAACTTCGTCAAGAAGGCCGTGAACTGGGCCCTGCGTCAGATCGGGAAACGCAGCGACTACCTGAGGCCGCAGGCCATAGCCTGCGCCGAACGGATCGCAGAACAGGACTCCCGAAGCGCCCGGTGGATTGCGCGCGACGCGCTAAAGGAACTCCGCCGCTGACCCTCGATGAAGGAACCGAGCGGCCCGCGTCTAGGGGGCTCGTCCGATCTTGTTGCGCAGGATCCCGATGTGTTCGATCTCCAACTCGACGATGTCACCCGGGCCAAGGGACCTACCGAGATCGAGGCCGCAACACCCGCCCGGCGTGCCCGAGCCGTATACGTCTCCCGGATGGATGTCCTCACCATCCGAAACATGCACGATCATGTCGGGCCACGACCAGTAGGCCTCGTTCGACCGGGCGCGACCCCACTCCTCGCCGTTGACACGGCAGATCATTTCGAGGTCGGGTTCCGTCCCGACTTCGTCGGCGGTGACGATGCACGGTCCCAGCGCCGTGGCGAAGTCCTTACCCTTTGCAGGGCCGAGCCACGCCGTCATCTCGCGCGACTGAATGTCGCGCGCCGAAAAGTCGTTCATGACGGTGAAGCCGAAGATGTGCTTCCCCGCATCCTCGCGCTCGATGTCGCGTCCACGGACTCCCACGATCATCGCAAGCTCGAGTTCGAAGTCGATCTTCGAGCTGTAGCGCGGCCAGCGACACTCCTCGTCGGGTCCGATGATCGAGCGGTGGTTTCCCTTGTAGTAGACGGGAGCCTGGTACCAGTAGTCGGGCACCTGCGTTCCCCGGCGTTCGGCGCCCGCCTTGACGTGATTCTCGAACGCAAGGAAGTCGCGCAATGACGCAAGCCGGTCGAGCGGACGCAGCCACTTCAAACCCGACTCGCCGATATCGACCCGAAGTCCGGGAACGCCCTCCGCGGCACGTACGACGTCGGCGACCTCGGACCACACCTCCGGCCCTTGCTCGATGAGAAGCAACGGCGATACCAGAAAAGTTCCGGTGTCGACGTCGAGGCGCGTGCCGGTGACATCGTTCCACGCATCGAGAAGGTCGACCGGCGCGCGGCCCGGGCGCGCCACCGCCAGGCGCGGCTGGTAGCCGCCGTGGCGCGACTTATAGCGGTAGATCCGCAACTACGTATCGAGAAGGCCCATACCCTGGGCCCACGAAGTCTCGTACTCCGTTATGACTACGGCTTTGGCTTCGTCCGAGAGCTCGAGCGGCTTCTCGGTTTCCACCATCACCGCAACTTCCTCCGTGCGTTGCAGCGATTTTGACTTCTCGATCGCCGCGGGCTGCGGGCCGTGGTGCACGCCCTGCGGGTGGAGCGTCATGTACCCCACGTCGATGCCGGCGCGGCTGAAGTAGTTGCCGGAGTGATAGAAGAGCACCTCGTCCGCATCGATGTTCGCGTGATAGAAGGGAACCTTCAGCACGGCGGGATCCTCTTCGAGCGGCCGTGGGACGAACGAGCAGATTACAAAACCCTCGTTCTTGAACGTGGCGTGTGCCGACGGGGGCATGTGGTAGCTCGGCGAGTAAACGGGTCGGTGGTTGAGGATGTTGAGTTTCACCGGACAAAGGTCACCCTGCCACCCCACGACGTCGAGTGGATGCCATGCAAAGAACAACGACGTGAACTCACCGTCGCGTTTGACGCGGACCTCGAACTCCCCGGATTCGTCGTGGGGATCGGGCTCGGGAACTTCGAGAACACCCGGGTCGAACATGGCATGGCGACCCATCAATCCGCGGTCGGGAATGCCGAACTCTCCCGTTCCTTCAATGACGAAGAAGAAGTTGTCGTCGCCTTCCGGCACGATCCGGTGCGTCGTTCCCTTCGGAATGATGATGTAGTCGCCGACGTCGAAGGTCAGTGGTCCGTAGTCGGTCTCGATCGTGCCGTTCCCCCGGTGGACGAAGTAGCATACGTCGCCGTCCGCATCCCGGAGGAAGTACTCCATCGGTTCGGCGCGCCGGCTCACATACAGTCTGACGTCCTCGTTGCCGGCCACGAGGGCCCACGATGCGTTGGCCTCGACCTGGTCTTCCGGCTTCATCTCGTTTAGGTCAAGCGCTCGCGGGCGCAGGGTGCCATCGATCCGGGTCCAGGCGGTCGGCGGATGCATCCGGTACAGATGTGATGCGCGGCCGAAGAAAGTCTCGCGGCCGTGCTCCTCCTCGTACGTACCTTCGGGGATGCCCACATGGGCCTGCCGCGTGATCTTTCCTTTGGAGAAGACGAAGTCCATAACTCCCTCCTAGAGGTTTCCGCGCTCGGCCTGCTCGCGCTCGATCGCCTCAAACAACGCCTTGAAGTTGCCGGCTCCGAACCCCTTCGCACCGTGACGTTCGATCAGTTCGAAGAACACGGTGGGACGGTCCTGCACCGGCTTCGTGAAGATCTGCAGCAGGTAGCCGTCTTCGTCCTTGTCGACGAGGATGCCGTTGCGCTCCAGCCCCTCGATGCGGTCGGCGATCTCGGGCACGCGCCGCTTCGCTTCCTCGTAGTACACACCGGGCACGCGCAGGAACTCGACTCCGGTCGCGTTCATCGACTCGACCGAACGGACGATGTCGCCGGTCGTCAACGCGATGTGCTGCACTCCGGGCGTGCGGTAGTACTCGAGATACTCCTCGATCTGCGACTTGCGCTTGCCCTCGGCCGGTTCGTTGATGGGGAGTTTGATTTTGCCCTCGCCGTCCCAAACAACCTTCGACATGAGCGCCGAGTACTCGGTTGAGATCTCCTCATCTGAGAAGTGGCGGAGCTCCACGAAACCCATGATGCGCTCGTAGAACTGCACCCACTCTTGCATCTTGCCGAGTTCGACGTTGCCGACAACGTGGTCAATGCTTTCGATCCCGAAGCCGTCGCCCGACGACTCCACCTCGACGGCCTGGAAGCCGGGCCAGAAGACCCCCGAATAGTCCTGGCGGCTCACGAGCGAGTGAATGGTCTCGCCGTAGGTCGCTATGGCCGCCCGCACTACCTTGCCGCGTTCGTCCTCGAAGACCTGCGGCTCCTCGATCCCCGTCGCCCCGCGCTCGAGGGCAACCCTGTAGGCGTCCTCGGCATCGGGAACGCGCAGGGCCACATCCTTCACGCCGTCTCCGTGGAGCCTGACGTGTTCGGCGATGGGCGACTCTGATGAGAGCGCTCCTGTGAAGACGAACCTCACCTGGCCCTGCTGCACGCACCACGAGACCCGATCGCGGGAGCCGGTCTCCAGGCCCATGTAGGCGACCGGAACGAAGCCGAGGGCCTTGTAGTAGTGGGCGGCTTGTTTGGCATTACCGACGAAGAACTGGACGTAGTCGATGCCGAGAATCGGAAAGGCATCTTCCGTTCGGGACACGTGCGCCACCTCCTTGTGGAGCGCCGGATGGGGAGCGCACCCCCTCATCCGGGCTTCGTAGCTCGCCGAACCCTCAGGATATCGGTCCGGCGCGTCGAGCCGGGCGCGCCGTCGATTTTGAACTGTTCGCGTGGAACCACCGTGGCACACACCGTGGCGTCGAGAACAGTTCGGCCGTCAGGCGTCGACGGCGCCGCGCGCTAGGCGGAGCCGCACCCCCGCCCACGACTGAATCGGGTCCGGATGATCCCGCCGGTAGTGGACACCCCGGGACTCGTTCCGAAGCAGGGCCGACCGGGCGATGAGGCGCGCCGCGATCGCGCCGGCCCTCAGCTCCAGCCGATTCCTGTCGGGCGACGGAGGGACAAGCGCCAGCGGTTCGATCTCGTCGATCAGGTGCGCGAGCTCGGCCGGCTCGCGCTCGATGCCGAGCGCCGACTCACACCTCTCCCGGAGCATCGTCCACGCGGCAGCCACGTCGATCTCGGAGTCCTCGAGCTCCGGCGGCTCCGGAAGTGCCTTCGTCGGTCCGTGCCTTTGGGCCGCGATGGCTTTGGCGGCGCGCCGGCCGAATACAAGCGCCTCGGCGAGCGAGTTACCGGCCAACCGGTTGGCGCCGTGCACCCCAGTGTTCGAGCACTCCCCGACCGCGTAAAGGCGCGGGATCGATGCCCGCCCGTCGAGGTCCGTCTGGACTCCACCAATGTAGTAGTGCGCGGCCGGCGCCACGGGCAACAGGTCCCTGGACGGGTCGATCCCGTGCTGCCTGCAACCGTCGACGACCGTTGGGAATTCGTGCTCGAGGAGCTCCCTGCCGAGATGGCGCGCATCGATCCATGTGTGTCGCCCGGCGATGGCGCGCGCAACAACGTCGCGCGGCGCAAGCTCGCCGTCGCTGTGGTGTTCGAAGAGGAACCGGCGTCCGTCGGCATCTACTACGTGAGCACCGGCACCGCGCAGCGCCTCGGTTATCAACAGGTGCTGCTGCTCCGAGCCGAGCGCGAGCGCCGTCGGGTGGAACTGAACGAACTCGAGGTCTGCGATCCCTGCACCCGCCTCCCACGCGAGCACCAATCCGTCGCCGGTCGCGCCGGCTGGGTTCGTCGTCAACGGATACAGCGCGCCGATTCCTCCTGAGGCGAGCACCGTAGACGTCGCGTTGATCTCGACAACCCCGTCGTCGGTCAACGCCCACGCACCCGAGCAGCGACCATCCACGATCGCGAGCTGGAAACACACGCCCTCAACCCTGGTCACGCGCGGCCCGGCGTGTTCGCGCAGCGTCTTCATGATGGCGGCTCCGGTGGCGTCACCGGAGTGGACCGAACGCGGCACTGTTTGCCCGCCCTCGCGCGCAACGTGCAGCTCGCCGGATTCGGTGCGCTCGAAATCGCATCCCAACTCGGCAAGTTGGAGGACACATTCGGGGGCCTCGCTGCACAGAACGGCGACGGCCGATGGATCGCCGTGCCCGGCAGCGACCCGCAACGTGTCCTGCGCATGCAGTTCGGGCGAGTCGTCCGGACCGAGAGCCGCCGCTACACCGCCCTGCGCCCACGGCGAGGACCCTCGACCGCGCTGACCCTTTTCCACCACCACGACCTCGAGCGACTCCGGAAGGTGGAGGGCCGCAAAGAGGCCCGCGGCCCCGGCTCCGACGATAAGCACATCGGTGGAGATCCGGGTGCGGTCCACTACTCGCCTATGAAGTTCGGCGGGCGCTTCTCGAGGAACGCCTGGACGCCCTCGAGGTGATCGACGGTCTTCCCCGCCTCCGTTTGTGCCGACACCTCGGCATCGAGTTGTTCGACGAGTGAGCGGTCGATGGCCAGGTTCGCGAGGGTCTTCGTCAGCGCATAGGCGCGCGTCGGTCCCGCCGCAAGTTTGCCCGCGAACTCGCGCCAGGCGGCCTCGAAATCCTCGGGCTTGGAGACTTGGTTCACGACGCCGAGCCGCAACGCTTCATCCGCAGACAGCGGAGCACCTGTAGCTGCGAGCTCCCACGCCTTCGCGGTTCCCACCATTTTTGTAAGGAACCACACAGCCCCCGAATCCGGCACCAGCCCGACGTCGATGAACGCAAGAACGAACTTGGCCTTCTCCGACGCGATCCTGAAGTCGCACGCGAATGCAACGCTCGCGCCGGCGCCGGCGGCGACTCCGTTGACCGCCGCGACGACGGGCTTCGGCGCGCTCCTGATGGCGCGTATGAGTGGGTTGTAGCGCTTCACCAGGGTCTCGCCGAGGTCGGGGACCTCGCCGGCCCGATAGCCGTCGGCCAGTGTGCCGAGATCTTCCCCGGAGCTGAACGCTCGCCCGGCGCCGGTGATGACGATGCACCGGACGTTGTCGTCGTCCGCCGCGCCGTTCACGGCGTCGAGAGCCGCAAAGCCGAGTTCGTCGTTGAAAGCGTTGAGGACGTCGGGCCGGTTGAAGGTAACAAGGCCAACGCCATCCGAGACCTCGTACTGAAGCATGCGCGAAGACTAGCTTGAGGCTGAACTGTCTGCACTCAGTCACGCATACCGTGACTCACGGCAAACAGTTGGCCGGACGGGCGTGCGGATTAGCGGGCTGCGACGGTGGCCACTCGCTCCAGGAGTACCTCTAGGTCGAACGGTTTCGTGATGTACTCGTCGCAGCCGAGCTCCCACCCCATGAGGAGGTCGTCGTCGTGGGCCATGGCGGATACGAGGATCACCCGCACATCGAGGTTGGCTTCGGCCACGAACCGCAGGACGTCCCACCCATTCATTACCGGCATCATCACGTCGAGAAGGAGGACGTCGGGGTGGAAATCCTTCATGACCTCGAGGGCCTCACGGCCGTTGTTCGCGGTCCGGGTCTCGTAGCCCTCCAGCCCAAGGTTGGTCTCGAGCAGTTGGAGGATGGGTGGTTCGTCGTCGGCTATCAGTACCTTCAGCATGCCGCCCTTACCCTTCGTGGCCCGCGTCCTCGGCTCGCTTCGGCAATCGCACCCTGAACGTCGTCCCTGTGCCGAGCTCGCTTTCAACTTCAACATCGCCCCGGTGTGTAGCAACTAGGTTCTTCACGATGTAGAGGCCGAGGCCAAATCCTCCGGAACCTCTAGTCGATGGGGAATCCGCCTGCCGGAACCGGTCGAAGATCGTGACGATCTGCTCGGGCGAAATCCCGTGCCCTTCGTCGGTGACTTCGAGGATCGCTTCGGTAGCGGTTTCCTGAACCGTCACGGTTACCTTCGACCCCTCGTCCGAATACTTAAGAGCGTTCTCCATGAGGTTGCCGACAATCTGCTGAAGCGCCGTGGGGTCACCCCAGGCGGTCGGCTGGTCGGGATCGGATATGACGGTTATGACCCGATCCGTCCCCAGATCCGTCTGTGCCAGGTCCTCGGCGATGTTTTCTGCGAGCTCCCGGAGGTCAACGACCTCGCGCCGGAGGTGCGAGCGACCGGACTCGATTCGGGCGGTGTCCAGAACGTCCTCGACCAGCCTCAGGAGGCGGGTCCCCTGCCGCTGGATCATCTCCGTGAACCGGGCGTGCTGCTCCTCGTTCATCCGATCGCCACGAGTCCCTACCGTCTTGGCCGCGCCGATGATGGCAGTTAGCGGCGTCTTGAGCTCGTGAGACACCGTCGCTACGAAGTCGCTCTTGAGCCGGTCCATCTCCTCCAGTCGAGCGATCTTCTCCCGCTCTTCGATGAGCATCCTGCTGAGTTCCCTGAGGTTGCGCTCTTTATCGAGGACGTAGATGAGAAACGCAATCGCCAGGCCTCCGATGAGCACGACGACGATCCACGAGGCCAGGTTCTCCAAACGGAGCTCGTCGGGAAGGAGGTCCCCGCCCAGGGCGAGAACGGCGATCGCCACGGTTATTGCCGTAACGACAAACAGCGAGACCGTCCACAGCTGCGTCCTCCGGCGCTCCACGTGGGTGAGGCTCAGGTCCTCCTGCTTCGAGAGGCCCGCCTGATGGGCGATGCGGCTGCGGTCGACAGAGCGCCGCCGAGAGGCCCGGCTTTTTTCTCGGGGCGCTTCTGGTGTCTCCGTTATGTCCCTTCCGTCGGCCACTGCGATCGGCCCTCCAGCGACATCCCGTCGTGCTCGAGTACGTGTTTGCTGCGTAGTTCCTCCGCAGGTATCGGCACGGGATACCGGGACGAAAAGCAGGCCGTGCAGAATTCATCATCTGGGATTCTGGTCGCGGTGACCATTCCCTCAAGGGAGAGATAGGCGAGCGAGTCGGCGCCTATGTGTGCCCGGATCCCGTCGACGTCGAGCCGCGATCCGATGAGCTCGTCCTGGTTCGGCATGTCGATCCCGTAGAAACACGGCCACTGGATGGGCGGTGACGAGATCCGCATGTGGACCTCGCGGGCCCCCGCGTCTCTCAGCATGGCCACGATCTGCCGGGTGGTGTTCCCTCGCACTATTGAGTCGTCGACCACGATCAACTTGCGCCCTTCGATCACCTCGCGCAGCGGATTGAGCTTTATGCGAATCCCCTGCTCGCGCATCCGCTGAGTAGGTTGAATGAACGTACGCCCCACATAGCGGTTCTTGACGAAGCCTTCTCCATAGGAGATTCCCGAGCCCTGGGCAAATCCCTGCGCCGCAGGCACGCCGCTGTCCGGGACGGGCATAACCAGGTCTGCGGCAACCGAAGCCTCGGCTGCGAGGCGCTGGCCCATGCGGTAGCGGGTGGCGTAGACGTTCTGTCCCATGAGGTTCGAATCGGGCCGAGCAAAATAGACGTGCTCGAAGATGCAGGCGGCGTGAGGGCCGTCTCGGAATCGTTCGCTCGAGATCCCGTCCGCGCCTATGGATACCAGTTCACCGGGTTCGACGTCTCGCAGGAAACGAGCCCCCAGTAGATCGAGAGCACACGTTTCGGATGCGAGGATCCAGCCGGACTCCCCGAGCCGCCCGATACACAGCGGCCGGAACCCATGCGGGTCACGAGCCCCGAACATCTGCTTGCCGTCTGTCATTGTGAACGAATACGCACCCTCGAGCCGGGGGAGGACGCCAAGAACCGCCCTGTGCATGTCGCCCTCGCTCGTCCGAGCGATGTGGGCGGCGACGAGGTCGGTGTCGGACGTGCCTTTCACGCGCGCAGCCCCGGGTGTAGGGTCCCCGCCCGCCTCCGCGAGGAATCCCTTGAGGGCCATCGAATTCACGAGGTTGCCGTTGTGCGCAACCGCGATCTGACCGGAAGGGGACGACTTGTACGTGGGCTGCGCGTTGTCCCACGAAGACGAGCCGGTAGTCGAGTAACGCGTGTGTCCAACGGCCACGTGGCCCCGCAGACTCGAGAGCACGGTCTCGTCGAAAACTTGCGAAACGAGTCCGAGCTCCTTGTAGACGACCATGCTGCGTCCATCGGAGATCGCGATTCCGGCCGATTCCTGGCCGCGGTGCTGCAGGGCGCTCAGGGCGTAGTAGGTCAAGCGGGCGACATCTTCGCCCGGCGCGAAGATTCCAACTACTCCACAAGCGTCGCGTGCTTCTCCGGCCATCTAATGACTGATGCTATCGGAGAGAGCCGAGGGCAATGCGGCACCCCACCGCGCGAGTGCGTCCTTCAAGGGAACCGACAACGCTCCGAAGTCGAGCGCATCGCCTCCGGTTCGCCCGAGGACGGTCGCATGCAGGCGGAGTTCGGCGGCGCGTTCCAATAGGCGGTCGACGGCCTCCGCCGAACACGACACGACGGCGCGGGTCGGCGATTCCGAGAACAGGACCTCGTGGGGTGTTCCGGCGGGCAGGTCGATCGAGAACCCGCGCCCGCCCGCGATGGAGGACTCGGCGAGCGCGACGGCAAGCCCACCATCGGAGAGGTCGTGCGCCGAACGCAGCCACCCAGAGTGATCCACGAGCAGCCGTTGCAGAACGCGTTCGGCGTCGAGATCGACCTCCGGCGGCCGCCCTGCGACGATTCCGAGAACGACCTTCGCGAACTGGCTCCCCGCGAAGTCCGACGGGTCCGTGCGACCGAGCAGCACGATCGCGTTGTCGTCGGCAACCCATCCCAGCCCGACGGACCGGCGCGCCGAGTCGAGCGCTCCAAGCATTCCGATCACCGGCGTCGGATATATCGCCCGCCCGCTGGTCTCGTTGTAGAAGGACACGTTGCCACCGGTGACGGGTGTCCCAAGGGCTCTGGCGGCATCGCCGATACCCCTCACGGCTTCGGAGAACTGCCACATCACCCCGGGCTTCTCGGGGTTGCCGAAGTTGAGGCAGTTCGTGAGCGCGAGGGGCCGCGCTCCGGTGCATGCGACGTTCCGGGCCGATTCGGCAACCGCCGCCACTGCGCCGCGGTAGGGATCGAGATAGCAGAGCCGGCCGGGCCCGTCGACGGAGATCGCGACCGCCTCATCGCGGTCGGGCAGCCGGATGACCGCCGCGTCCGCGCCGGGCCCTTGAACGGTCCCGAGAAAGATCATGTGGTCGTACTGCTCCCACACCCACTGCTTCGAGCAAACGTCCGGCGCGCCGAGCAGGTCCAGGAGCGCCCCATCGAGGCTCTCCGGCGCGCCGGACCCCGGGGCGGCGGCGTGAAGGTCGTCGATCCAGTTCGGGCGCTCGAACGGACGGTTGTAGACCGGTCCTTCGTCCGCAAGCGCGGTCGCGGGAACGTCGGCCACGACCTCGGCGGCCGACGACACCTCGACGCTGGTCGATTCGGTGACCTCACCGATCACGGCGGCGGTGAGCTCCCACCGCTCGCACACCTCGATCACGTCGGGGAGGTGGCGCGGTTCGACGACGGCGAGCATCCGCTCTTGCGACTCCGAGATCATGACTTCGAACGGCTCCATCCCAGGCTCCCGCCGGTGCACGGAGTCGAGGTCCAAACGCATTCCCGTTTTCGACTTCGCAGCCATCTCTGAGGTCGGGCACGAGATGCCTCCGGCACCGAGGTCCTGGAATCCAACAACAAGACCGCGCCGGATCAGCTCCAGTGACCCCTCGATCAAGAGTTTCTCGGTGAACGGGTCGCCGACTTGGACCGATGGCCGTTTGTCTCCGGAAGACTCGTCGAACTCTGCGGAAGCCAGCACACTTGCACCGCCGATGCCGTCGCGACCGGTGGACGAGCCGATGAGCACGACCGCATTGCCGGGACCATCGGCGCGCCCGCGCATCAGCGCATGCTCGATGACACCAAGGCATGCAACGTTCACGAGCGGGTTCTCGGTGTAGCAGTCCTCGAAGATGGTTTCCCCGCCCACCGTCGGGACGCCGATCGAATTGCCGTACGAGGAGATCCCGTTCACAACGCCGTCGACGAGGTAACGCGTGTGTGCGTCGTCGAGCGGACCAAACCGCAACGAATCCATCAGCGCTATAGGCCGCGCGCCCATCGAGAGGATGTCGCGCACGATGCCGCCGACACCGGTGGCGGCACCGTTTACGGGCTCAACGAAAGAGGGGTGATTGTGCGATTCGATCTTCCATGCAACAGCTACGCCGGGTGCAACCTCGACGATGCCCGCGCCCTCGCCGGGTCCGACGAGGATCTGCGGCCCCGTCGTCGGGAGGTTCTGCAAGTGAACCCGGCTCGACTTGTAGGAGCAGTGTTCGCTCCACATGACCGAGAACATCGCAAGTTCGGTGAACGTCGGTCCGCGCCCGAGATGATCCTGGATTGCCGCGAACTCGCCGTCGGTGAGTCCGAGTTCACGGTGAACGGCCGATGAGCTCACGCTACGGGGAGGCCGATGCTGTCGAGGACGGATCCAAACAGCACCGTGCCGTCGGTGGAGCCGAGAAGAGCTTCACACGCCCTCTCGGGATGTGGCATGAGCCCCAGGACGTTGCGCCCTTCATTGACGATTCCCGCGGCGTCGTCGAGCGCCCCGTTCGGATTGTCGACGTAGCGCAAGACGATCTGTCCGCCGGTGCGCATCGACTCGAGCACCTCGGGCTCGCAGTACCAATTGCCCTCGAAGTGGTTGATGGGGATCCTCAGGACGTCACCGCGTTCGGCGCGCCGGGTGAACGGTGAGTCGGTCTCGTCGACGCGAAGTTCCGTCCATTTGCACAGGAACTTGAGGCCCGAGTTCTTGCGCAGCGCACCGGGAAGCAGGCCCGCCTCGCAGAGGACTTGAAAGCCATTGCAGATGCCGATCACGAACTTGCCCTGCTCGGCGTGCCTGCGCACGGCGTCCATGATCGGAGAGAAACGCGCGAGTGCTCCCGTGCGGAGATAGTCGCCGTGGGCGAAGCCGCCCGGCAGGACGACGAGGTCCACATCGGGAAGCGACTTCTCGGTGTGCCACACCATGGTCGTATCGGCTCCGAGCGAGGTGAACGCCCTCCGGCAGTCGAACTCACAGTTCGATCCCGGGAACACAACTATCCCAACGCGCGCGCTCATCGAATCGTCACCTCGAAGGACTCGATCACCGGATTGGCAAGGAGCTTCTCGCACATCTCGAGGACCCGGCGGCGCGCCTCATCGGCGTCCGGCGCGTCCAAAGTCAGCTCTATGAGTTTGCCCACCCTGACGTCGCCGACTCCCTCGTAGCCGAGCGCGGGGAGAGCTCGCTCGATCGTCTGTCCCTGCGGATCGGCGATGCCGTTCTTGAGCATGACGTCGACGCGCGCCGAGTAGGTCATGAGATCACCCTCGTCGACAGAATTAACGGCCCGTAGGTGAGCGCGAGCACGACAACTCCGGATGCAATCGCTGCGACGACACGGAGCGCGCCGGCCTTGCTCGTGATCGCGACGCCGCGCACGAACAGATACGCAGCCCACGCGGCGAAGGCGCCCCCCAGAGCGATCGAAAGCGCCGCCCATGCTGCGCCGAGTGGGTCCTCGAGTCTCGTTGTTGTGAATGCTCCGGACCCCGCTATCAACAAATCGAGAGGCAGTAGCAGCAATGCAAAGACCTGTGGGAGCGCGGATGCACCCCACATCAGCCGGAGGTTGCGGCGCGGGGCGCTTTCGGATCGCAGGATGGCCGCGGACATAGCCGCCCACACGGCCTGACAGACGAGGCCCAGCGCGGCGCCGATGCCGACGACTCCGATCAAATAGACGGAACGGAAGCTGCCCCGGGGTGCATCGCGCAGATCGAAGAGGGCGCCGAGCTTCAGCCACAGAAGAAAAAGAGCGGCTCCGCCGAGAGCAGAAAGGACGTAGGGCGTTATGCCCTCGGCCGGCTTCCGGGCGGCGCGCGCCCGGCGATCCGCAGCTGCGACCGCGGACTCGAAACCCTGCTTCGGCGCGACTAGAACTGCGCGCAGCGTGAGTCCCAAACGCGCCGAGGCTCGCGCCGTTGCAGCCGCGCCGGGAGCCGTCGTCGCGTGCCGGCTCAACTCGTCGCCTCCGCCACCCACTCGTCGAAGCTGCGGCCGGTGATCCGCTCGTAGGCCTCTACGTAGCGCGCTCGGGTGGCATCGACGACGTCGTCGGGGAGGGCGGGCGGCGGAGGGTTATGGTCCCACGAGATCGAGTCCAGCCAGTCCCGAACGAACTGTTTGTCGAACGAGGGCTGGGGTCCGCCGGGACGGTAGCGGTCCGCGGGCCAGAAGCGGCTCGAGTCCGGCGTCAACGCTTCGTCGATCAGGATCACCTCGCCGCCGCTGGCTGCGCCGAACTCGAACTTCGTGTCGGCAACGATGACGCCTCGATCGGCGGCCCTTTGTGCCGCATCGACGTAGAGCTCAACTGCGTAGTCGCGCGCCGTGGCGTATGCCGGACCGACGATCTCGGCGGCCTGGGTTTCGGTGATGTTCTCGTCGTGGCCGGAGGTGGCCTTGGTCGCGGGGGTGACGATGGGCTCGGGCAAGCGGTCCGACTCGAGGAGCCCGTCTGGCAGCCGGTGGCCGCAGATCTCTCCGGTAGATCGGTAGTCGCGCCACCCGGACCCCGATAGGTACCCTCGGACCACGAACTCGACGGGCAAGGGCTCGGCGCGCCGGCAAAGCATCGCCCGACCGCCGAGATCGGGGAGGCCGATCTCCGGCATATCGCGTGCCCGAATCGACAGGCAGTGGTGGGGGCAGATCTCCGCAAGGGTCTCGAACCAGAAATGGCTCAACGCCGTCAGGACCCGGCCCTTGTCGGGAATGGGCTGCTCCATGACCACGTCGTATGCGCTTATGCGATCCGAGGTAACGAGGAGGATGCGATCGGGGCCGACCTCATAGATCTCCCGGACCTTGCCGGAGCCGATATACCTCGAATCCACCATGCTCATCTCAGGCGGCGAGGCAACTAGAGTTCCTCCAGGCGGTCGAAGACGGTGTCCGTACGTGCAAGATAACGCGACAGGTCGAAGCACTTGTCGATTTCGTCCGGATCGAGGTGCTCCGTTACGTCGGGATCGGACTTGAGGAGCTCGATCAACGGACGGCCCTTCTCCCACGCCAGCATTGCGTTTCGCTGCACGAGCGAATAGGCCTCTTCTCGCTGAATGGCGGCCTTGGACAACAGCGCACTCAGGACGCTCTGCGAATGCACGAGGCCGTACGAAGCGTCGAGATTCGAGCTCATGCGCTCCGCGTCGACCTCCATCCCGTCGACCACCCAGCGCATCTTGTCAAGCATGTAATCGAGCAGCGTGCACGCATCTCCGAGGGTGACGCGCTCGACCGACGAATGCGAAATGTCGCGTTCGTGCCACAGGGCGACGTTTTCGAATCCGGTCTGAGCGAAGGCGCGCAGCAGCCGGGCGAGTCCACAGATCCGCTCGCACACCACCGGGTTCCTCTTGTGGGGCATCGCCGACGAGCCCTTCTGCCCGGCGCCGAACGGCTCGGACACCTCCCGGACCTCCGTGCGCTGGAGGTGCCGGATCTCCTGGGCGAAGCGCTCGAGCGATGCTCCGGTGGTCGCGATCACCGCGAGGAATTCGGCGTGGCGGTCGCGGGCCACCACCTGGGTGGCGGCATCCTCGACCCTGAGACCAAGACGATCGCACACGTACGTCTCGACTTCGGGCGACAGCTGAGAGTAGGTGCCCACGGCTCCCGATAGCTTGCCGACGGCGACCTGGTCGCGCGCTACCCGGAGCCGCTCTCGGTCACGCCCGAGCTCAAAGGCCCACCCTGCCAGTTTGTGGCCAAACGTCGTGGGCTCGGCGTGGACGCCGTGGGTCCGTCCGGCCATGACCGTGTCGCGATGTTCGAGGGCTCGACGGCGCACCATCTGCAACAGCCGGCCGATCTCCTCCACCAACAGATCCCCGGCATCTCGCAGGGCGGCGGCGGTTGCGGTGTCGACAACGTCCGAGGACGTCAGGCCGAAGTGGATATGGCGCCCGGCGTCGCCGACGTTCTCGCGGACGTTCTCGACGAACGCCACGACGTCGTGATGACGGACCTCCTCGATCTCGGCGATGCGGGCCGGATCGAAAGCGGCGCGCTCCTTGATCTCGCTGAGTTCTTCGACCGATACCTCACCGAGGCGAACGCGCGCCTCCACGGCGAGAATTTCGATCTCGAGCCAGCGTGAGAACTTGGCTCGATCCGAGAAGATCGCCGACATCTCGTCACGGCTGTATCGGGGGATCATCGAGGCGATCTTAAGTGTGTCTAGGCAGGTGCCCGACGGGTACGGTCGCGGCATGGTGCGAGCAGGGGAGTCCCTCGGATTCGACCAGGCCGTCGGCTACTACGATCGGACCCGGGCGCTGCCGGCGGAGGCGTCCCAAGCCGTGACCGGTCTGCTGGCCGCGGAGTTGCGCGACCACGGGCCGGCGCTCGAGATCGGCGCCGGAACCGGCCGGATCGCCCTGCCGCTGCGCGACGAGGGGATCGATCTCGTGGGTGCCGACCTGTCGACGGCGATGCTCACGCAGCTCGTCTCGAACGCGGGTGGGGACGTCCCGTTCCCTCTGGTCGGCGCCGACGCCACGGCTCTTCCGTTCGGCGCGGGCTCGTTCGGGTCGGCCCTCGCGTGCCACGTCCTCCATCTCATCCCGAACTGGCAGGCCGCCCTCGCCGAGATCGTGCGCGTGCTGCGGCCCGGGGGGGTGTTCCTCAGCGACCTGGGCGGCTGGGGCAGGGTCTATGGCGAACCGCATCGCTCGATCCTGAAGCGCTGGGCCGAGGTCGGCGGGTTCTCGGTTGGACACCGAGGCGTGACCGACGTAAGCCGGGTGGATGAAGCCATGGCCGAGCTGGGCTGGCGGTCCCGGGAACTCCCCGTGATCTACGGCATCAGGAGTTACACCCTGGCCGAGCTGCTCGAGGCGCTCGCCGACGGCCTGTGGTCGTGCACCTGGGCCACGCCCGAGAACGCCCGGCGCGCCGCCGCCGAGGAGATCGAGCCGTGGGTCGAGAGCGAGTTCGGAGATCTAGCCGAATCCCGGGAGCTCAAGCTCGAGATCACCTGGCACGCCTACGAGCAGGACTGAGCCCTCTTGAACCCTTCTGGCCGCGAAATCCGGCGGTTTTCGGGGTCTTTTTGCGAAAAGAAAACGTGTCCCACGGGGGCGCGGGGGCCCAAATCCCTAAAGGGCGCGTGCGAAACGTCGATTTCTCAGGCAAGGTTTTAGATGCGCCGCACGCGGTGGGTCCTCGCCGGCCTGTCAGCTACATCAGGACTAGCCGCGTGCGGCCGCCAACTTCCCAACGCTCCCAAGGGCTCGGCGCGCAATGATGTCGCGCCGAGATGGCAGTTAGCCACGAAATAACGCGGCTAATTGCCATCTCAGGCGCCGGCGAACGCCATGGCGGTATCGACGGCCGCCGGATCGGCATCCACCAAGGTCACGTGACCCAGCTTGCGGCCGGGGCGCGGCGCCTTTCCGTAGAGATGAAGGTGCGCGCCGCGCAGGCGCAACAGATCGGCAGGCGCCGGTACGGAGCCGATGAGGTTCACCATCACGGACTCCCCCGTCGTTGCCGTCGAACCGAGCGGAAGCCCGAGCACCGCCCGGATGTGATTTTCGAACTGAGAGCAGACCGCTCCCTCGATCGTCCAGTGGCCGGAGTTGTGCACACGCGGCGCGATCTCGTTTGCAAACAGTCTGCCGTTGCGTTCGAAAAACTCGATAGCGAGCACACCCACGTAGTCGAGTGACTCGAGGAGCATCGTTGCATAACGTTCGGCGTCGGCCTGAAGCCCAGGGTCCATCCCGCGCGCCGGAGCAAAGCTGACGCGCAGGATGCCATCGCGGTGCAGGTTCTCGATCAGCGGATAAAAGGCGGTTGCGCCGGACGAACCTCGAACTGCGAGGATCGACACTTCCCGGTCGAACTCGATGCGCTCCTCTACAAGAAGCGGAACCTCGCCGAGTCGGGACCACAATTCATCTGCGGCGACCGGTTCGGAGACCGCGGCCTGACCTTTGCCGTCGTACCCCTGACGGCGGGTCTTCACTATCGCGGGCGCGCCGACCTCTGCGAGTGCCGCCTCAACTTCGTCGCGTGAACTCGCCGCGGCAAAACGCGGGGTCGGAATCCCCATCCGTGTGAACAACGATTTTTCGGCCAAGCGGTCCTGCGCAACCTCGAGGGCCTGCGGGCCGGGAAGGACCGGCACTTGCTCGGCGATCCGGCGCGCCGAATCAACCGGAACGTTCTCGAACTCGTAGGTGACGACATCGCAGCTCGCCGCGATCGCGTCGAGCCCCTCGGGATCGTCGTACGGCGCGCCGATTACCTCGCCAACCGCTCCGGCCGGTGGGTCGTCGGCCGGCTCGAGAAAAGTGAACTTCTGCCCGAGCGGAATCCCCGCCAGCCCGAGCATCCGGCCGAGCTGGCCGCCGCCGAGAACTCCGATCAACTTTCTTCGGCGCGCGGATCGGGGCGCGCAAGAACGCTCTCCGTCTGGATGCGCGCGTGACGCGCGACCGCTTCTGCTATCACAGGATCCTTGAGAGCGAGTATGCGCGCGGCGAGTAGCGCTGCATTGATCGCTCCGGCGCGCCCGATCGCGAGAGTGCCAACGGGCACTCCCCCAGGCATCTGTGCGATGGACAACAGGGAATCCATCCCCTTCAGAGCGGCCGACTCGATGGGGACTCCGAGCACCGGCAGCTTCGTCTTTGCGGCGGTCATTCCGGGCAGGTGCGCGGCACCTCCTGCACCGGCGATGATCACCTCGATACCGCGCTCCTCGGCGCTGCTCGCGTACTCAAACAACAGGTCGGGTGTTCGGTGCGCAGACACGATCTGAACCTCGTAGTGGATCCCAAGCGACTCCAGGGTCTCGGCCGCGTGACTCATCGTCGACCAGTCCGACTGAGATCCCATGATCACTCCGACGAGCGCGCTCACGATTCGGTGCGCTCCTTGATCTCGGCGCGCAGGGCGATGTCGGTGCGGGCATGTACCCCTTCGAACTCGATGAGGCGCGCTGCGTCGTACGCACGCGCTCGAGCTTCGGCGAATGTCCCCCCGAGAGCACTCACTGCGAGCACGCGGCCTCCCGCAGTCACGACACGCCCGTCGTCTGCGGCCGTCCCGGCGTGGAAGACACTGACGCCCGGGCGTTCGGCCGCGGCGTCGAGTCCTCGGATCTCAACGCCGGTCTGGTGGTCGCCGGGATAACCGCGCGATGCGAGCACAACCGAAACGCAGGCCTCCGGCGACCACTCGAGTTTCGTCCCGGAGAGATCGCCGGATGCACATGCGAGGCACAGCTCGCCGAAGTCCGAACGCAGACGGGGGATCAGGGCCTGGGTCTCGGGGTCGCCGAAACGCACGTTGAACTCGACCACCTTGGGACCTTTCGACGTCAACGCGAGACCGGCGTACAGCGCGCCGGAGAACGGTTCGCCCGCGGCCGCAGTTGCGTCCACCATCGGCTCGATGATCTCGGCAACTATCTGCTCGGCGAGCGGGGGCGGGCAGGCGGGCACGGGACTGTAGGACCCCATACCTCCGGTGTTGGGACCCTCGTCGTTGTCCTTGACGCGTTTGTAGTCCTGGGCCGGCTCACACGCGACGACGGTCCCGCCGTCGCTAACAGCAATCAGCGACAGCTCTTGTCCGTCGAGGAACTCCTCGATGACGATCGTGCGGCCCGCATCGCCGAAAACTCCGGTATCGATTCGCTCCTCGATCGCGAGAACCGCCCGATCGCGATCCTCCGTGACCACGACACCCTTGCCCGCCGCGAGCCCATCAGCCTTGATGACGTAAGGAGGACCGAGTTCGTCCATATATGCGACGGCATCTGGAACCGAGTCGAACTTCTGCCCGCGCGCCGTCGGTATCCCTGCGCGGTCCATGAGCTCCTTCGCGTAACTCTTCGAGCCCTCGATGCGCGCGGCGCCTGCGTTCGGGCCGAACACGCTGAATCCTTCGGACCGGAGCGCGTCGCCGACACCGGCAACGAGCGGCGCCTCCGGTCCAATCACCACGAGTCCGGGCCGCAGCTCTTGGGCGAGCGCGACAACTGCGGCGGGATCGTCGACGGCGACCCGAAGGGTCGTCGCGAACTCCGCAATTCCTGCGTTGCCCGGAGCGGCGACGAGTTCGTTTACCGAACTCGATCGGTTGAGCGCCCACGCGAGCGCACTCTCGCGGCCGCCGGACCCGAGGATGAGAACCCTCACGCGATCCCCTCGTGCATCGGAACCATCTCCTCGCGACCGGGTCCCACCGAAGCCCACGACACCGGCGCGCCGCTCAATTCTTCGAAGCGTTCGAGCAAGGCGCGCGCCTCCTTGGGAAGATCGTCCATTCGGCGCGCCGATCGTATGTCCTCACGCCAGCCGGGCATTTCTTCGAAGACCGGCCTGCATTTGTTGAAGATCGTTTGGTGGGGAGGGAAATCCTCGTAGCGCTCGCCCTCATACTCGTACGCGACGCAGACGGGGATCCTGTCGAAATGAGACAGCACGTCGAGTTTCGTAACAACCAGCTCGGTAATTGTGTTGAGGCGCGCCGCATAACGCGCCGCAACCGCATCGAACCATCCACAACGTCTCTTTCGCCCAGTGGTCGTGCCGTATTCGCCGCCTTCTTCCACCAGCACCTCTGCGTCTGTGGGATCGGCCTCCGAGGGGAACGGGCCGGAGCCAACACGCGTGCAATAGGCCTTCGTGATCCCGATGATCCGCGCGATGTCGCGCGGTCCGACTCCCGCACCGGCACACGCCCCGCCGGCGATTGGATTCGAGGACGTCACGAATGGATATGTGCCGTGGTCGAGGTCGAGCATCGTCGCCTGCGCTCCCTCAAAGAGCACGGTCTTGCCGTCGTCGAGCGCTCTCTGAACGAAGTTCGCCGTGTCGGTGATGTAGGGACGAAGCCGTTCCCCGTAGCCCTCGTAGGTCTCCTGGATCTCACCCAGTTCGATGGGCAACCGTCCGTACACGCGGGTGAGAAGGAGGTTCTTCTCTTTTAGCGCCACCTCCAGCTTCGCGGTGAAGATCTCGTGGTCGAGCTGGTCCTGGACGCGGAGGCCGATGCGCGCCGCCTTGTCCGCATAGGCCGGACCGATCCCCTTTTTCGTCGTGCCAAGTCGGTTCTTGCCGAGGCGTCGCTCGGTTACCAAGTCAAGCTGGAGGTGGTACGGCATGACGAGGTGGGCGTTTCCGGAAACGAGCAGCCGCGACGTATCGATTCCGCGTTCGGTCAGCAGGTCGATCTCCTCGAGCAGTACATGTGGATTGACGACGACGCCCGGTCCGATGACCGGCGTGCAGTGCGGATACAGAACTCCGGTGGGGACAAGGTGCATCGCATAACGCTGGTCATCAACCACGATTGTGTGGCCTGCGTTGTTACCGCCCTGATACCGGACGACAACCTGCACGTTCTGGGCGAGTAGATCGGTGACCTTGCCCTTGCCCTCGTCCCCCCATTGGATGCCGACGAGGGCGATGCCCGCCATATCTAACGATCCTGTCCTCGGCGCGGTTGAGGCACTACCGCTCGATCCGGAATTGAATCCGGACGTGCGTCAGGTATTCCGAGATCTCTCCATCGGAGACGTTGCAGGAGGTCTCGAGTATGTCCATCGCCGTTATCCCGCGGATCGTCTTCGACGCTTCTTTCAGCGCCTGATTGGCTGCGTCCCTCCACGATTCGGTAGAGACGCCGACGAGATCGATCGTCTTGATGACGGCCACGGGACCCACTCCCTCCCTGATCGGGGTCGGTTACGTCCGGATTCTATCGACGGACCCCCCAGCGCGAGGGGAGGTCGGTTCGGGTATTTTCAGACTCTCAAAATCGACTGCCGTCTGTTCCGTGACCGGAGGCACAGGATTGGACTTGCACAGGCTGTCGCCTGCCGAGAAGGCCATCGCCGCAACGGGTCCCATCCTGTTCGCTTCGTCGTTCATCAAGGGATGGGCGACGTTCGACTCGCTTGGAGCATCGTTCAGCATGTGGGGAGCCTTCGGTATCCCCCAGCGGCTGGGAATCGCGGCAGTTCTCTTTGCTGCGGTCCTGGCACTGTCTCGGGCGGCATCGAAGGAGATCGTCCCGACCCCGAGCGCGTATCTGAAACTGTCGGGAGCCGGAGCGCTGCTCCTCGTCCTCGGAATCCTGCAGGGTCCCGGCACGGGCTTCGGGCGAGGAGTGCTGCTCTACGCCGCGACCGCGCTGGCGTTCGCTCAGTGCTACGCGGGAGTCGTCTACCTCCATGAGAACCGCCGCCTTCCGCGAGCGGTCCGGCGAGCGACTTTCGGCCGCCGGCGGCGCGCCGCCTGACCCCTTTCTGCCGAACTGTCTGCCCTGACCAAACGACCCTTTCCTTTCGGCCCTTGTTTGCCCCATCGGGCGCCGAAAGGAAAAGGCCGCGGATTCCGAAGGCCACAGCAGACACTTGGGCGAAATCGGTGCGATCGTAGATTTCTCGGGCCTCTTTCGCGTAGGCTCAGCCGGTGGATATCAACAGACTGACGATGGGAGAGAAGATCGTAGGGGGCGCGTCCGCCCTCCTGGTCGTTCTCTCGTTCATCCCGATGTGGGCAACATACGAGTTCGCCGGACTCGCCAGTGAGAGCTTCGGACCCTGGTCGGACGCCTACGGGTTCCTCGTGAAACTCGCCCTCATCGCGGCGATCGTGGCGCTGGTGGTCGTGGGGCTGAGAGCCGCTGGAACTCAGCTACCCGACCTGCCGCTGAGCCTCGGGCTCCTGTATGTCGCACTGGGGGGATTGGCCACTCTGGGACTCCTGATCGGGGTGCTCGCCGGGCCCAACGACGGTGGTGTTGGCGCGATCGCAGCGGCCGCCGGCTTCGACATCTCGCGCGGCATTCTTTTGTTCCTGGGTCTAATCCTGGCGGTGGCGATCGCCTACGGCGGCTACATACACATGCAGGCCGAAGGCACGGCATCCGCCACGGGCGAGCCCTCGGCGCCCCCGCCTCCCCCTGCGTGATCGTCCTTCGGCTCCCGGCGATAAAGGGCGGGGCATTTGCGCCCGAAAATATGCAGGATGATCATTTCTAACGAGAACCCGCCAAAACAAGGGGGAGCCCATGCCAGAGCTTGATGTGGATCTCGTGAGGTTCCTTGCGCTGGTCCTTCTCGGCGTGATCGTCCTCGTTCTTCTGGTGCTTCTTGTGACTCTGAGCCGAGTCCGCAAAGACCTGTCGGAGACCCTCGAGGCCCTGCGGTCGTCTGCGTACCAGCCGAGTTCAGGCCCCGCGGAGGCCGCGTCGCAAGCTGCGATCGCTCCGTCGTCCGCTGCGGCAGAGCCCCTGCCTGCGCATGTCCATGCAGAGCAGGCCGAGGCAGCCGCCGCAAGTGCCGCGTCACCCGGTCCCGGAGTGGTAGCCGCCCAGCCGGCGGAGCAGGAGGTTGCTCAGCCCGAGCCGGAGCCCGTCGCTGCTGCTCAGGAACCCCTCGCCGAGCCGGAGCCGGAACCCGAGCCCGAGCCGGAACCCGAGCCCGAGCCGGAGCCGGCTGCCGTTGAAGCCGTCGTCGAAGAACCACAGGAGCAGCCCTTCGAGCGTGACGGGCGCTGGTGGTTCCGCAGGGGTGACGAACTCCTCGTCTACGACGAGGCGACGGGACAGTGGGTTGCCAGTCCGCAGGACGCCGCCCCGGCAGCGGCGCCCCAGCCTGCGGGAGCGATGGCGACAACGATCTCGGGGATCAGCGGCGCCTCCCAGGTTTCCCAGCAGCGCGAAACCCAGACCGTGGCCGAGCCCGAGGCGGGAGGGTTCTGGAAGTGCCCGTCGTGTGGAGCCGTGAACGGCTCGACGGCCACCTCGTGCCGCATGTGTTTCGCGGCGCGCCCCTAACACGTTATCGCTTGGGTCCCTGTACCGCCGCGTTCCGGAGATAGCGCCCGATCACGGGGAGCCGAGGATCGAGACCGGCGGCGGTCGAGAGCATGAGCCCCAGCCACACGACGGCGCCACCGCCCCACGCCGCCAGGGCGGCGCCATCCGATAGGGCAGCCAGCGCGTAGATGGCCGCCGGCCACAGAAAGCCGACCACCACGGCCTGCAGGCCGTGGAACCGCACCCGAGGGTTCGCCGATCCAAAAAAGGCGAACAGTCCCGAAATGGGGAGCAGCAAGTAAGCAAGCGCGGCCATTTCGCCATTCTCACCCGTTCTTTTCTTCTCTATCCGCCCTCAAGACGGTTGGAGAAGAAAAGAACGCCGATTGGGGATGATGGGTGTATGAGCAATCGACTCGCATCCGAGACCAGCCCGTACTTGTTGCAACACAAGGACAACCCCGTCGACTGGTATCCGTGGGGCAACGAAGCGTTCGCCAAGGCTCGCGCCGAGGACAAGCCGGTCTTGTTGTCGGTCGGATATGCCGCGTGCCATTGGTGCCACGTCATGGAGCACGAATCCTTCGAGGACCCGGAGACGGCCGAGGTTATGAACAAACTTTTCGTCTCCATAAAGGTCGACCGCGAGGAGCGCCCCGACGTCGACGCGATTTACATGGAGGCCGTGCAGGCGCTGACGGGCTCGGGCGGCTGGCCGATGACGGTGTGGCTCACCCCCGACGGACGGCCCTTCTACGGCGGCACTTATTACCCACCCGAGGACCGCCACGGGATGCCGGCCTTCCGGCGCGTGCTCGAAGCCATTGCCGAGACGTGGAAGGAGCGGCGCGCCGAAGTCGATGAGCAGGGGACAAAACTCGTCGACAACCTGGGCCTGGAGTCGAAGCTCCGGCCATCGGGCGAACCAATCTCCGGGGACCTCGTCACCGATGCGGTCCGAACCATCCACCGGCAGTTCGATCCCGACTTCGGTGGTTTCGGCGGCGCGCCGAAGTTTCCGCAGCCCATGTCGATCGATTTTCTTTTGCGCGTCGCAGGTCGAGGAGAAGACGCTGCTCGGGAAATGGTTCGCCTGACCCTCGATGCCATGGCGTCCGGCGGGATCTTCGATCAGCTCCGCGGCGGCTTCCATCGCTACTCCGTCGATCGCTACTGGGTCGTGCCTCACTTCGAAAAGATGCTGTACGACAACGCGCAGCTTCTCCGGACGTACGCCCGATCCTTTCTCCAGACAGGTTCGAAGCGCCATAGCCAAGTCGCAGAGATGACGGCGGGCTGGATGCTGGATGAGATGAGCGACCCGGCCGGCGGCTTGTGGTCGACGATGGACGCCGACTCCGAAGGCGTTGAAGGCAAGTACTACGTCTGGAGTCTCGATGAGGTTCGCGCCGCGACAGGGGATGACTTCGACGCGGCCGTCGGGCACTGGGGGTTCACCGAGCACGGCAACTTCGAAGGCCGCAACATCCCCGTTTTCGCTCACGATCCGCAGGACCCCGGTGCGGTCGGACGAGCTCGGCGTACTCTACTGGAGCGCCGCGACGCACGGGTCCGCCCCGGCACCGATACAAAGGTGCTGACGGCATGGAACGGACTCGCCGCCTCTGCGCTGGCCGAGGCTGGGACCGCGCTCGGCCGATCCCAATGGGTAGCCGCAGCCGCAGGAGCAATGAACTTCGTGTTCGAGCGGCTGCACGTGAACGGACGGCTTATGCGCTCGTTCCGGCGTACCGACGCCGGCGAGGAGGTCGTCAAACACCTTGGTTTCTGCGACGACTACGCGTTCACGCTCGAGGCGTGCCTTGCTCTGTACGAGGCGACGTTCGAGGTCGAATGGCTTGAACGCGCGCGCCGCACCGCCGACGAGTGCATCCGGCTGTTCGCAGACGACACTGCCGGGGGCTTCTTCTCGACCGGCTCCGACGCGGAGGCGCTCGTCCGGAGGCCGAAGGAGCTCCAGGACAACGCAGTCCCCGCGGCCAACTCCGTGCTGGCTCTCGAGCTTCAGCGCCTTGCTCACTTCACGGGTGACTTCGACTACGAGCGGCGCGCCGTGGGATGCATCCGCTTGATGCGGGACTTCGTCGCACGTTCGCCGTTGGCCTTCGGCCACCTCCTTGGAGCGATCGACTTCTACACCTCAACGGCCGCCGAGATAGTGATCCTCGGAAGTCCCCAGTCGTCCGACACGGAGGCCCTCCTCGAACCGGTGCGGTCGCAGTTCATGCCGAACAAAGTCCTCATCGTCTCAGAAGACGCGTCCGATGCTTGGAGGATCCCGCTTCTCGAGGGACGCACGCGAATCGACGGGCGCGCAACTGCTTTCGTGTGTCGGAACGGCGCCTGCGATCTCCCGGTCGACTCTCCCGAGGGCCTCCGCACACAACTGGCCCGAGTATGAGCCCCGGGGTACGGGTCAACCGTCGCCTGGAGATCCCCCTCGACGAGATCGAGTACACGTTCTCGACATCGTCGGGACCCGGTGGCCAGCACGCAAACAAGGCCTCGACGCGCGTCGACCTGGCATGGAACATCGACGACTCCCGCATCCTCGGAGACGAGGATCGGGAGCGCTTGCGATCTCGACTTCGCAACCGCATCGATTCGTCGGGCGCGCTGAGGCTTTCGAGCGACAGACATCGATCCCAGTGGCGGAATCGAGCCGACGTGACGGCACGCCTGGCCGACCTCGTGAGTGAGGCGCTCAAGCCGCCAAAACAACGTGTCGCGACGGCCCCGACGCGCGCCGCCAAAGAGCGCAGGCTCGAATCGAAGCGCCAGCGCGGCCAGACAAAGCGGAACCGCCGCGTCACGTTCGAGGACTAAATTCGCCGCGGCCTAGCTGCGTCATTCCTTCAGCAGCGGCGCGCCTCGCAGCGTTCGTATGCCACAGTTGTGATGTCGGAGCTGGTCCCCGGTCCGGGGCTGTCGCCGGTCACGAACACGCGCACGCCTTCGGGGCTCGCCGCCACCGCAGGCGCTATGTCGGACCGCCGGCCGCACCGTTGTAGCGGGCGATCCAGAGCGCACTGCTTGCTCACCGTCCCCCACCCCTTTCCGCTGCCTCCTTCAAGGGAGAACTGCGGATGGGTGATGCGTCTCGACGGCACCGATCAGGAATTCAGCGTCTGCTTCAACGTGTCACAGGGCTACGACGAAGTGTTGGATTTCTTCACCGATAACCTGGGCATCCGTGGTTGGAGCGCCAAACCGAGGGAGCACCCTTCGGACGGCCCGCGGATCAGGGCCTTCGACGTATCGGGCAACGGATTTAAGGGCCGGTTCGAGGTGATTGAGAAGGGTTTCAGTCAAACCACTCTCTACATCGACGTAGAAACCAAGTAAGCGCGTAGGTACCCGCAAGTGTGACGATGCGCGCGGTCCCCTAGTTTGAATCGTGCCGGCGAATCGGACGCCGCACGAAATTAGCGTGGTGGGACATCGGTTTCGGTACACGGGCGGACGACTTTTGGTCAGGCTCCCAACCTCATGAGGAGCTCCACGACACCGTCCTCGCCGACGCCTTCCTCGAGAAGTTCGAATCCACATTTCTCAAGGACGCGGACGGAGCCGAAATTGTGCTTGGCAACGTACGCATTTAGAGGGCGCTCATCTAAGAGAGCGACGAACTGTGCCACGGCGGCCGTCGCGATGCCCTTCCCCCAGAACTCACGGCCGATCCAGTAGCCGATCAGCCTCTTGTCGTCCTGCACCCAACATCCGATGTTCCCGGCAACCTCGTCACCGAACATGATGGTCCGGGTGACGACCTTGGGGTCGTTCGTGATCTTGACCCAGTGCTGTTCGTGCGCCTCGCGGTCCCGGGCAGGAAACGCAGCCATCTTGACCGATGCGGGATCGCGCTGGTGCTCGTAGAAGACCTGGATGTCGGCGTCGACTACCTCACGCAATGAAACGGCCGATCCCATCTTCTACAGAGCGATTGGAAGTTCGAAAAAAGGTTCCCGGCGCCCGAACTCCACGTGAGCGGTGTGCAACGCCGTGAGGCTTCCCGCATGCCGCCACACCGAACCGTCCCGGCGATAGAGCTCGAGAGCCAGATCACCTATCTCCGAGTTCGCGCAGTACCGGGGAAGCCCATCCGGATCCACGTACGTCACTTGTGTAAGGCGGTCCACCGAGGTGCGCGCCGCTCCTGTGATCTTGTAGTCATCGTTGTGAGCGGTGAACGCCCATGTAGGCATCTCATATCTGCTCTTCGCCCGGAGCGCCCACTTGAAGTCGTTGAACGCGATGTCTTGATTCTCGTAGTTGAGGAATATGAACGTCATCGTCGGTACCGGCAGCATACCGATCTTGGAGCGCGCGGCAAGGGCTTCGAACACAGCGTTCTCGCCGCCTTCCCACGAGGAGCAGTGCGCCCACGCCCACGATTGGGCGTGCCTCCGGCCCCAGCGGTGGCCCTGGCATCCGCGTTCGCCTTGAAAGGTAAAGAGTTCGTCGTCGACCGTCACGGACCCAACGAAGGGCACCGAGAGATTCGGTGCACAAACGGTCGACACCCTCTTCTCAATGCGCCCGCGCAGCGGAGGAGGCAGGTGCTGAAAGGTCATTTCCGCGGGCTCGAAGTCCAGAGACCAAGCCATGGTCCGCTCTCCATCCGACACCTCACCCTCGGTGTGTGTCTCCGAGAGCCACGAGGATCCGATCCGCACGAGCGCTCCGTCGTCGCGTCCGTTGCCGGGGGCTAGATGATCGATGGAGTAACGCTGTTTTGCGGCGAGATTCCGTTTCCCGTCCGGGTCGAACCACACTCCCCAGACATCGCAGTAGGGATCCGAGCCTCGTGGTGCCGTGACGGTGTAGCGAAGCCAGAGGCCGGAACCGGAATCGCGGTGGTTGAGCGTCAGGTACCACGCCTCCATGAAGCCGGAGCGCGAGCGCTCCCACCTCATGCGGTTTTCGGTGCCATCCGATGAGAAAACAGTCATCAGTCCAGCACCCTAGTCCTTTAGCCGGGGCCGAGAGCGGCATTCAGCAACTGCCGAGCAACCGTCGTCCACGACCATCGCTCTCGAGCGAGCTCCGTGGCGGCGGCAGCCAGATCCCGGCGTTCCTCGAAGGTGATCGCCAGGATGTCGTCGATTCGCGCTGCGATGTCCTCTATCGGGTGGTTTGGATCGAACAGGAGGAGGCCGGGGCGTCCTATGACTTCTTCCAGAGCGATCCCCACCTCCGCGATCCCGGAGTGGAGGGGCACTACGGGCAGGACGCCACACGCAGCGGCCTCCGCAGCGACCATTCCGAATGCCTCCGCAAGTATGGACGGGACGACGAGAACATCCATCTCGGGGAGCACGGCAGATAACGGGCCGTGGTCGAGGCGTCCGGTGAACTCGAGGTCGATGCGAGCGGCGCGCGTGAAGTACTCCAGGTCGACTGCTCCCGAATTGAGGAACTCGGTGAGCTGGGTGAGATTCCCCTCGCGGGCGATCATCCTCATAGTGGGTGCGTCGCCCGAGACCATGGCACCCCACAATGCTCGCAGGGGGCCGTCCAAGTCACCGAAGCCGACGACTATGGACTTTGTTTTCTCGGCGCGCACCAGCCCAAGGGCTGCAAGGAAATGGTGCACGCCTTTCTGCGGGATGAATTTGCCGACGTAACCCACGACCGGCGCGCCGGGCGTTCGTTCGAGCGGTTGGAACAGCTCGACATCACATCCGGGATTGACAACAACCGCCCTCTCCTCCCATCCCGGAATGACGGAGCTGGCCTCCTTGACCATGTAGTTGCTGCCCCCGACGACGGTCGTCGCTCCGCCGAGCCCCTCTTGCGCGGCGCGCCGGTAGCGCTCTTCGATCTTGACCGCGTACTCGAGCGCGCTGCCGTGGAGCTGTGCGGTGTAGGTGGTTCGGGTTTCAGTGCACGCTTTCAGCGCGATCGAGGGTCCCATCACCTCGTGGCTGGTGATGATGACATCGGGGTTGAAGGCCTCGATGGCAGTGATGAGGGCCGTCGTGTTCGTCTCGACGTAGTGGTTGAGTTCGTCGTCTGTGAGATCGACATAACACTTGGCCGTGAAACCCTCGTATTCGTCGTACACGTAGACGGGCAGGACCTCGCCGATCGACGGACGCACGAGCGTTGCCAGGCCGGAGGCGCCGGGTTCATTGGTCGGCGCCGTCGTGAAGCTTCGATTATCCGGCGCGAAGTCACCGTGGGCGTCGATGAAGCCGAGCCCCTCGACGTCGCGCTCCTGACACATGAGCAGCACCTCGTGCCCGTCGGCGCGCCAGGCACGGACGATGTTGGCCTTGAAGATGTTCGAGCCCGAGCCGCGCAGCAGATAGCCGTGCCACAGCAGAATCCGCATGCGTGGACCCTACGGGATCGCCTCTTCTTTGGCTCTCTGACCACCTATTACGTGGTCAATCGCACAAAGAACCAGGCGCCCTGTGGAGCGGCTCCGTCTACACTCCGGCGGATGTCGCTCGACTGGACGCTCCGCTTTACGTTTCGCCACTTCGCCACGCTCTTTTTGCTCGTGGCCCTGTTCACCGTTCCGCTTCATGTCGGGCGCGCCTTTGCGTACCGAAGAGTAGTCGGCCTGCGGGAGCTCCACCCCGCGATCGCCGAACTCCCCCCCGATAGGTTCGTGAGAGGGGTCGGCGCGGCCGACCTCGAGAGTGCTCAAGGCGCCCTTCTGGCGGTAATCGTGCTCGAGCTGGCCCTCATCCCTCTATTGGCAGGGGCGGTCAGGCGCGTCGCCCAGAGCGACGCCGCCGGACGGCTCCCGCGGGTCTCCAACTCCCTGGGACACAGCCTCGCGGCGTGGCGGCATCCGGCTCCGAACACCGCTCGCACGACCCTGGCCGCGGGCGCCGTCCTCGCCTTCGCCGTGGGTACCCTTGTCTACCGAACCGGCCTACTCCTGGCGGAACCGGTCCCCGAGTCCGTGGCATTTGCCCCGATCGGGCTTGCGGAGGCCCTGGCCGCCGCCGCCGCCGCCCCCTTTTTCCTCGTCCCCCTTGCCCTTTTGCCTCGATCCGCTAAAGGTAAAGACCCCGGCGGTCCGACCCTTTACTAAAGGGCCTTTCGCCTACGCTGGGAGCATGGCAAAATCTTCCTGCCCCCGGCTCTTGGCGAGCGCGGGTTAAACGGACTGGAGCGCGCACTTTTGGACCACGAGGAATCGACTCAGGCCCCGCCGGCGGAACAGGCGGCGCAGCAGGGCAAGGCGGGGCCAAAGGCCAAGGCCAAGCCGGGTAAGCCCGCGGACACCTTTCACACGGTCGCCGCGGAGCACCGCGCCGACGTCGAGCACATCCGCGAACGCAACCGCCAGCGACGGCTGCGCTACCTCTTCTATCTGACCCTCATCATCGGCGCCTACCTCGTGAAGCGGGTCATCGAGGGGCGCCCGCTGGAGTTTGGGTGGCCGAGCATCGGCGCCGACGCCTGGATCTGGCTCTTCCCGGTGATGATGCTCGTGGTGATCGGCTCGGCGGTGCTGCTCCCCCTCCTGGTCAACGCCCGCTCCCCCCACGTGCGGTTCAGCCCGGATCAGATCTCGGTTCGCTTCCCGGACGTGAAGGGCCTGGACATCGTGCTCGAGGAGGTCACCCGCACCCTGCAGATCTTCCTGACCTACAAGACGTTCAAGGAAGAACTCGGAGGAAATCCCCGCCGAGGAATCTTGTTCGAAGGAAAACCCGGGACGGGCAAGACCCACATGGCAAAGGCGATGGCCGCCGAGGCCGGAGTTCCCTTCTTCTTCGTCTCGGCGCCCGCGTTCCAGTCGATGTTCTACGGAGCAACCGCCCGAAAGATCCGCGGGTTCTTCAAGATCATCAAGAAGGCCGCTCGCAAGGAGGGCGGCGCCATCGGATTCATAGAGGAGATCGACGCCGTCGGTGGCGCAAGAGGGGGCGTCGACTCGTTCTCGGGGTACCGAAGCCACGGCATGTCGGTCTTCAGGACAATGACCAGCGGGACCGAGGGCATCGTCAACGAGCTCCTCGTGCAGCTGCAGTCGTTCGACGAGCCGCCTTTCTGGGGGAAGGCCAAGCACTCGTTCTTCGATTTCGTGAACCTGTTCCTTCCGGCCCGCCGTCAGCTGAAGAAGGGCCGCGGCGAATACAACAACGTTCTAATCATCGGGGCGACGAACCGGGCACAGGACCTCGACCCCGCGCTGTTGAGGCCTGGACGCTTCGACCGCACCCTGTACTTCGACCTGCCCTCCCGGGCCGGGCGGCGCGAGCTCATCGACTACTTCTTGAACCGGCGCGCCCATGCAGAGGACATGGATCGTGTGGATCTGCGCGAGGAACTTGCATCCATGTCCCTCGGCTATTCGCCCGCAATGCTCGAGCACGTCCTGGACGAGGCACTGGTGTGGGCGCTGCGCGATGGCCGGCGGCAGCTGAACTGGCGCGACGTGCAGCGGGCACGACTGTCCGAAGAGATCGGCCTTGCGCACCCGGTTGCCTACACCGAACGCGAGCGCGAGATCATCGCCACCCACGAAGCGGGACACGCGGTAGCCGCGTACCTCTGCGCCACCGAGAGGAGACTCGAAGTCCTTTCGATCATCAAACGCCGGCAGGCCCTCGGACTCCTCGCACATTCCGACATGGAGGAGCGTTTCACGCGGACGAAATCGGAGCTCGAGGCGACGCTCAAGATCGCACTTGCCGGCATGGCCTCAGAGCAACTTTTCTTCGGTGAGTCGGGGACGGGCCCGTCATCGGATCTCACCGCGGCGACGACGCTTGCCGCGCAGATGGTCGGCTCCTACGGAATGGGATCGTCACTCGTCTCGTACGAGGCCGTGGACAACGGCGCCGGTCACTCTGCGAACATCGTCGCCAAGATCCTCACCAACGACGACACGAAACGTGAGGTCGAGGACATCCTGCGGCGGCACAAGGACCAGGTCGCTTACCTGCTGGAGAACAACCGGGACCTCGTGCGGGCGCTCCGAGATGCGCTGCTGGAACAAGACGAACTCCTGGGCGACGAGATCGCCGCGGTCGTCGAGGAGACACTGCAGAAGAGACGAATAGGACTCTAGTCCGGGATCGAAGCGAAGAGGTCGTCTTCGGGAAGCTCGACGTCGACGGTGGACTCGACGAGAGTGAAGTCCTCCCATGGATACACACGCCGGTGCAGGTCGTCGGGGATGGCGAACCACGAGCTCTCGGGGTCGATCTGAGTAGCGTGTGCGAGAAGAGCCTTTGACCGCAGCTCTATGAACTCCCCGACGTCGATCTTCGAGGTGATCTCGGGGTCCTCGAATCCGTTTTCGTCCCACCGCTCGAGCCACTCCCTGTAAGGACTCTCGATGCCCTCTTCCTGTGCCGCTGCGTGCAGCTTCTCGGTGCGCTGCCGGGTGAACGCGGCAAAGTAATAGAGCTTCGCCGGCTGCCACGGCGCGCCGGAATCGGGCCACTTGCCGGCGTCCCCGGCTTCGCGCCAGGCGCGCGTCCCGAGCTCATGGACTCGGACGTGATCCGGGTGCGGATAGCCCTTGGACTCGTCATACGCGAGCACAACCTCGGGTCGCTCGGCCCGGATGATGCCGACGAGGCGCTCCACCACTTCATCCGGATCCGCCTTACAAAATGCATCGGGGCGCTTGTTGGACTCCGCGCCCGGCATTCCCGAATCGCGGTAACCGAGATGGTAGATGTGTTCGACACCAAGGATGTCGCACGCCGTCTCGAGTTCGGCGCGGCGCAACTCCGTCATCCGTTCCTTGATCCCGGGACGGTCCATGCGCGGGTTGAGGATGTCACCCTCCTCGCCGCCGGTCGCACAAACAAGGGCAACGCGAACGCCTTGTTTTGCGTAGCGCGCCATTGTGCCCGGGCCCTTCGACGACTCGTCGTCCGGATGCGCATGCAGGGCGAGCAGGCACCGTCGCTTCGTGGTCACGCCTGTAGGCTACCGTCCATGTCCGACTACTCCCGAAGCGACTACTTCGACCGGGCGCGCATGGTTGCGGTGGCTATGCTGATCGTCGCCGCCGGAATCGCGATCGCGGGTTCGTTCCTGGATTGGGTAACGATCAGCGCCCGACCCAGCATCGATCCGGAGGCCGACTTCGGTGGTGAGGAGATCGAAGAGCCTGTGATCCGAGCCCCCTACAGCGGAGTCGACGCCTCGGACGGGTGGTACGTGATCGTTGGGTCAGCGGTCCTTGCCGGAGCCGCCGTTGCACTCGCGATCGCCAAGCGGCGCAGCTTCGCGTGGCTGGCGTTCATCGCTGCGATGTTCGTGGGAGCGATTGGTTTTGCCGCCTACCGTTCGGTTGGGAGTCTCGACTCATCCATCTCGCGCCGCATGGAGATCGTGGGCGATCCGGATCCGGGACTCGGTATCACGCTCGTTGCGATCGGAGGAGTGGTCGCCCTCATCGGCGCGGTGTTGGCAGTGGTCGCGACGCCTTCTCGGCGCGCCGAGCCTTCGACCTCCTAGCGGAACCTCTCCCTGTGGGCAAGGACCGCATCCACGTAGCGCTTCTGTTCCTTGGTGAGCGATTTTCCGACGGCGCGCGGGCCGGTGTAGTAGGCGGCCAACGCCTTACGTTCGTTCGGCATCGTGTCGACCATGTGTTTGAGGTATCGGACTCCGAGCCGGACGTTGTCGCCCGCGGACTTTACGTCGAGGCTTCCCGTACCGAGCACCGAGTTGACGAAGCGCGCGGTGGCGGGCATCACTTGCATGACGCCGACTGCACCGGCCTTTGATTTGACCTTCTGCTGCCAGCCGCTCTCCTGCCATGCGACGGCTTTGACCAGAGCCGACTCCACGCCGTATGCGGCCGCTCCTTGCTCGAGCACGGACTCGATGTCGGCTCCTACTGCGGCCGGCGCGCCGGCCGATGATCCGACCGGAACACGCAGCGTGCTCCCGGCGATGATGAGGTTCGGATCCTTCAAACGGTTGAGCCGGGCAAGGGTTGCCGTCGAAGCCCCGTAGCGCGCCGCGATGGAGGAGAGGGTCTCACCGGCACTGACGGTGTGGGTGGTGGTGGCCGTACCTGAGCCGGCCGAGCCGGAGACGGCCAGGCGCTGTCCCGCAACGATGAAGTTTGGATCGGAGATGCTGTTCGCCCGCACTAGCTGCTCGACCGTCGTTCCGTAGCGGCGCGCGATTCCCGAGAGCGTCTCGCCTCTCCGGACCACGTGGACGCCTGCGTGAGCGACCTGGGAGCCGGCCATCCACATGGCGGCCGCCGTCCCCACGACCGCCGGCCCGCGCCGCACCGGAGGACGTTTGAGGTGCCGCCCCCTGTAGCGCCTCAGTTTCATCATGCCTCCCTCTAATGAACTTCATCAACAGAGGCACCTGGGAATACCAGGCAGGCCAGGGGAGGTCAAGCGATACAAGCAAGACCAGCGTTTGGAGTCGCGAGGATCGCTACGTCCGACCGCGACGCTGAGCGAGGACGGCGGCGAGCCCGCAGGGCGACTCAAAAACGGTTTGGAGCCCGAG
>OCZV010000047.1_pt1 | contig 43582 bp, 48 predicted proteins | sample 1539051 | NCBI WGS metagenome assembly OCZV01 (sample SAMEA3113581, study PRJEB22503) | soil metagenome
TACTGGCACTTCGTCGACATCGTGTGGATCCTGATCTTCACGATCGTCTACCTGATCCCGTGACGGAGGCTGAGAGATGAGCGTCGCCGAGACCGAGCACAAGGGGACCCCGCTCGAGCCGCATCACGAGGCCCACCAGAAGGAGCACCCCAGCGACTGGACGTACATCAAGGTCGCGCTCTTCCTCGGCGCTCTCACCGCGCTCGAGGTCTCCACGTACTTCTGGGAGGACCCCAGCACCACCGTGTTGGTGGCGACCCTGTTCCCGATGATGATCATCAAGTTCGGGGTCGTGGTCGCCTACTTCATGCACCTCCGCTACGACAACCCGCTGTTCCGGCGGGTGTTCGTGTTCGGGCTGATGCTGGCGGTCGTCGTCTACCTCGTCGCCATGACCGCCATGCAGTTCTGGTCGGACGACTACGCCGTCGGGGCCCTCGGCCTGGTCACATGAACCTGTTCCCTGGCGCCCTTGAAGCTGGGGGTGCCGACTTCTGGCGGTGGCAGCCGCATCCCGAGGTGTGGCTGCTGGTGGGCGGCGTCGCCGTGCTGGCGATCTACGCCCTGAGGGTTGTGGGCCCCAAGGTGGTGCCGCCGGGCCAGCCCGTCGCCACCCGCAGCCAGATGGCCTGGCTCGTGCTGGGCGTCGCGCTGCTGTGGTTCGCCTCGGACTGGCCAATGCACGACGTCGCGGAGGAGTACCTGTTCTCGATCCACATGACCCAGCACATGCTGCTCACGTTCATGGTGCCGCCGGTGCTGCTGCTGGCCACGCCCGAGTGGCTCGCCCGGTTGGTGCTCGGCCGGGGTCGGGTCAAGCGGGCGTTCTTCGCCGTGGCCCGCCCGGTGCCGGCGGCGCTGGCGTTCAACGCCCTGCAGCTGCTGACCCACTGGCCGGGGATGGTCAACGCCTCGGTCGAGAACGCGCTGGTCCACTACCTGGTGCACACGGCGCTGGTGTCGGCGGCGTTCCTGCTGTGGATCCCGATATGCGGGCCGCTGCCCGAGCTGCGCCTCTCGTACCCGGCGCAGATGCTGTACCTGTTCGTCACCTCCATCGTCCCGACGGTGCCCGCCGCCTGGTTGACGTTCGCCGAGGGCTCTGTCTACTCGGCGTACGACATCCCGCAGCGGTTGTGGGGCATCTCGGTCACGACCGACCAACAGGCGGCGGGGCTGATCATGAAGCTGGTGGCGGGCGGGTTCCTGTGGCTGATCATCACCGTGCGGTTCTTCCAGTGGGCGTCGAAGTTCTCCGACACCGACAAGGCGGTGGATCAGGCCGGGCCCGCCCACGACCTCACGTGGGCCGACGTGGAGCGGGAGTTCGAGCAGCACCCGCCGCCGCCCGAGCCCCAGGTCCGCAGCTAGCGCGGTTCAGTCCGACGGTTCCCAGCGGAACAGGCTCACCGCCAGCCCCACCGCCCCGACCGCCCACAGCGTCAGCACCGGCCACACCCGGCCCGGGATGCCCAAGCCGTCTGTCAACGCACCGTGGGCCGCCTCGGCCAGCGCGGTGGAGGGCAGGGCGCGGGCGATGCCCCGCAGCGTCGACGGCAGCTCGTCGAGCGGGAACACCATCCCTGACAGCAGCAGAAGCACCACGAAGATGGCGTTGGCGGCGGCCAGAGCCACCAGCGCCCGTAGCCGGCCGGCGAGCGCCAGCGCCAGCCCGGTGAACGCCACCACCGCCAGCACCAGGGCGGCGACGAGGGGCAGCGGCTCGACGTCGGGACGCCAACCGAGGGCAAGCGCCGCCGCGGCCAGCACCGCCACCTGGACAGCGATGACGATCAGCACGGACAGGGCCTTGGCGGCGACCAGCCGGGGTCGGCCCAGTGGCGTGGTGCCCAGCCGCTTGAGGACGCCGTAGGAACGGTCGAACCCGGTGGATATGGCCAGGTTGGCGAAGGCCGTGGCCAGCACCGCCAGGGCCAGCGTGCCCGGCGCCAGGAAGTCGACGTCGTCGCCGTCGATGGGCAGCACGTCGACCACCGAGAAGAACACCAGCACCACCACGGGGATGCCGAGGGTCAGCAGCAGCGACTCCGCGTTGCGGAACGTCAACGCCAGCTCCAGCCGCAGCTGCGCCCACAGTCCCCTCACGGCTCCACCTCCGCCGTCCCTTTCCCCCGCTCCTGACTTCTGGTGACGGAATCCGGCGGATCTCGACGGATCGCGTCACCAGAACCGGGCGACTCCGACGTCAGCCGCAGGAACACGTCCTCCAACCGCTGCCGTCCGGCCCTGAGGTCGCCGAGGGGCAGGTCGTGCTCGGCCAGCCAGGCGGTGATGGCCGCCACCGTCGCCGGCGTGGGCTCCGCCGTGACCTCGTACTCGCCAGGTCCGGTCTCGGCGACCGTGACGCCGCCGAGGCGCCCGGCCAGCGCGGCGGTGTCGATGCCGGGTGGCGCCGCGAACCGCACGGTCTCGCCTGCGCCTGGCCCCCGCATGATCTCGTCCAGCGGGCCCTCGGCCACCAGGCGGGCCCGGTCGATGATCACGACCCGATCGGCCACCCGCTCGGCCTCGTCGAGGTCGTGGGTGGTCAGCAGCACCGTGACGCCCTCGGAGCGCAGGTCGGCGATCACCTGGCGGATGACCTGGCGGCCGGCGGGATCGACCCCCGACGTGGGTTCGTCGAGGAACGCCACCTGCGGGCGGCCCACCAGGGCCAGGGCGAGCGCCAGGCGCCTCTGCTCGCCACCGGACAGCTGGCGGTAGGTGCGGCGCTCGAGCCCGCCGAGGCCCAGCCGCTCCAGCAGCTCGCCGGGGTCGAGCGACTCGGCGTAGAGGCTGGCCGCGTGCCGGACCGCCTCCAGCGCCCGCACACCGGGATGGATCCCGCCGTCCTGCAGCATCACGCCGATGCGCTCGACCAGCGACCGGTGGTCGGCGTGGGGGTCGAGCCCGATGACGGACATGCGGCCGAGCTTGGGCCGGCGCAGTCCCTCCAGCGACTCGATCGTCGAGGTCTTGCCGGCGCCGTTGGGCCCGAGCACGCAGGTGACCTCGCCCGCCTCGGCCTGGAACGACAGGGCGTCGACCGCGACGACCGCGCCGTAGGTGACCGTCAGTCCCTCGACCTCGATGGCGGACATGGCGGCAGCGACGCTACCGCCGGGCCGTCACATGCTCCCCGTTCTTGGCCTTCGGTCGGGCCGCTCTGGCTGTCGACGTGTTGTCGCCCGCTCCCGCGGCCGCTCGGGCCGGGCTCGCTCTCTCGCCCCTACGGGGACGCTCGCTCAGGCCGGCCACTCGCCGCCAGGCGGACGCCCAGGCCGATCATGGTCAGCCCGCCGACGCCGCCGAGGGCTTCCAGCCGGCGCGGCGAGCGGGCCAGCCAGCTGCGAACGGACCCGGCCAGCATCCCCCAGGTGCTGTCCGACACCACGGCGATGCCGACGGCGATGGCCCCGAGCGCCAGCATCTGCAGCGCCACCGGCGCCCCGCCCGGATCGACGAACTGCGGCAGGATCGCCGTGAAGAACACGATCCCCTTGGGGTTGCTGATGCCCACCACGAACCCCTCTACGGCCAGGCTGTGCCGCCGGCTGGTCGCGGCGCCCACGTCGAGGACCTCCGCCAGCTCCCGCCGGTGCCGGATGGCCTGGACGCCGAGGTACACCAGGTAGGCCGCGCCGAGCAACCGGACGGCGTTCAGAAGCACCACCGAGCGCTCGATGACGGCGCCGACGCCGAGGGCAACGGCGACGACCTGCATGTAGACGCCGGCGGCGTTGCCCATGGCGGTGACGACCGCTGCCCGGCGTCCCAGCGCCACACCCCGGCTCACGACGAACAGCACGCTCGGCCCCGGCACCACGATCAGCACGAATGCGGCCACGGTGAACGAGGCGAGCGCGTGCGAGTCGACCACCGCCGCGACCCTAGGGGCTTCTGCCCGCGCTCACCGCGCCATTTGCGTCTCAGCGCGGGCAGAAGGGCTGGGTAGCCTCGGCGTCCATGCTCGACATCCGCCGGATCCGCAGCGAGCCCGAGGCCGTCAAGGCCGCGCTCGACCGCCGGGGTCCGGGCACCTCCGAGCCCATCGACAGGGTGCTCGCCATCGACGCCGAGCAGCGCCGGATCATCGCCCAGCGTGACGACGTCCGCAGCCAGATCAACGTGTTGTCCAAGCAGGTCGGCCGCCTCCGCCGCCAGGGCAAGGGCGACGAGGCCGAGGCGGCCATGGCCCGGAGCCGGGCGCTCGGCGACGACGAGGAGGCGCTCGCCAAGGCGGCCAGCGTGCTCGCCGACCAGGTCCGCACCGAGCTGCTCGCGCTGCCCAACCTGCCGAGCGACGATGCGCCCCACGGCACGGGCGAGCGGGACAACGTCGTGCTGCGCACCGAGGGCTACGACGCCGGGGCCTACGGCGAGCATCAGCGGGTCCCACACTGGGAGATCGGCGCCGAGCTCGGCATCCTCGACAACGAGCGGGCCACGAAGATCTCGGGCTCGATGTTCACCATGTACCGGGGCTGGGGCGCCCGGCTGCTGCGGGGCCTGGTGCAGCTGAGCCTCGACCGCAACGCTGACACCTACGAGGAGATCCGCCCGCCCACCCTCGTGCGCACCGAGACGATGGTCTCGACCGGGCACCTCCCCAAGTTCGCCGACGAGGCGTACCACATCGAGCGCGACGACCTGTGGGCCATCCCGACCGCCGAGGTGCCGCTCACCTCGCTGCACGGCGGCGAGATCCTCGACGCCGCCGACCTCCCGCTGCGCTACATGGCCTACACGTCGTGCTTCCGCCGCGAGGCTGGCTCCGCCGGCAAGGACACCCGGGGCCTGTTGCGGGCCCACGAGTTCGACAAGGTCGAGCTGCTGGCCGTGGCCGCCGACCGCGAGCAGGCGATCGCCTGCCAAGAGGACGTGCTGGCCCGCAGCGAGGGCCTGCTGCGGGACCTGGGGCTGGCGTACCGGGTGGTCGACCTGTGCACCGCCGACCTGAGCAACTCGGCCGCGCGCACGTGGGACCTCGAGGCCTACGCCCCGGGCGTTGACCAGTGGCTGGAGGTGTCGTCGGTGTCCTGGTTCGGCGACTACCAGGCCCGCCGGGCCAACATCCGCTGCCGCCCGGCCGAGAGCGAGGTGAGCGGCGGAAAGAGCAAGGCCAAGGGCACCGAGGTGGCCCACACCGTCAACGGCTCGGCCATGGGTTGGCCGCGCACGGTGGCCGCCTACCTGGAGACCCACCGCCGGCCCGACGGCACGGTGGCGATCGTCGAGCCGCTCCGCCCCTATCTGGCCGGCGCCGAACGCATCCCGCCCCAATAGGGCTCCGACGCTGTCCGTCCCGCTCTTGCCGCTTCGCGGCGGGCCGCTCGGGCCCAGGGGCCACTCGACTCCCGCCAGACCGGCGTAACCACTAACCTCGCAGGGTCCCCTTCTCCCCTCGAGGGACATCGCCGCCGAGTCAGGGAGATCCTTCAGCAATGCGACGCGTATGGGCTTGGATGGCCCTCAACTTCGGCAAGCACGCCGGCATCGTCGGGGCCATCGGCCTGGCGATCACCCTCGTGCTCGGCATCGGCGCCACCAAGCTCGACTTCGCCACCGGCCAGGACTCGTACCTCAACAAGGACGAGCAGGTCTACGAGGACAACGTCGCCTACCAGGGCCTGTTCGGCGGCCAGGCCATGCTCACCTTGTTCACCATGGACGAGGGCAGCGGCGTCGTCGACCTGTTCACGCCCGAGAACATCGCCCACCTGCAGGACATCGACGAGCAGCTCCACGCTGTCGACGGCGTCGAGGCGGTCGTCACGCCGCTGACCGCCCTGCAGTTCACCCAGAACCTGGCGGTGAGCGACAGCGGCGATCCCACCCAGAGCGTCGCCGGCCAGGCGCTGCTCGGGGCTCGCGAGCGCGAGCCCGACCCGGCGGCCCAACAGATCCGCCTCGACGACGCCGCCACCACCCTGGGGCGCCTCAACGAGATCCCCGAGGACCAGCGCACGTTCGACAACCCCGAGTGGGTGCAGTTCCTGCTGTACGACAACCGAGGCGAGATCCGGAAGTCGCTCCGCCCGTTCTTCCCCGACGAGACCCACGCGCAGCTGGTCACACGCCTGGTCGGCAACGCCTCGCTGGAGGACGAGGGCAACGCCAGCGAGGCCGTGCAGGACATCACCCTGGCCGAGCCCTTCGATGGCGCGGAGGTCACCTCGACCGGGGCGCCGGTGCTCCTCAAGGACCTGAACCGCTACCTGCGGGGCGGCATGTTCACGCTGGGGGCCATCGCGGTGGCGATCATGGTCGTGATCCTGCTGCTGCTGTTCGGCGTGCGCTGGCGGCTGCTGCCCTTGGCCGTGATCCTCGTCGGCCTGGTGTGGGCCTTCGGGCTCGCCGGGTACCTCGGCATCCCGCTGTCCGTGGTGACCATCGCCGGGCTGCCCGTCATGCTCGGCGTGGGCATCGACTACGCGATCCAGATGCACTCCCGCATCGAGGAAGAGGTGGTGATCGACCGCTCGGCCCACCCCATCCAGGAGGCGTCGGTCAACCTGGGCCCCGCGCTGCTGGTCGTCACCTTCGACGCGGTGTTCGCTTTCCTGGCGCTGCGGTTCGCACGGGTGCCGATGATCCGCGACTTCGGCCTGCTGCTGGCCGTGGGCATCGCCGTCATCTGCGTCGCCAGCATCGTCGTGCCGCTGGCGGTGCTCGGCATCCGTGAGTACCGCTCGCCCACCAAGGGCAAGGACTTCAGCCACGGCGTGCTCGCCAAGCTGGTCGTATGGCTTGGCAGCCTGCCGACCCGCCTGGCCGTGCCGATCGCGCTCGCCAGTGCCGCCGTCTTCGCCGGCGGGATCCTCGTCGAGGACGATCTCACCATCCAGAGCGATCCCGAGGAGTGGGTCAACCAGGACAGCCAGGTGATCGACGACATCGACGCCATCAAGCGCGAGACCGGGTCGTCGGCCGAGCTGGGCATCTTCGTCGAGTCCGACGACATCTTCAGCGACGACACCGCGGCCTTCGTCACCGACTTCGCCAACGAGCAACTGGCGGAGCGGCCCGACGACCTGCTCACCGCCTCGTCGCTCGTGACCACGGTCAGCTTCCTGTTGGAGATGCCCGACACGACGGTGCTCCCGCCGACCGGTGACGATGTGCGGCGGGCGTACAGGGTGGCGCCGCCCGACATTCAGAGGGCGCTCGTCAACCCCGACGCCGGGGCACTCAACCTGGTGTTCCGCACCGCCCCCGGCTCGCTCGACCACCGCGCCGTCTACGTCGATGCCATCCGCGACGAGCTCGAGTCCGGCAACCTCGACGACGGCGACCCCATCCCCGGGGACGTGCGGGCCACGCCTTCGGGCTTGGCGGTGGTGGGCGTCGGCCTGCTGGAGAACATCGAGTCCAACCGCATCCTGCTGACCTATCTGGCGGTGGCGTTCGTGTTCGCCTACCTCGTGGTGCGGCTGCGCAGCTTCGTGCGGGCACTGCTGTCGATGGTGCCCGTGCTGACCGCCGTGGGCGCGGCCTCGCTGGTGGCGTGGATCTTCGACCTCCAGCTCAGCCCGATGACCGCGGTGGGCGGACCGCTGGTCGTCGCGGTGTGCACGGAGTTCACATCGCTGATCCTGCTGCGGTTCATCGAGGAGCGGCGGCGCGGTTACAGCCCCCAGGAGGCGATCGACGTCACCGCCCGCCGCACAGGTCGGGCATTCATCGTGTCGGCGCTCACCGCCATCGCGGGTGTGGCGGTCATCGCCTTCTCGTCGCTGCCGTTGCTGCGCGACTTCGGCATGATCGTGGCCATGAACGTGGCGGTGGCGCTGGTGTCGGCGCTCGTGTTCCTGCCGCCGATGCTGGTGTGGGCCGAGAACCGCGGCTGGGTCACCCGGGGCATGCTGCCGACGCCGCCGACGGCGCCGACCCCGGCACGCGGTCCCGAGGTGCCCCGCCAACCGGTCGCCGGCTCGTGATCGCGTAAAGGCGTTCCCTCAGCCGGCGCCAGCGGTATGGTGGCGGGCAGCAAGACCCAGGGCTCCACACCGACATCGGGGCCCGACGGCTTCTCCCGGGGCCGCACCTGCGGGGAGGGAACCGTGATCCACCCGACAGCGCACACCACCGACCCACGCCCATCGACGTGACCGCCGCTCCGGGCGGCGCCACCGACACCTCGGCCGGTGACGTCGCCATTCGGCTCGAACACCTAACCAAGACCTACCCCGGCGCGTTCCGACCCGCGGTCGACGGACTCGACCTGGCGATCCCCCGCGGCGAGCTGGTGGCGCTGGTCGGTCCATCCGGGTGCGGCAAGACCACAACCCTCAAGATGATCAACCGTCTTATCGAGCCCACCGGCGGCACGGTGTGGGTGGAGGGCGTCGACATCCGCACCCAGCCGACCCACGAGCTGCGCCGGGGCATCGGCTACGTCATCCAGCAGGCCGGGCTGTTCCCCCATCGCACGGTCGGCGACAACATCGCCACCGTCCCCAAGCTCCTCGGGTGGGACCGCGCCCGCATGCAGGCGCGCGTCGACGAGCTGGCCGACCTGCTGCGGCTGGACCGGGGACTGCTCGGCCGCTACCCGGCGGCGTTGTCCGGCGGGCAGCAGCAGCGCGTCGGTGTCGCCCGGGCGCTGGCCGCCGACCCCCCGGTTCTGCTCATGGACGAGCCCTACTCGGCGGTCGACCCCATCGTGCGGGCGCAGCTCCAGGACGAGCTGCTCACGTTACGGCGCGAGGTTCGCAAGACGATCGTGTTCGTCACCCACGACATCGACGAGGCCATCAAGCTCGCCGACCGCATCGCCATCCTCAACGTGGGCGGCATCCTCGAGCAGGTCGACCCACCCGCCGAGATGCTGCGGGCACCGCGCACCGACTTCGTAGCCGACTTCCTGGGCGACGACCGCGGCATCAAGCGCCTCTCGCTCATGACCGTGGGCGGCGCCTCGCTGAGCAAGGGCCCGGTGGTGGGCCAGTCCGCCACTGCCGACGACGCCCGGGCCACGATGGCCGAGCTGGGCTACGACTGGGTGGCCGTGTGCGACGGCGACGACCGGCTGCTGGGCTGGATCGGGGCTGCCGAGCTCGACGGCGCCACCGCCGTCGGCGGGCTGACGCCCAAGCCCTTCCTCGCCGTGGTCACGGCCGACACCACGCTCAAGGCCGCGCTCGACGGCATCGTCACGTCCCGCACCCGCGTGGCCATGGCGGTGGACGGCGAGGGCCGCTACCTGGGCATGCTCACCGTCGACGACCTGGCCGAGGGGATCACGGCATGATGCCGTCCTCCCGGCGGTTCCCGTGATCGCCGTCAAGCCCGCCGAGGCCGTGACATGACCTCGCTTGCGGCGCGGCCGCCGAGCTGGAGCGGGTTCGGCTTCGACGGCAACTGGGACGTCGTCTGGTACTACATCCTCGTCCACCTGCGCATCACTGCGCTCGCCCTCGTCCTCGGCGCGGCGGTGGCGTTCCCACTCGGGCTGGCCGGCTATCGCTGGCGCCACTCGTACCCGGCGATCCTCGGCGTCACCAGCGTGCTCTACACGATCCCGTCGCTGTCGCTGATCGTGCTGCTCGGTCTCGGCTTCGGGCTCGGGCTGCTCAACGACAAGCCGCTCATCATCGCCCTCGCCATCTACACGCTGGCCATCTTGGTCCGGAACCTCGTCGAGGGGCTGCGGGCAGTACCCGACTCGGTGAAGGACGCCGCCACGGGCGTCGGCTACACGCCGCTGCGCTCATTGTTGGTCATCGAGCTCCCGCTCGCCGTCCCGGCCGTCATCGCCGGGCTACGGGTGGCAGCGGTCTCCACGATCAGCCTGGTGAGCGTTGGTGGTGTCCTTGGCCGTGGTGGCCTCGGGTTCCTGTTCTTCGAGGGCTATCGCCGCAACCGCACGAGCGAGATCATTGCCGGCATCGGGGCCTCGATCGTGCTGGCCGTGGTCGTCGATATCGCGCTCGTGCTCACCCGCCGGGTGTTGACGCCGTGGACCCCAGCCCGGGCGGTGCGCTGATGGACATCCTCACCGACACGATCGCATGGCTGACCACCGCCGACAACTGGTGGGGACCCGCGGGGATCCTGCAGCGGCTCTGGGAGCACCTCCAGTACTCACTGCTCGCGATCGGGCTCGCCGTCCTCATCGCCGTGCCCGCCGGGTTGGTGATCGGCCACACCGGACGGGCCGAGCCGGGCGCCTTCGCCCTGTCGGGCGCGGCGCGAGCCGTCCCCACGCTCGGGCTGCTCGTCCTCCTCGGGCGCTGGTACCCCGTTGAGGCGTGGCCGGTCATCGTCGTCCTCGCCGTGCTGGCCATCCCGCCGATACTCGCCAATACCACCACCGGCATCGGTGGCGTCGATCCAGCGGCGCGTGACGCCGCCCAGGGCATGGGCATGACCCCGATACAGGTGCTCACGCGCGTGGAGGTTCCGCTCGCCGCCCCGCTCATCCTCGCCGGCGTCCGCTCGGCACTGCTCCAGGTGATCGCCACCGCTACGATCGCCGCCTTTGCCGGCCTGGGCGGCCTCGGCCGATTCATCATCGACGGCTTCGCCGTCAGTGACGACGCCAGAGTCTATGGAGGCTCGATCGTCGTCGCCGCGCTCGCCTTGGTGGGCGAGGGTTTGTTCGCCGTCGCCCAGCGGTCGGTGAGGCCCGCCGGGATTCGCCGCCGCCGGGCGCCGTTGCTCTCAGCCGCAGTCCCTATCCCACCCACAGCTGGAGGAGTCAGCACATGAAGCGCACCCGCCTGCTCGCCGCCCTCGCGGCCCTCGCCCTTATCGCCGGGGCGTGCGGCGACGACGACGACGATGACGCCACCGGCGATGACGCCACCGGCGATGATTCCGCCGCCGGCGACCTCTCGGGCCAGAGCCTCAACATCGGCTCGGCCAACTTCCCCGAGAGCGTCCTGCTCGCGGAGATCTACGCCGGCGTGCTGGAGGCCGGTGGCGCCGACGTGACCGTGACGCCGAACATCGGCTCGCGCGAGGTCTACTACCCGGCCATCGAGACCGGCGAGATCGACCTGCTGCCGGAGTACACGAACTCGCTGCTCTCGTTCGTCCTGCGCCAGGCCGACCCCGAGGCGGCTCCCGAGGCCACCAACGTCGAGGAGCAGCTCGCCGCGCTCGAGGAAGCGCTGCCGGACAACCTGACCGTGCTGACGCCGTCGACCGCCGAGGACAAGGACGTCATCGTCTGCAACCAGGAGACGATCGACCAGTACGGCTTCTCCGATCTCAGCGGCCTCGCCGAGGTGTCGGGTGAGATCACCCTCGGCGGCCCGCCCGAGTTCGCGGAGCGCTCGCCGTTCGGCATCCCTGGCTTGCGGGAGTTCTACGGCGCCGAGTTCGCCGAGTTCGTCCCGCTCGAGATCGGCCCCCCGATCGTCGACGCGCTCAATGCCAACGCGATCAACTGCGGCAACCTGTTCTCCACCGACGCGGCAATCACCGAGAACGACTTCACTGCGCTCGAGGACGACATGAGCATCGTCCCCAACGAGGCCGTCCTCCCGCTGATCAGCGTCGAGAAGGCCACGCCCGAGGTCACCGCCGTGCTCGACGAGGTCAGCGCGGCTCTCGACACCGAAGGCCTGACCGAGCTCAACTTCGAGGTCCAGGCCGAGGGCTTGGCCGAGGCCGAAGTCGCGGCCCGATGGCTCGCCGACAACGGCTTCACGGAGTGACCTGACACGAGGGTTTCCTGCGGACATGTGTCGCAGATCGCAGCTGCGCTGCAGACCGTGCGTTGCCCGAGGTCATAGGCGCCACGATGCCGGGGGCGAGGGTCATAGGTTCGGATCAGGAACCCAATGCCTCGGGCCCGGTTTGCCGGAACCTATGACCTCGGGCTTGGTGCCGCTGAGCTAGACCCCACGGCGTGGACATTCCCCGCCTCCGCCAGGAGTACGCCGACGCCGGGCTGGCGGAGGGCGACCTGGCCGCCGCTCCGATCGAGCAGTTCCGTCGCTGGTTCGCCGCGTGGCGCGACGTGGCGGTGGGTGAGCCCGAGGCCATGGTCGTCACGTCGGCGACGCCCGATGGCCGGCCGTCGGTCCGCATGGTGCTGTTGCGCCGCTTCGACGCCGACGGCTTCGTGTTCTTCTCCAACCGCGACAGCCGCAAGGGACGGGAGATGGCGGCCAACCCGCGCGTGGCGCTCCTGTTCCCATGGCACCCTGTCGGCCGCCAGGTCATCGTCGAGGGGACGGCGGCTCCGATCTCCGACGAGGACTCCGACGCCTACTGGGTCACCCGACCCCGTGGCAGCCAGATCGCCGCCAGCGCCTCACCGCAGAGCCAGGTCGTCCCCGACCGCGCCACGCTGGAACGACGCTTCGCCGAGGTGGCGCGGCGCCACGAGGGCCAGCCCGTGCCCCGCCCCGACAACTGGGGCGGCATCTGCGTGTCACCCGACCGCGTCGAGTTCTGGCAGAACCGCGACCGGCGCATGCACGACCGGCTGGTCTACTGGCGGGACACCACCCGGTCGTCCGGCTGGCGCATCGAGCGCCTGGCCCCCTGACGCCGTGTGCCGTAGACGCCGTAGACCGCGAGGATCAGCGCGGCGAGCACCACCCCCACGGTGACGGCGATGCGCACCGAGCCCGTGCGCTGGATCCAGTCGCTGACGTCATAGGACCAGCCGGTTACCACGTCGGTGATGCTCGACGACGGGATCACGCCGCCCGACGCCCGCGCCACCCGCACCTCGAGCCAGCCGTAGTAGGCCACGTAGGCGCCGGCCAGCGCCACCAGCCCGCCCGCCACCCGACCGATGTAGGGCTGGACCCGGCGCAGGAACCGCACGACCGAGGTGCGCGCCAGCGCCATGGCCACCGTGAGCCCGGTCAGCACCAGCGTCATGCCCAGGGCGTAGATGCCGAACACCAGCAGGCCGTCGGCCACCGACTCCCGGTTGATCGTGCCCGATACCGCGGTGAGGAACAGCGGCAGGGTGCAGCCGATCGAGGCGATGGCGTACGACACGCCGAACACGAACATCGACGGCGCCGTCCGCTCCCGGCCGCCCCGGTCCAGCCGGGGCAGCTTCACGTTGAGCTCGAAGCCGCCGAGCATGGCGAGGCCGAGCGCGAACAGCGCCAAGCCGATGACGATCGAGATCCACGGCACGTTCTCGTAGACGGGCAGCGACGTCAGCTCCACCGCCAGCCCCGCCAGCGCGAAGACGGCCATGAACCCGGCCGACACGGCTAGCGCCACTCGCAGCGCGGTGGCGACGCTCGCCCGGGCCTCGCCCACCTCCCGGCCCGAGACACGTCTCCCGCTCCCACGGCCGCTCGGGCCGGGGGAGCGGAAGGCATGTTCGTCGATCCCCAGGAAGTAGGCCAGGTAGGCGGGCAGCATGGCGAACCCGCAGGGGTTGACGGCGGCCACCATGCCCTGGGTCAGGAACAGGGCGAGCGGCCCCTCGGGGCCGATGCGGGCGAGCACGCCGATCACGCGGCGATCCCGAAGTGGTCCTCGAGCGCCGAGCGCAGCCCGGCTTCGTCGAAGGCCCGGCTGCGGACGTCGACCACCGTGCCGTCGGCGTCGATGAACACGGTGGTCGGCATGTTGATGCCGCCGAAGTAGGTAAGCGCGTCCTGCCCGCTGTCGCCGAAGGTGGGGTACGTGACGCCGGTGCGCTCGACCGTGTCGAGTGCCAGCTCGTCGCTGTCCTGGTAGGCGATGCCGATGATCGTGACGCGGTCGCCGACCTCCCGGTGGACCGCCTCGAAGGCCGGCATCTCACGGATGCAGGGCACGCACCACGAGGCGTAGAAGTTCACGACGACCGGCGTGGACCCCAGCAGCTCGCCCAGCTTGCGGTCGGGGCCGCCGTCGAGCGCCGCCAGCGTCACGTCGGCGGTCGAGTCCGGCAGCTCGCCTGCGGGGGTGAGCTGGTACGAGTCCGACTCGGCGGCGTCGTCGTCGGCCGACGAGTCGTCGTCGTCCCCGAACAGGGCCACGGCTCCGATCGCCACGACCACGGCCAATGCGGTGGCGATGACCAGGGGAAACGGGGGGATGCGGCGGGCGGCCACGGGCTACGACCGTACCGCCGGGGCTCGTATCATCGGCAATCGCCCCGACCCGCCGGCCTGGGGGCACCGCCGCCGCGCGGTGGCCCCCAGGCCTCGTGCAGGACCTATGCGCTGCGGACCACCGCCACGTCCTGCAGGTGCTCGGGGATGGGAATCTCGGGAAGCTGGTCCTCGGGCCGGGGCAGCTTGGGCGGACGGCCCCGGCGCCGCTTGGTGGCGAGGATCTTCCCGTTGAGGAACAGCTGACCGCCCCAGACGCCCCAGGGCTCGCGCCGCTCGAGGGCACCCTCGAGGCAGGGGATCATGGCCGGGCAGGTGGCGCAGATGTGCTTGGCCCGGGCGACGTCCTGCAGCTCCTCGCTGAAGAACATGCCGGCGAGCCGGCCGCTGCCGTCGTTGCAGCGGGCATGCGCCCACCACGTGTCCTCGCTGGTGAGGGCGTCGGGCTCGGCCTCATCGGTACTTCGGTCGGTCAGGTCGAGTATCTCGTCGGGTGCCAGTGGGGCGATCATCGGCCTATTCCCTTTGCGTCTGTTGTCGTGTCTGTATTGGTCAGTCGTTACGGGTTGTCGGTGTCGGGTCGGCGGAGGTGGCGGGAGAAAGAAGAAGGCCGCCGGGGTGTCCCGGCGGCCTTCGGAGGTTTCGCGCTGTGCGCCTGATCTGGTCAGGGGAAGCGCTCCGAGAGCCGTCGGGTCGGTCGGTCGTTGGTGAACAGCCGGAAGGTGGCGGACACCGGCTTGCCGGCCGACACCTGGAGCCACGTGTGCTCGGGCATGGGCGCGGCGATGCCACCGGGGATGAGGTGAACGGCGCAGGCCACCCGGCGCGCGGCACCGGCCATCTGGCCGTTCTCTTGGTTGGTGCCGGCGTACATGGGTCCTGGGCCGTCCTCTCGTGTCGTGGTGGGTCGAGTCAGTGGCGGAGAAGCGCCATAGGGTTTCAAGGCCACCACGCGACTCCGCCGCCCGTCAATGAAATATTGCGATCTGGCGCAAATCGTGTGTCGAACGGCAGAAACGCTGCCGTTCGCGACTGTGCGTCAGCTGGCGACCTCGTAGACGAGGTCGGGGCCCCGGTCGTCGACCGTCACGCGGCCCTGGTGCCGTAGGTGCTCGAGGTGCGCGTACGTCTCGCTCTCTGCCATCTGGCCCCAGGCCCGGGGGTGGAACACCTGCTGCGTCACCGCCTCGACGGTGGCGCGCCCGGCCGCGGCGGTGGCCTGTTGGATGGCGTCGAGGCGCTCGCGGTGATGCCGGCGGATGGCGTCGACCCGGCCCGGGAGGTCGTCGAACGGGTGCCCGTGCGCCGGCAGCGCCAACCGCACGCCCTCGAGCTCGCGCACCTTGGCCAGGCTGGCCAGGAAGTTGGCCAGCGGATCGGGTCCCGCGCCCATCCCCGACACGTGCGGCGTGATGGTGGGCAGCACGTGGTCGCCCGCCAGCAGCAGTCCCTCGGCCGGGTCGAGCAGGCACAGGTGGTCGAGCGTGTGCCCCGGCGTGTGGATCGCCACCCAGTCGCGGCCGGCCAGGCGGATCACCTCGGCGTCATCGAGCCGTCGGCTGGGCTTGGGCGAGCGCAGCCAGCGGGGGACGAGGCGTCGGACCAACGGGTTCCGGTACCGCTGGCGGCCCCCGGGAACGAACTCGGCGTCACGCCACGGGAGCTTGGAGCCGACCGGCCCCTTGGGCGGGCGATCGCGCACGATGTCGTCGTCGGGCTCCAAGGCGTCGGGATCGCCCTCCTCGTCGGGGTCGAACCAGGTGCGGAAGCTGCGGTGGGTGACGACCTCCGCACCGGACTCCGAGCGCAGCTTGTCCGCCCCGCCGAAGTGGTCGGGATGGCTGTGGGTGACGATGACCGTGTGGACGTTCCGGGGCGCGGCGCCGATCTGGCGCAGCCGGTCGCCGAGCGCCCGCCACGTGGCCGGGCCGGGCATGCCGGGATCGACCACGGCCAGCCCCCGCTCGTCCTCCAGGGCGTAGCAGTTGACGTGGCCGAGGCCGGGCATGGAGATGGGCAGCTGCATGCGCAGGATGCCCGGCGCCACCTCGGTCACCTCCGCGTTCGCCGGCAGCGCCTCTTGGCGCGGGGGTCGAGCGGCGCGAGTACCGGGAGGCGGGGCCGGGGACGGGGCGGGTGACGCAGGGGGCGGGGTCACGCCGCCACACTACTTGACCGTTTGGTCAACTCAGCCAGGCGCCACCGGCGGTGGCGCCGGCGATGGGACCGTCTTGGCCCCGAAGTCACGGAACAGGTGCTCCCGGTACCACCGCAGCTCGTTCACGCTCTCGCGGATGTCGTCGAGCGCACGGTGGGTCGACTCCTTCTTCGGCGCGCCCTCGACCACCTCGGGCGCCCAGCGGAGTGCCAGCTCCTTGAGGGTGGAGACGTCGACCGAGCGGTAGTGCAGGTAGCTCTCGATCTCCGGCAGGTAGACGGCCAGGAACCGCCGATCGGTGCCGATCGAGTTGCCGCACAGGGGCACCGAGCGCGGCGCGGGCACGTGGGCCTTGATGAAATCGAGGGTGGCCGCGCCGGCGTCGGCCAGCGACACGGTCGAGGCTTCGATGGCGGGCAGCAATCCGCTCTTGGTGTGCATCTCGCGCACGATGTCCTCCATGGCGGCCAGCGCCTCGGCCGGTTGGTGGACCACGATGTCCGGCCCCTCCGCCACGATCTCGAGGTCGTCGTCGGTGACGAGCGTGGCGATCTCGACGATCACGTTGCGCACGGGGTCGAGGCCGGTCATCTCCAGGTCCATCCACACGAGCACGCCGGCAGGCTATGGCGCGGACGGGCGGGTTGCCGCCGCGACAATGGCGGCGTGCTGCCCATCCCCGTGGTCCGCCTGGACGTCGACCTGCCCATGCCCGACTACGCCCGGCCCGGTGACGCCGGCGCGGACCTGGTCGCGCGCGAGTCCGTGACGTTGCGGCGGCGCGGCGGCCGGGGGCTCGTGGGCACCGGCATCGCCGTCGCCATCCCCGTGGGTTATGCCGGCTTCGTGCAGCCCCGCAGCGGGTTGGCGCTGCGCCACGGGGTCACCTGCCTCAACAGCCCGGGGCTGATCGACAGCGGCTACCGGGACGAGCTGCGCGTGCTGCTGGTCAACACCGATCCCGACGCCGACTACGAGGTGCGGCGCGGTGATCGCATCGCCCAGCTTGTGGTGCAGCGCGTCGAGCATGCGGCCTTCACCCCCGTCGACGCCCTCGACCCGTCGCCCCGCGGCACCGGCGGCTTCGGCCACACGGGGCGGTAGCGGCGCCGCACCCGCCCGCCACCCGTTCCGGCGGTGAACTCTCGCGTGTACCGCACGGAATCACCGCAGGTTCGTCAATCGTCGTAGTCGGCGTCGGGGTGCGCCCGCTTGTGGAGGACGATCCGGCGCCCGCCGTCGTCGAGCCGCCACGTGTCGACGCTGGCGTCTAGCACCGCCGCCGCGACGGGCGGGACGTCGCCCACCGCACCCGCGTCCTCGGTGAGATGGAGGTCGATGTGCAGGGCCTCGTCCTCCAGGTCGTAGACGATGACCAGCGTGCCGTCCCCCTCGGGGGCTGGGGCCAGCAGCGCCGCCGCCTCGCCCACGGCCAGCCGCAGCTCCTCGCCTTCGCGGTAGCTGAACCCGGCGTGGGTCGCTAGCGCCGCCGCGCCGGACCGGGCGATGCGCACGGCGGCCGACGTGGCGGGCACGGTCAGACGGATGCTGTCCCCGGTATTGCGCTCCATGCTGCTTCCGCTCTCGGGCCACTTCGTGGCGTGGACCGCTCGGGCTTCGACGCTAGGTCTCTCGCTCCTGGTGCTTCGCACCGGGCCGCTCTGGCCGTGGCGAGCCTATTGGCCGGGTGGTCAGGGGCGAACCACGCCATCGGCGTCGACGTCGGTCCGCTGGCCCATGTACACGGGGTGGCGCAGCCGGCCGTCGGAGGTCCAGTCGCCGTAGGCGACCTCGACCACGATCTCGGGGCGCACCCAGTGTGCCAGCCGCGCTTGGGCCGCCGGCGGCCGGGGCTCGAACGGGCACTCCTTCTGGGCCAGTGGCGCGAGCAGCCGCCCCACCCGGTTGAGCTCGGCCCCCGTGAAGCCTGATCCCACCTTGCCGGCGTACCGCAGCGTGCGGTCGCCCGGCCCGGCGTGGTAGCCGACGAGCAGGGCACCGAGCCGTCCGGCGCGGTTGCCCTCGCCCGGCGCCCAGCCGCCAACCACCATCTCGTCGTGGCGGCGGACCTTGACCTTGATCCAGCTGCGGGTCCGCCGGCCCGGCGTGTAGACGCTGTCCGTCCGCTTGGCGACGACACCCTCGAGCCCGCGCTCCTCACACACCGCCAGCAGGGCCGGCCCGTCGTCGTAGACCTGGGCCACGTCGGTGCCTAGCGGCAGGTCGTCGGCGAGCTGGTCGAGCAGATGCCGTCGGTCGCTCCACGGCCGGTCGGTCACGTCGTGGCCGTCGAGGCGGAGCAGGTCGAACACCACGTACGCCACCCGCACCTCCTCGGCCCGGCGGCGGGCGTCCGCCACCGAGGTCACGTGCATGCGGTGCTGCAGGCGCTCGAAGCTGGGGCGGCCCTCGTCGTCGAGCGCCACGAGCTCCCCGTCGAGCGTGGCCTCCACCGGCAGAGCGTCGGCCAGCGCACCCAGCTCGGGGAAGGCCGCCGTGCTGTCCCGTCCGTTGGCGCTCCAGGCCCGCACGCCCGCCGGCGCCACCTCGGTGACGGCGCGCATGCCGTCCCACTTCACCTCGTAGATCCAGCCCGGACCGGTCGGCAGCGTGCCGGTCGTGGCCTTCATGGGAAGCACCGCCACCGGCGGCAGCCTAGGGACCACCGGCCCACGTCAGAGAGATCGGGGCACCACCGGGAGCTTCAGCAGGTCGCCGCCCCGCACGACCTCGGCGTCGAGGGTGTGGCCGGCGACCTCGCCGGTGAGCAGCCGCTGCATGTCGCTGATGACCTCGACCGGGTGGCCGCCGAGGGCCACCACGATGTCCTCGGGCCGCATGCCCGCCCGGGCCGCCGGGCCGCCGGTCACGACGCCGGTCACCTCGACGCCCCGGCGCCGGCCCAACCGCTCGGCCATGCGGGGCGGCAGCGCCCGGCTGCCGCCGGACAGTCCCAGCTCGGCCCGGTGGACCCGACCGTGGGCGATCAGGGCACCGATGATGCCGTTGGTGGTGGCATCGAGCGGGATGGCCATGCCCAGGCCCTGGCCGATGCCCGGCCCGACCACGGCGGTGTTGATGCCGACGACCCGGGCGTCGCCGGTGGCCAGGGCGCCGCCGCTGTTGCCGGGATGCAGGGCGGCGTCGGTCTGGATGACGCCCTCGACGATGCGGGCCCGGCGACCGTCGATCGCCGGCAGCGAGCGGCCCACGGCGGAGACGACGCCGGCCGACACCGATCCCGCGTAGCCGAGCGGGCTGCCGACGGCGACGACCAGCTGGCCCACCCGCAGGCGGGCGGCGTCGCCCAGCTCGGCGGCCGGCAGGTCGCTCGTGGCCACCCGAACCACGGCCAGGTCGGACAGGCGGTCGGCGCCTACGACCTCGTAGGGCAGCTCGGCGCCGTCGTGGAACACCGCCGACCCGACCCGCCCGCTCGCCACCACGTGGGCAGAGGTGAGCAGCAGCCCGTCACCAGACAGGATCACCGCCGACCCGTTGCCCCGCCCGTGGCGCAGGCTGGCGACCGATGGCAGAAGCCGCTGGGCGACCGTGGTGACCGTGCGCGAGTAGGCGTCGAGCGCCTCGCTGTCGTCGGGCAGCGGCGGCTCGCCCGGTGGCTCGACAGCGAGACGATCGTCGAGGTCAGGCATCGCCCACGTCGCTCGTCCCGTCGTCGCCCGCGTCGTCGAAGCGGGCCATGACGTCGAGCTCCTCGGTGCCCCGCACGACGTGCAGGGCCAGCGTCTCGCCATCGCCGAGGCCGTCGAGCGCGACGGCCAGGGCGTCGACGTCGGCGATGTCGGTGCCGCCCGCGGCGGTGATGAGGTCGCCCTGCCGGAGCCCGGCACGCTCCGCCGGGCTGTCGGACTCGACCGCCCTGACCAGCACGCCGTCACGCTCGGGCAGCCCCACCGCCTGGCGCATCCGCCGAGCGACGTGGGCCGGAGCGGCGCCGATGCCGAGCACGCGACGTCGAGGCTCGCGGCCGGCGGCCAGGGCGTCGACGCGCTCCTGCAGGGCCGGGCCGGCGGGTTGGGCGATGGAGAAGCCGTCGCCGAGCCGCAGGGTGGTGATGCCGAGGAGCCGTCCCTCGCCGTCGACGATGGGGCCGCCCGAGCTGCCCCGGGCCAGGGGTGCCGTGTGCTCGATGCCGCCGGGGATCAGCCGTCCCCGCGGGCCCCGGAACGAGCGGCCGGTCGCCGACACGGTGCCGACTGTTACCCGGTGGCCGTCGGGGATGTTGGCCACCGCGAACACCGGCGCCCCGAGCTCGACGGCACCGTCGCCCCAGTCCAGTGCTGGCGCCCCGCCGGTGTCGACCGCCAGGACCACCAGGTCGGTGTCGACGTCGACGCCGACGGCCCGGCTCTGGACCGAGCGGCCGTCGGGGAAGGTGACCAGGGTCGTGCGTGCGCGCAGGTTGTGGGCGTTGGTGAGGACCAGGCCATCGCCGACCACGACGCCGCAGCCGCGTCCGCCGTGGCGGCCGATGCGGACCACCGAGGGAGTGACACGCTCGGCGACGCGGCCGATGGTGGATTGCAGGTCGTCGATCACCGTCATGGGAGCCTCCGGCTGGTTCTTGCTAGTGACTAGCAATCTGCAAGTAACTGCTCGGCACTGTAGCGTGGCCCATCCAGATGACGACCTCCGGATCGCGAAAAGGCTCGACGTCGACTTCACCGGCCTCGCCGGCATCCGGGGCTACCGCCTCCGTCCCCGAGCTGCCCGCCGCCGACGCCCTGGCCGAGGCGGCCGAGCGCATCGGCGACCGGTGGTCGCTGCAGGTGATCGCAGCACTGCTCTCCGGACCGCGCCGGTTCGGCGACCTGCTCGCCGACCTCGGCGGCATCGCCCCCAACATCCTCTCCAAGCGCCTGGCGCGCCTGGAGGCCGAGGGCTTGGTGGTGGGCGAGCCCTATTCGCGGCGGCCCGTCCGCCACGCCTACCGACTGACGGCGGCCGGTGCGGACCTGGCCGGCGCGCTGAGGATGCTCGCCCAATGGGCGGCGTCGCACCGGTCCGTGCGCCACGGTGGGACCGAGTCGGGTCTGCCGACGCACAGCGCCTGCGGCACGGCACTCGAGGCCCGGTGGTTCTGCCCCACTTGTGGTGAGGTGGTGGACAACGTGGACTCCGCCGACGTCAGCTGGGTGTAGTGCCTCGTCGGGCGCGGTCGATCGCCGGACGGTAGTTTCGGCCCGCCCCGGCGCGGACGACTCGCACGATCTCGAGGAGACCTTCCATGTCCCAGGTCAGTCCCGGCTGGTATCCGGACCCCTCCGGACGGTTCGTCCAGCGCTACCACGACGGCACCCGCTGGACCGAGCACGTGGCCGACGCCAACGGCAACCGCGCCACCGACATGCCGGAGACCCAGGCCCGGCCCGCCTCCTACCAACAGGGTGGCTACGGCCAGCAGGGACCGGAGCGGCGTTACGACCGGCAGGCCGGCGGCGGCTGGGACCCACGCCACGTCGGCGAGGCGGCGGGTGCCTGGCCGGCTGCCACCCAGGCTCCTGGCCCCACCGGTGTCGGCAGCCGGCCGCCTGCGGGAGCGGCGGGCGCCGGTCCCCGCACCGGCGCCGCGCCGGGGCACGACGTGCGCCAGGGTTACGGCCCGCAACCGGGTTACGGCCAGCCCGCCTACGGCCAACCCAACCGTGCCGACGGTGCTCCACCTTCCGCGTCGGCCGGGCGGTTCACACCGACGCTCGGGCTGATCGTCGGCGTGGTCGGCGGGCTGCTCGTGCTGCTGTCGTTGTTCGGGCTCGACTTCCTCGAGTTCAGCTTCCCGGGCTTCAGCGAGACCATCTCGCTGGCCGACGTGGCCGGCGACTTCAACGAGGATGCGCCGTTCGCCATCGACACCTACGCGAGCTTCGGGCGCTTCCTGGCCGTGGTCGTGATCGTGGGTGCTGTGCTGGCGCCTCTCAGGGTGATCCCCCTGTTCGAGGAGGTCCCGGTGCCGATCATCGTGGCGGCGGTGTGCGGGGCGTTCGCGCTATGGCATGTTCTCGCCATGCTGTCCAGCGCCGAAGGCGTGGATGTGTCCCCGACGTTCGGGGCGATCCTCGGGCTGCTTGGTTATGTGGGCCTGGCGGCCGGCCCCTTCCTGAAGCAACCGCTCGGCGCAGCCGGCGCGGCCGGCGTCGAGCACTGAGCGCGCTGCCGCAATGGCGCAACACCTAACCTGGTGGTGCGGGCGAGTCGCGTCGTGTGCGACTCGGGGGTGTAGCTCAGTTGGCAGAGCGGCCGCCTTTTAAGCGGATGCGCGAGGGTTCGAGACCCTCCACCCCCACCGACCGTCCCACGCCCGGCACCCGGGACGTACGCTCTGCGTCGTGGAGCGCGACCTCGCCCGGGAGCACCTGAGCGCCGAGCACGAGCGGCTCGAGCGGCTGCGCACCTCGCTGGAGAACGACCACCTGCACGACGAGCCCGAGGACGACACCGGCTTCCGGTCGCGCCTGTACCAACACCCGGCCGACTCGGCGAGCGACGCCTTCGAACGGGAGAAGGAGTTCTCGATCCTCGAGCAGGTGCAGGCCGAGCTGGCTGCCGTCGACCGGGCGCTGCAGCGCCTCGACGAGGGGACCTACGGCACCTGCGACGTCTGTGGCGAGTCGATCGCCGACGAACGGCTGGCGGTGATGCCGGCGGCCCGGTTCTGCGTCGGCCACCAGGGCGACGCCGAGGTCTGAGCGAGTCCCCCCTGGCTCACATCTGGCGGGGGACGGTCACGTCCTGGGGTTCGGCCAGCACCAGTCGGTCGCCCAGCCGCAGTTGATCGGCCACCGTCACCCAGCGGCCCTCGACGTTGGCCAGCCGGCTGTGGTCGAGTCCCAGGTCGCGTTCCACCGCGAACACCAGCCCCGCATGGGTGATCACCAGGACGTCGCCGCCCGGAACCGCCTCGGCGATGCGCCCCAGGCAGCGCAGCGCCCGGACCAGCAACTGCTCGTCCGTCTCCCAACCGGGCGGGCGCCGCCCGTCGGGCAGGAATCCCGGGTAGCGCCGTTCGATCTCTACTCGGGTGAGCCCCGTCCACTCACCGGCGTCGCGCTCCCGCAGGTCGGCGTCGAGCACCACCGGGCCCACGCCGATGTCGTCCGCGATGATGACCGCCGTCTCGGCCGCCCGCTGCAGGTCCGAGGCCCAGATGGCGTCGACGCTGCCGAGCGACCGGGCTGCCTCGTGAGCCTGGCGTCGCCCGAGGTCGCTGAGCGGGGGATCGGCCTGGCCCTGCCACCGCCCGAGCGCGTTCCACTCGGACTGCCCGTGGCGGGTCAACAGGACGCGCGTCTCGGTGATCATCGTCCGGCGACGCTATCCGGAGCTTCCGGCCCGACCCCCACCCGCCACCCCGTGATGGCGTCGGCCTGGGGCCGACCGGGTCGTCTAGGCTCGTTCGGCGTTTGCTGGGGGCGGACGCGTGCCGCTGCCCAGGTCCGCAGGAAGGGACGCCACATGGCCTTGCCGCTGGAGAAGCTCGGAAGCACCCATCCACCGCGGACGGCCCTGATCGATCCCGAGCGCGCCAAGCAGTACGCCGCCGCCACCAACGATCCCAACCCCGCCTACGAGGCGGCCATGTGCAGCCAGTCGGTCATCGCCACCGTGGCCGGTGACGACGCCGGCCTGCTCCGGCGGTTGGCGGTGCGGTTCGGCGGCAACGTGTTCCCGGGCAACCACGTGGTGACCGAGATCTACGACGCCGACGGCGTGGTGCCGCCGTCGGTGGACGGCGTCTCGGTGTATGTCTTCGAAGCCATCAGCCAGGGGGCGGTCGTCGTTCGCAACGGGCTGGCCGAGGTCCTTTGACGGCGTCTATGGCTGTGCTCCGCCTGTTCGCCCAGGCCCGCGAGGCCGCCGGGGCCGCCCGCGACACGGTCGAGGGTGCGACCGTCGACGAGGTGCTGGCTGCGGCCCGGGCCCGCTACGGGGACGGGTTCGCGGCGCTCCTTCCCAACTGCCGCATCTGGGTGAACGGCGAGCCCGCCCAGGGGGAGGACCCGGTGGCCGCCACCGACGAGGTCGCCGTCCTCCCGCCCGTCTCGGGGGGCTTTTCGTGAGCTCCACGGTGTCCGGACCGACGCCGCGGATCATCGACCCGCCGGGCCTCGCTTGGAACCCGCCGCCTCGTCCGCCGGCGGCCCCCGCCCCCACCCGCAGCGGGGACCGGCCCCGACCGTGGCCCCGCGATCGGCCCGCCGACCCGCCGGCGCCGCCCGCCCGCGGGCGCCACCCCCGACATCGGCGACGCCGGGCCCAGGTCGGGCGGACCAGGACGGGGCCCCCGTCCCGCCAGGCGGGCACCCAACGGCTCGGCACCGCCGCCCGGCCGCGGCCGCCGGGCGACGACCGCTGCTCCGCCGGCCAAGGGAAGGCGTCGCAAGGCGAACGCCGGCCGCCCGGGACTCTCCCGTGACCGCGCCACGCCGCCGAAGCGCGGCCGGCTGGCGGTCGTCTACGACGTCGACGGGCCGCGGGTCCGCCTCGGAGTCGGCTGGTTCGTGGTGGCGCTGGCGGGTGTCGTCGCCAGCCCGATATCCGCGGCGCTGGTGTACTGCGTCGCCGCCGGCTGGGCCGCCCGCCAGGTGGTACGGGCCTGGGGTTCGGTCCCGTGGCAGGCCGACCTCGCCGCCGGGCTCGGAGCCCTGCCGGTGCTTGCCGCCCTCGCCGGCACCCGGCCGCTGGTCGCCGCGCTCGCCGTGGCCGTGGTGGTGGCCATCGGTGCTGCCTGCGCCCCGGGTGGTGGGCGTTTCGCCGGCCGGGGGAGCCGGGCCGCGGCCCTCGGCATCCTGTGGCTCGCCGTCGTGCCCGCAGTGGGCGCGGCCTCGCTCGTGCTGGTGCGGACCGAGTCGCTGGCGTCGGCCCTCGTCCTGCTCCTGGTGGTGAGCGCCTACGAGGTGGGCGACTTCATCGTCGGCTCCGGTGCGTCCAACCCGGTCGAGGGCCCGCTGGCCGGCATCACCACCGCGCTGCTGATCGGGTTCCCGCTGGCGGTGATCCTGGTCTCGCCGTTCGACGACGCCGGAGCGGCGCTGCTGGGCTTCGCCGCCGTCGCCTGTCCGTTCGGCCAGGTGGCGGCGTCCGCACTGCTGCCCGACGCCGGGGCGCCTGCGCCGGCCCTGCGGCGCATCGACACGCTGCTGGTCCTCGGCCCGCTGTGGGCCGCGGCCTCCGCGGCGTTCTGAGACCTCGCCGCCCGGCGGCTATGACTTCGCGAGGTTCGCCGCTGCGAACTCCCAGTTGACCAGGTGCTCCAGCCACGTCTCGACGTAGGCCGGCCGCGCGTTCTGGTAGTCGAGGTAGTAGGCGTGCTCCCACACGTCGATGGTGAGCAGAGCCGTCTGGCCGTGCTTGAGCGGCAGGTCGGCGTCCTTGGTCTGCACGATCTCGAGCCCGTTCTCGCCCTTGGCCAGCCAGGTCCAGCCCGAGCCGAACAGGGTCTTGGCCTTGTCGTTGAACGTCTGCAGGAAGTCGTCGACCGAGCCGAAGGAATGCTCGATCGCCGTCTTGAGCTCACCCTCGGGCTCGCCCCCGCCCGGGGTCATGCAGCTCCAGAAGAAGCTGTGGTTCCACGCCTGTGCCGCGTTGTTGAACAGGCCGCCGGGCTCGGCGGCGAGGATGATCTCTTCGAGCGAGCGCCGTTCGTTGTCGGTGCCCTTGATGAGTTCGTTGAGGTTGTTGACGTACGTCTGATGGTGCTTGCCGTAGTGGAAGTCGAGCGTCTGCTCGCTCATGTGCGGGGCGAGTGCGTCCTTGGGGTACGGCAGCGGGGGAAGCTCGAAGGCCATCGGGCGCTCCTTCGTGTCTCGTGGGGACGGACCTTTGCGAACCTACCCACCACGAGGGCGAACACACACCGGACCTGCGGTGTATTCGGCGTCGGTCACGAGTCCTACGATCCGCCCCGAACGACGACCGACTGGGTCAGGAATCTCTTGACGGCGGCGGATGTTGAGGCCCTTGGTGCGAAGACTCGCGGTCCTCTCCCTGCACACGTCGCCCTTGGCCCAGCCGGGTGCCGGTGACAGCGGCGGCATGAACGTCTACGTGCGCGAGCTGGTGTCGGCGCTCGCCCAGGCGGGCGTGACCAGCGACGTCTACGTGCGCCGCTGGGCCGACGGGCTCCCCGAGGTCGTCGACGTCGAGCCGGGGTTCCGCGTGGTGCACGTTCCGGCGGGGCCGGTCGACCTGCCCAAGGAGGCGTTGCCCGAGATCGTCGACGAGTTCGCCGACGGCGTGCTGGCCCGGCTCATCGCGAACGATGGCACCGACGGGGTCGGCGCCCTCCACGCCAACTATTGGCTGTCGGGCGTCGCCGGGCACCGGCTCAAGCACGAGCTGGAACTGCCGTTGGTGTCGACGTTCCACACGCTGGCCCGGGTCAAGGCCGAGACCGGTGACCCCGAGCCGCGCCGACGGGTCGAGGCCGAGGCCGCGGTCATAGGCTGCTCCGACGCCATCCTCGCCAACTGCACGGCCGAGGCTGCGCAGCTCCAGCGGCTCTACGGCGCCGACCCCGATCGCATCGAGATCGTGCCGCCGGGGGTCATTCACGCCTTCTTCTCTCCCGGGGACCGCATCGGTGCCCGTGCTGCGCTCGCCCACCTCGACCTGGGGGACGGGCCGATGCTGCTGTTCGTCGGGCGCATCCAGCCGCTCAAAGGGTTGGACGTGGCCGTGCGGGCGCTGGCGGGGCTCGACGACCCCCGGGCCGTGCTGGTGGTGGTGGGCGGCGCCAGCGGGAGAGACGGACGGGCCGAGGTCGAGCGGATCGAGAAGCTGGCGGGGTCTCTCGGCGTGGCCGACCGCATCCGCTTCACCGACCCGCAGCCGCACCACTTGTTGTCGACCTACTACCGGGCCGCCGACGTGGTGCTCGTGCCCAGCCGCAGCGAATCGTTCGGCTTGGTGGCGCTGGAGGCGGCGGCGTGCGGGACGCCGGTGGTCGCGGCCGCCGTCGGCGGGCTGCGGACGCTGGTGGAGCATGGCCGCACCGGGTTCCTGGTCGAGGGCCGCGATCCCGAGGTGTTCGCGGCCTACACCGAGCAGATCCTGGGCAACCCGGCGCTGGCCCGCGAGCTGGCCGCCACCGCCGCCAGCCGGGCCCGCAACTTCACCTGGTCCACGGCCGCCGGCCGACTGCGTCGGATCTACGCCGACCTCACCGCCCGGGCGCCGGTGGAGTGCGGCACGGGGGCCTAGCCACGGGCCCTGGCCCGGTAGCGTCTCCGGCCCGACCCCTACCGCCGCCCCTAATGGCGTCGGTCTGCGACCGACCCGTACCTTCTCGATGTGACGCAGAGGCCGTTCACCGGCGAGGAGCTCGACGCCATCGCCGCCCGCATCGAGGCGTGGCTGGAGCGCCAGCGGACCGAGAACCCGGTGGTGGCCGCGGTGGAGCGCGACACCGAATCGGGGGAGCGCCGCTGGTTCGTGCGGGTGCGGGGCGAGCAGAAGGACGTGTTCACCATCTGGTTCCACCTGCGCCAGCGCACGCTCCATTACGAGACGTACGTGATGCCGGCGCCCGAGGAGAACGAGGCCGCCTTCTACGAGCACCTGCTGCGCCGCAACCGCAAGCTGTACGGCGGGGCGTTCGCGATCGGCGAGGAGGACGCGATCTTCCTGGTGGGCCACATCGCCAACGACGCCATCGACGACGACGAGCTCGACCGCATCCTGGGCTCGCTCTACGACTGGACCGAGCAGTTCTTCCGCCCGGCCATGCGGATCGCCTACGCCTCCCGGTTCAAGGGCTGACCCACGTTTCCGGCGTTCGAAGCCACCGGATTCCGCCATTTGTGGACGCCGGTTCCGATGGCTACGGATCCTCGTTGCTTTTCGTGCTACCTCAGACCTAGCGTTGCGTCGGCCCGGGAGCGGGGCGGTCCACCGATCGGGGAAGTCGAGCTGGTCGCCTCGCGCCCGGGCACTGTCGAGCCGTACTGTCCTCGAAATGGGGATGCCCAAGCTCCAGGTCATCGGCGGGGGGAAGATGGGGGAGGCGCTGCTCGCCGGCCTGGTGTCCGGCGGATGGGCGCCCACCAGGGAGCTGCGGGTGGTCGAGAAGCTGGCCGACCGGGCCGCCCAGCTGCGCGACGCCTTCCCCGGCGCCACGGTCGCCGGCGAGCCGGACGTCGCGCACGGGCACGTGCTGGCGGTCAAGCCCGCTGACGTCGACGCCGCCTGCCGGGCGCTGACGGCCACCGGCTCGTGCGCACCGGTCCTGTCGATCGCCGCCGGCGTCACCATCGAGCGCCTGGAGGCGGGCCTGGCCCCCGGCACGCCGGTGGTGCGGGCCATGCCCAACACGCCGGCACTGGTCGGTGCCGGCGCCGCGGCCCTGGCCGCCGGCCATGCCGCCGACGAGGCCGACCTGGCCTGGGCCGAGCAGATCCTCGGCGCCGTGGGCACGGTGGTGCGGGTCGACGAGCCGCTGCTCGACGCCGTCACCGGGCTGTCGGGCTCGGGGCCGGCCTACGTCTTCCTGGTGGCCGAGGCCCTGATCGAGGGCGGCGTGCTGGCCGGGCTGTCCCGGCCGGTGGCGGCCAGCCTGGCGGTGCAGACGCTGCTGGGATCGGCCCGGCTGCTCGCCGAGTCGCCCGACGGCCCCGAGGCGCTGCGGGCGGCGGTCACGTCCCCCGGCGGCACCACCGCCGCCGGCCTCCGGACCCTCGAGGCCGCGGGCGTGCGCTCGGCGTTCCTGGAGGCGGTGCTCGCCGCCACCGAGCGCAGTCGCGAGCTCGGGCGGGGCTGAGCCTGGCCGTCCTAGCAGGCCATACATGCGAGCCCGCCCCACTCGCCACATCAGCAACGGTCGCATACAGTGACCCCAGCGGAGTTGGAAGGGGTCTTCCACATGCCTATGTCGCGCGCCCGGTTCCTGACGCCTCGCGAGGTGGCCGACCTCTTGCGGGTGTCATCGATGACCGTCTACCGGCTGATCAAGTCGGGCGAGCTGCGCGCCGTGCGGGTGGGCAAGGCGTACCGCATCCTCGAGGACGACGTCGACGCCTATCTGGCCGACCGCTTCACCCAGGCCGGCTGACACGCACCAAAGCCGCTCAGCACCCGCCGGATTGACCATCCGGCGGCCCTCCCCGCCACACTGGCGTCCGTGCCGCTCCTGCGCTTCGACACGATCTCGTTCCTGTCCGACTACGGCACCACCGACGAGTTCGTGGGCGTCGTCAAGTCGGTCATCCGGTCGATCGAGCCCCGGGTCACCGTCGTCGACATCACCCACGACATCCAGCCCTACGACGTCAAGGCGGGCTCCCTCACACTGGCCCGCAGCGTGCAGTACCTCTGCCCGGGCGTGGTGCTGGCGGTGGTCGATCCCGGGGTCGGGACCGATCGCCGGGCCATCGCCATCGAGGTCGGCGGCGGCCAGTCCTACCTGGTCGGACCGGACAACGGGCTGCTCGCCGCGGCCGTCGGCATGGTCGGTGGCGCCAGCGCCGCCGTCGAGCTCACCAATCCGGAGTACCGGCTGACCTCGCCCGGACCCACCTTCGACGGGCGGGACGTCTTCGGCCCGGCCGCGGCCCACCTGTGCGCCGGCGTGCCGCTCGACGCGCTGGGCCCCCCGGTCGATCCCGTCGAGCTGGTTCCCGGGCTGGTACCGCTGCCGCGGGACGAAGAGGGGGCCATCGTGGGCGAGGTCCTCTGGGTCGACCGCTACGGCAACTGCCAGCTCAACATCGACCCGGACCAGATCGAGTCGTGGGGCGACCGGGTCCAGCTCCGGTGGACCCGGCCCACCGAGGGCACCCGGACCGCGGTGCGCGTGCGGGCCTTCGACGAGCTGGGCACGGGTCAGGTCGGGCTGGTCATCGACAGCTACGGGCTGCTGGCCGTGGCCATGAGCCGGGCGTCGGCGGCCGACACGCTGCAGATCGCGGCGGGCGACGAGCTGGCGCTGGTGCCGCTCGGCGACGAGGGCGGCGAGGTGGCCGCCGGCAACGGGGCAAACGCCGTCACCTCCAGCCCGATCCACCTCCACCGGCGGGGCTCGCCGTCGTGAGGCCCGGCACGACCATCGTCCTCGCCGTGCTGCTGGCGCTCATCCTCGGGGCGTCGGCGATCCAGCTACTGTTCCTGGCGCGCTAGGGGCGCTGACGATGCCCAGGCGGCCACCAGGGGAGACGGGGACGTGAACCTCGCCGCGGCGATCGAAGCCCACCCTGCGGACGCGCCAGCGCTGGTGAGCGGCGGCGAGGTGACCAGCTACGGCCAGCTGCGCTCGCAGGTGGCACAGGTCCGCGGCGCGCTGGTCGCCCGGGGCGTGGCGCCCGGTGACCGGATCGCCATCGTGGCCCCCAACGGCCGGCCCTTCGTGGCCGCGTACCTCGGGGTGCTAGGGGTCGGCGCCGTGGCGGTGCCGCTCAACCCGCTCAGCCCGCCGCCCGAGCTGGAACGTGAGCTGGGCATGGTGGACGCCCGGCTGACCCTCGCGGATCGCGTTGGCGGCGGCCCGGCGTTGGGCGAGGTCGTCGCGATCGCCGACATCGCCGACCTGCTGGGCGCCGAGCCGGCACCGTTGGTGGACCGAGCCGACGACGACGCGGCCGTGCTGCTGTTCACCAGCGGCACGGCGGGGCTGCCACGGGCGGCCATGCTGACGCACGGCAACCTCCGGGCCAACATCGAGCAGGTCCGTGCGGGTCCGGGCGGTGGGGCGACGACGCCCGACGACGTGGCTCTGGGTGTCATCCCCCTGTTCCACATCTTCGGGCTCAACGCCGTGCTGGGCTTGGCCCTGACCGTCGGCAGCTCGGTGGTACTGGTCGACCGCTTCGATCCCACGGCCACCCTCGACCTGATCGCCGAGCACAAGGTCACGGTGGTCTCGGGCGTCCCCACCATGTGGCGGGCCTGGGCCGAGCTGCCGCCCGCGAGCGGCGACGCCGACGCCAACCCCATGGCCAGCGTGAGGCTGGCCGTGTCGGGGGCGGCGCCCCTCGACCCCGCCGTCCGCCGTGCTGTCGCCGCCCGCTACGGGGTCGAGCTGGCCGAGGGCTACGGGCTGACCGAGGCGTCGCCGGTGGTCACCAGCGGCGCCGGCCTCGACGCCCCCGACGGCAGCATCGGCGTGCCGCTCCCCGGACTGCGGGTGCGCCTCATCGACCGCTTCGGCGAGGACGCCCTGATCGGCGACCCCGGGGAGATCTGGGTCCACGGTCCCAACGTGTTCGCCGGTTACTGGAACGACGCCGAGGCGACCCGCGTCGCGCTGACCGAGGACGGCTGGCTGCGGACCGGAGACCTGGCGGTGGTCGACGACGACGGCTTCCTGCGCCTGGTCGACCGGGCCAAGGACGTCATCATCGTGTCGGGTTTCAACGTGGTGCCGGCGGAGGTCGAGGCGGTGCTGGTGCGGCACCCCGACATCGCCGAGGCCGCGGTCGTCGGCGTGCCGCATCCCCACACCGGAGAGGCGGTGAAGGCGTTCGTCGTGCCGGTCCCGGGGGCCACCATCGAGGGAGGTGCAGTCGTGGAGTACACGTCGCGCCACCTCGCCCGGTACAAGTGCCCCTCGACGGTGGCCGTCGTCGACCGACTGCCGCACGGACTCACCGGCAAGCTGCTGCGTCGGGAGCTCCGCTGAGGGCGAGGCGCAGGACAGATGCCACACGCACACCCTTGTGAGCGCGTGAACAAGCGGCGATAGGCTGCCGGCCGATGGCGAGTGGTGGCAAGCGGCAGGCGCGCAAGATCCCCGAAGCCACCGTCAGCCGTCTCCCGCTCTACCTCCGCAGCCTCCTCGAGGTCGCCGACGAGGGCATGCCGACCATCTCGTCGGAGCGGCTGGCCGAGATGTCCGGCGTGAACGCCGCCAAGGTGCGCAAGGACCTCAGCTACCTCGGCAGCTACGGCACCCGCGGCGTCGGCTACGACGTCGAGTACCTGCTGTTCCAGATGAGCCGCGAGCTCGGCCTCACCCACGACTGGCACGTCGTGATCGCCGGCGTCGGCAACCTCGGGCACGCGCTCGCCAACTACGCCGGGTTCCACGAGCGGGGCTTTCCCGTGGCCGCCCTCGTCGACGCCGACCCGCGGGTCATCGGCACCGAGGTCAACGGCATCGCCGTGCGGCACATCGACGACCTGCCGGCCATCGCCGCCCGGCAGGAGATCGCCATCGGCATCATCGCCACGCCCGCCAGTGCCGCCCAAGAGGTGGCCGACCGCATGATCGCAGCCGGCGTCAGCTCCATCCTCAACTTCGCGCCGACGATCCTGTCGGTGCCGCCCGAGGTGTCGCTCCGCAAGGTCGACCTGGCGGTGGAGCTGCAGATCCTGAGCTTCTACCAGCAGCGCAAGGTCGCAGCCGAGCGCGTCGCACCGCCCCGAGACATGCCTTCCGCTCCGACGGCCGCTCGGGCCGGGGGAGCGGGCGACATGCCCGCCGGCGAGGCGGCCGTCGCTCCGCCCGGCAGCTGACCCGCCGGTTCAGCCATGCCGGTCGAGCACCCCCTCTATCCCGTCAACCTGGTGGTCGACGGGCGGCGGTGCCTCGTGGTCGGTGGCGGGCCGGTCGCGCTGCAGAAGGTGCGTGGACTGGTAGAGGCCGGAGCCCGGGTGACTGTGGTGGCGCCTCAGGTCGACACCGCCATCCGCGAGCTGGCCGACGTCGCCGAGGCCCGGCCCTACCGGCGGGGCGAGGTCGCCGACTACCGGCTGGTGGTGGCGGCCACCGGCGATCCGGCGGTCAACCAGAAGGTGTACGCCGACGCCGAGGCAGCGGGGGTGTGGATCAACAGCGCCGACGATCCCGACCGCTGCACGGTGACGCTGCCGGCGAAGCTCCGCCAGGGACGGCTGACCGTGACCGTGTCCACGGCGGGGTACAGCCCGGCCGTCGCCGCCTGGCTCCGCGACCGCCTGGCCGACGAGCTCGGACCGGAATACGACCAGCTCATCGGGCTGTTGAGCGAGGAGCGCGATCGCGTCCAGAGTGAGGGTCGATCACCTCAGGACCTGGATTGGCGATCGGCGCTCGATTCGGGAATTCTGGAACTGATCCGGGCCGGCCGGCTCGATGCTGCAAGGGAGCGCCTGCGCGCGTGTCTGTCGTCGTCATCGGACTGAACCACCGCACCGCACCGCTCGAGCTGCTCGAACGGATGAGCGTGGCCGACGGCCAGCTCCCCAAGGCCCTCCACGACCTCCGCACCCGCGAGCACATCAGCGAGGCGCTGGTGCTCTCCACCTGCAACCGCACCGAGGTCTACGCCGTGGCCGAGCGGTTCCATGGCGCCTACAGCGACATCCGCAGCTTCCTGGCGGAGCATTCGTTCCTCCCACCCGAGGACTTCTCCGACCATCTCTACGTCCACTACGACTCGGCCGCCGCGGCCCACCTGTTCTCGGTGACGGCCGGGCTGGACTCGGCGGTGCTGGGCGAGACCGAGATCCAGGGCCAGGTCAAGGTGGCGTGGGAGCGGGCGAGGGCCGAGGGCGCCGCCGGGCCGGCGCTCAACCTGCTGCTCCGCCACGCGCTGGCCGGGGGCAAGCGGGCCCGCACCGAGACCGCCATCGGCCGCAACATCGCCTCGGTGTCCCAGGCGGCGGTGGCGATGGCCGGCGAGCGGTTGGGCGGCCTCGCCGGCAAGACCGTGCTGGTGCTGGGTGCGGGCGACATGGGTGAGGGCATGGCCGTCGGTCTGGCCGGCGCCGGCGTGGCCGGCGTCCTGGTCGCCAACCGCACGCAGGCCAAGGCCATGGCGTTGGCCAGCCGCATCGGTGGCCAGCCGGTGGCTCTGGTCGACGTACCGGACCGCGTGGCCGATGTCGACCTGCTGCTGACGTCGACGGGATCGCAGGCGCCGATCATCGAGCGCCCCGACCTCGAGCCGGTGATGGCGGGGCGGTCGCAGCGGCCGCTGCTGATCGTGGACATCGCCGTGCCGCGTGACGTCGACCCGGCCGTGGCCGACATCGACGGCGTCACCCTGCTCGACATGGACGACATTCGCCGCTTCGCCGCCGCCGGGGTGGTGGAACGACGCCGCGAGGTGGCCGCGGTCGAGGCGATCCTGAACGACGAGCTCGAGCGTTACCTCATGGCCACGTCGGCCCGCGAGGTGGCACCGATGATCGTGGCGCTGCGGGAACGGGCCGAGGCGGTGCGCCAAGCCGAGGTCGAGCGCTTCCGGGCGCGCCTCGACACCCTCGACCCCGGCCAGGCCGAGCTGGTGGACGCAGTCACCAAGGGCCTCGTGTCCAAGCTGCTGCACGAGCCGACGGTCGTCCTCAAGGACGCCGCCGGGAGCCCCCGGGGTGACCGCCTCGTCGCCGCCCTGCGCGAGCTCTTCGAGATAGAGGGTTAGGCGCCCGTGACGAAGCTCCGGGTCGCGACCCGGGGCTCGGCGCTGGCCCGCTGGCAGGCCGACCACGTGGCCGTCCTGTTGCAGAAAGCCGAGCCCGGCCTCCAGGTCGAGCTGGTGGTGGTCGAGACCAGCGGCGACCGCCGGCGGGACGTCCCCATCTGGGAGCTGGGCGGCAAGGGCATCTTCGTCAAGGAGGTGCAGGCGGCGGTCCTCGAGGGGCGGGCGGACGTCGCCGTCCACTCCGCCAAGGACCTGCCCTCGACCACCCCCGACGGACTGGTGATCGGCGCGGTGCCGGAGCGGGCCGATGTGCGTGACGCCTTGGTGGGCGCCCCGCTTGCCACGCTTCGGACCGGCGCGGTGGTCGCCAGCGGGTCGCTGCGCCGGCGGGCCCAGCTCTCCCGCGCCCGACCTGACCTGCGGTTCGAGGGCCTGCGGGGCAACATGGCGACTCGGCTGGCCCGGGTCGAGGACCCCGACATCGACGCCGTGGTGGTGGCCGCCGCGGCGCTCGACCGGCTGGGCCTCGCCGACCGGATCGCCGAGCGCCTGGACCCCGACGTGGTGCTGCCCCAGGTGGGGCAGGGGGCGCTGGCGGTGGAGTGCCGCGCCGACGACACCGAACGCCGCGGCCTGCTCGACCGGATCGAGCACACCCCGAGCCGCCGGGCCGTCGACGCCGAGCGGGGGTTCCTCGCCGAGCTGGGCGGCGACTGCTCGGTGCCGGCCGCCGCGCACGCCACGCTGGCGGGGGACCGGTTGCGGATCCGGGGCCTGGTCGCCTCGCCCGATGGCGCAACGGTGGTGTGCCACGAGCTGGCGGGGCCGGCGTCGTCAGGCCCGGCGCTCGGGCGGTCGGTGGCCCGCCAGCTGCTCGACGACCAGGGCGGCGCCGCCCTCCTGGGCCGGACGTGACCCGCCCGTGACCCCGCGTTCTCGCGCCTGGAATGGTCGCCAGGGCGGCCGATTCTGGCGCGAGAACACGTAGGTTCCGCGCAGTGACCGTCCACCTCGTCGGCGCCGGGCCGGGCGACCCGGGACTGCTCACCGTGCGCGCACTGGAGCTGCTGCGCCGGGCCGACGTCGTGGTCTACGACCGGCTGTCTCAGGAGTCGCTGCTCGACCTGGCCCCCGAGAGCGCCGAGCGCATCGACGTCGGCAAGGCGCCGGGGCACGTGCGGCTGTCGCAGGTCGAGATCAACGACCTGCTGATCGAGCGGGGCCGGGGGGGCGAGACGGTGGTACGGCTCAAGGGCGGCGACCCGTTCGTGTTCGCCCGGGGCGGCGAGGAGGCGGCCGCCCTGCACGACGCGGGAGTGCCGTTCGAGGTCGTGCCCGGCATCACCGCGGCCATCGCGGTGCCGGCCTACGCCGGCATCCCGGTGACGCTGCGGCACTCGTCGACCAGCGTCACCATCGTCACCGGCCACGAGGAGCCGGCGGCGGGCGACCACGGCACCGTCGACTGGGACGCCGTGGCCCGGGTCGGCGGCACGATCGTGGTCCTCATGGGCGTGGCCCGCATCGGGCGGATCGCCGCCGAGCTGATGGCCGCCGGCCGGTCGCCCGAGACGCCGGTGGCGGCGGTCCAGTGGGGCACCCGGCCCGAGCAGCGCACGGTGCGGGCGACGCTGGCGACCATCGCCGACCAGTCCCTGGGCACACCGTCGACCATCGTGATCGGTGATGTCGCCGCCTCCGACCTGGCCTGGTTCGAGAGCCGGCCTCTGTTCGGGCGGCGGGTCGTCGTGACCCGGGCCCGCGAACAGGCGAGCGAGCTGGTGGCGCGACTGCGTGCGCAGGGTGCGGCCACGGTCGAGGTGCCGGCGATCGAGATCCGGGATCCGGCCGACGCTGGTGCGGCCCTGGCCGCCGCCGTGGACCGGCTCGGCGATTACGACTGGGTGGTGCTGACGTCGCCCAACGGCGCGCGCCGGCTGCTCGACGCCGTGCGGGCCGTCGGACGCGACGCCCGGGCCTTCGCCGGCGCCCGGCTGGCGGCGATCGGCCCCGGCACCGCCGAGGCGCTGGCCGCCGGGAACCTCGCCGTCGACTTGGTGCCGCCGCGGTTCGTCGCCGAGTCCCTACTGGAGGCGTTCCCAGATCCTCCCGGCCGACCGCCGGGACGGCAGGGACGGGTGCTGCTGGTGCGGGCCGCCGTGGCGCGGGACGTCCTCCCCGCAGGTCTGCAGGAACGCGGCTGGGACGTCGAGGTGGTCGAGGCCTACCGCAGCGAGCAGGCGGCCCTGACCGACCAACAGGCGGCGGCGGTCGCCGTGGCGGACGTGGTGACGTTCACGTCGTCGTCGACGGTCACCAACTTCGTGACGGCCATGGGCGATCGGCCGATCCCGCCGGTGGTGGCGGCCATCGGGCCGGTCACCGCCGCGACGGCGCGCGAGCACGGGCTGGCGGTCGACGTCGAGGCCGAGGTCCACACGATCGACGGGCTGGTGGATGCATTGATCGAATGGGCCGCCAAGCACCCCCGACCCGCCAGCGAGGATGCCGCCGGTGGGTGATCTGGCTGAGGCTGCGCCGACAGGCGCAGCCCCGGGCCCGAGCGGCCCGGCGCGAAGCGCCAAGAGCGGAAGGTACAGCGTCGAAGCCCGAGCGGCCCGCTGCGAAGCAGCAAGAGCGGGAGCCGCGCCGCGTGGAGTCGGCGCGGGCTCGCGCCGGCTCGCAGCCTTGGTCTTCGATTTCGACGGCCTCGTCCTCGACACCGAGACCTGCACCTACGAGACAACGGCGGCGATCTTCGCGGAGCACGGCGAGACCCTGGACGGGGACTGGTGGCACACGATCCTGGGTACGGCCGACCATCCGCACTGGACCGAGGTGCTGGCCGAGCGGCTGGGTCGGCCCGTGGATCGTGAAGCGCTCGTCGCGCAGCGGGAGGCCCGCCGGCTGAAGCTCCTGCGGGAGCTGCCGCCCTGCGCCGGCGTGGTCGACCTGCTCGACGAGGCCGAGGGCTGCGGCGTACCGACCGCGGTGGCGTCCTCGTCCCGCCTCGACTGGGTCGGCGGTCACCTCCACCGGCTGGGCCTGCGGCGGTACTTCGATGCGGTGGTCACCCGCGAGGACGTCGGCGACGACGCGGCCCGCACCAAGCCGGCCCCCGACCTGTTCCTGGCGGCGGCCGAGCGGCTCGGGGCCGAGCCCGCCCGCTGCGTGGCGCTCGAGGACTCGCCCAACGGTGTTGCCGCCGCCCACGTCGCCGGCATGGTCGTAGTCGCCGTGCCGGGGCCGATGACGGCCGGCCTCGACTTCTCCCTTGCCGACCTGGTGGTGCCGTCGCTGCTCGAAGTCGACGTGGAGGGACTGGCCGCGATCGTCTAGCGGGGCGGCGACCGGCCGGGCGCCCGCGGCGGTAGTCAGAGGGGAGTCCCAGGGGACACTCCCCGGGGACTCCCCTCTCGGGGTCAGAACTCGAAGTCCTCGGCGAAGGGTGCTTGGTGTTCGGCCACCACCAGACCCAGCCCGATGGGCTTGCTCGGGTCCACCTCGAAGATCGAGTTGGCCCGTGGCGGGTTGCGGTCGTCGGGCTCGCCCCAGCCGTACTCACCGAAGAGCCCCTCGAACTCCAGCTGGTCGAGCGAGTTCATCGCCTCGATGATGCCGTCGTGTGACAGGTCGCCCATCTCGACGGCCTGCTCCAACACCTGGTGCACGGCCGCTGACTCGACATACCCGAAGTTGAAGTAGATGTCGGGCTCCTGGCGGGGCGCGTAGGTCTCCTGGATCCGCAGCAGCTCCGACATGCCGGGCACCGACTCGTCGCCGTACTCGGGGCCCTCGGAGACCCAGGTGAAGTTCTCCTGGAGGTACGGCAGCAGCGGCGAGTCGACGAAGAGGCCGATCCACGTGGGCGACTGGGCCATCCACCGGGGCGCGTAGCCGAGCTCGGCGGCCTTGCCCAGAGCGCCGCCGGTGTCGGTGGGCGTGGACGTCAGCCACACCATCTCGCATCCCGCCCCCTGCAGCTGGGTGATCTGCGTCGTGAAGTCCGGGTTGGCCACCGGGAAGGTGACCTCTTCGGTCAGGTCCATGCCGAGCTCCTCGAGGGCGAAGTCGACGCCCTCCTGGCCGGCCTCGCCGTAGGGGTCGTCCTGGCGCAGGGTGCAGATGGCGCTGTCTTCGCTGCCGCCGCCCTCGGTGACGTACCAGTCGACGCCGTTGATGGCCTGGATCTGGTACGGCGCGCCGATGGGTAGCAGATTGCCTTCCCGCACCCAGAACGAGTCCAGGGACGCCGGCTGGGCGACGATGTTGTCGGCGACCAGCTGTTCGAGCAGGGCGTTCACGATCGGCGTGCCGAGCAGCTGGTTGAACATCACCACGTCGCCCTTGATCTGGTTGTACTTCTGCACGGCGGTGGGTGCGTCGTACGCCGAGTCCTCGATGACCAGCTCGACCTGGTACTTGCCGGCCACCCCGCCCAGCTCCTCGTTGACGTAGTCCCAGTAGGCCCGGTTGCCGTTGGTCAGCGGCTCGCCGATGATCGCCACCGGCCCGCTGGTCGGCGTGACCACCCCGAGCCGGATGGTCTCGCCGTCGAAGCCCGGCACCGTCTCCGGTTCGCCACCTTCTTCGGCCTCCTCGTCGGCGGTTGCGTCGTCGTCGTCGTCACGGCCTCCGCACGCCGCGGCGACGAGCGCCACCGCGGCGAGAGCCACGAGCAGCCTCAGCCACCCTTGTCGTTTCTCCATATCTCCCCCTGTTGCTGTCGTTGGTGTGGGACCTAGTACGAGAACGGCCAAGTGACGAACCAGGTCTTGACCCGGAACCAGAACGCCGCCAAGCCGCGTGGCTCCAAGAGCAGGAACAAGACGATGGCCAGCCCGAACAGGACCGCGTTGAGCTCGCCGATGGTGAAGATGCCCGGCTCGCCGGACCGGGTGGTGATCAACGGGTCGAAGATCGCCTGCCCGCTGTTCTGCTCGATGAGGGAGCGGCCCCCCAACACGAACAGCGCGCCGATGATGGAGCCGAAGATGGTCCCCAGCCCGCCGATGATGATGATGGCCACGTACGTGATGGCCAAGAACAACCCGAACTCGCTGGGGCTCACGTATTGCTGCAGCAACCCGTAGAGGGCGCCCGCCACCGCGGCGTAGGCGCTGGACCAGGCGAAGGCGCCGACCTTGTAGCGTGCCGGGCTCACCCCGATCACCTCGGCGGACAGGTCGCGGTCGCGGATTGCCTGCATGGCCCGGCCCGCCCGGCTGCGTACCAGGTTCTTGGCCAGGAGCGCACCCAGCACGACCAGTGCCCAGACCAGCCAGAAGAAGCTCTGCTCGAAGGTGTAGGTCTCGCCCCCCAGCTCCAGGCCCTGCCTGAAGTCGAGCGGGCCCAAGGACATCGGCGCCGCGCCCAGGCTGATGCCATTCCCGCCGCCCGTGACGCTGTCCCAGTTGTTCCACAGGTGCTCGCCCAGGAACACCAGCCCCAGGGTCACCACCACCAGGTAGTTCCCCCGCAGCCGCAGGGCGAAGGGTCCGATCACGCCGCCGACCACGAAGCCGAGCAACGCCGCGAAGGCGAGGTAGGCGGGCATCGGCCAGCCCCGCTGAGCGCCGAAGTAGGCCGCGGCGTAGGCGCCGACCCCGACGAAGAAGGCATGACCGAGGGAGATCTGCCCCGTGTAGCCCGTCAGCAGGTTGAGGCCGATGGCGCCGATGGCATAGATGCCGCAAAGCGACATCACCCGCAGCCCGGGGTCACCGAGATAGGTGGGCAGCAACAGGAACAGCACGAGCCCGCCCACGACGACGACCCACCGCCACGGCGTGCGCCATGGGCTGCGCAGCAGCTTGATCTCGTCCGCGTAGGAGAGGGTCAGGTCCCGTGCCGGGCCGCTGCGGCCCGGGCGCAGGCCTGTCGTGAGCGCATGGGTGATCGCCATCAGACGCGCCGCACCTCCCGGGTGCCGAACAGCCCATAGGGCCGGATGAGCAGGATCACGATCATCACCAGGTACGGCGAGACCCGCTCGAAGCTGTCGCCCACCCAGTCGAAGTACTCCGGCGCCAGCAGGGCGGTGAACTGCTGGACGAGGCCGATGATGATCCCGCCCACCACCGCCCCCAGCGGCGAGTCCAGCCCGCCGAGGATGATGGCCGGAAATGCGACCAGGGCCAGCGCGCCGGTGGCGGGGCTGAGCTGGCCGGCGCCGGCGGCCAGCGTGGCGCCCGCCAGGGCCGCCACCACCCCGGCAATGGCCCAGGCCACCCGGTGGACGCGACGGGCGGGGATCCCCTGAGCCATGGCCACCTCGGGGTCGAACGCCGCCGCGCGCATGGCCAGGCCCAGAGTCGAGTACCGGAAGAACACGAAGAACGCTGCCATCGCCACGGCCGCGAACCCGATGGTCCACAGGTCACGGTCGGCGACGGTCACGCCCGCCAGCTCGCGGGTCTTGATGCCCCAGGGATCGCCGAGGTTGTGGTTGTCCGGGCCCCAGATCGCGGTGACCACGTTGTTCAGCACGAACAGCAGCCCGATGGTCACCATGATCAGCGCCGCCGGCGGCTCGCCGACCAGCCATCGCAAGACCAGCGCCTCTGTGATCACCCCGATCAGCGCCCCCACCCCCATGGCGATCACCAACGAGAGGTAGAAGTTCTGGTCCCAGGTCTGGGAGAAGTTGAAGGTCAGGTAGGCGCCGAGCAGGACGAGGCTGGCTTGGGCGAAGTTGATGACACCGGTGGCCTTGAAGACCACGGAGAACCCCAGGGCGATCAGCGCGTACTTGCACCCCACCGCCAGTCCCGAGAACGCGGTCTGCAGCAGGTCGTCACGCGTGATGACCGCCAGGATCGGCGCCCCGAGCCCGCTCATCGGCGTGCGTCCGACGGGCCGATGAGCGGTCGCTCAGCGGCGAGCGACGCACCGTGCTTCTGACTCGCTCCCTTGCGCTCGCTCATTGCTCCCCGCTCTTGCTGCTTCGCAGCGGGCCGCTCGGGCCTCGCTCGCTCTCTCGCCCTCCGGGACGCTCGCTCATGGGTACAGCTCCTCGATCATGGGACCGAACGCCTTCTCGATGGCTAGCCGCTTGACCTTCTGGGTGGCGGTGACCTCGCCGTCCTCGTGGTCCAGCTCCTTGGGCAGCAGGGCGAACCGCTTGACCTGTTCGACCGAGGCCATGGCGGTGTTGACCTGTTCGACCACCCCTCCGATCAGCTCCACCACCTCGGGCTTGGACGACAGGTCGGCGTAGGTGGTGAAGGGGATGCGGCGCTGCTGGGCCCAACTGCCCACGGTGTCGAGCTCGATGCCGATCAGGGCTACCAGGTACCGGCGCTGGTCGCCGATGACGATGGCCTCGCGCACGTACGGCGAGACCTTGAGCGCGTTCTCGATCTCGGAGGGGCTGATGTTCTTACCCCCCGCGGTGATGATGATGTCCTTCTTGCGGTCGGTGATGGTGAGGTAGCCGTCGTCGTCCAGGTAGCCGATGTCGCCGGTGTGCAGCCAGCCGTCGGCATCGACGGCCTCGGCGGTTGCCTCGGGGTTGCGGAAGTACCCCACGAAGGTTCCCGGTCCCCGGGTCAGGATCTCGCCGTCCTCGGCGATGCGGACCTCGCAGTCGGGCACCGCCCTCCCCACCTTGCCCAGCCGGACCCCGTCGACGGGGGTGACCGTGGCCTGGGCCGAGTTCTCGGTCATGCCGTAGCCCTCGAGCACCGGGACGCCCAAGGCCCAGAAGTACTCGAGCACCTGGGGCGCGATGGGAGCGGCACCGGACAGCGCATAGCGCATCCGGCTCATGCCGATCTTCTGGCGCAGCGACCGATACAACAGCAGCCAGCCGAGGGCGTACTCGACGGTCCCCAGCGGGCCCAGCTTCCCCCGCCAACGCCTACGGGCCAGCCGAGCGCCCCGGGACATCCAGAATCGATAGTTGGCCCGCTTCAGGAAGCCGGCGTCCTGCATGCGGATCGTGATCGTTGCCAGCAGCTTCTCCCAGACCCGGGGCACCCCGAGGAAGAACGTGGGCTGCACGGCGCGCAGGTCGGCGGCGAGGTCGTCCACACCGTCGCCGAAGTTCACGACGTAGCCGTGGGCGATGGCGTCGATGACCGATATCAACCGCTCGGCGATGTGGCACAGCGGCAGGTACGACAGGACCTCGTCCTCTGGCGACACCGAGAACACCCGGCCACCGTTGCGGGCGGCCGCCAGGAGGTTGTCGTGCGACAGCATCGCACCCTTGGGTGGGCCGGTGGTGCCCGAGGTGTAGACGATCAGCGCCGGCTCGGCCGGGTCGACCTCCGCCACCAGCCGCGCGTAATCGGCCAGCTCGCCCTGCGCTGCGCCCAGCGCCTCGAGCTCGGCGAAGGTCATGAGGTCGGGGTCGGACATGTCGAGGCCACGGGGGTCGATCACCACGATCTTCTCCAGCGCGTCGAGCTCGGCCCGGACCTCGAGCGCCTTGTCGACCTGCTCCTCGTCCTCGGCGATGAGCACCTTGGAGCCCGAGTGCCCGAGCAGGTACTCGAGCTCGGCCGCTGGCGAGGTCGGGTAGACGCCCACGGTGATCGCGCCGATGCCCTGCGCTCCCATGTCGGCCAGCGCCCACGCCGGGCGGTTGAGGCTGTGCACCGCCACGCGGTCGCCGGGCTCCACGCCGAGGCCCCGAAGGCCGAGGCCGACGGCGGCCGCCCGCGCCGCGTAGTCGGCCCAGGTGTACTGCTTCCAGATCCCCAGGTCCTTCTTGCGCATGGCGACCCGATGCGGCGTGGACTGGGCTCGCTGCAGGAGCAGTGCCGGCAGCGTGGAGCCGCCGAGGTCGGCGGGGTGGCGGCCGGCCTCGAGGGTCGGTGTTCCCGTGGCGGTGGACATCACGAACCTCCCAGGTATGCCTCGATGACGCGCGGATCGGCCCGCACCTCGTCGGGGGTGCCGGTAGCGATGGTGACCCCGAAGTCCAGGGCCATGACCCGATCGGCGATGTCCATCACCAGCTGCATGTCGTGCTCGACCAGGATCATGGGCAGGCGCAGCTCCTGGCGGGCCTCGAGGATGTAGCGCGCCATGTCCTC
>OCZV010000048.1_pt1 | contig 43378 bp, 51 predicted proteins | sample 1539051 | NCBI WGS metagenome assembly OCZV01 (sample SAMEA3113581, study PRJEB22503) | soil metagenome
CAAGGAAGTGCAGAAAAAGGTTGAAGAGAGTCTTGATTTTGAAAAGAGCGATGAACGAAAGGATTAGTCCTAATTAATATCAGATAACCTTGTAAATTTGTTTATACATTTGTTTGCCCTTTTTGAACAGTAAAAATCGTTATTAATCGCTAATGATTTTCAATAAATTCATTCGTGAAATATCGTTACCAATGGAATAGATCTGGCATCTGTCCTTTGCGAATACATCTCAAAGCTTTGGCTTCCAGTACTCCGCGTGGTAGTAGTATGAAGAGGTTTGCTATTTATATTTGATAACTCTTGAAATTGCTTCAATAAACTATTCATTATATCCTGAGCTGCTATCATCGCGTCCCCAACTGAGATGCCTTGAATGTCAGCAACTACACCAGATATCTGGTACATTAGATATCATTAACCCTTTACCTATCAATTTATTTTATCATTCAGAATTAGTTAGCCAAGTCTAAGTTTTAATCAATATGCCCGAATCTGGGTACCGTATACGTTGTACGGAGTTTTTCCTTACCCTTCCTATTATTTGGGGAAGTGCGTAGAGGACGCTTACAACATGGGCAGACATACCCATCATGAAATAGGTACACTTAACACCTTCTGCAATACTTTATCCCCGTGCTATAATATCTAAAATTTAAGCCTATTCTTATACATATATTACGACACGGCATTGCTAAACACAGTATACAATAATCAAAAGATCATAAAAGATACTGTAACACTTTGCAGCTAGGGAGAGAGTGCAGTTGCCAGCGCCAATACTGATGTTGTAAATTTGCTTATCTCTACCTGATGGAGTACTTCATATGAGATTTACATTGAATATATGAGAGACTAAACTATGCTTTACGAGATATTATTCTTTATATCTGCATTTATATCCGAAATCATCGGAACTGTAGCCGGTTTTGGTTCTTCTACTATTTTCTTACCCATCGCATTATTTTTTGTTGATTTCAAGACAGCCCTTGTACTGGTGGCCATATTTCATCTATTTGGCAATCTAGGAAGAATTAATTTCTTTAGACATGGATTAGATAAAAAAATAATAATTATATTTGGTATACCTAGCATCTTGCTTAGCTTTCTGGGTGCTTCTCTCGTTGGAATACTTTCACAAGACATCCTCAAAGTCATCCTTGGAATGTTTTTGATGGTTATCTCTATCTCATTCTTGTTTAAACCTGCACTAAAATTTCCAACTAATCTATGGACTGTAATCTCAGGCGGAGGCATATCAGGATTTATAACGGGTTTGGTGGGAACCGGAGGAGCTCTGAGGGCTACGTTTCTTACAGGATTTAATCTCGAAAAGACAAAATACATAGCAACGGCAGCTGTTATAGCACTGGGAACAGATGCCACAAGAATTCCATCATATATTTCTCAAGGTTTTCTAACAGAGCAGTACTACTATTACATACCAATCCTATTTGCTGCTGCGATAGGCGGGTCATTTATTGGAAAGAAGATAGTCAGTAGAATAAATCAGAATTTATTTAGAAAGATTGTTTTGATTGCAATAATTTTGGTAAGTATAAACTTCATTATTGACGGTGTTCTAATTTAGAGTTTAGTAAATCATCTGGTAGTTCTAATTAATAGTTTGTTAGCAACAGGCCGGCCCAAGTAAGTAACTTAGCAAGTATTGTAGGGACAACTTTACTGTTGCAGATTACCTATTTTTTTCGATCTTCATGTGTTTGCTTAACAAGCTCTGTGATGACCTCAAACAGAAAAGCCAATTCACTGTCAGAGTAGGAGGAAAGAAGCATGTGGATTCTTTGATGAAGAGGCATAAAGACAGATTCAATCCTTCTATCCAATTTCTTGTTTCTAAAGGGTTCGACTATAGTTCTCCTGTCATAATCTCTCGTCTCTAGAAGATGAAATCTGTTCTGTTTGGTGCTAGTAATGCAATTAGATGGTTATTTACCCTGATACAAACCAGCTCGCTTCCGGAAATAATCCAACAGGTCTATATCATCTTCCTGATGTTCTATTCTTAGATATCGTTTTACCACATCTAATAACCTATTATTCTCTTTATTTGAATGATTATTTTGCGCCATAATAAAATTTGGTCATCATAATATAAATGGCTTTTTAGTGGCTGTTAATCGAATCGAGAGTGGAATATGGCAATGTTTCAAGAAATCTTGAAGCTTTATGTTTTAGTACATTCTTAATTGGTAAAGATATAATTAGTCATCGAATGGCCTCGTCATCCTCCTCAGTATTTTCAATCTCCCGCTTCATTCGAGATAGCAAATTAATAGCAGCTAAAGCATAACCATTGATCCAGCGATCATGGATCTCTTTAATGGGAAGAGGATTAATATAGTTCCAACGATACCGACCTTTGCGTTTTACTATGATTAAGTCTGCCCTTTCGAGAACGCCCAGGTGCTGCATTACGGTGCACCGATCCAATTTTCTAAAACGCTCACACAGTTCTCCAGTTGTCTTGGGTCTATCTTTGATCGAATCAAGCATCTTGCGCCTACGAGCATCACCTAAGGCCTTAAGGACAAGATCAAACTTCTCCTCCGACGACATATCAATATGTTACATTTATATAACATATTATATTATTAAACTGTTAGCATCGAGATTGAGTATAGAACTAAAATTTGAAGTGTATGCGAAGATCAAGAAACCTATTGATGAGGTATTTGATGCAATCTACAATCCTAAAAAACTTAGTGCATATTTCACGACGGGCGGAGCGAGTGGTCCCTTAGATGAGGGAAAAGAAGTTAGATGGGATTTTCACGACTTTCCGGGAGCATTTCCAGTTCAGGTCAAACAATCAATCAAGAACAAGAAAATTGTTCTCGAATGGGCTAGTTCTGAAGGTAACAATAACCAAGTCGAGATGAGTTTTGAAGCTCTTGATGAGTATTCAACTCTAATTAAGATCAAAGAATCTGGATGGAAAAATCAAACACAAAAGTCCCTTGATGCATCCTACGGTAACTGTTATGGTTGGATGCATATGCTTTGTTGTCTTAAGGTGTACTTGGAGTATGGCAAAAACCTTAGAGAGTTCTTTTTCTGAGCTCCCTACCAGAAATAATCAGGCATATTTATGGGCAAGATCTTCTCTTCAATTGGTGTTACTCATAACCCGATCAAATTACGAGGCAGAGAACGACTTCGACGGCCCTCAGTTCCTTTATATAAACGATTTTTTCAAAGCTGCAGAAATTGACCTAGAATCAGCACGAATCGAACTAAGGCAACCCTATTTCAACTAGAATTAAATCATTTTCAACATGCCGAAAAAATGTCAAATCATACTACAGCCTAAAGGAGACCATAGATATAGATAAAGACCTCTGGATCAGAAATTTATGAAAAATTAAAGGACTTGGGTCATGACAATTATCATTCAAAAGGATTCGCAGCTTACTTTGGGCTATGGAGTGTTTGAGCTACTATAGATCTATTAACATAATAGAAACAAGGTTGGCAGTACATTACGAACTACGCCATAGTAACCACTACTGCTTTTACGTCTTGGATTTAGTGATGGCAATGACCTCTCTTATTCAACGTTAATTTTTTTATCAATTTCACCTATTATCCAACGTTGATGCATCTTTGCTCTACTAGGTACGAATACCTCCGTTCCATCCACGTCCTTTCCTTATTTACTGTCAAGACTCCATACATAGTATAGCTAAATAGAGTCCAACCAACCAACTTTAGGGGGCCCATTTAGCTACGCCAATGCTAGCGCAGGCACCAATGGTCAAAGCGATTCTACAGAATGAGTGAGAAGAGGGGTTAAGCAAGGTTCCTGAGAATGTTCTTTCAAACCCCCCTCTCCTTCACTTAATACAGTCTCCTCACTTAATACATTCTCCTTCACTTAATACAGTATGAACTCAAGAAAGATTTTTTTAGCTTATTCTTTCAAATTAGAAAATATTTGATCCCCATGATTGAAAAAGTACCTGCTAGAGAAGAAGTGATAAGTTTTAATCCTCGCTTTAGATTTTCAAAATCAATTTTGGAACGCCTCTGTAAAATTATTCAACAGGAATATGCTGAATACGAAAAAGAGTCCAGTTACTACTCTCTGGAACTCGAATACGTCTACAAGGACAGGATTTCAACCTATTATGACATACCTAGTTTTCTTGATAATCTGCAACTAAAAGAACTTGAAATCGTCTCATTTCATTGTTATTCAAAAAATAAAAGGATTCATATACAAATAACTATGGGGAACGGATTATCTTATGTCTCCGTATCTAGCACCGATCCAAATTGGGTAGGAGGAATGAGTAACCGAATAAACAGGCTTTTTAGAGAACATGAATTGTCATTAAATAAATTTTTTCAATCACAAAACATATGGGTTCTATGGAGTATAATATCGGGTGCAATTGTGTGGTCATTTCATTTCTTCCTTCCTGATTCCGTAACGAAAGTGCTTATCATAATTTTTATACCTTTGACTATTGCATTATTGGGATACTATTTTTGTAAATGGATTTTTCCAAAGATAGAATCTGAAGGAATGTCAAGAGTAAAATTCAGGAAGCAGATTCTGACAGCAATTACTTTAACAGGATCTATATCTACAATAATAACTATCTGGAGCAAAATAACAGAAATAGTTTCATGAGTTTTTGACGCTTCGAGACTCTATTAGCTTCCTTTGTCGATACTATTCTCTTATCCTTGGCAAACCCTTATCAATCCATTTACTTATTTTATCGCAGAGAAATTTCAGTCTATCTTAACTAGTTTAAGCAGATTCTCGGTCGCACTACCTTTCCTGCCTAATTTTCCAAGTAATATCACAATTTCAAAGCCTACGCCTGGCTTAAATACGCAGCGCGATAAAGTTGATAGCGGCCAACCTGCCTCAGGTGAAAGTTATTAAAGTCTTATTGCTTTAAGGTATTACAGGACTTTGAGATTCATGCTTAATTGAGTTTGACTATAATCCTATTCTGACCAGAGAAGCCGTTTTGGCGATTAAGCAGAGTTTATTTATATATTAAGCTCGCATCAATATTTAGAATGGTAAATTATTGTTTAGCATTACCTTATCTTCCAGGAGGAGCAGATCTGGCAAGGAAGTTTGTCCAGGAAAACGGTAATACCAAAGAACACGATGAGTTTTACAGCATTGCTGGTATTTCTCGTGAACATATTTGGATTCAACACAGTCTACCTACCAGTGGAGCCCCTGATCTTGAAGTAGTTAGTATAGAGACAAATGATCCTGCTAATACACTAAAGGAATTTGCTACCTCAAATCATCCATGGGCTGTAAAATTCCGGGAATTCGCCAAGGATGCATTTGGGATAGACTTCTCAGGTCCTCCACCCCCGCTTAATGAGAATATAATTGATTGGAAACTGGCTGGTTAATTTATTTACAGCCAGATATTGAATAGTTAGTCTAAGTCGTGTTCTATCAATATCCGAATTATTTCTTTTCCAATCTCATCCCCGTAAAAATAAGTTCTCCTATATGTATGAGCGCCAAAGTACCGTCGTGTTAACCTGCGATCGGGCTCTATGAAAACGTACCCCCATTCAGGAAGCTCATTTATTGCATCTGGAGCATTTTGGCATAGTGTCTCCACTTTTTTGTAGTCCGCTAGAAACTCTCCTTCTCTGAGTGTGTCGGCAGCACGGGCTATCCAACTGTCTTCAGGATCCATTGTGCCAAGAGCTGCATTGATGCCACCTCTGGCTAACACCGTATGAGGCTCATTGCTCTTGCTTTTGCTTACTATAATAACTTGTGCGCCGCGATCTTTAGCTTCTATAGCGGCTCTAAGGCCTGCAGAACCGCTTCCTATAATAAGTACACCACAATAAAAATTCGAGATTCTAACTGAGATTTTAGCTTTAGATTTCATCATTCCCTATATGACTAGTTATCTGTTTACATTTTCTGTATGTTCTGTATGTTTTGTGTATTCAATATTTTTTATATTGCCTAAGTAGTTTACAAGAAAAGTAAGTCCACCGGCAATAAGTCCTATCACCAATATTGCTGCAGATATGGATATAGGTATAATAAATTCCTCCATGATCTGGGTATTTGACCTTAGTTCAGAGATGTCTCCTCCACTAAGGACTATTTCAATAACTCCTGATCCTACTAGTCCAGCATATATCATACTTAGAGTAATACTAGCTCCACCAACATTCATTCCAATGAGATGAGCCCATGCTAGCATTGATCTAAATCCATGCATACGTTTTAGCATGTTCACTTCAAAATGGATATAGAATACAGCTGTACTTGCTATGGCCACAATTAGTACTATGTAAATAATATATCCAAGGAATATCCATTTGGCAGGACCATCAAAAGATAATGACAGAAATTGCACTATGTTAATGGTGGAGGAGAAAAGTAACTGTATGGAAACAAATATTACTGTAAGTAGTGTTATTGCAGCTCCTTGAATAATAGCTGACTTTAAGAATCTGTTAGCCCACTTTGCAAATGGAAAAGTGTCAGTTACAGATAGTAGTACTTTTCCTTCTCCACCACTGACATCCTGTTGCAATTGTTTTTCGAGACTTATCTTTTCGTCTATTTCAGTATTTTTTGCCATACCCAGTAGTTAGGAACGGCTCAATCCAAATCTAATCAAGGATAGATATGTTAGCCGGTATTTCTATCTATGATAGATATTGCTTTTGTTGGACGTGTATGAGCCGCAGCAAGTATAGAATCAAAATCTTCGCTTACTTCTGATATGATCTTTGTTTTAGGGTTGAAGATCTTATCTTTCTCAACTACAAAGACTTTAGGTGCAAGGGTCTCACAGCTACCGTTGTTCATCGCAGGTACTAATTCTCTTAATTGTTACCTTCAAGCTTATTAGTAGTTGTTATTGATGGATATAATTCTTTGACCTCTGCACGCCGACGCATTAAATCAGGTAGTACTTGATTGTTTAGACTGGCTTCAAGCCGATCTAAGTACGCATGCCAACCAGGGGCGAAAAGTAAAGCGGTCGATTTGGTGAGGCGGCTGTGAGTCACAGTAAGGAGGAGCGTATCTGAATCACCGTCTTGCTTGAGCTCCCACCGGATAACAGATTCAGGTTCTCCATGAGGGAACCAGTCTGGATTAGGCGAGATATGCCACTCATACTCAAAAACGCGGTGAAGATCCCAGACCAGAATATCTCCAGTTACGTGTGATCCTGATACAGTATTGACAAGATCAATTGCACCACTGTTGTGCCCATCGAAGATTCCTTTGTAATCGCTCATCCATTTGAATATCTCTTTTGGATCTGTAATCGCATTCCAGACTATCGCTTTTGGATGAGAAAGTCGTCGTTCAAACTTTAATGTTCCGTACTCTTCTTCAATGGTTATTGTTCGTTTAGATTGAGTATTCAGTGTTTTTTCGTTCCGTTTCTCACTTGTAGATAAGTACTGTTGCACATTTTCATTTTCTATTCCAATGCTTTTCATATCCTTAACAGTACCGTTACAGATACTTATCCTTAGGGGAAGCAAAACTTCCGATCTTGGACATCTTTATTACCCATAGTTGTAATAATGAAAGTATGACGCCGGATGGAGAAGAGAATGATACTCGATAAAAATGATCTTACTATTCTCCCCACTTTAGCTAGGGACTGTAGAACTTCATATAGTAGTATAGGCTCACAAATTGGCTTGACGTCTAAGAGTGTAAAGGCGAGAGTGAAGAAGATGGTACGCAGTAGAGTCATAGAAAAGTTTGTAGTTAGAGTTAATCCTGCAGCTTTTGGTTATAGAACAGCTCTTGTCTTGGTAAAGACTAGCCATGGAATAACTAAAGATGATGTCATCCAGTGTGTCAAGGAATTTGGAGATCTTGTATATCATGTACATCATATGGGGAGTACCTCTGTGGCTGCCATTATCATCAAAAAACCATTAGATGACAACATTATCCAATCACTAAATGAGCGTCTAAAACCAGCAACCGTTATCAACTTTGCTGTTGCTGAACTATCTGTTGCATCTAATGACCTAAGCGAAACAGATTTGAGAATAATAAAATGTTTGCTGCTGTCAGGTGCTAGGATAGAGATATCTGATATTGCCAAAGAAGTTGGCATCTCTGAAAAAACCACAACAAGACGCCTCAACAGGATGAAGGAGATGCGTTTATTGGATTTTTCTCTTCAGTGCAGTCCAGCTGCCATGATAGGATATATTCAATTTGTTATTCCATTAACCGTTGCAAAATCCCATTATCACAATGTTCGTAAACGCATGTACTCAGAATTTCAGGCAAATATCTTGTACAGTCCTAGTCTAATCGAACCTGAGGACCGGTTGGCTTTCGTACTCTTTGGCGAAAATGTGTTTGTGGTTGATCACGTTTTGGCCAGGGTGAACTCTTTTGAAGGAGTTAAAAGCGCAGATGCCTACATACTTACCAAATGGCAATATTATGACGATTGGATAATGAAGGAAATTAATAAGAGATTATTACTACGCCCAATTTTGCATAGATCGAGGTAGCTGCTGCAGCGGATTGATGATATTGGGAGATATTCTACCTTGTTCTATTTCGCTACAAATACACTAATTACTATCGATTCCTCAAACACCGACTAGCTTTTGTTTAGTTTAATGAGCTATGAATTTATGTTAGGTTCGTGATCACAATGTCAAAGACTACTATCTCTGAAGTCAGGGCAATCAAAAAATAGTTTGATATTTTGCAAAGGATATTTCAAAGTATCTGCCAACAGATCCGGAACTTGTTTATGATCTTGTTTTCATGACTAAAACTAGATTAATACGTTGGTACGACAAGTTAACTATACTTTTGATCCCTTACCAATTTTTATATTATACTTAATATACTATTGTCTATGAGTAAATTAAGTGCGACAGAAATGGAGCAAGGAATTGGAAGTGAAGTAGCACATTTCATCTATCGAGTACCTAAAAAGAATCATGATGCGATGATGCAGCTAAATAAACAGTTCGTCGAGGTAATGAGAAAATATGGAGTCACACATCTAATACTCCAATTAAATAATACTGAGGCACCTATGGAAGGCATTACAAATATATCGAAAACCGTCTTGGCAAATCAGGACGATGAGGTTTGGATGGAGCTTATCTTTTATAAAGATCGTAAGCACCGAGACGAGGTAGACGCAAAAATGCGAAACGACGTAAATATGGAACAACTTTTTAAGCAGTCTATGGATCTCATCACTCCAGGAACCACTTTCACGATGGGAGAGTTCAGCCGACTTGATGTCTAGCCTTGACCGAAAGTCCTTTCAAACAAAAAGATGACTTACGAACCTCTACAGCTACATCAGTAGAAACATCTGAGGATGTCTTACTTAGGTCAGATAGACAGGAAAATGCGGTTAGGGTTTTCCATGGAATTTATACTACAACAACAACAAGAAATAGCTAGCCATATCAAAGTTGATACTGTCATGTTTTGATTATTTTTCCACAGCACCTACAGGGCATTTAATGGTGAGTGGCTGAGCGAAATGGCGAGAAAAATAATCGCAGCTTTGGAAGTATCAGTGGATGGCTTCATTGAAGGGCCAAACGGAGAAATGGACTGGGCGATGATGGAAGATGAAGAGACATGGAAAGATATCTTTGAAATGCTCGCCCATGTCGACATCTTCATTCTCGGCCGAAAGATGTATCCGGGCTACGAGCAATACTGGCTCGCAGTCTTGGCAGATCCTGGCGGGATTCTACCGTTTAGTGGTAGGCGCGCTTCGAAGAATGAAATCGCCTATGCATATCTAGCAGATAGCAGACACCATATCGTTCTTTCCAGTACACTGGATAAGGTCACCTGGAAGACGACGCAAATTGTTCGGGATGTGGAAGACATCCGAAAAATGAGGCAGCAGCCGGGCAAAGATATGTACGCTGTAGGGGGTGCTACGTTGGTTTCCAGCCTGATGAACCTTGGCCTGATCGACGAACTCCGGTTACTGGTTAACCCCCTTATTCTTGGGGGTGGAAAGGCGCTGTTCAAGGATGTGAAGGGACGGCATACGCTGAAACTAGTCGGGGCAAAGCCGTTGAAATCTGGCAAGGTAAGTCTGACTTACAGCGTACAATACTAAATACCCAAGTCCAATGTATTAAACCGGGCATGAACCAATTTTGCAATCTGCACCTTAATGTGTTCAGCAACGCCATCATAGCACGTGTTCAAGACTTCAGTATTCTCCCACCCGTCTAAGCTGGCCAGTATCTAATAGGCAGAATTTGATAGAAGGATGGCTGTTACTGGATTTAATAATGAAGAGGGAAAGATGACGCAACAACATGTTGGTACTAAATATCTTCCTTTTTATTTTGAGAGCGAGAGACCAAAGAGAGGCGCTACTTTTAAACATGTTGGTCCTTATACTCCACCTAAGATCAGCACGTTGCGACCTTAGAATTAGAAGCAGCCAGACTGCCTACCAGAGGGGAAATTTCAGTATTGGAACAGAAGAGGATATTTGAATATTTATCTGTAGCTAATGGAGAGCAACGTCTTCCACAAAATAGGGGGAGAACACACGAAAAAATGAGAATAGTACAACAGGCTGTGACTCACAAGGAAGTGCAACCGAGAGATCCAAGAACTAGGGAGAAGTTACTATGCGGGAACAGATGAAAATATTTCGACAATTGTTGACAAAGACTGATACTATAACTACCGATTAATGTAATTTGCTGTCAAGAAATATATGTTCCTCTAGGTTTAAAAAATATAATGTAGGGATTCTCATTCTACGCCGAAGTTACGTGATGTCGGTCGTTAACTACCTACCTAAGTCCTATCTTATTTGTATCTGGATTGCTATTCAAAATCTAGTTAAGAGTTTTTTATGGAATTTATAACACTGAGGACGAATAATGTTACTATTTAGACGTAGGGTAACTTAGTTACGTATCATAAGTAAATAATGGCTATAATAGAGATAGTAGCTTATACATTTTATGATAGTAGCACAAATCAGAGTCAAAAAGCGCAAGACCGTTTCAGAGATACTTGCAATTGCCGCCATAACACTCCTAGTTATAGATACTGCTAATACATTGATATCCCCTAACACATATGGATTCCTGCCTTTAACAGATCAACAAAGCGGGATATATCTTGGACTCCCATCTATAGGATTGTTTTTTGCATCATTTGGATTTGCTTTTAAACAAAAGACACGGCTGGTTGCTTCACTGCTCATCGCCGGGGGAGTACTACTTGCAGTATCCAAATTAGTAGAACCTATAATGGGTTCAAACTTATACTTGGCCATGGCACTACCATATCTATACATATCGCTAATCACGATCGGTTTCATACTAATAGGACTAGGAATATTAAAAGTGATTAAGAAATATTGATCGGCTATAAATAGATTATACTCTATAATCGAATGTATGAAAACCAAGGTAAAGGAGCAGACCAAGATTTTTAGAATATACTTTAACAATTATTATAAAGGCAAAGCTGCTTGCTTTGATATATTTGACAAGTAAGAAGTTATTCGTCTCTCTTTTGTTTCCTTTTGCGAATTTTGGGTTCCTCTAGCTCTTGCAAATTTTCTATTGAATATGTCTCTTTTCCTATTCTTCAAGTGAATTATACCATCCCCCTGCACTTAAGGCTCGTCCTACTTTTGAATCAGCCAGATTCCAGCTAATCAAATGATCCATACTGACTTTCACGGTAACATCATCGCCCTGTGACAGATATGAAGCAATATCAGGATCATTTAGCGCATCTAAAGTTACGTATTTGAGGTGGATTGAACGGTTGATCAATTGAGCCTCTTTTCCACATAGCAGTTCCACTTTGCCTCTGATCAATACTCCTTTAAGGTCGAGCCCTGCCTTTGACACATCGATCATCACTGAAGCACGAGGCCTTGCTTGTAGAATTCTATACTTGTGAGTGTGATGGGAGGTTGGAAGTGCATATTTCGTTACCAATTCGCCAGAACCACATGGGCAGAAGATGGATAGTACCGTCATCATCGGTTGTACCAAGGTTTGCAATTAGAGTCATCGAAAGAAGCTTGTCAATCTCTTCTGAACTGAGGACTCCTGGCTTGGTGGAAAGTTGTTCATTCATAATAAACATGAATTTTTATTTTTATTTAAGAATTGTGGAATTGCCTGCCTTATTGTAAACAAATAAGGGGACTAGGTGCTAGTAAGTATGCTGCTAATATTAGCTTACTCAACGAGGGTATTAGTCTCTTTCTCATTCTTCAAACGAAGCCGCAAAGAGAAGAGTGCTGGTGGTGACCAACAGTCTCTCTCCAGATATCTTCCTTGTATAACTAATTAATTTATTCTCCAATAAGATCTCGTATCTGATCCATAATAATTTTCATATCATCCAATGTTAATTGTTTGATGCTGTACAGCGAGGTTATGCAAATCCCATTTTTCATTCTGGATACCATCTCAGAAATAGTAGCTAGGAATACTGAGTCATATTTACTTGGAATAACTTTGGCAGTATTACTTCTATTTGACGAAGAAATGGAAACCGAGATAGCGCCTATTTGGTCAGAATCCTCCGATATCAAAATAATGCATCCATTAGAGACAGGCATGTATTTGATGACGAAATTTCTTCCACTCTGAGACTTTAGAGTCTTATCGACCATCCCATGGTCTGCTTTCATCTAGTGAATCGTACCGTCCTTTTATGACCTACACTCAGACCTGAATTGGAATGGGTTTCTGAGGATAAGCCTCTTGCAATTTTTTACGGGCTCTAAGTCTTGCCTTATATTTTAGATTTCTAGGTTTTGTTCTTAATCTATAGCCACAACATGGGCACCATAATCCTTCCCACTTGATGAATATCTCGCATATCTGGCAACGTCTTTGTCCACTAGCGTAACGACCAGATCCGACTGGTTTTTGGGCCCTATGTCTGCCACATATACCTTTACAAGTCATTCCAATTCACCTATTCCCTAAGTAAAACCTGTATCTACCTAATACAATAAAGTAATACATAGTATTTAAATTTATGCAAATATTATATAATGAAGTAGGTGCACTATGAAAAATTCAAAGATTATTAATTAGTCCAAATGGTAGCAGGCAAATGATTGACAACTAAGATTCAAAAATTATGCATGCAAGGCTTATTATCGCACGTCAATGTAGAAACTGCCTTCCGCTTCTGAGCGCAATTGTCTTGGCAGAGAGCTTATCTCGAATTCCGCGTCTATTCACCCCTCTATTCCTCGGTAAAGAGGTACCATGTTCGTCTACAATTTCTATTTTAACGGTATTCTTGAGTTTCAATTTGATCATGCGAGCAATATATTGTGACATGCCCATATCACCATCCCCGATTCTAACAATCTTATTTTTAGATTGAATTCCTTCTAAGAACGCTATAACCAAATCTATAGCAGATTTAGGGGATGATACAACTAGACTTTCAATTTCATTTTGAAGATATATTATAGAAATTCCTATCCTGTTACCCGGATCAATTCCAATTATCAAATGATCATCTTGATATCCTCTCATAATACTTCTAAATATTCTTGCTTTTGACAATACTGGATTCTCTGGAAGATCTGTATCCAAGAGGATTTCTTTCTTGGTCAAAAATTTAGCTTCTGTCCTTGTAGTTATAACTAATTTTGTATTTGATTCTGCCGCTTCTTGAGGGGAAAGCGACTCAAAGGCAAGATCCATAAGCTTTAACGCATTTATAATTCTAAAATAAGAACGACCATAAACAGTGGCAACGGTAACTTTAGGTTGCAACAGCTCCTTGTTCAGGGGCGTTTCATCATAGAATCTTGGCGAAATTTATTATTAAACTTTATGGGAGAATGGATAGGCAGGCAGCTGCTGCGTTTGCATTTTCTACACAGTATGAATGCTATCTACAGTCTCAATTATGATAGGAAAGTACAACAATTTAAGTTAAAGTTTACACAAACGAAAGATGTGTATGCCGACTAAGGTTTTCCCCATAAAATAATTTTTACGGCAACCTCAACTGCTTTATCATAAGAAGATTCAATATTCTTTTTGATGTTTGCAAGTTCCTTTTCCGAATCTTTGAGAATGGTTGATGCCTCTTTTTCAGCTTCCTCCCTAGTCGTATCAATAATTTTTTTTGCTTCTTCATTTGCCAAGTTTATAATTTTCTCTTTGAGATGTTCAATTTGTTCGTAAGACAAGTTGACTAGGCGCCTCTTCATTTCATCCGTTTTGTTGCTAATATTGTCTAAATCATCCTCAAGTTCAGATAATGCACTGATTATAGTTTCTACACTGGCTACCTGTTTCAAGGTCAGATACACTAAAAATTGATCGATATTAAACTTTCCTTTTACCAATATAGCTTCTTAGTAATCTTGCACTATGGGTTATACTTAATTAGATAAAAATAGGACTAATTATGCTTATTTTAGTTAGCATTTTTGTCTACTTATACAAAACTGTCAAAAGGATATCGCTAGCGATATTCAGGGAGGAATTATTCCTGCATCTCGATTAGATTTCTATGATCAACCTAGTATTGTCAATAAGCATTCATAGAGTTTTAGAGCATGTCAAGGGAATGTAAAGGGGCGAAATTCTAATTAAACTGCTACATAGCTGAAAACAGAAATTCACACGTTCGTGGGTTTCAAACATTCAACTCATGTTTGATCTTAGAATTCTAAACGATACTCCTTGCTCATAGAGACCTTTGGAAATACTTCTAACAATTCCTTCCTCAACTAGACTAAACCGTTGTTTGTCATTAATAATGTCTATTGGTATATCAATCTCAATTTCGATTTCTAATTTTGCTTTTCTTGAAGATGAAGTCATCTATTTTGTGAGCTAGATCAATCCTTTAAGTTATATCTCTTTACTTAGAGAGGGCCAACTGACAGCTAATCGTTTAATCTCATAAAGTAGCTATGTAGCTCGATGTGAACTATTGGGGGCAATATATCCTTCCTTCATATGAACCACGGGTTATATGAAATTCAAATCTAAATGAATACAAGAATTAAATACTTTTATGAGCATTTTCAAACCATGAAAAGCGGAGCGAATAGTGATTCACTGGCAGACTATTATGCATCTCATAGAGCTTCTGCAATATTGAGGCATAATGATGATAGAGAAATTGGAAGATTATTTGCAGAATACAGGGATAGGCTAATCATAATAGATGGCGAAAATAAAAAAGAACATCTATATTTTATCCCTAAAACAAAAGTAGATCGTTATGGTGATAACCGAGTCTATCTCAATATTTCAGAAAGTCATTTGAAAGAATTTGAGATCTAACTGATTTTTTTCCAGTACCCCCAACGAGCTTAATCACCACATTAATTTAGATGTCGTTACTGCCAGTTTAGAATAGGATTAAGTTAACTTATTTTTGGTTTTGGTGGTTGTGGTTCTTCATGAATTTCTCCGCCTTGTTGGAAGCCGTCTAATGCCGCTTCATTTCTTTACCTGGAATTTGTGAATCAACATTTTGTCATAGCATATTAATGGGTATCTCGCCATTTCTACCGTTAATTGGTTGAGAGATAGCCCGGTCTTTGCGTACGGAAAAGCAGCTAGTAGCTGTTATTTGCTGTTGTTCCCACTAATGTTGCACTATCCGAACTCGCTGTGATATTCATTGGCATAATCTGATAACGATATCATTGTAACTATTACCAGCAAGGGAACTACAAATACGGACACCAGTTTGCGCCTTATGCTTTGAATAATGATTTTGTGTGATCTTCGTGTGAATTCATCGTCATAACGCTACCAGTTGAGACACATTCATTTCTAGATAATGGTACATAATGATAGATTAATAAGAATTATAGCTTTAAACAAATCATTAAAAAAGATGGATCAAATTCAATTACTTAGCCTTATGACTATCTTGATTGTAATTGTTATTCTTCTGGCCTTTATGTGGCTACTTGAAACTTCTGGTAGATTGAGGTTGGATAAAATTAGATTTGATGATCAGTTATGTAGTTGCCCCGGCAATTGCTCGTATAGTCATAGTTGCCACCGGTTACTGGGTACAAATTAAGAGCTTTATTTCGAACGTCGGCAACTACTTGCTCTGAATTTCTAAGCTTCCGTTGTGATTTATCATAAACACCCGTGAATAGCATTAATCTCGTTCGTGACGCAAATAGTATACGTTGAATCAAGAAACTCTGCAAACTATTTCTACTTCCTATCGCAGCAGTATAGACGCGCTATATGATTTACGAAACTCATGTCAAATTACTGATATAACGTCGAGTTTATCTCATCTAGCCAATGGAATAGAGTACTCATTTGTAGAGATAACCTGCAGTGATGGTATTCAGTACGGTTTACAAGCTTATGGAAATGGAGCTCTAGACCTAAACAGAGCAGCTTTCCAAGAACTTTTGAATATATCTCTAAAGAACAAGAATCAAAAGTAAAAAGTACCTATCAGAGCGTATTCAATCCATAAATCCAGAACCCACTTTCTAAGTACCAAGTTCACTTGTTCACAAGGAATATACTTCAGAAAAATCGGTAATCTACTCCTAATATTCGAACTAATAAAAAGTAAAGTAGATTTATGGACCGATTATTCCGAACGCAGATAACACTTTATCCACTTTGTTCATTATCTCTTCTACCAATTGGCTTGTTGGGTCGGAACCATGTTCCTCAGTTGGTATTGTTCGATCGTCTTGTTCAGTTGGTGCTACTCCACTGTTAATGTCGTTAGAATCGATCGAGTCAGTAGATTCTTCTGTAGTTACATCTGATTCGGCTTCGCTGGGTGTTATTGCACTACACTAAGTCTCGACCCATTATTAGGGTCAAGACGTGTTATGTTCTTCCCCTCACGCTCCGTAATCCACAGGACGCCATCGGGACCGTAAAGAACATTGTATTGTGCACTAAAATTTGTTGCAAGAATACTTGTGGCAAAGCCTTCCTGTGTGGGTAGTCGTGATTGAGAGATTTCTTGTGCCTTCAGTGTGTTATTCGTTGGACGTCCTTCCATATTTTGAAGATAAGTTTAGCAAGGAGCGATAAAATAAATCTCTTTAGAAGAATTCGTAAATGTGAACGATTTGTTCTGAATCTCGGTTAGAATTATAGTAATGGAATTCATATACTATCTATATACAAATCTATAAACGAGCTTCACATAGAATAAACTATATGTCTTAGTTAATTTGTGCAAGGCTTTTGAAAAGAGCGAATTGTGGGACAGTACCAATATCATGAAACAGGCCAGAAATGAAAAGAAGGGGCTAGCAAAATATCTTGATTAATCTTATCCCGTGCTGGTACGACATTCTGCAACGTTTATATCGCCTGTTTTATCATTTTCCACAATTTGCCTTATTCCTGATTGCATAAAATCAGTTGTATTGTATGCAATTTGCCTACCTTCTTCCTGGGTTATAAATGAATTGGGCTGCAGTCCTACCGTACTAAGAACGGTTCTATTCAAAGGATTCGAATCGGTAGCGTTCAAGTCTTCCAATATCTGATTGAGGTACGGTTTCATCACAATTCCGTTTACAACATATTTATCAATATTCCCAATTTGATTATTCTTAGTTATGTCGATGTCATACCTGGAGCTAAATTCTATAATTCCATCTTTAGTTCCACTGAAGCTAATTGGAATGGTAGCATTAGGTGATTCTATGGCATCCAATTGAAGCTGCATTGCTCTAATCGATTTCTGGGCTTCCAAGTTTTTGTATTGGTCAAAAGCTGATCCCAACAATTCATAACAACTGCCATCGATATTTATGTTTACATTTTTTTTAGGATAGAAATTATAGGCAAGAAAGAAACTTAAGATACCACTTATTGCTAAAATAACAATTATTGGTATAGCTAGTTTTTGAAAATCAACCAAGTAAATATACTTCCCTCACTACCTTGAGATTATAACCATGACTATGACATCCCGTCATTCTAAATGAAGTCCATATCATGATTAAGAATATACGAGGGAAAGAAGAGAGTTAATTTTATCACATCCCAGATCTATACTCTTAGAAGGAAGAAGACATTATCAAGACAGTTTCTAGGGTGTTGCGTGCACTCATCTATGCAGTTACTGTTCCCACCACATTTAGAAGTTGCACTAATCAAGCCATCAATGCCTTTAATGATGCTTGTTGAAAACTTGGTCATGTCATTCTTGTACAGGCTACAAGAAATAAAATGGTTGCTAATACTTAGAAAAAACGTGGAGGAGTTCAAACTAGAACTCTAGTAATAGTACTACGTATAGTTCTACGTACGCACTTGAAAGAGAAAATGAAGTGCAGCTAGCATGATTATTGTTATTCTTACCCTAATCGGCTATTATCGTAATTTATCGCATCGATTAATATGTAGTAAATCGACACTACATAAAATGGGGAGCTAAAATATCCATCGGTTCTTTCATGGAGACAAATCTTTCAATATTGATAGATTGTAATTCCTTTCCCAATTCTTCAAAAATGTGGTTAAGATCTGATTTAATATAGTATATTAGCCAAAATATTCGGGTTGTGTTTAACGAAGCATTATAAGCGTTAACCAGCAATTGCATATTAGCCTTGTACACTCAAGGTCTCTTTAAATTTTGGATCTGCTATTCAAGCTTTATGATAATAGCATTCTCTGTAACATCACAAGATGATTTGGCTTCAAACGCTATTTCCAATAGGTACATAGATATTTCCTTAATCAAATTTGAATACTTCAATCCCATGTCATGTTCAATAATTATTTTACAACCACTACCATTGGTCTCAAACCTATATGGCATCTGAGCTATTTTTAACCATGTTTCTACGATGTTTGAAAGGGAAGCAATCGTAAATCCTCCCCGTAGAAATAGACATACATCAACAAGATCATTTTTCGCAGTATCCCGAGCAAGCTCATGTAGTTCTTCTTCATTGAGTTCATTAATTATTCTAATCAAAAATGATTTTGGCAAGTAATATAGCTTAGCATGCGCAGCTCTACTGTGCCAAACTAAGTGCGCTTTAATTATTTGGTTGACCAGCGTATTAGCAGTAATATTCTTAGCTTCTGATACCTTGCGTAGTCTGTCTAGCTTTTCTTTTGGTAATCGGAAAGTAGCACAGGTAGTAGACGCCTTTTAAATCTCAACTGCCTTCAAAGCAATAAAATAAAATGGACAGATCATATTTAAACATTGGCCTTCAACGATTGGAATGGTGTATGAAGGCCTCATAAATTATTACCATTGTGATTAATTTAATCACTTGCAATCCAATATCTATTAAGATTCTTACAATGAATGGTAAATAATGTCATGCACTATCCAGAAAACACATTTATCATGTATGATGAACAAGGGTGTCTTTGGATATACAGGACGACGGATTCGAACTGAAGGAGAATCAGGGCATAAGTAAGTATATTTCGATTATCAGATCTGGAGTTGTAATATAGAGTTTATTATGGCCTATTCACACCGAAAAGACCTTTGAACATTTACTTTTAACTAACCCTATCAACCTGTTCACTGTTCCTAAGAATAGGAGATGATTATAACCTCTAGTTATTCCCGTTGCCTTCGGTGTGTGGATCTTCTGATGGTTGATTTTCTTCAGGTTCAGGCTGTTCTTGTTCTTCTTCTTCATCAGTTTGCTGCTCTTCTGGTTCTCCGGGTGCTTGTTCCTCCTAGTTAGCGAGTGGTTACTCTAGCACACACAGACCGGGCTCCTCGTCTAACACCTGACCTTCTGGGCATTCAGTCGGAATACCATTTATTAAACAAGAATTTGATGTATGACTCGGTATGAACCCAGATTTCACTATTATAAGTATATAAATTTCATATTAATAAAGGAATCCTTAGGCCTCTTTTAGTATCGAACTAATTCGTCCCTTGTTTAATGGAACAAAATTGCGACAAGGACATGATCTGTTATTTACAGAATACATACATCTACCAGTTATATCTATGTGTGTAGATGAAAGATAGTACCATTGTTCATGATATTCCTTGCTATGTCCACATACACAGAAGTTTCTGGTGGGCATAAATAAAATAAGTTAACATAACAGATAAAGCTAGATTCTTTCATGATATACTAAGAACAATCATAGGCTGGGTTGACACACCGGTTCAAATGAGCACGAAATTATGGATTATGCTTATTTATATATGATCTATGACCATATTTTCTGTGCCTGCTTAAGCAGGGCATGGTATTACTAGCCTCCTTATTATTGTCATTTAGAATTAGCATGTAGCTCATGGTAGATAACATTAGTACAATGCAGTTAGTAGAAATTTGACAATATTTTTTATTAGTAGATTAAATAAGATTATAACACAAGTTATTATGAATTTCCCACGCGCCTATCCTAATTCCTTGAACAGTATAGCAGAATTTTGGATCCAGACGGATCAATTACTGATTTTATGAACTGTTTCTGTTATATAATTAATATCTACTTTCATATTCACGTTAGCACAATCATTGTAATATTTCATACACATGATCACTGATGATCTACATCCCATTTAGTAAGCAATCGCGTGGTAGTAATAGTGTCTCATGAAGCTGCATATCAGCAGTATCAGCGCCTTATGCTTGTCGTTTATGTTTTTGGACTTGTTGTCTTTGTTGTTATTGTATTACTTGACCATGTCGTTGCACAATATCTCTGGTTCAACTCTAGATTGTCTGTGTCTTCTGTAATCTTGATCTACTTCTAATGCCGCTGTCAATATCTTACTCTTTATTGATTTGGATGACTGTAGAAACATCCTCGTATCCTTAGGTAGACAATGTCCTCCTATTCCATCTCTAGGTTCAAGTATGTTTACGTTCCATTTAGTATTAATGGCTTCACGTAATTCTGAAAAGCTTAGGTTATTTGTTTTACAGTACAGGTAGAGATCTTCTGCGAATGCTATTTGCAAATATCTATGAGCATTTTCAGCAATCTTAGTTATCTCCGCTATTTCTATATCTGATACAGGATGCAAGGGAATTCCCAGATTTCTAATTTCATTATCATTGTTACTACTACTATTATTATTACCATTTATATTAATTTCGCTACCACTATTATTGTTGCCATCTCCAGTGTAGAATTGCAATGCTACTCTAAGACAGCAATCATGGACTCCTCCTATAACACGAAGTTGATTAACTCCATGTTCCATCTCTTCTAAAGCATACCATCTATGCGGTACATGTACTACATGTAATCTATGGTTAAGCATTTCAAATACTTTCTTTGAAGTTCCTCTAGGAATAGTACTCTCTATTGAGACAATAGCACCATTCTTGGCTTTCCTTGAAATTTCCTCTACTATGTATAGTAATCCATCTATCTGGGGTGTGAAAATGTCATTAGGCTTATGGGTAGACACGCAAATAATGTATATATCAAAATCACTGAAGCTATCAGCTCGCTTTATCGATGCAATTTTTTCTGCGCGTTCTATGGCCTTCCGTTCAATATCATAACCGTATACATCAAATCCTCTCTCCTTCACATATTTTGCTATTGGAAGCCCGAGTTGCCCTAGACCTATTATTAAGACTCGAGAATTTCGGAAATTGTTGCTAGCTGTTATTATAGAACTCTCTTTTATTGCTAAGATTGAATTAGTAATGGTATCTGAAAATATTTGTCCTTTTATCCAGGTGCTTTGCATTAAGAATAATTGGAAAAGCTCCTTTATTTAAACATAACTGACCAGTCAGTTATGTTTATTAATTGGCGTTCTTTATAATAGTTGATGCGACCAGTTGGAGACAGAGTCATAGTTCGTAACAACATTTTTTCTAAGAAGCACGATATCACTACAATCATGACTATGTTGATTATAGCTTCTTGCGGCTCATTCATGCAGATAGCTGGTACAAGTTGGGATGTTACTTCTCATATCATGGAAGAACCTGAGACTTTCTTTACGCCGTCGCACGCAGTTCTTTACGTCGGGGTAGGTATGCTAACAATCGCAGCCGTAACGAGCGTAATTTTGTTAATTAGAAACAATTTGCTGAGAGGAATGCCGGTTGCGACGGCATTGAAGCTTCTCATTATAGGATCAACTATTTCTTTGGTAGCGGGACCATCTGACTTTCTTTGGCATGAAACCTTTGGTGTTGACGGGTTATTAAGTCCGCCACATTTAGCATTGATTACCGGAATGCTGATAAACGCAGTTGCGACAATTTTAGGCCTTGCAAGGATAGATGTGCATATAACTTCACCTTCTAGACAAAAATTGATTAAAGCTACTATGATTCCCGCTTTTGCAGCATTATGGTTTACAACTACTTGGTATGTTTATATGTTCTCTCTTCCGTTTTCAAATGGAGAAAACTTTCAATTTAACCTGAATCCTCTCATCGCTTCATTAATTGCAATTGTTACATTACCCATTCTTAGCTCTATCATATTCCTTACAGCATCCAAATGTATTGGAAGGTTTGGTGCAGGAACTATTGTTTCAGCTTTGGTAGTTGGCATCAATATTTTTGCAAATATTGTTCCTAGTCATGGTATGTTGAGCTCTATTCTACCCTGGTATACTATAACAGCCATCTTACCTGCACTGATTGCAGATATTGTCTTGTATAGTTCAGCCATGAAATCGAAGTTGGGACTCAGGGCATCAGAATTAATAGCAGGGATACTAGTTAGTTCAGTATTCTATATATTTAATTATCCTATGCTTACGTGGGCATTTGCAAATCCGCTTGATATGCCAATAGCCAATCAACAAGGGATGCAAGCAGTAGCTAACTTAACAACCAACTTTCTTGATACTTTACCTGTTATCCTATCAATTTCGTTATTACCGGCAGCGTTGATGGGATTATTAGGAGCTCTTTTTGTTTCAAAGAAGAGTACTATCTTTCAGAGGCAACAATCACAGCCATCTGAATTCATATTACAAGAAAAATGGAGAAAGGAATCGAATCTAGAAAGGTATCCTAAAAAATGAATTTTGTTCAGCAGCATAATAATGTTGTTTGGAGTATGAAAGGCCAGAGTAAGAAAGGAGAAGAGAAGAGGAGGGAGTAACAATACTGTGTGTCCAAAGGTGTCTGCTCAGTATAAAATAGAGGTTAAAGGTAAAATAGTAGAATCAGCATTAATTACTTTCTCAAGGTATGGATATGATAAAACCAGAATGGATGATATAGCGGAGGCTGCTAAGGTGAGCAAGGGCACATTATATCTTTATTTTAGAAGTAAAGAAGAATTATTTTATGCGATATCTGAAACAAATATTCTAAGATTGAAGGATCAGTTAGCTACATTAATGGCAACTAGGAAGGAAGAACTGATATCAAATGCAGAAAAGTTTTATGAAAACTTTCATAACGAGACTGGACAGATTTTCGATAGAGTATTTTTTGAAATAATTGCTGAATCAGCACGTAATCCTAAGTTAAAAAGAATGCTTTATGAACACAGATTGAGAATAATCGATATAGTAACAGAATATCTAAATTCACAAGTAGAAAAAGATCTCTTTGCCAAGGATGTAGATATCAAAGCTATATCTGTCGGTCTCGTCTCACTTTTTAATGGATTATCTATAGGCAAAGTATCTGGTATGAGCGAATCTAGTAACAAACAAGCATGGAAGGAAACAATAAGAGCCATTTTTAAAGGTATGAGTTAACGGCTATTTCCAAGGTTGATTGAAAATTTTTTAGAGAATGCTTACCAACAGATAAATACTCTGGCCACCGTTACTCTATTATTTTTATTGTTATACCTTTAGAATATTTTTATTCTATAGTAGGTATAATGAATGATAATCACGCATCTAGGAGGACTCGTATTGTTCTACGGGAGATAATTTCTGCATATATGCTTAAATAGCACGTTAATATTATATCAACATACTACGAAGTTTGCGCTAGGATATTCTGGATTATTTCCGGCAGCCACAAGCCTCCAATAATTTGCTGCGAGTACCCCATTGATTTCACAAGTAGATATGCTTTCTGCCCCACCATCAGTGCTTTCAGACATAAGGCTGCCGTCAAAGTTTGCATGGCCTAGTCCTAGAACATGTCCAATTTCATGTCGTGCGATTTGTTCTAATTCAGAATTCGGAAATCCATTACCAAAAATGCCGCCAGAAAGTGTTACTTCAATGCTATCAACAAATCCATTATTATCAAATCTAAATTCTGTTTTTCCTGCGGCTATTGAATCTCCATAATCGAATTCTTCGTCGTTTGCGTCTTCATCGCTGTCAGAAAATCCTATTTCTACGTCAGTCTCGCTGCTTTCGTCGTCTTGTTTTTCGACAAATGCCAAATTATCGATCAATAGATCCCAGTCCTGTATCGAATTACGTACAGATTGTTTGCTCTCTTCATTTCCTTCATCACTTATTCTATATTCAAGTATTCCATCTGAAATTTTTTCTGACCAGGCACAGCATATTTGCAATAGGTTCAATTCATCAAGATCTATATCGTCATCATCATTATTATCACCGGCATCTTCCTCATCATCATTATCTCTAGTAGTCTCATCTTCATCCTCTCCTTGATTACCCTCAACAGATGCCAATGCTGGTATTGAAAATGAGGTTATTCTTGTTGTTGATGGGGTTACAAATAATGATAGTAGAATCAGAGCAACTAATAGACATGGATTAGAAAAAGAGAAAGCAAAGACGGTATTATACTTCAATTTCATTCCGTGAAATCTACTCTTCTTGTCAATTCTAGGATATATTTTTTAAAATTCAAAGAATATACAGACGCCGTCCAAAAATACCTAGAAAATAAATAAGTATACTCAAAACTGGATAAAGGCAAGGGAGATTGCATACAAAAGGTAGATAACATAAATTATAGCAACTGATAAAGTTAATATAAATCAAATACATTATCTTCTTCCTGAAATTAATTGTCAATACGATTTTTTCTATTGAGAACGGAAGTTAGAAGCTTTCCTAAGGTCTCGTCCTTTTTATTGGTAATGGCTTAGTATTAGATGAATTGGCGCTAAGATTAGGTCCCAGGAGTGCTAAAGCCCTTGATTATAAGAAGATAAGGTAGTCATAAATTGATCATAAATTGGCAGATTCATTTCCTGTTGTTGGTGGTAGTATATCGGCCTGATGCAAAGGTAAATTGGTGTACCTTTTGGGAGAATGTGGGTTAAGTAAATTTACATAACGGTCTATACATTCAGTAATCAAAGATGCCAGCGTGCAATTAGTGAATAAGAGGTCTAAAGAGGGCGTAGTTATTTTGCAATCGTCTTAATTGAGATTATTAGATTAAATAGTGTTAAACACAGAAGCAATGGAAGTGAATTAGGGCATATTCAAACCCAAAGGGTAAGTCACTAGTTCCGCTGACCTAACTATTCTGCAAATGTGGTATGCTGGATATCTTGGCCAAAATTAGGTTCTGCACTTTCTGCATCAGGACAAATCAGATGTTGAGACGTTCGAATTCCCCCATGATGAACTTAGCCCCAGGAGGTAGTAGAGCCATTGATTGTTTCATCGATTCGTTCATTCTTTCATCTTTTTCCATCTTTGACATTACTTCGTTCATTTGCTGGCGGTCTTTGTAATAAATTGACTCGATCCACACTTCCTCGTCTTGATTAGCTGATACGGTATTGGCAATATTGTCAAACCCATCCATTGGCACATTGGTATTGCTTAGCTTGAAAATGTCATAATGTAAAATGCCATGCTGCTTAAGCATATGATAGGCTTCTTTGCAGAGCTGCAACATTGCATCATGATTTTTCTTGGGTACCCTATAAAGAATATGCGAAACGAGATTGTCATTCATTGAATCAAATCTGCTCATAGTTAATAGTAGATTTTCTAGGTATAAAAACGGGTAAGGGATCGGTAGTATAGTTATACTATGCAGAAGCCTTTCATCTTTCATATTCTATATGTTCGTCGTCTTCCTGCTCCTGGTCTAGCTTATCCTCTTCCGCTGGAGGTTTGTATGTTAGAGGAGGTTGACGCAACATCATGTACGGATTATATTAGACAAGAATGGAAATCCAATAGCAGCAGACCTAATTAGGGTCCTTTGAAATCTACTGCCGCACAAAATGCATTTTGTCCCGAGTGGTCAAAATTTAGGTGTGGAGTTGTAATATGCATTATCTTTGACTTAGCTGCTTCTGCGAGTTTCCAAATGAAACCTTTTGGTAGCTGTATCTTTGTGTCTTGCTCTTCTCCAGTCACAGGATTTGTGAAACTTTCAGTCTGTACGTCCATTATACCAGGTACTGAAAAACTAGTCTTCTTTCTGTTTAAATTGACTCGTATACCAACTATCTGTGGCTCAAGAAAATATTTGTATGTCCCAGCAAATAATGCGAAAGGGCCGTCACCATTTGCCTGACCTGAAACAATACTTATGAGTGCCTGTCTTTGTTCTTCACTAGCTCTATTGGTAATAAATAATTGTGCGGTACCATTCCCTTCATGGATCGCCTTTGGCCAAGACACAGCATTGATAAAATCAAGACCGTCAAGATTGGTATTGCCATAATTTCCAGTTCTGATATGGAATAAAATCAGTGCTTGGCATGACCCATAAGTAGGAAAACCATGGAAGTTGCAAGGGCAACCATAATCACAGTTGCATGTTTCAACATAATCTGATTTCATATTCCAATTAGGAATCTGAGCTATGGTTGGAGAAGACATTATACATGCTAAGTAGAATAACAATATATAAGCTTCTATGAAACTTATTCAAAGGATATTCGATTTGGATGTTTACATTTGAGGTTCCAGTTTGAGTTTTCTGCCGATAATTAAGAATTAAGTCTTTTTAATATGTAACATGATTACTTCAATAGAGTTATAGAATTGATTATGCTAAAATGTATTGTAATAGTATATAAATAAAAATGAAATAGGATGGAATTTTTTTATTCTTTTCTATTATAGGAAATTTATTGATGAATTATTGGACCTAACTTAAGAACAGCTTGTGAATATTTTCCTTTGTTATATGGAGCTTGTATATTTCGTCCTCCATTAGTATAAAGACTTGATCATGCATTTCGAATAGTTCTATCAGATCCTTTATTTCTGAATTTATTAAGGTATTTGTTTTATATGTACAATACATTAGCCCAGCTATTCTATTGTCATCGTAAGCTTTTTCGACCATCAGTGTATATTTCAGTGAATCGTTTCCCACATCATTAATCACAAAATCCATACAGCATACCTGATTATTATTCGCATTACTAATAACATTGTCCACCACTTTGCTACAGTACTTCATAATATTTTTCTGACTTTGAGCCTGAATTCGAGCTTGAGTTTGTGTTTGTTGTTGTTGTAATGAAAGTTCGTGCTCTCCATCCCTCGCTCGTGTAACAGAAGAATAGGGATAAGGTTTTACTGTACCATCATACCAATTAAGTCGAGACAGAAGTTTAGAGGAAGGGGTATTTGGCGTTCCAAAGAAGCATCTAAACAGGTTACCTTCTTTTGCAAGTTTATCCATGGATTTTAGTAATCGCATCATAGACTCATCATCTGAGTAAATTACTAGATGATGTTTTCGAGGTACTTCTGACTGCTGCCTCTTTAGCCATACATCCACAGCATCTTTTACTATTGAATTTATAGAGACTCCTCTTTGATTTGCTATCTCTCCTAATTTCTCATGAACTTGATCATCGAACCCTCTGATGATGAGATTATGTGTCAATGAAAAGACTATCCTATTAAGAAGTATTTATAGATATTGCTATCAAGATAGCAAAATAAAATACACTTATATAACGCTATCATGGTATCAAACGATATGAATAAACATGGTGTGAAGCACTTGAATTATAAAACAAATAAAATTTCTTCAATTAAACGGACACAAGAAAAGTTGGTGCCATCATCTTCAATGGTTATGATGCCAGGTAAAGCAACCAAGATCAGCAGCAGCACTACTAAGCCTATAAGAAGTAGCGATGTTTATGACCTGCTTCTAAAAATACCTGCAGGGAAGGTTTCCACTTATGGGGATCTAGCAAAAGCCCTGGGAAATCCTTCAGCCTCAAGAGCAATAGGTAGAATACTTGGTGAAAATCCAAACCCCATTCAAGTGCCATGTCACAGAGTGGTGATGGCTAACGGTCGAGTAGGGGGCTATGCTTATGGGACCGCTAAGAAAAGACAATTGCTTGAGAATGAGGGCGTATCATTTATCAATGGAACTATTAGGGATTTTAGTAATGTTAGAGACTACCCACAGAGCAGCAGCATCAAAGACAGATATTAGAAATTGTTAAATCCCATCAGCGCAGTACAGAAAAAAATTTTAGAGATTGACTGGCAATCCGTAACAAATGAAATGAATCAAGGAGGGTACAGTCTGGTGCCGCACTTCCTTCCTGATCAATATTGTAAGGAACTTGTAGACGAATACAATAACGCCGATCTATATCGCAAGACCATCATAATGGAAAGGCATAGTTTTGGATTTGGCGAATACAAATATTTCAAATATCCGTTACCGGATCTTATCCAAACTATCAGGGAAGCGATTTATCCAAAACTTGTACCAATTGCAAATTTGTGGATGAAGATGCTAAATATAGAGAGACGATTTCCGGGCGAATTCAATGAACTTCAAAGATTATGCCACTATAATAGCCAAATCAAACCTACGGTTCTCATTCTAAAATATGGGAAAGGAGGCTATAATACACTGCACCAGGATCTGTACGGAGACATTTTCTTTCCATTTCAATTAGTTTTCTTTCTAAATGAGGTTGATGATGATTATACTGGTGGAGAATTTGTGCTAACTCAACAAATTCCAAGGGCACAATCAAAAGCCATTGTCTTGAGACCACGGAAGGGCGGTATGCTGATAATTACAACGAATTTTAGGCCTATGAAAGGGAGCAAAGGCTATTACCGAGCACAAATGAGGCATGGTGTAAGCGAAGTGCATGAGGGTGAGAGGCATGTTCTCGGAATTATTTTCCATGATGCTTTAAACTAATTGTATACATCTATACAACAGGATAAGATTAGAAGTAATAAAATCAAAAGAGATTAAGTAAAGAAAATGGGATTATTTTTCTTTTTAGCTATTACGAAAGAGCAGTCTGCTAATCCTTTAAAGCTGAAGTGCAGGTCAGCTAATCAAATACGAAGAAATGAAAAAAGAAATTGAATGCATTCTTTTTTATCAGAACAGGAACCAATATTTTAGAGATATTACCTAGATAGAATTGATTTCTGAGTAATGATTGTAATGAATGGAAAATTAGATGTGTTTAATCTAGACAAGAGAGCGAATCTTCTACACATAGCCGGAACGGCGTACTATTATGGGATAGTTATGCCTTCCAAAGAGGCAAATAGATACTTTGATTTATTATTGACAAACATTCGATGGAAAAATGATGAAGCCATTATTCTTGGTAAGCATATCATTACGAAAAGGAAGGTAGCATGGTATGGTGACTCTGATTACTTCTATACTTATTCAAATGCAACAAAGCAAGCTTTAACCTGGACTAAAGAACTCTTGGAACTTAAGCAATTAGTGGAACATATCACAGAAGAAAGATTCAATTCTTGTTTGCTAAACTTATATCATAGCGGAAATGAAGGTTTGGGTTGGCATAGTGATGATGAAAGATCAATAAAAATGAATACTTCTATTGCCTCACTAAGCTTCGGAGCAGCGCGAAAGTTTTCATTTAAGCATAAGCAAACCAAACAGACGGTATCGCTTGTCCTCGAGCATGGCAGTTTGCTTGTTATGAGAGATACTACGCAAGCGAATTGGTTGCACAGCTTACCCAAGTCTAATAAAATCACTCAAGCAAGAATAAACTTGACTTTTCGAAAGATGTTATGATAGGAATTTAAATTGAGATGCATAATATTTATAAAATAAATAATTAAATATGGCCTAATTCAAAAGGCCAATTCGATATTGGGTAAGTATTATGTTAGAACAGCGATACATAGTTCAACTTTCAATTTCTTCTGGTGCTTGAGGTGCTCGTTATGTCAATACAGTCTTTAGTCAGTTCGTACGCATCCCATTTAGCAGAGTGGCAGCAATAATACGACGTGTAATCACTTTTGGGATTAAGCTGCGTTTTTGCTAATTAGGGATACATGTATGGATAAATGCCCAAAAACAGAAACTCTTTTATGCAGGGTATAGTATTTGCGGTCGTTATTAGCATAACAGTACTGGCAACAAGGGACATCACGGAAGCTTTTGCAGGGGGTAGGAGAAGAAGATAGGATATAGATGTTTTTGGTAACTGAACCAATATACCCTATTTTCAATGAGTTCGTATCTGATCAAACATTTTGAATCACGGTTTTTAACTACTGGAAATTATATGAATGAATTAAGAATTCGTTTTTAGATCACTTATAGTAGTATCGCTAATCGAATCCATAAAAAATAAGTAGATAAGAATAAATTCATCCTACGATAACGACGAATAGATCTTTTGAAGTGACGTATCATATCTGTAGCTTATGCTCATATGACCATCATCAAACTCTTCATAAAAATGTTTGATATTCATCTTTTCTAGTTTTGAGTGAAGCATTCTGGCCCCCCAATGAAGATTAAATTCGTCTCTGGTACCGCAATCAATGAAAATAAGTTTAAGCTTTTTCAAGTTCACATGATATTTCTTGACCATTCTCACTGGATCCCATGCAAGCCATCGATTCCATACTTCTGGTAACGTTTCACCAGTCTTGAGATCGAATGGTAAATCCACACCCATTTCCTTTGATTTAGGATTTGGTGAATAATGTGCTGCCATCCCAAATATATTCAAAGGGGGAGCGTCATTTTTTTGATGGCGATTAGGTTTTTTCCAGAAATTATTTAGCCACTTCTTGGGGCCTCCAGATTCTCTGAAAGCCTCAAGGGCCTTCGGAAAATCTGGAGGATAGCAGTATTCAAAACCTGCATCTCCCGAATGATCTACAACTCCTTGAAATACATCAGGATGTCGCATGCCCAAAACGATAGACCCATAACCCCCAGAGGACTTTCCCCATACTGCATGTACAGAAGTGTTGTAGTTTTTATCTATAAAGGGTACAATCTCATCTATAATATAGTCTTCATACCTACCTGTTGCAGAGGAATTAATATATTGATTCCCCCCAAATCTTGTGAAACAATCGAGTAGGACTAAGATCATAGGACCACATTTTCTTTCTGAGATCAATCGATTCATTTTATCTTCTATGTGTTCTGAGAATGGGTCTGCATTAAGTAGCATCTTTCCTTGGCCTCCAAATCCTACAAGGCCAAAGGCAGCAATGTAGCCTTTAGAATTACTTTTTATGTAATCTGGAGGAAGATAAACCAAGACATCTCTTATGTATGGATCTTTTAATGGATTAGATTTTAGTACCTTGCTTGCATAGCGATGTGTAATTATTTTCCCTTTTAACTTAGTTGTCAATTTAGCCAATCATAAACAATACTGAATTAGGTGGTTATTAGTTTTCTACTATTTCTATTGTGCTCCAGCCAATCTGTTATATCTACCATTTATGGTGATTCCATAGCAATATCAGAATCAAGATTCGAGTCCTTGAAATATACGATATTTGCAGGAGGAGGACTTGCGCGAGCCAACTTTTCAAGTAACTAGTTATAGGCTATGATTATGGACTTAATTATCATATCTAATATCTCGGTATCATCACAGAATCAATTCTCACATGGGACATGAACCTTTCAAACAAATATGATGCTAGGACTAAATCAATGTTGTGCGAAAAATGAATCAGCAGACAGCAGTAGCAAAGTGGCTTCAAGTTACAGGTAGACTAGCATTACTTATCAAGCTTGGTTCTTGAACCCTGGCTGATGCAAATGCGGTATTCAATCTCTATATGCAAATTTGTTAGCATATGTAGAAGAGCTTGCGTATGAAGGGGCATGCCCGGATCATTCAGATGCGTGATAGTATATATGAGAGTGTCATTACAGCAGTCACTACCTGTAAAAATGAGCCTGCCGTTTGATGATTTTATATTCAGTGAAATTGAATTTGTGGATTTTTAAACAAACTGAAAGAGATATCATCAAGCTCTACAACTCTTTGACTCCTTATGTCCGGACGGCGGTGAATGATTCTAACGATTATATGCTCAACTTTGGCTATTGGTTAAAGAATAGTAATGATCCAGTCAAGGCACAGCATGAACTGAGTGCGATATTTAGCAAATTCGCTAAATTCGATACTGTGGAGATGATTGCTGATGTTGGAAGTGGATTCTCAGCTCCTGCAGTTCAATGGAGATCGGAATATCCTCATCTAAAGATTTTGTGTATTGATATCAATTATATGGAGCTGAATACAGCTAGGAAAATGGTAATTTTTCCGCCTTCAAATCCCTCTCATACTTCTTCAGATCGCATATCATTGATTAATGCCAGCTCAGCCATGCTGCCATTTGGGAAAGAAAAACTTGACATGATAGTTGCATTTGAATCAGCACAACATTTCCAAAGCATAGCCAAGTTTCTTGAAGTATCTAGGGCCATTCTAAAGCCTGATGGACTAGTTGTACTTGCAATCCCTGTTATAGACTTAAAATCATTGGAAATGGGGAAGAATCAGAATGTCAGTATTGTGAAAAAAATGAGGTTAATGAAAAAACTGGGCATTCTGTACTTTAGTTGGGCATCCCAACATTATGATATAGATACAATATCTATATCTATTAGAAACCACGGGTATCAGGTACAAGAATTTCAACAAATTGGACATCAAGTGTATGAACCATTGGCTGAATACTATGTTAGAAATAGAGCGAACATTAGAAATAGGCTCATACAATCATTTTCATCGTACAAACAGAGAATTTTCTTTGAGGTTGTTGAGTACCTAGTATACAGGTCAGCTCTAAAGATGAAGGATCTATCCATAAATGGAATCTTAGATTATGTGCTAATTAGGGCTAAAAAGGATAATGTAGAATAGTTACATGGTATGCTAATTCGGGGAATAGTCATGATAAGTTAACATACTGAATATTCATCATTGTCTGACCCTTGAGGCATACAGAATCATTGTCTCTGCCGGTACCGGGTTTCTTCCCCGTATATACATGTCCTGCTGTGGCAGTTTGTATATACAGTCAAGCATCAATATTTTCATCATTATTATCAACAGTAAAAGCGACTAACTCAGAATGTATTATAGCTATCAATCTTATGATTCCCTCGTAGTGATTCCTCAATACCAGACTCCTTGTCTTGCTGTGTAACTCAGGAAATGCGTTTTGGGATTCCCTTACTCTAAAGAGCGCAGAATCAACCTTGTTTACATAGAGAACACGGCTTAGCCTAAGCAAATAATACTCTGCTTTTAACAATATAGCTTTATCATTCTGTGCAATATCTGTACGGGTAGCGAATGTCGAAAGTGCCCTCCTTTGCTCCGCTATATCTGCCCTAATCTTAGAAAAAAATTCTTCGGACAAAGGTTATCAGTAAGAAGGAGATGGGTTCAACTATTTACTTCCTTCGATATTCGTAGGACAAGATTTTATTCAAAAAGGTTCTGTCCTAATGACAGTTGAATAGCCGTTTGATACGTATGTGTTTGCGACCGCATGGTCGGAGAATGTGCGGCTAAAAAGCGTACTGCCGACAATATGAAATGATACTGCCTAATTTTGTGATTATCAGTAGAAGAAGATAGCGTCCCTTTTACGGAAGAGCATTGTCTAAGTGCGGCTTCTATCATCTGAATCAAATGAAAGCTGCGGTCCTCTCGCAGCAAGAGTCTTCCAATCAAATCGATAAGAATACGCTGTCTTTTCTATTCTATTTGTACTTCAGGATTATTATTCATACTCTTGTTACCTGCAGAGGTATGGCCATAATAATCGGCCACTAATTGTGCTACTGCATCTACTTGTTGTTGCTTATCAAGCAGTGTTGATAAGTCTTTTTCAATTGCATTTTGTTTTTCGATGTCATAGATAGTATCTGAATTAGTGCTCGGGTTGGGGTTAGGAATAGGAGCTGGTGGTATGTTAAGAAATCTGTTTAGATATACTCGCATTGTGGCATCAAATATACCTCGTATTAGTTCATAAAGTTGAATACTAGTACCTGGAGTCTGAGATTTAGGTTGAGGTCCATCACTCACAGATGCAGAAATACGTTTCACAGATTGATGTACTGCATTAGCGAACGTGAAGGTGTGAAGAGCTACATCCCAATCTGAAAATTCATTGCGCGTGTTAAACTGATCTATTCTAAGAGCAGCTGCATAGGTAACTAATCCTGCTATCTCCTCTCCAGACATTCCCCGTTTTAAAGCATCAAGTAGAACATTTACTATTGACTGAGGATCGTCACCTACGAGAGTATCGATTATACTAATTTCATTTTTGTTATTATCCCTCTTCTTCCCTGTATGCTCTATCCGGTCTGTTTTTTCCTTTTCTCTTTTTGCACTTCCTTCTTTTAAAATATTGGGTAGTTCTTTGAATGAGTCCTCAAGTATAGCAATCAAATCTACAGGATAACGCCATGAACTAGACTCTTCCATTCGTTCTGCATCGGCATATCCTGAGACAAGGCTACTTAAGACCGATGCAACTAATTCTTTATCATTCCAACCAACGATATCTAATGCTTCTAATGCTTTATTGGTAAAATCAAGAGTATGCCCTCCACCTATAAATCTGTGATCTGTAGCTGCTGCAAAAAGCATATCAGCTAGGTGTACTGCATCCGCATCTGCATGGATTGCTGTTACTAGACAGCGTTCTGCAGCTGCTGCATTCCTTGATTCTACAAATTGACGAAACCATCTCTTAAGAGTCGGCAAGTCAGGCCAAGGTTTGGGTAAAGGAGCAACTATGAATCTAGGTGGCATAGAAGCACAGTCTTGCGCCACAGCAGATAGACCATGATATAAAGCATGTAGTTTATCATCATTTTTGTGAAGGCATAATGTCGCAATATTCATCATACAAGTATGGGTTGTTAATCCGACCCCCCCATCCAGATCGCTTGTACCTTGTACCGAATTCTAAGCCTTTTCTAAAGGAGTATCTCAAACCATCATTACTAGTATCATCATTATCTTCCATTGAAGGTTTATAGAAATTCTGTTGTGATAACAGAGAGAGTCCAATTATTCCCTTTGCTATTATTAGTGAAATATTTCGTTTCAAACCTATATCAAGCAATATTTCATTATTGGCTAGGGTAACAAACGCGGCACCAGCTGCTGCTGCTGTTCCAATGTGTGATTGATTTTCGACTGGGCTTGGTGGTATACCTATCCAGATCTCGCTATTATCTCGAATTTGTACTGGGTATGATTTTACATCACCAGCCCACTGATCAAAAGTTCCGCCATTATGAAGATCAAATCGTGCATGATGCCAGTGACATGTAAGGATGCCGTCTTTAAGAGTACCTTGGCTAAGAGGAAAGCCCATGTGAGGACATCTATTGTCTAGAGCATAAACCTTAGAATTGTATAAAAAAAGTACAATAGGCTGTTTCTTGACCGACAACGAGAGACACTTACCTTCGGCTTGTATATCTTTTACATCTGCTGCATATACAAATTGATAGCCTTTGTCGGACATCGTATAGGTTAGATTGCATGCTTACCATAATTATTCCTATGCGTATGAATATATTATGAATCAAATTCCAATCTGATGCCAGCTATAGTTTCTTAGGATCCACACCGATCTACCCACCTAGCAGGAATCAAAATGAATTGCATTAAAGTTCCTGATAAATTAGTGCAGATATACTATCTATTCCTGTGTATACCGCATTCTGGACAGGAGTTTTGTAAAAGTTAGTAACTCATTCTGGAATGAAATGGTCGGGCTCTCTCAAGAGATAAATATCTTTTTGATCATTGCTTATCATCTATCGGCTGCGCAGATTTCTTCGGTATTTCAGGCATAATTTACCATCATCTTTGGTCAATCTGTGAACCTGTCGCAAGTTTCTTGTGTATTTCCTGCGTCCATACAACCATACATGAATCCCTCATAATATGGTCTACCATTACAGCAAAGTTCACTGTCACTTTGTTCTACGTCAAATAGGCATTCTTTGTGTTTGTCCTGAGAAAATGGATTATCTTGACCATCATCATATCCATCTACCCAACATTCTGGAGCACCTGCAATATCATCGTATTTATCACTCCAGTCCATTCTAGCTCCAGATCCCCAAACAAGAGGTACTAAAAGCATCAAGACAGATATTGCTGCCAAAAAAAGTAGGGGTTTCATCATTGTCTTATAGTTATAGGATTTATAGATATTAAATTTCTTATGATAAATATAGCATTTACTACCATAAGATGATATTAGACTCTCCTCATCAATGCGCCGCAAGAAGTGATTGGCTACATTGTCCTTCGTGAAAGTTGTCATTTGGTAACAGAAACTACTTGGAGCAGTAATTAATCAAATATTCTAACCTTCATATTAGTATGCCTTTCCTGTCCTTTATTAATTATACCCTGTTAGTTCCTCAATATAGGATCGAAGGCATATAGGAGCCAGTTGGTTCATTATACAATCCAATTGTCATGAGGGTAACCTGCTGAACTAACTTCAGTCCATTGTTAAGACACCAGCGAAATAGAACATTTTTGCATCGGATCAAGATCAAGAATATTTATGGCTAAAGTATCCTTATCAATCTACAATTGGCTCACTTTTTGGAGCTCATCCACGCCTTTTCGGAGAGTTGGTTTATCTACGTTAAGAAATTTAGTAGCTCGCTCCTAAATCTTATATATTTATTCTACTCCACCATAATAAATTGTTGGTAACTGATCCAATTGAAAAAAACTAACGCATAGATTCGCACTCTTCTTTCGACCACCCCCCCCGTTATTCTACAAATTTTCGAAAGACAAGATAATATTAGATGTGATCAATAAGACTATCAAAAGAGTATATTGTGGATGTTATGTTACTTCATAGCATTTGCTTCCTCTAGTCGAATTTTCTACATCCATGTCCTTTTTCTATTCTATCCATTTCAAATTTCAGATCTGGGTCTGAGGTATCCAGATTGTTTCCTAAAAATAAGCATTTACTGCATTTTATCCTACAAGGAGAGTTCATTCATTACTAAGCATGATTAAAAGTTTCCATATTAGTTGGTATTCCTGGATGAATTGAATCAGGCAATCAGGACTCGTCAGTAGCTAAACAGCTGATTCAATTGTCAAATACGATAGTAGTAGGTTCACTTGCATTGCATATGCTGTTTGGAGGAGTAATGGGATTTTGCTCTAGGTTGGCTGTGATATGACCAATTCGTTAAATTCCTAACAGGATTTTAGCAACTATTTTTACTATTACATTAAATGTAACTTTAAATGACGATGTCCACCAATGATTTAGAGCTGATAAGAATTGTCTTTCAAGGGGGTTGCAGACCTTGTATCAAATATATCTTCCAAAAGTGGATCCAGCTCTCATACATAATTTACTTATTCGTGAGTTAAATAAAACAAACGAAAAATCTTCATCACCTCCATTTTATATGTTTGAAATAGAAACGGAAGAGGGAACAGATCAAGAAAAGATGAAAAATATGATATTTGAGAGAATAGGATTTCTTCCCTCAATTTATGAGAATGGTACACAGTACGTAGTAGCCATGAGATTAAGCTTGGAATTGCTTGAGGAGTGAATCTCAAAAAGATATAGTAAAGATCACTGGAGATTATACTGGTGGGATAGACGGTACGTAGATAGAACTGTTAATTGAATAATTGAATATTGACCCTTGCACTTCTGCTTCATTTGCAACAGTTGGGCTAATAAGAAAAATCACTTTTTAACAATATCTGTGGCAATAATTATAATATTAGTTCATGATTGATGGGTATATTGTAAATTAACCACTTTTTTTGACCTTACTGAGGTTTTTATAGTATTTATTCATATTATTAGCTATGATGAATATAGGGCATGTAATAAGACAAATATCAAAAGTGAAACAAATAAAGGAAAAAGAAAAACATGCCGATAAAAATGATAAGACAAGAGAAAAAGAAGATCTAAAAATGCCCACTGATTTTGAATGTTTTGTGTGCGGTACTAAATTTTTAACAAATGAAGAAAGAAAAAATCATCTAGAAAAGGGCACACATGGTCATCTATATGATACCACGTCACCCCAGGAACAAGAAGAAGTTAGATATTCAGACGATAAGTAATTCATGGGCTACGACATAATTCGTTCTTTTGGATTTCTTGATGTGTGATGAATAGGTTCGACGATGAATAGATAGCATAAAATACTAACTTATAAGGCATTGTTACCTTATCTCACGAGGTTTGATAATTTAACATATCGTTGGTTATCTACAATGATCCCGTACTTCTGAAGATATCCTTTAAGCTCTTGAAGTACTTGATTTAACTTCCTAGGTGACTTCGACCATGGCGACTTTGGCCATACATCGCTTTGAATTCTTGAAAGCCAGGAGGGCAAGAAGGATAACTGGGAGAGTGGTTGTGAATCAGATGAAGACAGTTACAGTGAAGAAGAGGAATAATCAAAGATATATCATCAGCAGAAATGATGAAGACAGTTATAAGGATTACAGATCTGGAGGCCTTACTCCAACACCAATTCTACTCAGGACACTTTTGCATAATCCATATTTAAATCTCAGTATAAAGAACACGATGAATATTAGCCAGTATTTGATTATGTGATGATTAGTTGTATATTGGTGCGGTCGCAGTACATGCAAGTAGTACATGATGAAGACTTTTTACTCTTTTCTCATATTACTAGAAATCATTTCCATTGCTGCCACTAGGAGCATCTCCATAAATTTCTCTCCAAATTCTAAATTTAAGGCATTGATATTCTCTTGGTTTATTGTAAGCTTCAAGAATGGTTGATTCTCAACATCAATCCTAATTCTCCCACCGTTCAGCGACCTGAGACATTTCGAAATTGCCTTCGATGCATTGTATTGACTAATTTGTTGCTGTTCCTGTTTTTCAGTTCTTTCCGCCATTTCCTTAGATCATATCACTAGAAATATAATTGCAGCATATGCTGACTCGTCTAGGTGCCTTAATTCATTGATCACATCGTATAAGCAAGGTTCTTAGGTAATTGGAGGCGCGTCACTAGCTATGGCTTAGTATATATGCCATAGTATCTTGCAGTAATATAGTTGTAGGTTCAAACCTCAATATTTCCAGTCATTACTTATTCCATTCCACCAGGAACGATAAGGTTTAGCGTCTTTGCCTATTTCATCTTTAACTCTGAATTCTATTGAATAAAATAGATTCTCCATAGCATCTATGCCTCCGTCAGAGAATAGCTCTTTTCCTATTTCTTCTGCTCTTTTTCTTTTGCTGCCAAAATCTGTGGCATTGGGATTTTGAATACAGTAAATAAGGTTATCATATAGTTCTTCTTCTAAATAAGCATCCAAGTAAGTTAACCAACTAATACCCTTTGTTTTGATATATAAGAATCTCTAACAATCCGGTGAATGGCTGTGCGTTGGTACTCCTATCATCAAGAACTTGAAACAAGAAGCTAGAGATTGTATGAATAGTCCAGAGCAGCTAAGGTCTACCTAATCTGAAGTGATCGACAACAACCTATGTTTGTAATTACCCAAACTTTAGCAGCTATAGACAACATTTAAAGATAACAGTGTACTACTATATACATAATCTAGGTTAGGAATGCGGCCAACAGTTACTATCCTACCCAAACCAGTGCTGAAGGCGCGATCCTAACCTAGAGAGTTTTCTTCTTTAATAATGACTGCTTGGTAATAAGAGGTTGGGTCTAAAATCTTATACCATAGCATAGCTAAAATGGAAGGATCTTAACAACAATGCAAGAGATTAGGAAGACGGATCATTTTCCAAAGTATGATTCTACTGTAATTTCGGAGATAAAAGATGGTATATACAGAATATCTGGATTTGCGGACTCCTAATATTTGGACACATTCCTCCTCATTGTTTGAAGTCACACTTGACTATACTTACGCCCTATCATAATAATTTCCAGATTGGAAATTCTTGCTATTTCTTTGTATAATATTGGGTCAAGGGCTTCCACAACGGAAATATGATTTTGTCTTTATTTCCGACTTAAATAATTAATAATTTTAGCATATAATATGTATGCAAAGCATCGAAAATCGAGAAAATGCAATATTATCAAATGTGAAGGAAAAGATCGTCATTACTGAAGCAGGACAGCAATCACCAGAAGCAAGAGGAGAGGTGGCAGCACGGGAGCAAATACGCATATTCGGGCAAGTTTTTGTAACAAACGAAGAACCGTGTGCTCCACGAACTAGAGGAGAAGTGGCAGCACAAGAGCAAATAAGGATATTAAATCAAGTTCTAAAAATGTAAAAACATAACCACTGTCACCAATTGCGGATGAAAACGGATCAGGCAGTAATGAGAAGTGAGCACAATCGATGGACAAACACTCTCAATTACCCTGCCCACTCCATCTTCAAATAAATAAAATATAGAAAAAGAACAACAACAACAAGACAATAGGTTCTTTCTAATCTTCACTTACTTTTTTTCCAGAACCATAATTTTCACAGGAATCAGCAGATTTCATTATTTAGTATACAGTAATATTCCATAGCTAAATTCTTAAATAAGTAGTATTAGTTACGCTTCCTTTATTTTACATCTTATTATTTTATATTTAGAAATTCTGCTGCACTAAAGAGTGAGGAAAGCTCTTTGGCGAGTTGATCACAAAAAACTCCTACAATTTCAAAATCAGCTGGACTGAGTTTCTTTTCACTAAACATTCCAAGAACTGCTATTGCTTCTCCTTTGTAAATAAGTGGATATCCTGCATAGGATTTTAACCTCTCCTTTTTTGCCCATTCTGGATACCTTATTCTTGGATCATTTATAACGTCATTTGTAATTGCAGGCTTCTTGGTCTTGACACAACGGCATACACACAGACCTAGCTTGAGAGACTCTATTGGCACCCTGGAAAATTCGCCATAGATATTTTTGTATTTACCAGCGCTATACTTTAGAATCAGGTCACGCCTTTTCTTGTCAACAAACCAAATTCGTGCAAACTTCGCTCCAAAATATTTTACCATACTTTCTACAATTTCCTGAAGCTTGTCATTCAGATTATCATGTTTCTTAATCGAATTGAGAATTTGATAGGCTCGCTGTTTCTGCTCCTTTAGTCCTTTTTCATCAAATACTGAATATGGAGAAACTTTTATTGTATTTGATTCGTATGACCGATAGTCTGCGATTAATTCTGCGAATCTATTCAGAAAGTTATTACTCTCCAATTCATACTGATCTATAGAATCAAAAACAAAATGACATATCCAATCAAAATCTCCGCCGCCTCCTAGGCCACCACCTAATTTAGTGGAATAAAGACAGAAGGGTGCCTCTTCAACATAGTTCTTTAGTCTTTCAATCAGGACCTGTGAATCTTTTGAAAATTTGAATTTAAGAATTATTGTTCGATTTATCTTCTCTGATACGAAGCTGGGATTAAGAATTGCTGAATAACCGAGTATCACGTCCCTTTTTTCTAGCCTTTCTAGTCTATGTCTTATTGTTCTATCTGTGATATCATACCCCATATCCTTCAGGGTATGAGCAATTTGCAGTGAAGACATACGAGCATTCTTACCGAGTTGAGAAAGTACTATCTTATCAATTTCGTCAAGCAATATATGATATAGTTGTAGTACATTATTAACTATTTCCAGGTTGGAAATCGGGACATAATAGAGATATCTAATTTATAATAACATCATTTGAACATCATACGCATTCAACCAAATAAACAAAAACTAGAAGTGCCTGTTACTAGTGTGGATTGAAATGCATTATGATTGACCTACTCACCACCTATCTTGTGATTATTGTATATTCAAAAATATAGCTCAAGTCAACACACTGTAAAATATAGAATTCTAAAATTAAGAATGTTATTATAGAATAAAAAAATCCTATGTCAGTTATAAAGATGATTTATATGACTGTTTTAGAATTGATCCTAAGGTTGAAGCGTTAAACCTCAAAGCTTCAATTGCATGACGCCATTAATGATTTTCTGATGATCTGATGGTACTTCCGTTGTAATATAAACAAGATGTTTATTATCGCCCAAAGGCATTGTTATTCTCTTTATTCTTTCGTACTCTGCTAGAACATACTTTCCCCTCCCAATTTTAGGGGCAAGTTCGCTGCGTATCTTCCATGCGTTTATTGCTAGATCAAGTGATTTCTTGCTCTCTTCAGGCGTCAATAGATTTGTTACACCTTCGCGATGATCTGAATGCATTATCTTCCCTTCATTAGTACATATCGTAACAAGTCTAATGCTTGAATCTAGATCCATTATTTGTCTGTGCAGGCTCCCATAATCAATTGACATACTTTTAGGTATGATCTGAATCTTAATAAGATTTTCTTGTATTCGAATATTTGCTAATGTTTATTTTTACGAGAAGATAAATAAGATGCCTTTCCGCTCGTGACTAACATTGTTGACGAGCTAACGGTAGACGAGATATACGATTTTATTACAAAGGATTTGCATCCTGAAAACATAAGTGCAATCTAACTGTATAAGCAAAATTGTAACCTATGTTATGAAGTACAACACTTATCCATTATCAGTTGGAAGGTATTACCTCTCACGACTTCAAGGTTTATAGTTGCACCTAGGCTGCAGTAAAGCCCCCGTCGATGGCCAAGATGTGGCCCGTAGTATATGAGGATTCGTCAGAACAAAGCTAAGCGATACCGTTTGCAATCTCTTGGGGATCGCCCATTCTTTTCATAGGGAACATTTCTATAACTTTCTTTTCATCGTACGTACCGAAATCCATCTGCTGAAGTATAATGTCGGTCCTAACTGCGCCAGGAGCAACGGCATTAACCCGGATGTTTTTCGTAGCGTAATCTAGCGCCGCTGACTTGGTCAGACCGACAACGGCATGCTTGGTCGCTGCGTAAGTGCTAGCGTAAGGGATACCGTTGAGACCGGATCCGGAGAAGTAGGATGTTGAATTTTGCCTGCTACTCTACAATTAAGATTTAATTTAATTCAATCTGTATCTCATATTATGGTTCTTAGTGCGGGAGCTTCCCAAGACATTTATTAATTAATATTAGTATATTAGATATTAGTACTATGGACTTTGATAAACTGTGTAAGGATACCCTTGCTCTGGATCCGATGATAAGATTTGCTGGTGTATGTGACGATTCAGGCGAAATAAAATTTGGCGGACAGCG
>OCZV010000049.1_pt1 | contig 42786 bp, 44 predicted proteins | sample 1539051 | NCBI WGS metagenome assembly OCZV01 (sample SAMEA3113581, study PRJEB22503) | soil metagenome
GTCGACGCCGCGCAGGAAGATGTCGCCGCCATCGGCCTGGATGGCGGGGCGGATCACCTCGATGACCTCGGACACCTTGTCGGTATCGACCACGGGACTCCTCGTGCTGCAGTGCGCGACGCATGGTTGCGAATCGACCGCGTCACGCGCAACAACACGGCGCTACCCCGTCGTGTTCCCCGTCAAGCGCCCGACCGGCCCCACCCGGTTAGCGGCGGCCGGCCCCGTCTGGGAACCTGAACCCGTGACGGCGCTGCTGCTCGCACACCAGGGCGGTTGGGACGAGATGCTGTTCGTCGCCGTGCCGATCCTCATCTTCGGCAGCCTCCTGGCCGTCGCCAACCGGCGGGCGTCGCGCATCGAGGAGCAGCAGAAGCAGCGGCAGCGGCCCGGCAACCAGCGCGCCCGCGACGACGAGCGGTAGCCGCCGTGCCCCGACTGACCGTCAGTGAGTCGGTCGACCGCTCCACCCTTGACCGGATCCGCTCTCCCCGTCGGGACGTCGTGTCCGAGCGGCCCGACGGCGACGGCCGGTTCGTCCTCGCGCACGGGCCGTTCGAGCGCTACGAACGCACCGTCGAGGCCGTCGCCGACACCGGCAACGGCAGCGCCGAGCGCTACGCGGTGACGCAGCGGTTCGACTACCGCCTGCCGCCCGGCACCTGGCACTTCCTCATGAACCACCCGCTGCGCCGGGCGCTGCGCCGGCCGCCCCGGCCCGATGGGCGGCTCCCCTGGTGGTACCCGCCGCAACGCCCGGACGCCCGGGGCGCCTCGGTGCTCGGCATGCTGGCCACGTTGTCGCTGGTGGTCGGCTACCACGGCACGCTGCTCACCCAGACCATGAGCTTCGCGGCCGACGAGTTCGGCGCTGGCACCACGGCCCAGGGCGGGGCGTTCGCCGCGGTCCGGGCCGGGGCGCTCCTCGCCGTCCTGCTCGCCGCGCTGGCCGACCGCCGTGGCCGGCGCCGGCTGCTGGTCGTGTCGCTGCTGGGCTGCATCGGGTCGACGGCCCTCGGCGCGGTCGCGCCCAACCTGCCGGCGCTGGCGGCCACGCAGGTGGTCAACCGCGGCACGATGTCGGCCGCCAGCGTCCTGCTGGTGGTGATCGCCGCCGAGGAGATGCCGGCCGGCGCCCGGGCCTACGCCCTCAGCCTGCTGTCGATGACCGGGGCCCTCGGGGCCGGGATGGCGCTGTGGGTGCTGCCCGTGGCCGACGTCGGCCTGCGCACCTGGCGGATCATGTACGTGATCCCGCTGGTGTTCGTGCCGCTGGTGCTGCGCTTCGGCCGGCTGATCCCCGAGAGCCGGCGCTACGTTCGCCCCCACCGCACCGTTCCGCTGACCGGCCATTACCGACGGCTCGCGCTGTTGGCGGGCGCGTCGTTCCTGCTGCTGGTGTTCACCACGCCGCAGTCACAGTTCCGCACCGAGTTCCTGCGCGACGAGCGGGGGATGTCGGCGGCGGCGGTGTCGCTGTTCATCATGGCCACCTCCACGCCCGCCAGCATCGGCATCGTGATGGGCGGTCGGCTGGCCGACACCCGGGGCCGGCGGGTGGTCGGCGCCGTGGGCACCGCGGTGGGCGCGGTGCTGCTGGCGTTGTCGTTCAGGCTCGCCGGCCCTGCCATGTGGCTGACGGCCACCCTGGGATCGATCTTCGCGGCCGCCCTGGTCCCCGCCCTCAGTGTGTACGGGCCAGAGCTGTTCCCGACCTCGCTGCGTGGCCGGGCCAACGGGATAATCAACACCGTGGCCACGGTCGGCAGCGTCATCGGGCTGGTGCTGGCGGGCTTCCTGGTCGACCGGCTGGGCTCGTTCGGCCAGGCCCTCGGCCTGCTCGCCATCGGACCGCTGATCATGGCGGGGGTGGTGCTGGCGCTGTTCCCGGAGACCGCCTGGCGCGAGCTCGAGGACCTCAACCCGGAGGACCGGGCGGCGACCAGCATCCCGGGACATGCCGCACGGGCTCCAACGCCGTCGATCCCGAGGTGATGACGGACGTCGGGGGAATCGGCCGGACGCTCGGCGCGCCGGCCGAGATCGTCTAGCAACAGCGGCGCGGTGCGGGGTCGGGTGGTCAGAGGGCGGCGACCCAGCGGGCCACGGTCTCGGCCACCTGCTGGTCGGCCCCCTTGAGCTCGTGGCGGCCCCCCTCCACCCAGGAATGGGTGACCTTGCCAGCGATGGCCGAGGTGTGCGCCTCGAGCTCGTCGGGCGCGCCGAACGGGTCGCGGGTGCCCGACACGAACAGGCAGGGCACGGCGATGCCCGGGAGGTGGTCGACGCGCAGCTTGTCGGCGCGCCCTGGGGGGTGGAGCGGGTAGGCGATGAGCACAAGCCCGGCGGCCGGGAGCCCCTCGGTCACAGCCATCGAGCACATCCGCCCGCCCATCGACCGGCCGCCCAACACCACGGCCCCCGGATCGATGCCGGCCCCGTCTGCCAGGGCGGCCGCCTCGTCGCGCACGCAGGCGATCAGCTTGGCCGGCCGGTCGGGGGACTTGCGGCCCTCCCGGCGGTAGGGGAAGTCGGCGCGCACGACCGGTAGGGGATCGAGGGCCCGCTCGATCGCCACCAGCGCCGGGTGGTCGCGGCCGCTGCCGGCCCCGGGGAACAGCAGCACAGCCCCGGCGCGGCCCGGCACTCAGGCCCCGGCGAGGAGGATGCGGCGCGCCTCGGCCAGCTCCGCCAGGCGGGCGGCGGCCGCGGCGGTGTCGCCCCCGTGGTCGGGGTGGGCCCGGCGGACCAGGTCGCGGAACCGTCCCTGGACGGCCCGCCGGTCGGGTCGGCCGCCGTTGCCGTTGGACAGGTCCAGCACGCCGATGGCCCAGCCCACCGGGTCACGGAAGGCATCGGCCGACCAGTCGTGGCGCCGGTCCAGTCCCGAGAGGTGGGCCACCAGCGACGCGTCGATGGGGCCGGTCCAGCGCATCCCCTTGCGGATCGCCTCCATCACCCGCGTGCGGGGGCCGAGCGGCAGCTCGCCGGCGGCGTAGGTGGCGGCCAGGATGTGGTGCGCCGGCGAGCCCTTGCCGTCGAGCTCGAACGCCAGCTCCTCGCCCTCGCCCCGCAGCCGGTGGACGCTGCGCTGCAGCCCGATGCGGTCGGTCTGGAGGCGATGGCGCAAGCGGGGCTGGGGGATGCGGCGGCCGGCCTCCAGGTGAACTGTCAGGCGGTGGAGGTCGTCGAACAGCTCGGGGTCGAGGTCCGGGATGTAGCCGGCGACGATCCCGCCTAGCAGGATGCCGCCGAACCCGGGCGCCGGGCGGCAGGGGAGGTCACGGTGCCCGATCGCCACTCTCCGGGTGGGGGCGATCGGCCGCGAGTGGAACACCTCCAGCTCGGCCAGGATCACGCTGGCATCGTAACGGCGGGGTCACGTTCACCGGCCAGGCGGCGGGGGGTGCGGGGGGCAGAGGCTCCTGCCGGAGCCCCCCGCCGTCGCTCGAGCCGGCTTTGCCGGTCGAGCGACAGGAGAACGACGCCGCCGACAGGCGGCGGCCCAAGACTCGCCGAGCAACCTCTGGTTGCGAGGCGAAACCTCACACGTACGAGCGCAGGGCGTTGCGGAGGTCGCGGGCGGCGTCCATGACCGCGTCCTCGTCGACCTGCGACGCCCGGAGCTGCGAGCACAGCGCGGTCACCCGGCCCCGGAGGTGGTCCCACTCCTTGGGCCCCAGCCCGTAGGGCGGCTCGGAGCCGTCGACGGCATGGCCCAAGTCGAGCATCGACACGGTGCCCTCGTGGTCGCCGGGGTCGTGCTGCAGGCGGTCGGCGACGACGAACACCTCGCCCAGCAGCTCGGCCCCTGCAGGGCCGTCGTCGGGCTCGGCCGGCAGCTCGTGCGGGTGGGCCACCCGGTCCAGCAGCTCGTCGACCGTCTGCTCGTCGACGGCGTGGACGAACAGCTCGTCGTCGTCCCACCCGTGGGCGATCCCGGCGGCGTCGAGCTCGTCGACCAGCGCGGTGAGGCGGTCGTCGTCCCAGTCGGACAGGTCGTAGGCGACCTGGTCCTGGTCGCTGTCGAGCGCCGGCGCGGCGTCGTTGTCGCCCTCGACGATGTCGAGGATGTTGTCGACCGCCGCCTCGTCCACCGCGGCTACGTGCAGTGACGTGCCCTCCCAGCCGTGGGGGATGCCGGCCTCGCGCAGCCGGTCGGTGGCGGCGCTGCGTTCGATCTCGCTCCAGTCGTCCAGCTCGTAGACGACCTCGGCGTCGTCCACATCGTCGTCCTCGCCCCGAGGCTCCCGCCCTGCCTCGCGTTCCGGCGCGGGCTCGTCGAGCTCGCCCGGTAGGCCGGAGATGGTGATGCCGAGACCCTCGTCCTCGGCCTGCCCGTAGGGGTCGGAGAGCTGGCCCACGAGCCCATTCAATCAGGCGACTATCTTCCCCGCATGAGCGAGTACGAAGTACGAGCGAACCATGAGCACAGTGCGTTGCCCGCCGCGAAGCGGCGATCGCTCATCGGCGAGCCGGAGGCGAGCCGGTGAACGAGAAGCAGCGCCCCGACCGCAACCTCGCCCTCGAGCTGGTGCGGGTCACCGAGGCGGCGGCACTGGCCGCCTCCCGCTGGATGGGCCGGGGCGACAAGAACGGCGCCGACGGGGCGGCCGTCGACGCCATGCGCATCGTGCTCGACAGCGTCCCCATGGACGGCATCGTCGTGATCGGCGAGGGCGAGAAGGACGAGGCGCCGATGCTCTACAACGGCGAGAAGATCGGCGACGGCAGCGGGCCGCTCACCGACATCGCCGTCGACCCGGTCGAGGGGACCACGCTCACCGCACTGGGGCGGGGCAACGCCATCTCGGTGATCGCCGTGTCCGAGCGGGGCACGATGTTCAACCCGGGCCCCTGCGTCTACATGGAGAAGGTGGCGGTCGGGCACGAGGCGGTCGGGGCCGTCGACATCACCGAGTCGGCGACCGAGAACCTGCACGCAGTGGCGGAGGCCAAGGGCGAGTCGGTGCGCGACGTGACCGCGGTGATCCTGGACCGCGACCGGCACGCCGACCTCATCGCCGAGGTGCGGGCTGCGGGTGCCCGCATCCGGCTGATCCCCGACGGCGACGTGATCGGCGCGGTGTCGACCGCGTGGCCCGAGTCGGGCGCCGATGTGCTGTTCGGGGTCGGCGGCACGCCCGAGGGCGTCATCGCCGCGGCGGCGATGAAGTGCATGGGTGGCGAGATCCAGGGCCGGCTCTGGCCCCGCAACGACGAGGAGCGGCAGGCCGCCATCGCCCAGGGCTACGACCTGGACCAGGTGCTGACCACCGACGACCTGGTGCGCGGCGACAACTGCTTCTTCGCGGTGACCGGGATCACGGACGGCGAGGTGCTGCGGGGCGTGCACTACGACAGCCGGGGCGCCTCCACGCAGTCGCTGGTCATGCGGTCCAAGTCGGGCACCGTCCGCCTGATCAGCGCCCAGCACAGGCTCTCGAAGCTGGCGCGCTTCTCGTCGATCGACTTCGCGTGACGGTCAGAGGCGGCTGATCACCCGGGCGGCCCCCCAGCGCCGCAGGGCCCGGGGCGCCAGGTTGACGCTGGCGGCCGCGAGCTTGTTGAGCCGGCCGGTCACGACCCACGGCTTGCCCGCCCGGGCGGCAGCCAGCGCCTCGGCCGCGACGTCGTCGGCGGACTGCCAGGCCGGGCTAGGGATCCTGCGGCCCTCGATCCCGGCGCGCTCCTGGAACTCGGTCCGCGTGAAGCCGGGCAGCACGGTGGTGACCGTCACGCCGGTGCCGCTCAGCTCGGTGTGCAGGGCCTCGCCGAACATGGCCACGTACGCCTTGGTGGACCCGTAGGTCGCGTTCCCGGGCGTGGCCTGGAGCCCGGCCACCGAGGCGATGTTGACGATCGCCCCCCGGCCCCGCGGGACCATGGCGCGAACCGCGGCGTGCGTGAGCCGCACCACGGCGACGACGTTGACCCTGATCTCCCGTTCCTCGACGTCCAGGTCGGCGTCGACGAAGGGCCCGTAGGTGCCGAACCCGGCGTTGTTGACCAGCAGATCGACCGGCCGTTCCGTCGCGGCGTCAGCGACCCGGGCCTCGACGGCGGCCAGCTGGCCGGCGTCGGCCAGGTCCGCGGGGAGCACCTCGACGGTCAGCCCGGGGTGGCGGTCGGTGAGCTCGGTGGCGAGGGCGTCGAGCCGCGGCCTGTCCCGCGCGACCACCACGAGGTCGGTGCCCCCGGCGGCGAGCTGGCGGGCGACCGCGGCCCCGATGCCGGACGACGCGCCGGTGACCAAAGCGGTGCGCCAAGAGGCGATGGCGGACATGTCGGGCAGCGTAAGTCAGCCGGGCAGCCAGCGGCGGGTGAACGTGGCGTCGGCGATGGGGCGCCACACCCGGCCCCGCGCCTCCTCCAGCAGCTGGACCGCTTCGAACCGCACGTCGACCACGTAGTCGGCCAGGGCGGCCACGGCCCCCGGGATGCGCACCGGATCGATCTCGTCGGCCAGCGTGACGTGGGGGACGAACGGCCTGGTCAGTCGGCGTTCGAGCGGCGGGCGCAAGACGCGGTCGCGCAGCGCATGTATAGCGGTGACGTCACCGTCGACCCCCAGGTAGACGACCGGCGTGACCGGGTGGAACGTCGTCGGCGGTCCCAGCCGCACGTCCAGTGGCCCGGTCTGCGCCGCCGCCTGCCGGAGGACATCGAGCGCGGCGGGCATGTCGTCGTCCCGCACGTTCACCGGCGGCACCAGCGTGAGGTGGGCCGGGATGCGGCCCAGCGTGCCGTCCCCCAGCGCCCGCCGCAGGCCATCGACCTCGGTCGCCGACGGTTCCGGCAGCAGCAGGGCGACGCCCAGGCGGCGGCGCGGCATGGCGGCTCGTCAGCCGGTGGGGCAGGTGGACGCGGGCTCGTCTCCGGCGGCGCGCTGCTGCAACCAGGCGAAGGCGTCGGTGACGGCGTCGGGGACCGCCTCGCCGTGGCCCTGGCCGTTGTCGTAGACCCGACGCTCGACGACCTGGCCCTCGGCGCACATCCGCTGGGCCAGCAGCTCGCTGAAGGCGACGGGCACCACGTCGTCGGCGGCACTGTGCACGATCAGTATCGGCGCGTCGGTCGCCACCCGGCCGGGATCGTTGGCGGCGGCCAGCTCGGCCCAGGGCTCCACCTCGGCGGCGTCGGGCTCGATCAGCTCGGCGTTGGGGGTGTCGGCGAAGTGCCCGATCACCTCCCGCACGCAGCCCTCGTCGACCGCCGACAGCTCCGACTCGCCCTCCGGGGTGAGCAGCAGCCCGGGATCGGCCTCCGGATAGGCCTCGGCGAACCCGGCGATGATCATGTAGAGGAACCCGGCGATCGGCAGCGAACCGGCGGCGCCGATGATGACCGGCAGCTCGGTGGCGGGGGCACCGGCCACCGTCCCTACCAGCTCGAAGTCGGGCGCCCACTCGGCCGCGAGCTGGCCGGCCCAGAGCGCCCCGTGGCCGCCCTGCGAGTACCCGAAGATCGAGAGCCCGTCGCCGGCCTCGGCGTCGGGCAGCTCGCGGGCGGCTAGGGCGGCGTCGAGCACGCCCCGGCCCTCGCTCTCGCCCACCAGGTAGGGGTGGCGGCCCGGGGTGCCGAGTCCCTCGTAGTCGCTCAGCACGACCAGGTAGCCGTCGTCGACGAACGGCCCAATGAGTGCCAGCTCCGTGGCGGCGGGATCCTTCGAGGGCGCGCACTCGTCGGCGATGCCGGTGGTGCCGTGGGCGATCGTCAGCAGGGGACGGCCGCCGTCGGGCGGTTCGCCCGTTGGCACCAGCGCCGTCCCGGTGACCACGATCGGCTCGCCCTCGAGCGACTCGGACAGGTACATGATCCGCCAGGCGGTCGCCCCGCCGATGTCGAGGTCGTCCACCGGCTGGTAACGCACCAGGGTGCCGTGCTCGCCCTCGGGCATCGGATCGGGCACGGCGTAGAAGTCGCCCCCGTCGAGCTCCTCGGGCCCGGCACCGGGCTCGGCCTGTCGCGCCCCTTCGTCGACCGCATCAGCGGCGTCGGACTCGTCCGAGTCGCCAGAGCCACCCGAGCAGGCGGCGAGCAGCGCGGTGGCCGCCGCCAGGGCGACCCATCGGCACACACCCCTCGTCACGGCCGCCAGTCTTCCCGAGGTGATGGGTTTCGTCACACCGAGGGCGAGGTCATGGGTTTCATCCCTGAAAGCGATGACCTCCGGCTCGGGTCCGCGAAACCCATCGCCTCCGGACGGTCGCGTCGGCCGGGCGGTCACCCATCCGGAGCAAGCTGATCGCTTCCCCAGGATCCCGGGGCGTGGGCCCCAGGCGAGGGTCCGCGGCCCGGACGGCGCCCGACATTACGCTTTTCGTGGTCGCTCGACGGGCACGGCGTGGCTCGGAGGAGCGCCCAGGAAGAAGGAGACCCCTTGGCTTCGAGTTCTGGGATCGTGGTCCTGGTGGCATTCGGTCTGCTTGCGTTGAGCATGTCGTCGGATGCGGGCTGCGAGTCGGGCGACGACGACCGCGTCGACGTCGATGTGGTCGAAGACGACGTCGATGTGGTCGAAGACGACTTCGATGTGGATAGGTGCGATGGGGTCGTGGTTGTCCAGTCGGCGTCTGGTTCGACTTCGCTCCCGAGCGGCGACACGCGGGTCGAGTCGTCGGCTTCGGTCGAGTGCAACATGCGTGAGGGCGACGTCGACGAGGAGGCCGTCCGCGCGCTGCAGGACGCCCTGGTCCGGTGCAATGGGCAGAACATCGCGGTCGACGGCAACTTCGGGCAGCAGACCCAGCAGGCGATCGCCCGAGTGCAGGAGCAGAACGGGCTGGCGGCCGACGGCTTCTACGGCCCCGAGACCCGCGACGCGATGCAGTGGCCCGCGACATCCGCGTCGGGCACAACGACCTGCGTCTCCAATGTCTCGTCGAGCATCGCATCCGACGAGGGTTCCTGAACCGAGGTCATACGTCTACGCCGGTCGCAGCCGCGGGCGCGCGTCTCCTTGGCCTCCGACCGAACCGCGCCACGGGGAGCATCGGTCGCCGTTCGGGTGCCGCCCTCCGTCGCACCGGTCCGTGCGCACCCGACGGTCGACCTTGGGGATGGTTTGCAGCTCGGTCGTGAGGACGTTCGCCACCTCAGCGGCGAGCATCTCGGCCTCCGCCGCGATCTCTGTGGCCGGTCGGCCCGAGCGACTGAGCTGGTGCAGGTCGAACCGTATGGCCGCCAGCCGCCTGTGGCCTGCCGGCGTGAGCTTCGCCTTGTGGGGGCTCACGATCACGAACTGGTAGGCGATGGCAACCGTCTCGCACCGTTCGCAGGCTTCGTTGAACGCAATCGCGGCGTTGTCTGCGGTGATGTCCGTAGGCGCGCGGTTGGCGAGCACGACCTGGAACGCCACCGCCACGGCACGGCAGTCGTCGCACTGCGCGTACGCATAGGCGCGGTTGAGGGCCGACACGGCCGGTGACGAGGTACGAGCGACGTCCAGAGCCGAGCGACCCCGGGCTCGCCCGTCGCGGTGGACCTCGACGGTCACCTCGGTGTTGATCGTGCGACTGCCCGGAGCATGACCGCCCGCGGCGTCGGCAGGCGCGACCGCGCCCCCACAGACGGCCAGCACGATCGCGACCGAGCCGACGCACCGGCGCAGCCGCCATCCCGGCGGGTGCTTCACGGGTTGCCGCTTCGGGGTGAGTGAGATTGGAATCCCTCGGCAATCATGGCCGCCAAATCTAGGAAAGCGACGCGGGTGGGGTGGCGGAGCTCAGTGAACCCGGTCTGGCCACCTGCGGCAAGGGCGGGATCCCACGGGATGCGCACCACGCCGGCGCACCGGGCGGAGAAGTGCGCCTCCATGCGGTCCATCTCGATCGGGCCGTTGCCCCGCACCCCGTTGATCACGGCCACGGCGCCTCGTACCAGCTCTCCGTAGTTGTGCTCCTCGAGCCAGTCGAGGGTCATCGCCGCGACGCGGCCACCGTCGAGGGCCGGCGGCATCACCACGACGATCTGATCGGCCTCGCCCAGCACCCCCTGGATGGCTCCGTCGAGGATGCCCGTTCCCGTGTCGATGATGATCAGGTTGTAGTGGCGGTCCAGGACGTCGATGGCGCGGCGATAATCCAGTTCCCCGAGGGCCTGTGTGATCCGGGGATCATCGTCGGACGCCACGACCTCGAGCCGAGTGTCGGGTGCCTGGGAGGTGAAGGTGCGCATGTCGGCATACCGGTCGAGAGTCGCCTGTTGGGCGAGCAGGCTCGTGACCGTCTCGAGCGACTGCCGCTGGATCCGGTACGCCAAGCTGCCCGCGTCCGGGTTGCCATCCAGCGCCACCACCCGGTCGCCCCGCTGCGACGCGAAGGTGTGGCCGAGCATCACCGCGGTCGTCGTCTTGCCGGCCCCACCCTTGCGCGACAGCACGACGATCCTTCGGGAGCCGGCGATCGGGGTGCGCAGTCGGCTCAGCAGGTCTAGCTCGCGGCGCTCGGCACGGCCCGGGCCCGGGCTCAACGCACCGCGCGTCGCGACGAAGACCGCGCGCTGCCAGCCGCGGGTCGGTGGGTGCGCCCGGCGGCCAAGCATCACCTCCTCGGTGAAGTCGGCAGCAGTGAGGCTGGTCAGCGCCAGCCGCGGCCTCGTCCCGTTGGCCGAAGGAGGGTCATCGCCGTGCCCGTTGCCGAGGGCGGGTTCGGGCTGGCCCGACGGGGCACGAGCCGACGCCAATCGGGCACCGGCTGGATCCCGACTTTGGTTGGTGTCCATAGGCTCCTCCTGGGGGACCGTTCGCATCGATGCGAGGACGGTGGGAGAGATCTTCGACCCCGGGCTGCGGCGGCGCGTGTGACGCGCAACCAGACGGGGGGCACGCCGTGCGAGGTCGGCGGTCAGCAGCGCCAAGCCGAGCACGGGCAGGGCAAGCAGGACCATGGACAGGACCCCGAGCGCGACGAGGGCGGCGTCGCCTGCCTCGAAGGCGGCCTCCAGGCTCTGGATCTCGCGTCGCTCGCTCCGCCAGACGTCGCGCACCAGGTCGGGGGCGTGCCAAGCGATGAACCCGGCCAGCGCCAGGAGTGCGGGCACCACGAGCAGGACCCAGATGGTGATGGCGGTCCGGGCGGCGGGGCGCAGCTCGGTGACGCGGGGATCGGGCCGTTTCCAGGGGAGCATGCTCGCCAGCACCGGCCCGACCCGGTCGAACAGGTCCGGCACGCCGACCAGGTCGGTGAGGATGTAGTAGCCGTCGAGCCGGACGATCGGGATCAGCTGCTGCAGCATCTCGACGTGGATGAGCACGATCGCCAGCAGCAGCGGCTGGTAGCCGGTGGTGGCGTACGCCGAGGCGACGGCCAGGATGGCGAGGCCGTTGAAGTAGACGCCGCCGAGGTCGGTGCGCAGGCGGGCGGACTTACCCAGGCGTTGTGAGTCGGTGACGTCGGTGTAGAGAGCCGGGTAGACGAGGTAGAGACCCATCCCGATCCGGCCCGGTCGCCCCCCGCCGTAGCGACAGCCGGCTGCGTGCCCGAACTCGTGGAAGACGACCGAGGCCGCGACGATCGCCAGCAACACCAGGATGGTGACGGGCTGAGCCAGCGCGAGGGCCAGGGCCGGGGCGAGGTCGGTGGTGCGCACCAGCCAGACATCCACGGCGACCAGCGCGACCAGCGCCGCGACGACGACGACCGGCAGGAAGAACACCGTCAGAGCCGCGCCTAGCCACTGCACGAGCGACGGCGGGAGCAGCACCAGGCGCAGGCGCAGGCCGAGCAGCCGGCCCTGAGGCCGCGGCTGCTGACGTGCGGGGATCGGCGCCCCGGCGTCGGACGTACCGGCTGCCGGGCGTTCCGGCGCAGCATCGTCCTCGACGAGCCCGAGGGGGCGGAGCTTCGCCTCGACCAGGAACTCGAGGCCCTCGGTGGTGAGGCGCCGGCGGTACTGCGCGCTGACCCGGTCCGCTACCTCGTCCACCGAGTGGCGGCCGTCGAGGTTGGCGGCGACGACGAACAGCAGGCGCGAGACCTGGAGCATCCGGTGATCGCGGCGTTCGATCAGATAGCGAGGCTCGCGGAACCCGGACCCCGGGTAACGGCCGAGCAGGCGCACGTCGTCCGCTAGTCGGGGGATCGACATCGTGGTATCCCTGATCGGGGGGACGGGGCGGGACATCATGCACCTGTCCCGCTCCGTCCGTCCCCCGACGAGGTGGCTAGAACTGGCCGACAGCGAGGAGCTGTCCGGCCGCTGCGTTCGCCGTGCTGTTGATCGTCGCGGCGTTCACCGCCAGGGCTATGTTGACCGCCACGACGTTCGTGATGTTCACCAGTGCGAGGGTCTCCCGCTCGGGAACCAGTTCACCCGGGGTGGCATCCAGCTCGGCATAGCTGAGCGCACATGTCTCGTGCATGGTGCCTTCTCTCGTTCAGATGCCTCGGCGAGGCCGACCGTCAGCCCTGGGCCACGAAGATGGCCTGGCCGGCCACCGCCGTTGCCGAGCTCTTGATCGTGGCCGCGTTGAGCGCGAGCGCCAGGTTTGTCGCGCTGACGTTCGCAAGGTTGACGAACGCGAGCGTCTCGCGAGGCTCGAGGAGCTCGACCTCATGAAGTTCGAGCTCCTCCAGAGTGAGCGTGCTTGACATGGATGAGTGCCTCCTTGGTTGTGAGGTCCGCCGACGTGCAGGCTGCTGCATTCGCAGGCCGGCGGCACCGGCGGCACCGCTGCACCGAAACCCGTGCGCGTCACCGCGGCGTCACGTCGGCGTCACCGTCGCGCACTGCCGACGGAGCCGCCGTGGTACCGCGACGGCCCGGTGACGCGCCGGTGACGTGCGCGGCGCAGTCATCGGTGGGTGGGTGACGAGGTCGGGGTCTTGGTGATCCGGGCATGGTGCGAGCCCGATCGCGAGCCCTCGTTCCGCGCCCGAGTGCTGGCGGTCGGGGGATCGCTCGAGCAGGTGGAGGTGGTCGGGGTAGCGGGCTCGGTCAACGAGGCAGTCGACCTGATTCGCGACTGGCTCGACAGCTCCACGTGCAGCCATTGACCCGCGTCCCGCGGCGGACGGGGGTGGCGGTTGATCTTCGCGCCTGCCCGTCACGGCGCCGTCACCGCTCCGTCACCAGCATATCTCACCATGCGTGCGCACTTTCGCCTGTCTTGACAGCGTTGCGTGCGGGCATGAGTATTGCGTGGACCACGGAGGGTGCCGTATGCGGTGGACCGAAGCACTCCCGGTCGAGGCGGATCCATGACGCGGCACGCAGTCACACCACTCTCGCTTCGTCTGCTCGGCGGCTTTGCGGTGGAGGGACCCGACGGTTCCGTCCCCCTGCCCACCTCCGCTCAACGCGTGGTCGCGTACCTCGCGTTGCAGGATGGGCCCGTGCGGCGCCCGCGGCTCGCCGGCGTCCTGTGGCCCGACACCAGCGACCTCCAGGCCAGAGCCAACCTTCGCTCTGCACTGTGGCGTACTCGGAGGCTGGCTCCGCTGATCGGCGCCGACGATTCCGCTCTGGCCCTCAGCACCGGCATCGACGTGGACACGCGATGGCTACGGGACCGCGCCGAGGATGCCGTGATGGCCCGGATCCGGGGCACTCCGGGCGGGGTCGCGTTCGACATGGAGCTGTTGCCCGACTGGTACGAGGATTGGGTGATCGCGGAGCGCGAGCGCCTGCGGCAGATCCTGTTGCGCACGTTGGGGGGGCTGGTCCCACGCCTGCTGGCGCGCGGTCGGACGGCGGAAGCCATAGACGTCGGCCTGCACGCCGTCCGACTCGAGCCGCTCTGCGAGACATCGCACCAGGCGCTCATCGCCGCCTACCTGGCGGCGGGCGATCGTGCGAGCGCGCTCCGGCAGTTCGACGAACACACCACGCTCCTGCGCGACGAGCTCGGACTCCCGCCGGCGGATGCAACCGTGGCGCTCGTCCGGCACCTGTTGCCGCGTGCGTCCAGCAACTCGCGCCGAGCAGTCTCCTCAGCGCGCCGTTGAACCCGCGCGACGACGCGGCTGCCCTAGACGTTGCGGACGCCGCTGGCGGCGGCCATGCGCACCTGGGCGCGGCGGGCGGCGGCCTCGGCTTCGGCGTCGTCGGCCTGCCGGGTCCGGGCCTCGGCCTCCTCGGCGGCCCGGCGGGCCCGCTCGACGTCGATCTGGCTGCCCAGCTCGGCCACGTCCGACAGGATCGTCACCCGGTCGTGGGACACCTCGACGAACCCGCCGTGCACCGCCACCACTTCGTCGCCCTCCTGGGAGCGGATGGTCACGGTGGCGATGTCGAGCGCCCCCACGAACGGGGCGTGCCCGGTGAGGAACGCCAGCTCGCCGCCGCCCACGGTGCGGGCGATGACGATGTCGGCCTCGCCCGAGTACAGGATGCGCTCGGGCGACACCAGCTCGACCTGGAGCGTCACGACCGCAACCTCACTCGCGGCGAGACCGCTGCTGCAGCTGGTCGGCCTTGCGGCGGGCGTCGTCGGCGCCGCCCACGTTGAGGAAGGCCTGCTCGGGCAGGTCGTCGAGGTCGCCGTTCACCAGCGCCTCGAACGACGCCACCGTCTCCTCCACCGGAGTGAAGATGCCGGGCAGACCGGTGAAGTTCTCGGCCACGAACATCGGCTGCGACAGGAACCGCTGGATCTTGCGGGCCCGGGCCACCGTCACCTTGTCCTCCTCGGACAGCTCGTCGAGGCCGAGGATGGCGATGATGTCCTGCAGCTCCTTGTAGCGCTGCAGGATCTCCTGCACCCGCCGGGCCACGGCGTAGTGCCGCTCGCCCACCACGTCGGGCTGGAGGATGGTCGACGTCGACGCCAGCGGGTCGACGGCCGGGTAGATGCCCAGGGCAGCGATGTCGCGGGACAGCTCGGTGGTGGCGTCGAGGTGGGTGAAGGTGGTGAACGGCGCCGGGTCGGTGTAGTCGTCGGCCGGCACGTACACGGCCTGCAGCGAGGTGATGGACCGGCCGCGGGTGGAGGTGATGCGCTCCTGCAGCTCGCCCATCTCGTCGGCCAGCGTGGGCTGGTAGCCCACGGCCGACGGCATGCGGCCGAGCAGCGTCGACACCTCGGACCCGGCCTGCACGAAGCGGAAGATGTTGTCGATGAACAGCAGGACGTCCTGGCCCTTGACGTCGCGGAAGTACTCGGCGATGGTCAGCGCCGACAGGCCCACCCGCAACCGCACGCCCGGCGGCTCGTCCATCTGCCCGAACACGAGCGCCGCCTTCTCGAGGACGCCCGACTCCTTCATCTCCAGGTAGAGGTCGGTGCCCTCGCGGGTGCGCTCGCCCACGCCACCGAACACCGACACGCCGCCGAACTGCTCGGCCACCCGGCGGATCATCTCCTGGATGAGCACGGTCTTGCCCACCCCGGCGCCGCCGAACAGGCCGATCTTGCCGCCCCGCAGATAGGGGGTGAGCAGGTCGATGACCTTGATGCCACTCTCGAACACCTCCTTGCGGGGCTCGAGGGCATCGAACTCGGGGGCCTCGCGGTGGATGTCCCACCAGGCGTCGATCTTGGAGGCGTCGAGCTGGTCCACGTCGAGCGGCTCGCCGATCACGTTGGTCACGTGACCGAGCACGCCGTCGCCCACGGGCATCGACAGGCCGCTGCCGAGGTTGCGCACCGCGGTGCCCCGGGTGAGGCCGTCGGTGGGCTTGAGGCAGATGGCCCGCACCCGCGACTCGCCGATCTGCTGGGCCACCTCGGCCCGCACGGCGACGGTCTCGCCGCCCACCTCGACGGTCATCTCGAGGGCGGTGTTGATGCCGGGGACGGCGTCGGGGGGGAACTCGACGTCGACCACCGGGCCGGCGATGGCGACGACGCGGCCCTCCTTGAGCGTCGCCCCGGTGTCGGTGCTGGTGTCGGTCGCGGTCATTGCGTGTGCTCCTAGGTGCCTACCGGCGGGAGGATTCGAGGCGGTCGGACAGGACGTCGGCGGACACGAGCGCGTGGTCGACCAGCAGGTCGCCGCCCTGTGCCTTGGCGGCGCGCATGGCCTCGGCGCCGCCGACGATCTCCATGATCTCGGTGGTGATGGCGTCCTGGCGGGCCCGGTTCATGGCCCGCGTGTAGCGGGTGATCAGGTCGTCGGCGTTGTCGGTGGCCGACTTCATGGCCCGCTGCTGGGCGGCGAAGAACGAAGCGGCGCCGTCCAGCAGGGCGGCGTAGAGGCGGGCCTCGGCGTAGCGCGGCAACAGCCGATCGAGGATCTCCTGCGGGTCGGGCTCGAACTCGTAGTCGGCCGAGGGGCCCTCCGCCGCTTGCTCGAGCATCGACCGGTCGAGCGGCATGAACCGGCGGATGATCACCCGCTGCGAGGCCACCGATAGGAACTGCGTGTAGGCCAGCTCAACCAGGTCGTACTCGCCGGATTCGAACCGGGTGGCCACGTGGTCGGCGATCCGCCGGGCGTCCTCGTAGGCCGGCTGGTCGGCGAAGCCCTCGAAGTTGGCGTCGATGTCCCAACCCCGGAAGCGGAAGTACGACGTGGCCTTCTTGCCAACGGTGACCAGCCGGGTCTGGCGGCCCTGGGCCCGCTGGCGCTGCATCGACCGCTCGGCGGCCCGGATGACAGTGCTGTTGTAGGCGCCGCACAGCCCCCGGTCGGCGGCCACCACCACGTAGGCCACGGTGCGCAGCTCGTCGCGCTCGGCGAGCAGCGGCGAGTCTCCTCCGGCGCCGGCAGCCGCCAGGTTGCGGAGGACCTCGGTGATCCGTTCGCTGTAGGGGCGGGCGGCCGCCACGCGCTGCTGCGCCTTGGCGATGCGGCTGGTGGCGATGAGCTCCATCGCCTTGGTGATCTTCATCGTCGCCTGCACCGACCGGATCCGCCGGCGCAGCGCCCGTTCCTGGCCGCCAGGCACCGGGTCTTACGCCTCCACCGACGCCGGCGTCTCGGGGGCTTCGGCGACCTCAGCGGCGGTGTCCTCGGAGGCCGTACCCGCGGCCGGGCCCGGCTCGGCCTCGGTAGGCGTCGCCGCCGTCGCCGCTGCCGCGGCCTCGTCGGCCGCCTGCTCCCACGAGAACTGCTCGGCGAAGGCCTTGATCGCGCCGTCGAACGCCTCGACGTCGGGGATGGCGCCGTCGGTGCGGATGGCGTCGAGGATGTCGCCGTGGCGGCTGCGGAACCACTCGAGCAGCTCGTCCTCGAAGTGCCGCACCTCGGTCACCGGGACCGGGTCGAGGTAGCCGTTGGTGGCGGCGTACAGCGACACCACCTGCTCCTCCACCGGCATCGGGCTGTTGAGCGGCTGCTTGAGCAGCTCGACCAGCCGGTAGCCGCGGTCGAGCTGGGCCTGCGACACCTTGTCGAGCTCGGACCCGAAGGCGGCGAACGACTCGAGCTCGCGGAACTGCGACAGGTCGCCCTTGAGCGTGCCGACCGCCGTCTTCATGGCCTTGACCTGGGCGTTGCCGCCCACCCGGGACACCGACAGGCCGGTGTCGAACGCCGGGCGCACACCCGACTTGAACAGGTCGTCCTGCAGGTAGATCTGGCCGTCGGTGATCGAGATGACGTTGGTGGGGATGTAGGCCGAGATGTCGCCGGCCTTGGTCTCGATGACGGGCAGCGCCGTCAACGAGCCCGCGCCCCGGTCCTCGGACAGCTTGGCCGCCCGCTCGAGCAGGCGGCTGTGCAGGTAGAACACGTCGCCCGGGTAGGCCTCGCGGCCCGGCGGGCGGCGCAGCAGCAGGGAGATCTGGCGGTAGGCCTCGGCCTGCTTGGACAGGTCGTCGTAGACCACGAGCGCGTGCTCGCCGTTCTCCATCCAGTGCTGGCCCATGGCGCACCCGGCGTAGGGCGCCAGGTACTTGAACGGCGACGGGTCGGACGCACCGGCCACGACCACGACCGTGTAGTCGAGGGCGCCGTGCTGCTCGAGGGTCGACACGGTGTTGGCCACCGTCGACTCCTTCTGGCCGATCGCCACGTAGATGCACTTCACGCCCAGGCCGCGCTGGTTGATGATCGTGTCGATGGCGACGGCGGTCTTGCCGGTCTTGCGGTCGCCGATGATCAGCTCGCGCTGGCCGCGGCCGATCGGCGTCATGGCGTCGATGGCCTTGATGCCGGTCTGCAGCGGCTCGTGGACGGGCTGGCGGCCCAGGATGCCCGGGGCCTGGATCTCCATGCGGCGGTCCTGGACGCCCACCAGCGCCCCCTTGCCATCGATGGGCTTGCCGAGCGCGTCGACCACCCTGCCGAGCAGGCCGTCGCCGACGGGGACCGACAGGATGCGGCCCGTGGCCTTGACCGACTCGCCCTCCTTGACCTCGGCGGCGTCGCCCAGCACCACGCAACCGATGGAGTCCTCGTCGAGGTTTAGGGCCAAGCCCAGGGCGCCGCTCTCGAACTCGAGCAGCTCGTTGACCGCGGCGTCGGGCAATCCGCCGACCGTGGCGATGCCGTCGCCGACCTCGGTGATGCGCCCGACCTGGGCGGTCTCGACGCCGGGCTTGAAGTCCTCGAGGTTCTTGCGGAGTGCTGCGGCGATGTCGTCGGTGTTGATGGTCAGCTCTGCCATCGATCGTCCTCGGTTCGTCCTCGTCCTCGTCGTTGTTGTCAGAAGGCGTTGCGCAGCTGGTCGAGCCGGCGGCGGACCGACCCGTCGATCACGGTGTCGCCCACCTGGGCCACGATGCCGCCGAGCACCGACGGATCCACCACGACCTTGACCTCGATGTCCTTGCCGGTGGCCTGCCCGAGGGCCTTGGCCAGGCGGGTCCGCTGATCGTCGGTGAGGGGGACCGCCGAGCGCACCTCGGCGACCTCCTTGTTGGCCTCGGCCGCGCTCATCTCCACCAGCTTCCGGATGATGCTGGGCAGGTCCCGGGCCCGGCCGGTGCCGACCACCATCGAGACCAGGGCCACGGTCGTGGACGACGCCCGCCCCCCCAGCAGGTCCTCCACGATCTGCTGGCGGCGGGCCGCGGGGATGCTGGCGTCGGTCAGCGCGGTCCGGAGTTCGTCGTTGCCCTGGAGGGTCTGCGAGAAGCGGAACAGCTCGTCCTCCACCTCGCCGAGGGTGCCCTCGGCCCGAGCCACCCCGAAGAGGGCCTCGGCGTAGGCGAGCGTGCGATCGTCTGGCATCTCGGTCTCCTTCAGGAGCGGTTCGCCGCCACCTGGTTGATGTAGTCCTCGATGAGCTGGGTCTGGGTCTCGGCGTCGAGGTTGCGCTGGACCACGGTCTCGGCGGCGCCGATGGCCAGCTGGGCCACCTCGCCCCGCAGCTCGGACACGGCCTGGACCTTGGCCGACTCGATGTCGGCCACCGCCCGGGCCCGCAGCTCGGCCAGCTCGTCCTGGAGGCGGGACTCCTGGTCGCGCTTGAGGCGGTCGGCGGCCTGGCGGGCCTCCTCGATGATGCGTCCGGCCTCGGCCCTGGCGTCGTTGAGCTGGGCCCGGTACTCGGCCAGAACCTGCTCGGCTTCGGCCTTGGTGCTCTCGGCCGAGGCCAGGTCGGAGCGGATGCGCTCGGTCCGGTTCTCCATCATCTGCTTGATCTGGGGGTAGGCGAACCGGCGGAGCAGCAGGAACAGGGCCGTGAAGCTGAGGGCGCCCCACACCAGCTCGCTGGTCTCGGGCAGGATCGGGTTCGGCGCCTCGTGGCACGCCTCGGGGTCATCCGCCTCCTCGATCAGGTGGATGCACTCCTCGGTGTCCTCGGAGAGCTGCGGCTCCTCTTCCTCCTGCGCCTGGGCCGGGGACGCCCACAGGAGCAGGCTGCCGAGACCCAGCAGCAGGGTCGCCACGAGTGTGCGGGTGCGCACGATCGACCTCCTCAGCCGGCGATGATGAACGTGAGGACGAAGCCGAACAGCGCCAGGGCCTCGGTGAAGGCGATGCCGAGGAACATGGTGGTCCGCACCATGCCGGCCGCCTCGGGCTGGCGGGCCATGGCGGTGATGGCGTTCCCGACCACCAGGCCGATGCCGATGCCGGGGCCGATGGCGGCGCCGCCGTAGACGATGCCTCGACCGACGGCGGTGAGGCCCGCCTCCAGTTCGCCTTCGGCCTGCTGCGCTAGGACGTGAAGCACGGTTCGTCTCCTTGTAAGGGTCAGTGCGCGGGGTGGATGGAGCTGTCGATGTACACGGCAGCCAGAATGGTGAAGATGTAGGCCTGCAGGACCGCCACCAGCAGCTCGAACGCCATCAGGAAGACCAGCAGTGCGAGCGGCAGCGCCCCGCCGACGATGGTCGACGCGAACAGCGCTTGGGTGATGACGGCGAAGCTCACGAGCAGCAGGTGCCCGGCGAGCATGTTGGCGAAGAGCCGGACCGCCAGCGACAGAGGCCGGGTGATGAGGATCCCGATGAGCTCGATGAACGCCACCAGCGGCAGGATCATCGTGGGGACGCCGGGCGGGATCGTGGCGTTCTTGAAGTAGGCCACGAATCCCTGATGCCTGATGCCGACGATGTGGTAGATGCACCACACGACGATCGCCATGAACATCGGCAGGGCGATCCGGGCGTTCACCGGCATCTGCACCACCGGGATCAGCTCCCAGACGTTGCACGTGAAGATGAACGTGAACAGGGTGAGCAGGAACGGCGCGTACCGCAGACCGTCGGGGCCGATCGTCTGCATGACGATCTGGTCCTCCACGAACTCGACGGTCGACTCCGCCACGTTCTGCACGCCGGCGGGCACCAGCTTCTGTTCACGAGTTGCGATGTAGAACAGCCCGAACACCAGCGCCGCGGAGATCCACATCAACAGGACGACCTTGTTGACGCCGAGCGCGTCGCCGCCGAACAGCGTGGGCCACTCGGTGACGTGGCTGACCGGCGGGAACTCGAGGCCGAGGATCACGGGTGCACTGCCTCCTTGGGTCCCGGCTTGAGGGCCGGAAAGGCGAGGGACGCGGACACGTAGCGCAGCTCCCAGAACAAGAGCCCGAGGTGGGTGACCAGGACCGTGACGCCGAGGGCCACGAGGTCGATCCACGGCTTGTCCCTGACGAGCAGCATCACGACGGTGACCAGACCCATCCGCACGGCGAAGCCGCCGAGCGCGACGGCCATGACGAGGGTCAGCGACCGACGGGCGGCCCAGGACAAGGCGACGGCGGCGAGCACGAGGTTGAGGACCACGAGCCCGATCGCCACCCCCGCCGACGAGGCGCCGGCGGTGCCCCAGATGGCGGTAGCGGCGATGACGACCAGGGGGGCGAGCCAGGCGCCGCGTTTGAGCATGTCGAATGCCAGCTCACGCTCGACGGCGGGCGCATCGGGCACGGGCGCCCGCAGGTCGGCGGCGGTGGGCCTCATGGACTTCACGGCCGGGCCCCCCCGGGTCCGGCGTCGTGGCCCTTGTCGCGCCGGGCCAACCCCCGGACCTGGGCCTCGTGCTCGCGCATCTGGGCGTCGTAGCGGGTGAAGAGCTTCCAGATCTCGTAGCCGACGGTGAAGACGAACAGGACTAGCAGCAGCAGCGGCGAGGTCCCGAGCCAGGCGTCCAGCCGCCAGCCGATCAGGGCAAAGATCGCCGGAGTCACCGCCAGCTCGAACGCCGTCGACAGCGCGTCACCAGCGCCTCGGTTCAGCTCCCGCTTGGCGGAGAGATCGGCCACCCTTGCACCTCGCACCTCGGGTCACCTGCCGATCGCGGAGGGACCTTGTGAATTCGTTCGCAATCTACCGGACACGGTCTACCCCCGGGCAAATCTGAGGACCCTGGGGGACGGCGCGGCAGGTTAGCAACCCCGCGAGTCAGAGTTCCCACTCGGCAAATCCGCACGGCCGGACGGCCTGTTTGGCGGTCGTTGCCGGCTGCGGCCAGGCTCTCGGCCGTGGCCGTGCTCCGTTCTTACCGTCCCGCCGACCACGATCCCGTCTACGACATCTGCGTTCGCACGGGGGCTGCGGGCGATGACGCCGGGCCGCTGCTCCGCGACCGGGCGCTGCTGGGCCACGTGTACGCCGGTCCCTACCTGGCGCTGGCGCCCGAGCTCGCGTTCGTCGTCGAGGACGACGACGGGGCCGGCGGTTACATCCTCGGCGCCACCGATACCGCGGCGTTCGAGGACCGACTGGAGCGCGAGTGGTGGCCCGACCTGCGCCGGCGCTATCCCACGTACCGCACCGACGGGGAAGCCGTGTTCGACGACCTGCTCATCGCGCTCATGCACTCGCCGGCCCGGACGCCGGCCGACGTGGTCGCCGCGTACCCGTCCCACCTGCACATCGACCTGCTCCCCCGACTGCAGGGCCAGGGCTGGGGCCGGCGCCTCGTCGACACACTGGTCGAACGGCTGCGGGCCGGGGGGTCGCACGGCCTGCACCTCGGCGTGGCCACGGCCAACACCAAGGCGCACGCGTTCTACCGGGCGGTCGGCTTCACCGAGCTGAGCGACGACGGCGTGACCCTCAGGTTCGGAATGGCGTTGTGACGCGCTCCCTGAGTTCTGTCAGCTCTCACGCGCAATACGCGACCTGAGCGCTGACAGAACGGCGGGCTTCACTAACCTGCCGGGCCGTGCCCACCGACCTCCTTGCCGGCCACGCCCAGAACACGCCCGACAAGGTCGCCGTCGTCGACGGCGACCGTTTCATCACCTACGGCGAACTGAACCGCACCGTCAACCGGCTCGCCAATGGCCTGTTGGCTGTCGGCGTGCAGCCGGGCGAGCGGGCCGTGTGGTGCGGGCCCAACAGCGTCCCGGTCCTGACCTTCCTCCACGCCGCCCGCAAGATCGGCCTGGTGGCGGTGCCGCTGGCGTACCGGTTCACCGCCGAGGAGATGCAGTACGTCATCGACAACAGCGACGCCGCCCTGGTGGTCATCGACGCCGAGCAGGCCGACCGGGTGGCGGCGGTGCGCGACCGGCTGCCCAAGGTGCGCAACGTCGTGGTGTTCGACGGGCCGGCCTTCGACGGGGCGCTGGCGTGGGACGACGTGCTCGCCCCACCGTCGAGCGACGGCCAGACCGGCGGCGAGGCCGAACCGCCCACGGTCACCGACACCACCGCCGGGGCGACGATGATCTACACGTCGGGCACCACCGGCAAGCCCAAGGGCGCCCTCCGCACCTCCACCGACGCCGGCCTCGTGCTCACACTGATCCAGGAGCTGCGCCTGCGGCCGGGCGAGGAGGTGCACATCACGTCCGGGCCGCTGTACCACTCGGGTCCCCTGGCGTGGGCGGTCCTGACGCACACCCTGGGCGGCACCATCGTGCTGATGCGTCACTTCGACGCCGAGCGGTGGATCGACCTCGTCCGTGAGCACCGGGTCACCAACACGTTCTCGGCGCCGACGCAGCTCAAGCGCATCGTGTCGCTCCCCGACGAGGTCCTCGCCCGGGCCGACATGTCCTCGATGCGGTCGCTGGTGGCCAATGCCGCGCCCGTCCCCTACGCGCTCAAGCAGGAGGTCATCGCCAAGCTGGGCGACGGCTTCCTGTTCGAGGTGTACGGCTCGACCGAGCTGGGCGTCGACACGATCCTGCCGCCCGAGGACCAGCTGCGGAAGCCCGGCTCGTGCGGCCGCCCCTACGGCACCGTGCAGGTCAGGATCGTGGGGCCCGACGGGAAGGAGCAGCAGGCGGGCGAGCCCGGCGAGTTGTTCGTCCGCAGCACCCTGGCGCTGGACGGCTACCACCGCACCGCCGAGCGCATCAACGACCTCGACGGCTGGAAGTCGGTGGGCGACATCGCCTACGTCGACGACGAGGGCTACGTCTACATCTGCGACCGCAAGAACGACATGATCATCAGCGGCGGCATGAACATCTACCCCGCGGAGATCGAGTCGGTGCTGCACGCCCATCCCGACGTGATGGACGCCGCCGTGTTCGGCGTCCCGTCCGACGAGTGGGGCGAGTCCGTGCACGCCGTGATCCAACCTCGGGCCGGCCAAACCATCGACGTCGCCGCCCTCGAGGCCCACGCCGCCGAGCACCTCGCCGGCTACAAGCGCCCCCGGTCGTGGGAGGTGCGCGACGAGCTGCCCCGCACCGAGTCGGGCAAGCTGCTCAAGCGCCTCCTCCGCGACGAGCACTGGCAGGGGCGCGGGACTCGCGTGTGACCTCGGACGACAGGTGAGCAGGCGGCACGGAGGCGGCGACGTCCTCCGGCTCGCCGTTGCGCTTGGCCAGCATCCCCGGGCCGAACACGGTGAAGAGGAACAGTCCTAGCGCGAGGACGCCGAGCGGCAGGAACGACGTCCCCTCGCCCGTGTACACGGGGATGAGCACGAACGTGGACAACAGACCGGTCCAGGCCCACAGCACCAGCACCGTCCGTCGATGGCCGTGGCCCAGGCGCAGGAGCCGGTGGTGGAGGTGACCCTTGTCGGCGATGGTCAGCCCCGCCCGGCCCCTGGCCCGGCGCAGCAGAGCCCACGCGGTGTCGAGTATCGGCACGCCCAGGATCACCAGCGGCAGGAACAGCGGGGCAAAGAAGAAGAACGTCTGCCCCCGCACCTCGGCGTCGGTGTTGCCGCCGATGGCGATGGTCGCCGCCGCCATCAGCACCCCCAGGGTCAGGGCCCCGGCGTCGCCCATGAACAGCTTGGCCGGGTGGAAGTTCCACGGCAGGTAGCCGATGCACGCCCCCAGCACGCAGGCGGCGATCAGGGCGCCGATGTTGTCGTCGCGGATGATGGCGTCGTTGTTATCGAGGAACTCGGCGAACATCAGGATCGCCCCCGCGGCGATGGCGACCACCCCCGCTGCCAGCCCGTCCAGCCCGTCGAGGAGGTTGACGGCCTGGGCCATGCCCACCACCCACAGCACCGTGATGAGCGTGGCCAGGTCGGGCGCCAGGGCGACGAGCCCGACGAACGGGATGCGGAAGAACACGATCGTGAGGCCGGCGATGGCGAGGATGCTGCCCGCCAGCACCGACCCCGCCGTCTTGGCGGGCGCCGACACCTCGCGCAGGTCGTCGAGCTGCCCCACGACGTAGATCGTCACGGCCGCCAGCACCACGCCCAGCGGCTGGGCGATCGTGCGGAAGGTGGCTGCGAACTGGCCGCTGAGCCAGGCGACGGCGAAGCCCACCAGGACGCCGGCGACGATCCCCGCGCCGCCGAGCACCGCCGTGGGATGGGCGTGCACGCGCCGGGCGTCGGGGTGGACGACGGCGCCGATGCGGAACGACAGCCGCTGCAGGAACGGCATCGAGGCGCAGCTGACGGCGAACGCCGCCCCGATGACCAACAGGTAGCCGATCATCCGGTCAGCTCCACGCCGGCGGCCCGCCTCAACTCGGGTACGGCGCGAACTTGGAGCAGAGGGCGACGACCTCGTCGCGGATGGCGGCGATCGCGCCGTCGTCCTCGCGGCGGGTGAGCACCTCGTGGATGAGCGAGGCGATCTGGGCCATCTCGGGCGCCCGCATGCCCTGGGTGGTGACCGCCGGGGTGCCGATGCGCAGCCCGCTCGTGATGTAGGGCGGGCGGGGATCGTCGGGGACGGTGTTCTCGTTGAGGCTTATGCCCGCCCGGTCGAGGGCCAGCCGCGCCTTCTTCCCCGACAGGTCGGGGTCGAAGCTGCGCAGGTCGACGAGCATCAGGTGGTTGTCGGTGCCGCCCGACACCAGCCGCAGCCCGGCCGTGGCCAGGCCCTCGGCCAGCGCCGCGGCGTTGTCCACGATGCCGCGGGCGTAGTCGCCGAACTCCGGCTGCGCCGCCTCGTGGAACGCCACCGCCTTGGCGGCGATCACGTGGTCGAGCGGGCCACCCTGCAGCCCGGGGAACACCGACTTGTCGATCTTCTCGCCCAGCTCGGCCCGCGCCAGGATCGCCCCCGAGCGCGGCCCCCGCAGCGTCTTGTGGGTGGTGAAGGTGACGATGTCGGCATGGGGCACCGGGTTGGGGTGGACACCGCCGGCGACGAGCCCCGCGATGTGGGCGGCGTCGAACATGAACAGCGCCCCGGCCTCGTCGGCGATCTGGCGGAACGGCTCGGGATCGATGATGCGCGGGTAGGCGGTCGCGCCGGTGACGATGAGCTTGGGACGGTGCTCGAGCGCCAGGTCACGCACCTGATCGAGGTCGATCCGCTCGTCGCTGGGCGTGACCCCGTAGGAGACGAAGCGGTAGAGCCGTCCGCTGGCGTTGACCGGGGAGCCGTGGGTGAGGTGGCCGCCCTGGTCGAGGCGCAGCCCGAGGACGGTGTCGCCGGGCTCGAGCAGGCCCATGTAGACGGCCATGTTGGCGTTGGCGCCCGAGTGGGGCTGGACGTTGGCGTGCTCGGCGCCGAACAGCGCCTTGGCACGCTCGCGGGCCAGCTCCTCCACTTGGTCGATGACCTCGTTGCCGCCGTAGTAGCGCTTGGCGGGGTAGCCCTCGCTGTACTTGTTGGTGAGCACCGAGCCGGTGGCCCGCAGCACGGCCGGCGACGCGAAGTTCTCGCTCGCGATCAGTTGCAGCGTGGTGTTCTGGCGCTCGACCTCGCGGTCGATCAGGCCGAACAGCTCGTCGTCGGGGACCGTGGGCCATCCCATGGGGCTCATTCCTCTTCGATCTCGGCGATCTGGGCGATGCGGCGCTCGTGTCGGCCACCCTCGAACGGCGTGGTCAGCCACATCGTCAGGATCTCGTCGGCGAGCTGGGGGGCCACGATGCGGGCGCCGATCGACAACACGTTGGCGTCGTTGTGCTCCCGGGACATGCGTGCCGTGTAGAGATCGTTGCACAGGGCCGCCCGCACGCCGCGGATCTTGTTGGCCGTCATCTGCTCGCCCTGCCCCGATCCGCCCAGCACGATGCCGCGGTCGGCCTCCCCCTTGGCGACGGCGCGGGCCACGGCGGCGCAGATGGGCGGGTAGTCGACCGGCTCCTCACTGTCGGTGCCGAGGTCGTCGATCTCGTGGCCGAGGGAGCGCAGGGTCTCGCTCAGGTGCGCCTTGAGCGCGAAGCCGGCGTGATCGGAGCCGATGGCGACGCGCACGTCACGCTCCCGAGGCGGGCAACGCCGCCGGCGAGTCGGCGTAGGCGGCGCTCCGGGATGGCTGGCCGCCGACGAGCAACGCCACCAGCCGGCCCAACAGGATCTCGAGCCCGTCGGCCGTGGTCTCGTAGTCGGCCCGGGGCCGTCCCACCGGGTCGGGGATGTCGTCGTCCTCGTGGTGGTCGCCCGTCAGGTCGGAGCTGCGGCGCCCGGCGCCGACGCGGGCCAGCCAGTCGAACACGGTCTCGTCGGGCCGGCGGGGACCCGCCTCCGCGCCGCGCCGCACCAGCTCCTTGAGGGTGAAGGTGCGCTCGATGTCGGCCCCGTAGGTGACGACCGCCTCGCGCACGTGTTGGCGGGCCATGCCGATGATCAGCGGCGTCGACCGGACCACCTCGGGGTCGATGGCCTGGCTGACGTGGCGGGTGATGTCGATGCCGCGGTCGGCCATGACGGCGATGGCGTCGTCGGTGGCAGGGGCCCCGCCCGGCAGCAGCCCGGCGGACGCGATGTCGGCACGGGTCCCGTGGCCCGCCAGGAGCGCCCGGAGCATGCCCTCGGCCATGGGCGATCGGCACTGGTTGGCCGTGCAGATGAGGAGGATGTCGATGGGTGGGAGTGTAGACAGGGGCCTTATGGCGTCAGACAGCGGACCCGATCCGCGGTCCCCCGTCATCGTGGGGGTCGGGCAGTGGAACAACCGGGTCGACCAGGGCGAACCGCCGGTCGAGCCCGCCGACATGATGGCCGAGGCGCTGCGCCGGGCCGCCGACGACAGCGGCGGTGGCGCCCGGGTCCTCACCAGCGCGGATGCCGTCCGGGTGTCACAGTCGCTGTCGCGCCGCTACCCCAACCCCGCCCGCCTGGTGGCCGAGCGGGTCGGCGCCACGCCGCGCGACGAGGCCGTCACCCCCATCGGGGGCAACGAGCCCCAGGCCCTCGTCGCCCAGTCGTGTCGGGACATCGCCGCCGGTGATGCGGAGGTGGTGTTGATCTGTGGTGCCGAGGCCTGGCGGACCCGCACCGCGCTCCCCCGTGACCAGCGTGCCCAGCTGGGCTGGACCACGCAGGCCGACTCGGTGCCCCGCGCCCGGCCGACCGCGCCCGGCTTCGAGCTCAACCACCCGGGGGAGATGGCCCGCCACGTGTACGAGCCGCCCCAGGTGTACGCGCTGGTCGAGCAGGCGCTGCGCCATGCCGCCGGCCGCTCGATCGACGACCACCTGGTGCACGTCAGCGAGTTGTGGGCCCGGTTCAACGCGGTGGCCGTCGCCAACCCCCACGCCTGGGTCCGCGAGCCGCTGACCGCCGAGCAGATCCGCACCCCCTCGCCCGACAACCGCTGGATCTGGTGGCCCTACACCAAGGTGATGAACGCCAACAACGCCGTCGAGCAGGCGGCGGCGCTGATCCTGTGCTCGGTCGAGCGGGCCCGCGCGCTGGGGATCCCCCGTGACCGGTGGGTGTTTCCTCGAGCCGCCACCCAGGCGCACGACACGTATGTCCTGTCGCACCGGCTCGACCTGTGCTCAGCGCCCGCCCTCGGGGTGGCCGGGCGCGGGCTGTTCTCACTGGCGGGCGCGGGGGTGGACGACGTGGCCCACGTCGACCTGTACTCGTGCTTCCCGTCGGCCGTGCAGGTCGCCGCCGCCGAGATCGGGCTGTCGCTGGAGCGGCCGCTCACCGTCACCGGCGGTCTGTCGTTCGCCGGCGGCCCCTGGAACAACTACGTCACGCACGCCATCGCCACCCTGACCGAGGTGCTGCGGCGCGACCCCGGCAGCCTCGGGCTGGTGACCGGGCTGGGTGGCTACCTCACCAAGCACGCGCTCGGGCTGTACTCGACCGAGCCGCCAGTGGGCGGGTTCCGCTGGGCTGACGCGCAGGACGAGGTCGAGGCCGCAGGGCTCCCCCGCCGGGCGCTGGCGGAGGAGGGCGAGGGCGACGCCACCATCGAGTCGTGGGTCGTGGAGCACGGCCGCGACGGCGAGCCCCGGCGGGCGCTGGCCGCCTGCCTGCTGGACGACGGCCGGCGGGCGTGGGCGTCGTCGGAGGATCCCGACACCGTGGCCGAGCTGCGCTCCGGCGCCGAGCAGATCGGCCGCGCGGTCAAGATCGCCCCGGGCGGCACCCTGTCGCTGTGACCCGTGGCGTGAGGTCGAGGAAATAGCCCACGCCCAGCGGCTGCTACTTCCTCGACCTCTGCGCCGCAGCAGCTATTTCCTCGGGTTCCACGGGGCGGAGTTCCTCGGTGGGACCGGCCCGGTCCTGGGGCGGGCTCACCCGCACCTCCGTGATGGCCCGGCCGTCGACGGCCAAGACCTCGATCGTGCGTCCCGCCACCATCACCCGATCGCCGGGGGCGTCGGGCACGCGGCCGAGCACGTCGAGCACCAGCCCCGCCACGGTGGCGTAGGGCCCCTCGGGCATGTCGTCCACGCCCACGTCCACCAGGTCGTGCACCGGGAAGCGTCCGGGCAGCACCAGCGATCCGTCGGCCTCGCGCCGGATCCCGACGACGTCGCGGTCGGTCTCGTCGTAGATCTCGCCCACCAGCTCCTCGAGCAGGTCCTCCACGGTGACGATCCCGGCGGCCGCGCCGTGCTCGTCCACCACCAGCGCCAGCTGGAGGCGGCGGACCTGCATCTCGTGGAGCACGTCCAGCACGCCCGCGGTCTCGGGGAAGGCGGCCAGTTCGCCCGCCCGCTCGCGCACCGGCTCCCGGCCGGGGCCGAGCAGGTCACGAAGGTGCACCATGCCGACCACGTCGTCGAGGTTGGCGTCGTGGGCCACCGGCGCCCGGGAGTGCCCGCTGTCCACCAGTGCCCTCAGCGCCTCGGCGGCCGGCTGGTCGGCGTCGAGCACGAACACGTCGGGGCGCGGTCGGAGCACCTCGTCGAGCGTGCGCTCGGAGATCTCGAACGCGCCGTCGATGATCAGCCGCTGCTTGGCGGTGATCGTCGTCTGCGTGCCGACCAGCTCGCGCAGCTCCGCCTCGGTGACCTCCTCGCGCTGCACCGACGGATCCCCGCCCAAGAGGCGGACGGCGATGTCGGTGGAGCGCGACAGCAGCCACACGATCGGGCGGGTCAGCGTCGCCATCGCCGACAACGGGCGGGCGGACAGCAACGCCCACCGCTCGGCCCGCTGCATGGCGACCCGCTTGGGCGCCAGCTCGCCGATCACCAGGGTGGCGTACGACAGCAGCAGCGTGACCACCACGATCGCCGCCGGGCGGGCGGCCCCGCCGAGGAAGTCCAGGGGACCCTCGAGCGGCTCGGCCAGTGACACCGCCGCCGCCGCCGAGGCCAGGAACCCGGCCAGCGTGATGCCGACCTGGATCGTGGCCAGGAACCGGTTGGGGTCACGGGCGAGGCGGGCGACCAGGGCCCCCGTCGACGAGCGCTGCTCGAGCTGCTGGAGCTGTCCCTCGCGCAGCGACACCAGCGCCATCTCGGTGCCGGCGAAGGCGGCGTTGAGCAGCACCAGCACGAGCACCAGCCCGAGCTGCAGCCAGAGGCCGCTCACGCCGAGCTCCAGGGACGGGTGGGCGGGGCGCTAGGTCCCGATGGAGGGTCTGACGGTTGGTTCACAGTGCCCTGTCCAGGCTAATCAGCCCGGCCCCTCATCGGCCGGAACGCGGCGCCCTGGCGCAGCGCCCGGCGCACCTCCCCGGGATCGTCGAGGTCGATCGCGTCGGGATCGACGCCCAGCTCGGTGAGATGGTCCCGCAGCAGCTCGTGGCTCGACCGCACGATCGCGTCGGGCGGCGGTGCGAACTCGTCGGCAGGGATGGGCTCGTCGATCACCACGTCGGTCAGCTCGGTCATGGAGCACGGCTCCCCTTCGAGCGACCCCTCGTGGCGGAGCACGATCCCGGTGCGGGCCTCGAACCAGAACCGGTGCTCGATGCCCAGGAACTCCTCGGGAAGCCGGGACGCCGGCGGCACGGCCGCGGCCATGGCCGGGGACGCGGCGGCAGTGACGGAAGCCGCCAGGGGACCGGCCGACGGCGCCAGCGGCCGCGGGTAGGCGTCGACCGTCCAGCAGAACCGGCCGGCGCGCTCGTCGGGCTCGGGGTCGCCGAAGCCGAGCCAGCCCAGCAGCGGACCGGGGTAGAGGCAGGCGCCGATGGGCCCGGCGTCGTGGATCGCGGCCCGCGTCGAGTCGCGCTCGGTGACCAGCGACCCGGTGCCGACCCAGCTCTGGTGGCCGTCGCTGACCGCGATGTGCCCGCGCCCGACCACCCGCCAGCGGTCCGGCAGCGCGACGAGGACGTACGACAGCGACTCGTCGATGACCGGCGGGCCGGACCGGGCGGGCCCCTCGCCCTTCTCGCCGAGGTCGACGGCCGCTGCCTCGCCGTCGAGGCCGGCGACCCGGGCCAAAGGCTCGTGGACGGCCGCCACGAGGCCGGTGTCGACCCACCGGGTGAGCGCCGCCTCCACGGTGCGCAGCGGTCCCGGCGCGCCGTCGACCAGGGCCAGGAGGTCTGCCCGACTCACCATCGGCCGGGACAGTACGACGTTCCTTGAAGGAAAAGTGGGCCTATCGCCCCAAAGATCTTCAAAGACGTCAGGGGCGTGCCGCCGCCTCCAGGTCCGCCAGCGTCACGGGACCGTCCCGCAGCACCTTCCACGAGCCGCCGGCGACGGCCACGACGGTCGAGGGTGGGGCCGCACACCGTCCGCCGTCGAGGACCAGAGCGAGGCCGGTTCCGAACGTGGCGGCCACGCCCGCGGCGGTCGGCGGCGTGGGGTCGCCGTGTCGGTTGGCGCTGGTGGTGGCGATGGGACCAGCCGCGGCGGCGATGGCGCGGACCAGGGGATGGTCGGGGCAGCGCACGCCTACGGTGTCGGCCGGGTCGCCGAGCTCGTAGCCGAGGCCCGGGCGGCGAGACAGCACCACCGTGAGCGGCCCCGGCCACAGGCGCTCGGCGATGCGGCGCACCTCGTCGGTCACGCCCTCGGGCGCCGCCAAGCCCAGGGCCTGGGAGGCGTCCGCGCACAGGACCGCCACGGGCAGGTCGGTTCCGCGCCCCTTGAGCGCGAACAGCCGGGCGGTGGCGCCGGGAACGGTGGGCAGCGCCGCCAGGCCGTACACGGTGTCGGTTGGCAGCGCCACCACCTCGCCGGCGCGCAGCGCCTCGACCGCCCGGGCGACCGCGTCCGGATCGGCTTCGGGGATCATCGGCCGCTCACGCGCGCGCGAGCAGGATCCGATCCCGGCCGGTGAGGTCGGGCCAGACGGCGGCGGAGCCGAACCCGGCCGCCCGGGCCATCGCCTCGGCCTCGGCCGCCTGGTGGGGGGCGATCTCCACCAGCAGCGAACCGGGACTGCGCAACCACAGCGGGGCATCGGCCACGATCCGTTCGATGGCCTCGAGACCGGTGGGGCCCGACACGAGCGCCGGCATCGGCTCCCAGCGCCGCACCTCGTCGGGCAGGTCCTCCACCTCGAAATCGGCGACGTAGGGCGGGTTGCTCACGATCACGTCGATCGCGCCGGCGAGCTCGACCGGCAGTGCGTCGTACCAGGAACCCTCCGCCAGCCGGACGCCGGCACCCATGCCGCCCAGTCCTGCCAGGTTGGCCCGGGCCACGGCCAGGGCGTCGGGCGAGACGTCGGTCGCCCACACCTCGACGCCCGACCACTCCACCGCCAGCGCCAGCGCGATCGCCCCCGATCCGGTGCCCAGATCGACCGCCAGCCGGGCCTCGATGCGGCGGCACTCCTCGAGCGCCAGCTGGGTCAGCGCCTCGGTCTCGGGCCGGGGGATGAGCACCCGGTCGTCGACGAGGAGGTCGAGCACCCGGAAGCCCCAGCGCCCGAGCACGTACTGCAGCGGCTCCCCGGTCAGCCGCCGCTCGAGCATGTCGTAGAAGTACGTGGCGTTGCGCAGGTTGGCGGGCTCCTCGAGGCCGGCGATCAGCTCGGCTCCCTCGAACCCGCTGGCGCGCTCCACCAGCCAGCGGGCCTCCTGCTCGGGGTTCTCGACCCCGGCGGCCGCCAGCCGGCCGGTGGCCTCGTCGAGCAGGGCCCGCCAGACGACGACGCCGCCCTCGGTCCCGCCGGGCGCGGTGGCGGTCATGAGCGGAGCTCCTGACCGGCCGACCGAGCGACCGCCAGGGAGCCGGGCGGCGATGGGGCACGGGGGCGCAGCCCCCGAGGACGCGCGGTCACGCCCTCCCCCCAGCGGGTCCGGCCATCCTCAGGTGGCCCCGGCCAAGCGGCGGGCCTGCTCGTCGGCCACCAGCGCGTCGCTGATGTCGTCGAGCTCGCCGGCCAGCACCTTGTCGAGCTTGTAGAGCGTGAGACCGACGCGGTGGTCGGTGACCCGGTTCTCCTTGAAGTTGTAGGTGCGCACCTTCTCGGAGCGGCCCCCTCCCCCCACCTGCCCCTTGCGGGCCGCGGAGGCCTCGGCCACGTGGCGGTCCTGCTCTGCCTTGAGGAGCCGGGAGCGCAGCACCTGCAGGGCCTTGGCCCGGTTCTGGATCTGGCTCTTCTCGTCCTGCATGGACACAACGATGCCACTCGGCAGGTGCGTCAGCCGCACCGCCGAGTCGGTGGTGTTGACGCTCTGGCCGCCGGGGCCCGAGGACCGGTAGACGTCGACCTTCAGGTCGTTGGGGTCGATCTCGACGTCGACCTCCTCGGCCTCGGGCAGCACGGTGACGGTGGCCGACGACGTGTGCACCCGACCCTGGCTCTCGGTGACCGGCACCCGCTGAACCCGGTGGGGGCCTGCCTCGAGGTGCATGCGGCCCCACACGCCGTCGCCCTTCAGCGCGAAGGTGATCTCGTTGAAGCCCCCGAGGTCGGACGGATCGCTGCCCAGCACCTCGACCGACCACCCCTGCCGCGCCGCGAAGGCCCGGTACATCTCGAAGAGATCGCGGGCGAAGAGGTTGGCCTCCTCGCCGCCCTCGGCGCCCCGGATCTCGACGATGACGTTGCGCTGGTCGTTGGGATCGCGGGGCAGCAACAGCAGCCGCAGCTCGTCGGTGAGGCGGGCGATGTCGGCCTCGGCCTCGTCGGCCTCGGCCCGGAGGATGTCGCGCTCGTCGCCGGCCGCGTCCGACAGCATCTCCCGGGCGGCCTGGAGGTCGCCGCGCCGGACACCGAGCTCGCGGGCCCGCTCCACGATCGGCGCCAGCTCGCGATAACGCCTGGCCACCTGCTGGAAGCGGGGCTGGTCGGCGATCAGGTCGGGATCGCCCAGGCGCGCCTCGGTGTCACGGAACTCCTGGTCCAGCTCAGCGAGGCGTTCGAGCACGACGAACGAGGGTACCCGTCGCCGTCCCGGTTGTAGCTATGCGGTCATGTGCCGCGCGGCTGCAACCAGTTGGGGACTAGCCCGCGGCCCGCCAGTCGCCCGGCACCGGGACGAGCTCCGCCGGATGGCGCAGGCGGGCGGCCAGGTGGCGGGTGCCGGGATGGTCGTCGCGCTCGGGGACGGCGAGCAGCAGCCGGGCCGACGGGTCGATGTCCTCGCGGGCATCGGCCGCCGTGGGTACCAGATCGAGGGCGATGCCGACCGAGCAGGCCACGACGACCGGTGTGCCGTCGGTCGCCTCGCCCGTGGCGATGGCGATGTCGCGCTCGCTCAGGTTGGGACGGGGACGGACGCCCGGCGCCGGGCGCAGCCGGGCCGCGCCGACAACCCCGGGGTTGCGGCACAGCACTGCCCGCAGCCAGCGCTCGGGCACCAGCTGGTTGAGCGGATGGCGGGGCGCGTCCGGCCGCCGCAGCCCGCGCACGATCTCGACCACGCGTGCGAGCTGGTCGGTCGGGGCCAGGTCGCCGTGGACCATGGCGGTCAGCTCACGGTCGGCCTTGCCCACCCCGACCTCCAGCTGCGGCTCGGCGATGGGGACGCCGGCGGTGGTGGTCCCGTGGACGATGCGGGCGACCTCGAGGCCGTTGACCTCGCCCCGCACTTGTCCGCCCTCGGCGAGAACCTCGAGCCCAGCGTCGATCAGCAGGTCCACCAGCTCGGGGGGCGCCGGAGCCTCGATCTCGCGCCGGGCGGGTGTCGGCACGGCCGGGACCAGCTCGGTGCCCTCGACCGCCCAGACGGCCGGCACCGGCGGCGAGAACAGCGCCGCTTGGCGGGCCACGGTCGCCGGCGCGGCGGCGTCGGCCTGCCCGTCGACGACGACGTGGACCTCTTCGATGCCCCGCCTGTCCGCCCACACCAGGGCCGGGCCCAACGCCCGCTCGGCCGCCTCGTCGACCAGCACCCAGGCCGCCGGACCGGGCCCGGCAAGCGCGACGGCGGCGCCCAAGGCGTAGTGCTGGCGGTCGTCCGGGCCCCAACGCCCGGCGACCAGGGCGGTCAGCTTGGCGCCGCGCAACGCGGCGCGGCGGTCGGGGTCGAGGCCGGCTATGTCGACGGCCCTCGGCGTCGGGGGCGCGCTACTTGCCGCGCTTGCCGTAGCGGCGCTCGAACCGGTCGATGCGCCCGCCCGTGTCCACCAGCTTCTGCTTGCCGGTGTAGAAGGGATGGCACTCGCTGCACAGCTCGACGTGCAGGTCGGCCTTGGTGGCGCGGGTGGTGAACTCGTTGCCGCACGAGCAACGGACCTTGGCGACGACGTAATCGGGGTGGATGCCAGCCTTCACTGCGATCTCCTGGAAGCGATGTGCGCTAGGCCACGCTCTACGTGACTTGCGGTGGTCTGTGTCGTTGGGAGGCCTCGCTATAACCAGGACTTCGGCCGCCAAATTCCCACGCGTGGGGTGACCGATCGTCCTGCCCGCTCGACCTCTAAAGGCGAAAGGTTCGGCAGCCTACCCGGCCGCCAGCCGGTTCTTGGCCACCTCGGCCAGGAACTCTTCGTTGGTGCGGAAGGTCTTCATGCGGTCGATCAGCAGCTCGAGCGCGGCCGCGTTGCCGCCGTCGGTCGACGACAGGCCCGACAGCACGCGGCGCAGCGCCCACACGAGGTTGAGCTGACCCCGCGGGAACAGCAGCTCCTCGTGGCGGGTGGAGCTGGCGTCGACGTCGATCGCCGGGTAGATGCGCCGCTCGGACAGCCGCCGGTCGAGCCGCAGCTCCATGTTGCCCGTGCCCTTGAACTCCTCGAAGATCACCTCGTCCATCTTGGAGCCGGTCTCTATCAGCGCCGTGGCCAGGATGGTGAGCGAGCCACCCTCCTCGATATTGCGGGCGGCACCGAAGAACTTCTTGGGCGGGTACAGCGCGCCCGAGTCGACGCCGCCCGACATGATCCGGCCGGTGGCCGGGGCCGCCAGGTTGTAGGCACGGGCCAGGCGGGTGATGCCGTCGAGGATGATGCAGACGTCCTTGCCGTCCTCGACAAGGCGCTTGGCCCGCTCGATGGTGAGCTCCGCCACCTGGGCGTGCTCCTCGGACGGGCGGTCGAACGTGGAGGCGACCACCTCGCTGTTGGGGCTGCGCAGCCAGCGGCGCATGTCGGTCACCTCTTCGGGCCGCTCGTCGACGAGCAGCACGATGAGCTTGACCTCGGGGTTGTTGGCCTCGATCGACCGGGCGATCTGCTTCATGATCGTGGTCTTGCCGGCCTTGGGGGGCGACACGATCAGGCCCCGCTGCCCCTTGCCGATGGGCGCGAGCATGTCGACGATGCGGGCCGTCATGTTGGACCCGTCCTCGGTGGTCTCGAGGGCGAGCTTCTCGTCGGGGAACAGCGGCGTCAGGTCCTCGAAGCGCCGCCGCTTGCGGGCCTCCTCGGGATCCTTGCCGTTGACGAGGTCGATGCGCAGCAGCGCCGGGTTCTTCTCGTTGCGCAGGGCCGGGCGGCTGCCGCCCTTGATGTGGTCGCCCTTGCGCAGACCGAATTGGCGAGCCTGCTTGACCGACACGTACACGTCGTCCTTGGACGGCAGCGAGCCCTTGACCCGCAGGAAGCCGTAGCCCTCGTCGCGCAGATCGAGCAGGCCCTCGACCTCGACCGGCTCGCCGGTGTACTCCTCGACGTGGGTCTCGTTGCCGCTGCGCCGGCCCCGGCGGCGGCGCCGCCGGTTGCCGGGCTCGTTGACGTCGACCACCGGCTGGCCGTCGCCGCGGGGCTGGTCGCCCGAGCGCTCGTTGTCGCGGGGGCGTCCGTCGGTCGGCCTGTCTCCGCGGCCTTCGCGGCCTCCGGCCCTGGCTTCGCCGCCTGCGTCGTTGCCGCCGCCGGCCTCGGCGGCGCCGCCCCGTGCCTCAGCGCGCCTGGCTCCGGCGGGGACGCCCTCGGCCTGCGCCGCCCGCTCCCGCCCGTTCGACGCACCGCCCGGGCCACCGGACCCATCGGACGGGCCCTCGCCGGCGCCGGCCTGGGCAGCGCCGTCGGCCTCGCCGCCCACCGACAGCTCCCACTCGGCGGGGGGCTCGTCGGCCTCGGGCGTCGGCCCGTCGGCCGCCGGGGTGGCCGTTGGGGCGGTGGGGGCTGCCGGCCCGGGCTCACCCGCCTCGCCGGGACTGGTGTCGGTACTGCTGCCAGGGTCGTCCACGCTGCTGGCCTCCTGCTTCGGCCTGCCATCGGTGGCGCGGGTGCGCTTGCGCTTGGGGGCGCCGTCCGCGGTCGGCCCGTCAGAGGGCGCGACACCGGTCAGCTCGAGGATGAGCTGCACGATCTCGGCCTTGCGGGCGCGCGCGGGCGGCTTGGCTCCGAGAGCTTGGGCGATGGTCGTGAGCTCCTCGCGATCCTTGCGCTCGAGTGCGGACCGTTCGAGGGTGGTTGACTCCACGCTCATCGGGGCTGTCACCTCACTTCTGGGGATGACCGGGGTGGCGACCATGGGGACCGGCGTTTGGCGGGTCGGCGCCGGACGTGCAGTGGGGTCGATCTGGCCCGGAGGAAGAAACCGCTCCGCAAATCGGGGCCGCTCGGTCATCCGCTCGGTGCGGCGGTACCCCCCGGCAGAACGAGAGCACTTTAGCGCGGTGCCGCCCACGATCGAAACCTGCGGGTTGGGGGGCGGTGGTCCTCTATGTTGAGCGCGGTTCACGACCGGGAGGGGACGCTCATGCGCCGGTTCGTCTTCACGTTGTGGGCTGTCGCCGCTGCTGTCGCCCTGTTGCTCGGCGCCTCCGGACCGGTGGGTGCGGGCGCCGACGCCGCATCGGTCCCGGCACCGCCCGATGGTCCGGGCCGGCACGCCGTCGGTCTGAGCACCGTCCAGATGATGGACCCGGCCCGCGGCGGCCGCACCCTCACCGTCGACATCTGGTACCCCGCGGATCCGGGATCCGACGCCCCGACGGCCGAGCTGGACCTCCTGCTCACGCGCCTGGAGCTGCCCGGGGTCCTGGCCGATCCCCCAGCGGCGCGGGGTTCGTTCCCGCTCGTCATCTTCTCGCACGGGAACGGCGGCGTCCGGTTCCAGTCCTGGTTCCTGATGCAGGCGCTGGCGAGCCACGGGTTCGTTGTCGCCGCTCCCGATCACGCCGGCAACACGGCGCTCGACGCCATCGCCGGAACGTCCGACCCGATCGGCGTTGCCGCCAACAACCGCCCACGTGACGTCGCGTTCGTGATCGACCAGCTGGTGGCCCGGGACCGCGACCCGGCGAGCCCGCTGCACCGCCACATCGACGAGCGGAACATCGCCGTCACGGGCCATTCGTTCGGCGGGTTCACCGCGCTGGCGACGGCCGGCGGGTTCGGGGACCACGAGCCCGACCCGCGGGTCGACGCCATCGTGCCCATCGCCCCCGCCGTGTTCGGGTTCACCGACGAGCAGCTGGCCTCGATCGACGTGCCCACCCTGCTCATCGGTGGTACCTCCGACACGACGGTGCCCATCGAGCCGGGCATCGTCCGTGCCTGGGACCTGATCGCCGGCCGGCCCGAGTACCGGGTCGACATGCTGGCGGCCGGCCACAACTCGTTCACCAACGTCTGCGACATCCGCGATGCCTACGTAGCCGCGGGCGTGGGTGAGCCGATCCTCGGCTTCGTCGAGGACCAGGCCGAGGAGGGCTGCGCGCCCGAGCTGCTGCCAATCGACGAAGCGCACCGGGTGACGAACCTGTACGTCGTGTCGTTCCTGGCAGAGGAGCTGCAGCACACCGCCCGGTACGGCCGCTACCTCACCACCCGCTACGCCGAGCGCCACGACCTGCCGGTGGAGCTGCTCGTCAGGCCGGAGGACCCGGGCCAGGCCTGGGGGCGGGGCGCCGCCTAGCGAGTCACCGGGAGAGCAGCCGGCCCAGCAACTCGTGGCCGGGGATCGGCCGGCAGCCCGCCGTGGCCGGCTCGGTGTAGACGCCGCCCGGCCCGTCGATCTCGCTGTCGACCAGCAGGTACGGCACCGGGTCGGGGGTATGCGTGCGCAGCTCGATCGGCGTCGCGTGGTCGGGCAGCAGCAGCAGGCGCCATGGGCCCAGGGCGTCGAGCCCCTCGACCAAACCGTGGAGGATGCGGGCGTCCCAGGCCTCGAGCGCCTTGATCTTCTCGTCCAGGTCGCCGGCGTGGCCCGCCTCGTCGGTGGCCTCCACGTGCACGAAGAACACGTCGACGCCGTCGGCCAGGGTGCGCAACGCGGCGTCGCGCTTGCCCTCGTAGTCGGTGTCGAACCAGCCCGTCGCCCCCGGCACCTCGACGATGTCCATGTCGGTGAGGACGCCGAGGCCCCGGATGAGGTCGACCGCGGTCACCAGCGCCCCCCGCTTGCCCGTGGCCTCGACGAACGACGGCAACCGGGGCTGGATGCCCTGGCCCCACAGCCACACCTGGGTGGCGGCGAGCGGCGAGGCGCCGACGATGACACGGCTGGCGTCCATCAGTTCGATGAGCCGGGGCGCGGCGGCGCCCCGGGGCAGCATGGCCGGGTGCCCGGTCAAGTCGTGGGGCGGGACGCACTGCGCGTCTGCCCACGAGGCGGGGGCGACCACGATGTGCCGGTACTGGACGCCGGGGTGGAACTCGACCTCGGCGCCGGCACCGGATCCCAGCTCGGCGTCGAGGCTGCGGATGACCTCGGCGGCCGCCTCGCTCGTCGGGTGGCCGCCGGCGAAGTCGACCATGCTGCCGTCGGCCCCGATGGTCACCAGGTTGCAGCGGAACGCCACCTGGTCAGGGCCGAGGCGCAGTCCCAGCGCCGCCGCCTCGATGGGGGCCCGGCCCGTGTGGTAGCGGGACGGGTCGTAACCCATGATCGACATGTTGCCGACGTCGCTGCCCGGCGGCATCTTCGGCGGTATCACGGCCGCCCGGCCGACCTCACCCCGGGCCGCCAGCCGGGCCAGCGTCGGCATCGACGCCACCTCGAGCGGCGTGCGCCCGTCGAGCTGTGCCAGGGGCTCGTCGGCGCAGCCGTCGGGGACGCAGATGACGTACTTCACGCCGCCCAGTCTCGCAGGTGGCGGTCACCGGGCCGAAGCGACCCACAGCCCTCGACCTCGAGTCGAGATCGAGAGTCGAGCGCCGAGGACCTGGTCATCGGGCATCAGCTGCCCTGGAAGGCCTCCTCGCACTCGCGGCCCAGGGCTTCCAGGTCGCTGGTGAGCTGATCGTCCTCTTCCAGCGCGTCGTCGCCCTCGGTCAGCCCGGTAAGGAACAGGCGCTTGAGGAGACCCTCGTCGAGCGCATCGTCGATGCACTCCCTGGCCGCCTCGGGAGCATCGGCCGTCGCCTCGTCCAGGAAGAGCTCGCGGACGTCGACGCAACCGCTGATGTCGTCCCACAGGGCGTCGCCCTGTTCCTCGTCGAGCGTGATGCCCAGCTCGCTCAGGGAGCTGTCCTCGCTGTCGCGGATCTCCTCGGGGCTGGCCGCAGCCTCGAGCTCGTCGACGCCCACGGCGTCGACCAGGGCCCGGGAGAAGCACTCGGTCTCGTCCTCCGAGAAGTCGGAGTCGTCCTCGCTCGATGCCATGAAGGCATCGACGTACTCCTCGCCCCGTTCCGACGACGACCCGCCGCTGCCGTCGTCATCGCCGCACGCCGCCCCGAGCAGCGTCACCGCCAGCAGTGCGCCGGCCACCGTCATTCGCCGCATCGCAGGGTTCCTCCCGGCCTGGGGCCGGTCCCCGGGCACGGCGGGCGACCTTAGCGCCGCACTGCACCTTCGATGTAAGCCCGCACCGCCGCGACATCGGCCGGCAGGACGTCGTAGCGCTCGGGCCGCTCCGCCAGGTCGGCAAGGTGGGCCGGCAGGGCGGGACGGATGCCGGTGGCCCGCTCGACGGCGTCCGGGAACTTGGCCGGGTGCGCCGTCGCCAGGCAGACCATGGGAAGGTCCGGCCGCCGGCGGCAGAGCCGGGCGGCGCCGATGCCCACGGCGGTGTGGGGGTCGGCGAGGTAGCCGGTGCGGCGGTGCAGGTCGGCGATGACCGCGAGGGTTGCGGCGTCGTCGAGGCTGGCGGCCGCGAACACCGGGTCGCGGGGCCCCTCCACCGAGCCGAGCGACCGGAACCGCCCCATCAGCTCGGCGGTGGCGGCACCGTCGCGGCCCAGCAGCTCGAACAGCAGCCGCTCGTGGTTGGAGGACACCTGGATGTCCATGCTGGGGCTGAGCGTGGGCACCACCTCGTCGCTCACCAACGCCCCGGTCCGCACCCAGCGGGTGAGGATGTCGTTGCGGTTGGACCCGATGACCAGGCCGTCGATGGGCGCTCCCGCACGCCGGGCGATCCAGCCCGCCAGCACGTTGCCGAAGTTGCCGGTGGGCACCGCCACCTCGCACCGCCCGCAGGCCGCCGCGGCCATCACGTAGTAGACGATCTGCGCCGCCACCCGGGCCCAGTTGATCGAGTTCATGGCCGAGAGCCCGACCCGGTCCCGCAACCCGGCATCGGCGAACAGCGCCTTCAGCACGTCCTGGCAGTCGTCGAAGGTGCCCTCGATCGCCACGTTGTGCACGTTGCGGGCGTCGACGGTGGTCATCTGGCGGCGCTGGACGTCCGACACCCGGCCGGCCGGGTGCAGCACCACCACGTCCAGGGTCGGCCGGCCGACGCACGCGGCGATGGCGGCGGACCCCGTGTCGCCCGACGTCGCCACCACGATCGTCCGGCGCTCGCCGCGCCGCTGGAGCTCCCGGTCGAAGAGGCGGCCGACGAGCTGCAGGGCGACGTCCTTGAACGCCAGCGTCGGTCCGTGGAACAGCTCGACCACGCACAGGCCGGGCTCGATCTCCACCAGCGGGCACACGTCGGGGTGGTCGAAGGTGCCGTAGGCCTGGGCCACCAACTCGTCGAGCGCCGGGCGGGGCAGCGTCGATCCCTCCACGTAGGGCCACAGCACGTCGCCCGCCAGCTCGGCGTAGGGGCGCGGCTCCTGCCAACCGGCCGGCAGCGCCGGCCACGATTCGGGCACGTAGAGCCCACCGTCGGCCGCCAGCCCGGCCAGGAGCACGTCGGCGAAGTCGAGGACCGGCGCCCGTCCCCGGGTCGAGACGTACTTCACGGCGAGCTGGTCACGGCGTGCTACTCGCCGATCACCCGGAGGACCGATGTGATGCGGTCGACGGCGTCGAGCTGGTGGAGGTCCCGCACCGTGGCCCGCAGGGCGGCCTCGCGGGCCCGGTGGGTGATGAACACCAGCCGGGCCTCATCGCCCAGCCCCTCCTGCTCCATCGACCGGATCGACACCCCGTGCGCCCCGAAGACGCCGGCCACGGCGGCGAGCACGCCGGGGCGGTCGAACACGTCGACGTTGAGGTAGTAGGCGGTCTCGACCTCGTCGATGGGCCGGATCCGGGCCTTGCCCAGCACGCCGATGCTGGCGTGGCTGCCCCGGGCCCGGTTGACGGCGGCGTCGATCAGGTCGCCCAGCACGACGCTTGCCGTGGGGAACCCGCCGGCGCCACGCCCGTAGAACATCAGCTCGCCTACGGCCGCCCCCTCGACGAACACCGCGTTGAAGCTGTCCCGCACCGAGGCGAGGGGGTGCTCGGCCGGCACCATCGCCGGGTGCACCCGCACGCCCACCTCCCCGCCGT
>OCZV010000050.1_pt1 | contig 42615 bp, 46 predicted proteins | sample 1539051 | NCBI WGS metagenome assembly OCZV01 (sample SAMEA3113581, study PRJEB22503) | soil metagenome
CGCACTCATCAACATGATTTTGCCGAATGGGTCGCCGATCCCATTTGTCTTTGTGACACGCGACGTTGGATTCAAGCTGCTCGGTTTGGATCCGACCGATTCGTGCGAGACCCTTGCACCTGCGGCCGGGGCTCCGAGTCACAGCTTTGCCATTGAGGAGATCTTCGACGGCTGGGGTTACGTGCGACTGATCCACACGAACACCATGCAGGAGATCGACGCCTTTGCGATCCCAGAGGCGCTCGACCCCGCGTTCGAAGAGGGCTTCGGTGATCTGTCGGTACACGAAGTTGCCGTCGACCCGTACGAGGATGATCTCGCCTACCTCTCGTACTACGCGGGAGGCATCAGAGTCCTTCGCTTCGACAGTAGCGGAATGGACGAGGTCGGCCACTACATCGACGAGGACGGTAACAACTTCTGGGGTGTCGAGGTACATCGCCTGCCCGGAAGCGACGACACATTGATCCTCGGCAGCGACCGGGACAGCGGACTGTGGATCTTCCGCTACACCGGAGACTGACGCGTACAAACTGATCGTTGTTTATGGAGGGCCGGCGCAGGTTGCCGGCCCTCCAGTCCTTAGTGCCGCTGCGGCCCCCGCCCCCTCATACCCCATCCCCACCCGGACGCCCCTCTATATACTTCTTCGAGATCCCCGCGAGGCTTGTTGGAGGGCAAGCCGCCCGGGGGGCAGGGGGAGATTTCGATCGCAACGGCGCTGGCCGTCAGGAACCTCGAGGTTGTCTACGAGGATGTCGTCCTCGTGCTGCGCGGCGTAAGCCTCGAAGTGCCGGAGGGAAAGATCGTCGCCCTCCTGGGTGCCAACGGGGCGGGCAAGACGACGCTTCTGCGGGCGCTCTCCGGTCTGTTGGACATCCACCGAGGGGATGTCACCAAGGGTCAGATCACCCTCAACGGCACACGACTCCACCGCCTTCCCGCGCACACGATCGTGGACTTGGGCGTCGCCCAAGTGATGGAAGGACGGCGCGTTCTGGCAGAACTCACGGTCGAAGAGAATCTGCGAGTGGGTGCCCACACCTCACGACAAAGAGCCAGTAGCAACTTCGATCGCGTCTACGAGCTGTTCCCTCTCCTCCACAAACGACGGAAATCCGTTGCCGGCTATCTGTCCGGCGGCGAACAGCAGATGCTGGCCATCGGCCGTGCCCTCATGTCGAATCCGCGCTTTCTTCTTCTGGATGAACCGAGCCTCGGCCTCGCACCCAGACTTGTACAGCAGATGCGCGAACTGATAGTCGCCATAAACGAACAGGGCACCTCAATTCTGCTCGTCGAGCAGAATGCGGACATGGCGCTTGAAATCGCCGAACACGGCTACATCATGGAGGTCGGCAAGATAGTCATGGACAAGCCCGCAGCGGTCCTGCGTCAGGACGAAGATGTAAAGGAGTTCTACCTCGGTCTCCGAAAGGAAGGTGAAGCGAAGTCTTTTCGAGAGGTTAAGCACTATAAGAGGCGCAAGAGGTGGCTCTCGTGACGCGGCCCGGAGCGAGCCTTGCCCGAGTGCTGACCGCAGGCGCCGGCTGGACCAAAGGTGCTGTTCTGGAGTTCGAGGATGTAGAGCTCCGGTTTGAGGGCATCACTGCGATCGACGGCATCACGTTCCACGTACAAGCCAACGAGTTGTTTTCGATTATCGGACCCAACGGCGCGGGGAAGACCTCGATATTCAACTGTCTCTCGGGTCTCTACCGACCACAGCACGGCGCAATTCGTTTTCTTGGGCAGGACATCATGGGCATGTCCCCTCACGGGATCGCGCGGATGGGAATGGCGCGCACGTTCCAAAATATCGAGCTTTTCCACAACCTGACGGTAGTCGAGAACCTGATGCTCGGCCGGCACCACCACGTCGATTACGGTCCGCTGGCGGCAATGGTTCGTCTCGGCCTGGCCGCGCGACGGGAGATCGAACATCGAGAAGTGATCGAAGAGATCATCGATTTCTTGGAGATCGAGCCGCACCGCAGGCGTCCGGTGGGACTTCTTCCCTACGGCATCAAGAAACGGGTTGAGCTCGGGCGAGCGCTCGCGATGGATCCGAAGCTGCTACTCCTCGATGAACCGGTTTCCGGAATGAACGTCGAGGAAACCGAGGACATGGCTCGCTTCATCCTGGATATACGAGAGGAGCTGGGCATTCCAATAATTCTCGTGGAGCACGATATGGGGGTCGTCATGGACCTTGCGGACAGGGTTCTGGCCGTCGATTTCGGTCGCGCCATTGCCTGCGACGTCCCTGGGAACATTCAGCACAATCCCGATGTAGTCCGGGCCTACCTCGGCAAAGAGCACGCAGTCGCCGCCGCGGCGGAACATGGATGAGCGCATGAGCGTGGTGACGGAGCGCGCCCGCCCATTGGAATTCACGACGACAACGGTGACGCGACTTCGCGACCGGGCTCAGCGGACGCCAAATGCAGTAGCCCTCAGGGAAAAGGACCTGGGCATCTGGAATGACATCACGTGGGCCGAATACTGGGAGACGGTTCAACTTGTTGCCCACGGTCTAATCGCTCTCGGCGTGCAGCCCGGCGATCGCGTCGCGATCCACTCTGAGAACCGACCAGAGTGGGTCTATGCCGATCAAGGCATTGTCGCGGCCCAGGCGATGACAATGGGCCTTTATCCCACCAATCCGCCTGCAGAGGTCCGTTACCTACTCTCGAATTCGGAATCCAGGTTTCTGATAGCCGAGGACCAGGAGCAGGTCGATAAAGCTCTGGAAGTGAAAAACGAGCTGCCCAACCTCGAACGCATCATCTTCATCGAAGACCGGGGCCTCCGCACATACGACGATCCACTGCTTATGCCCTGGACCGAATTGATCGATCTGGGCAGACGCAACAGAGAAGAGCACCCACACGCGGTGGAGCGCCGGATGGCACAGACGGAACCGGACCACGTGATGACCCTGATATACACCTCGGGGACGACCGGACCTCCCAAGGGCGCAATGCTCACAGTCTCCAACGTTGAGTTTGCAATCAAATGCCTCGTGGAGGGCGGCGGTTTCTCTTCGCCCCCACCAAATCCGAACGACACGATCCTCTCCTACCTTCCCTTGTGTCACGTCGCGGAGCGGATCTACACGGTTTGGTTCAATCTGGCCGCTGGGTGTCTCGTTCACTTCGCCGAGTCAATTGAAACCATTCAACAGAACCTGCGGGAGGTACAGCCGACCGAGTTCCTAGGTGTCCCCCGCATTTGGGAAAAGATCCATGCAGGAATCCACATCCGCGCAGCAAATGCAACACTTCTGAAACGGCTCAATTTCAAACTGTGGTCCAAGGTGGCCGATCACATCGGGGATTCGCTGGCTAAGACAGATGGCACTCATACGCTGTCGACGCGCTTGCTCAACTTGCTCGGATGGCTGTTCCTCTACCGCTCCATCAAGCACCACATCGGAATGCGCAGGTGTCGGTTTGCGGCATCGGGCGCGGCGCCCATCGGCCCTGAGATCCTCAAGTTCTTCATGGGTATCGGAGTGCCCATGCACGAGGTCTATGGGATGACCGAAAACGCGGCCGTGGCCACCGGCAATCGCCCAGGACGGGTGAAGGTCGGGACGGTCGGGGAGCCCCACCCAGAGATCGAGCTCAAGATCGACGAGACCACGGGCGAGATCCTCACGCGGCATCCCGGGGTCTTCGCGGGTTACTGGAAAGACGACGCGGCCACAAAAAGAGTCCTTTCGGAGGATGGCTGGCTCCACACAGGGGACGTGGGGGAATGGGTCGACGGGACACACGTAATGATTACCGACCGCCTCAAGGACATCATCATTACATCAGGTGGCAAGAACGTTGCGCCGTCGGAGATAGAGAACGCCCTCAAGTCCTCCCCCTTCATTAAAGAGGCCATTGTGATCGGCGACAAGCGGCCGTTCTTGTCGGTGCTCATCGGGATCGAATTCGACACGGTCGGAGAATGGGCTCAGGTGCGTCGTATTCCGTACACCACATACCGGGATCTTTCCCACAAGAGCCAGGTCATCGAACTCATCCAAGAGGTCGTCACCGAGGTCAACAAAAAATTCGCGCGCGCCGAACAGATCAAAACGTTCAGGATGTTGCCAAAAGAACTCGACCACGAAGATGGCGAACTCACCGCGACCCAAAAGGTAAAACGATCGGCGATCCTGCAGAGGTTCGCTCCTTTGGTCGAGGATATCTACACGCCGTCCAAACGGGCGGGGTGAGCAGAGATGGTGAGGCTCCTGCAGAGCACGGTCCAGGGACTCGGCCTTGGCACCGTCTACGTTCTGCTGGGACTCGGCTTTGTAATCATCTTCAAGTCGATGGGGGTAATCAGTTTCGCTCAGCCGGGGATGATGGTGCTCGGCGCCTGGTGGGTCATCTACTTCGGACGCATCCTGGGGCTTGGATTTCCTCTCGCCGTCCTCATAGCAGTGCTGCTGACTGCCCTGATAGGGATGGCTCTTGAGAGAGCGGCGATCCGTCCCATGATCGGGGAACCTGTTTTCGCCATCGCGATCCTTACGATCGGGCTCGACATCGTCCTGCGCGTAATCGTCAACGATCTCTTGGGGCCACAGGTCAGAAGCATGGGTGATCCGTGGGGGCTGAAGACCTTTCCCATTGCCGGTGTGGTCATTCAGCAGCGATATGTGGCCCGCCTGGTGATCGGGACGGTCGTGGTCGGACTCTTGCTGGCGTTCTTCAAGTACACACGGATAGGCCTCGCGATGCGTGCCACCGCCTTCGACCAGGAGGTTGCCATGGCTCAGGGGGTGTCGGTGGGAGCAGTGTTTGCATTGTCGTGGGCGATCGCAGGAGGGCTCGCCGCTCTCGCCGGCACGTTCGTCGGACTCGGATCCGGCATCGATCAGCAATCCGCCTTCGTTGCTCTTAAGGCGCTGCCAGCAATCATCCTCGGAGGGCTCGACTCCATTCACGGCGCCGTAATCGGCGGCCTACTGGTCGGCCTCATAGAGGGTTACAGCCTCACGTACCAGAGTCAGTACGCAGGATTCCTGGGCGACAACTTCTCTCAGGTCGTGCCTTACCTCGTGATGCTGGCTGTCCTCCTGGTGCGTCCTTTCGGCCTGTTCGGAACGCGTGAGGTCGAAAGGGTATGAAGACGTCCACGAAGCCGCAGCCCGTCCGGCTCCCACCTTGGCGCGGCAGAGGACCTGGCAAACGGGGCCGCCCCGAACTGATCGGTAGCTATGCAGAGGATATGGCCCTGCTCAACACGCCTACCAAACGAAGATCCACCACGGTCGCCGTTCTGATCGCGTTTCTTCTCCCGTTCATCTTGACCGACGAGATCCTGTTTCGATTCGCAGCAATGTTCATTGCAGCGATCGGAGCGATCGGACTCAACATCGTTACCGGCTATGCGGGACAGGTTTCACTTGGGCATGCGTTCTTCCTCGGACTTGGTGCGTACACGGCCGCGATCGTCAACGGAGAGCCCGGCTCCAACGTGGTCGGTCTGGGACTCGGCATGGAGGTATGGCTTCCGGCGGCCGGCATAGTTGCTGCCCTTGCCGGGTTGATCGTCTCACCAATTGCGTTTCGCCTGAGGGGGCTGTACCTCGCGGTCGTGACCCTGGGCCTTGTCTTCATCGGCGAGCACATCTTTAGGGAGGCTGAGTCTCTAACCGGTGGCGTGGGGGTCGGCCGTCCGTCGGCATTTCCGGTGTTCTTCGGGTTCAACTTCGAGACCCCCGGTACGCTCTTCGGAACCGTGTTGACGCGGTCGCAGGGTCTCTATCTCATGGGGCTGATTTTCCTCGTAATCTTTGCCGTGCTGGCGAGGAACCTGGCACGTTCTGCAGTCGGTCGCGCCTTTGCTGCCGTTCGCGATCGCGACATCGCAGCGGAGGTAATGGGAGTGTCCCTCCGGAAGTACAAGGTTCTCGCCTTCACCATCTCGTCGTTCTACGCCGGGATCGCTGGAGCACTTCTCTACACGCTTACGGGATTCCTGGAACCGGGATCGTTCGACCTGCTCCTCAGCGTTCAGTACATCGCGATGGTGTTGATCGGGGGCGTCGCCACCATCTCGGGTTCGATTATGGGGGCGGCATTCATAACCCTCCTCCCAAGAATGGTTCAGGAGTTTCCTCGTTTCATTCCGTTCGTAAGCGGGGGGCAGGCCGGCGGGCTCGTTACGACCCAGCAGCTGGAGCAGATCCTGTACGGCCTTTTGATCGTGGCCTTCTTGATCTTCGAGCCCCGCGGGCTGTACGGCGTATGGGTTCGAATCCGCAACTACTGGAGGGCGTGGCCATTTTCGTACTAGTGCACGATTAGGAAGGCAGTCGGTAGGTCGGTCGCTGGGTGCGATCGCCAAGGGGAGGGGGATCCATGTCACATCAGTTCCGGCGACGACATATGTTCGTCGTCGTTATCGTGCTTGCCCTCGTAGCGGCGGGATGTCGCGAGTCGGGCGGCGATGCCGATGAGTCAGAACCAGCAGGAGAAGTCAGGACCGACACCGGTATAACCGAGGAGCCCTGTCCAAACGCCGTAAACGAGGACCACGGGTGCATTTACTTGGGCACCCTCTCGGACCTCACCGAAGGCCCATTCGCGGCGCTCGCCGTACCGATCACCGACGCGCAGAAGGCGTTCTGGACGCGCGTCAACGAAGAAGGAGGCATCGGCGACCAATACGACGTCGACGTCGGCGAGAACACTCGCGACAACAAATACAACCCAGAGGTCCACGTGCAGGAGTATCAGGAGATCAAATCGGACATCCTTGCCCTGGCCCAGACCCTAGGGACGCCGATGACAATCGCCGGCCTTCCCTTCTACAAGCAGGAGAACGTCGTCGGCGCGCCCGCGTCGTGGTGGTCGGGATGGGAGTTCGAGGACAACATCTTGGAGTCCGGAAGCAACTACTGCCTCGAGTCGATGAACGCGGTCGACTATGCAGTGGATGAATTCGGTATCGAGAGCGTCATGGCCGTCCACTATCCCGGCGACTACGGCGGCGATGCGGCCGCGGGGGCGGAGATCGCCGCCGAGGAACGCGGAGTGGAGTTCATCCGAGCGGTCGAGACTGGGCCGAACGCCGTCGTCGGCAGTCAGGAGGCGGCAATCGATGCCATCGTCCAGGCGCAGCCCGACCTCGTGATCGTGACCACCGGTCCTGCTGAGGCGGCGGAGATAGTCGGCGGATCGGCGGCGAGAAACTTCACCGGCAAGTTCTTCGGCACGGAACCGACGTGGAACCAAGGTCTGCTCGAGACCCCCGCTGCGGAGGCGCTTCAGGCTCTCTACCTGGCTACATTCCCGTGGGAGCCGTTCGACGCGGACACGCCGGGTCATCAGGCCATGAGGGAAGCACTTGGGGAGGTGCAACCCAACGAGGGATACACATCTGGTTGGGTGTGGTCGTATCCGCTCAAAGCCGCGCTCGATGCCGCACACGCAAGCGGTGATCTGACGCGGGAAGGTCTCGTTAAGGCGGCTTCGGAACTTGAGACCGTCGACTACGAAGGAATGCTTCCCGAGGAGGCCGGCCGGTTCACGGGCGAGCCCAACGAGACCGTGTTCCGCCAGCATCTCATCGTGCAACCGGACGCCGATGCACCTTCCGGAGTGAGCGTGGTGGAGGACTTCTTCGTGGGCCCGACGGCCGAGGCCTTCGAGTTCACAGAACCCTGCGCGCAGCCGGGCTGAGCTTGACCGGCGCGCCGTGAGATCGCGCGGGGGTGGGTGCGAGGGCGCCCACCCCACGGCGCGCTGGGAGGTTGGCGCGATGTGCTGCTGTGCGCGGCTGAAACGCGCGAACCTCGGGCTTTCGTGAGCCGTACGTGCGGCGCGCTCACTTAGAGGTCGCGCAGCGCCTCGGCGATCGGAGTCTCGCCCGCCCTCGCCTCGAAGACCTTTCCTATCGAGGTCTCCTCGACCAGCGCCGAGGCCACCAACTCGGCAACGTCGGCGCGGCTGATTGTGCCGCGGCCCACCGACTCGCCGAGCCGCACGCGGCCCGTTCCCGGCTCGTCGGTAAGCCGCACCGGTCTCACGATCGTGTAGTCCAACCCACTCGCCATCACCTCGTCGTCGGCGCGGCCCTTGGCGCGGAGGTAGGCGCTGAATGTGTCGTCTCCCCTCGTGGAGGCGTTCGCTCGCGCCGAGCTGATCATCACGTAGCGGCGGATCCCCCGAGCTCCGGCGGCCTCGATCAGCTTGACCGCCCCTTCGTAGTCCATCGTCTCCTTGCGCGCGGAACCGCTCCCCGGCCCTGCACCTGCCGCAAATACGACGGCGTCCGCCGTCCCTACCGCCGAGGCCACTTCGGCATTCGACGCAGCCTCCAAATCGCAAACGACCGGCGCTCCCCCCGCCTCCCGGACATCCTCCTCGTGGGCGGGGTTGCGGATGAGCGATCGGATTTCGCCGCCCCCGCCGGCCAGAATCCGCGTCAGCAGCAGCGCGATCTGCCCGTGCCCGCCGGCAATGGCTATCTCCATCGTGACCTTTCCCTAGAGCGGTAACGCCCCCACGATCGCACAGGTCGCTGGCACCCCAAGTTCTGGAAGCGCTCTCAAGATGCGGCTGCTTGGCGCCCGACCCTGCTTGCTCCCCCGGTCGGCCAACGCCTAGGATGTGATGAGAGCGCTTCCAACGCTCTGAGAACCCGATGTCGGCCGGCTTGGGGAGGGCTGAGCGATGAATAAGAGAACGATCAGCGCGGTTTTCGCCGCGCTCCTAGCCATTGGACTGGTTGGAACGTCCCCTGTTGCCGGTTCGGCGGCAGAAGAGAAGAAGGACCTCGACCCATCGATCAGCTTCTTCGTACCCCCTCCGCAACCCGGAGCGCTTCAGCAGATAGCCGACCTGCGCGCCGCCAAAGACCCGACCAACGCGGAACTGATCCGGAACATGATCAGGACCCCACAGGCAGTCTGGGTCGAGGCCGGGACCCCGTCCGAGGTCGAAAAGGAAGTGAAGAGGACGATGCGCCGGTCGAATAGGCAGGGAGGCACGTTGCCGGTGCTTGTCCTTTACAACATTCCGTTCCGTGACTGTGCTCAGTTCTCTGCCGGCGGGGCAACAACCTCCGAGGAGTACCTCGAGTGGGTGGACGGTGTCGCGAAGGGCATCGGCGACCACGATGCCATGATCATCCTCGAACCCGATGGCCTGGGGATCATCCCTTGGTACACGGACATCAACGGCAACCTCGAGTGGTGCCAGCCGGAGGAGGCCGACTCGGACACAGCGGCGGCCGAACGTTTCTTCATGCTCAACGAGGCGGTGGATCGGCTCAATGAGCAGCCCGGTGTCAAGGTCTACCTCGATGCTACGCACAGCGCATGGCTTGGCGTTGGTGACGCATCGGACCGCTTGGTGAAGGCAGGCGTTGAACGAGCCGCAGGGTTCTTCCTCAACGTCTCCAACTACCGACTCACCGAGCACCTGCAGAAGTACGGCACATGGATCTCAAGCTGCCTGGCGTTTGCCAGCAACCCGGAGGAGGGTGGCTGGAGGCTGGGTCACTACGACTTCTGTGCGAGCCAGTACTTCCCTGCCGACCCGAACGACTTCAGCACCTGGCACCTAACCGACGAGTGGTACGCCGCAAATCTCGGCTCGGCTGTGCCGACGACCAACTTCGTCATCGACACGAGCCGTAACGGACAAGGACCATGGACTCCACCTGCGGGCGTTTACCCGGACCCGCAAGATTGGTGCAACCCGCCGGGCCGCGGACTCGGGCTCCGGCCGACCGCGGATACCGGCGATCCGCTGATAGACGCGTATCTCTGGGTGAAGACCCCCGGAGAGTCGGACGGTGAGTGCACGCGTGGTCTCGGCCCCACCGGCACCGTGGACCCGGAATGGGGCCGGGTCGACCCAGGCGCGGGCGAGTGGTTCCCTGAGCAAGCACTTCAACTAGTCCAGCTCGCGGTCCCTCCGCTAAACAACTAGCATCGACACCGGGCTGCGCTGCGCGCCGCGCAGCCCGGCTTCCATTTCGCCCAGCAGACCCGTTAGCACTGCGGGTCAGCTGCTGAGTTTGCGGAAGCGGCGCACTGCCAACGGGGCGAAGATCAAGCAGATCACAATCGGCCACACGATCGCCATCATCAACGAGTTCTCCGTCACCCATGCCTCGCCCCCGAGTCCCGGGTTCCCGAATAACTCTCTTGTGGCGGTGACGGTGGCCGACATGGGATTCCACTCTGCGATGGTTCCCAGCCATCCCGGCATCTGACTGGGAGACACAAATGTGTTGGCGATCATTGTGATCGGAAACATGAGTCCCCACGCGTTTCCCGCAGCCTCGGGCGTGCGAAGGATAAGTCCCACGTAAATGCCCAGCCAGATGATGGAGAATCGCAGCAACAATAGGAGGCCAAACGCGGTCAATGCTGCCGTCAGAGTTCCGTGCCACCTCCACGACACCACCAGCCCGCATGCAACGAGGATGACGAGATCGAGAGTCGAGTTGAACATGTCCGCGATGCTGCGGCCCACCAGAACTCCGGATCGAGCCATCGGCATGGAACGGAACCGGTCCATTACACCTCTTGCACCGTCGGTGGTAACGGCAACCATGGTCGCTCCACCCCCGAACATCATGGTCATGGCGAACATGCCCGGCATAAGGAACTCGCGGTAGTCGCCTCCGCCGGCAACGGTCATTGCGCTGCCGAAGACATAGCCGAACAGCAGCACCATCATGATCGGGTACATCAACGTGAACACGACCCTCGCCGGCTCGCGAACCCAATACGTGAGGTCCCGGACGGCGATGATCCAGCCATCGAGGGCGGCGCGCCGAAGGCGCTCGAGCGGAGTCCGGGGGATCTCCGGGACGAGTGCAGTCATGCTCATGCGGCCACCCCCTCCTTAGCGTGATGACCCGTTAGCTGGAGAAACACTTCATCGAGAGTGGGCCGCCGAAGTGCGACGTCTTCCACCACGATGTCTGCCTCGCCAAGAGCGCGCACGACCTCCGTCAGAACAGCCACACGATCACGCACAGAGGCGCTCACCCGGCGCAGTTCCCGAGTGATCTCGGCGTTCGTGCCGGTTACCCCCGCGACAACGACGGCCGCAGCGTCCAGCTCGTTTTCATCTCGGACGATCGCATCGATTCGCTCGCCTCCGGTCGTGGACTTCAACTCGGACGGACTACCACTTGCGATCACCCGGCCCATGTCGATGACTGCGATCTGATCTGCAAGCCGATCGGCCTCGTCCATGTACTGGGTCGTAAGCACCACAGTGGTACCGGTATCGACCATCGTGGATATTGCCGACCACACCTCATTGCGGCCCCTGGGATCGAGCCCCGTAGTCGGTTCGTCCAGGAACAACACCTGCGGAGAGAGGATCATGCTCGCAGCAAGATCCAGACGTCGCTGCATCCCGCCTGAGTAGTCACGGACCGGCTTGTTGCGGGCATCCGCAAGACCAAACTGTTCGAGCAGTTCGTCGGCGCGCCGCCGAGCTTCGCTTTTCGGAAGGTGAAAGAGCCGGCCGAACATCGCTAGGTTCTGCCGCCCGCTGAGGATCTCGTCCAGCGCCGGACTCTGGCCCAGTAGCCCGATTCGGTAGCGGACCTCGTCGGAGTGCCGCGCGACGTCGAACCCAGCCACCTCCGCCCGCCCGGCATCGTGCCGGAGCAGGGTCGCCAAGATCCGAACGGCCGTGGTCTTCCCGGCGCCGTTGGGTCCGAGGACGCCACAGACAGTACCCGCGGGCACGGCGAGATCGAGCCCGTCGAGAGCGCGGGTCCCCCCGAACCGCTTGGAGAGGCCTTCGGCCAGAACTGCCCACTGCGATCCAGCCATTTGGCGCCCTAACTCGATATAGTGTACGGAGTTATGGGAAACTATACCGTACGCCCTACGGAGTAGCAACGTGCCCGCCGACGGTTCCCGCCGGAACTTGGCCGAGCAGAGCCTGGCGCTGCTGTGGGGGTGGCAGAAGAAACCACGGCGAGGGCCCAAACCAGGGCTCGACGTCGAACGCATCGCTCGCGCCGCGATCGACATCGCCGATACCCACGGGCTCGAAGCGCTGTCGATGAGGAGCGTGTCCGAGCGCCTCGGCGTCGGCGCGATGTCTCTCTACACGTATGTGCCCGGCAAGGCTGAACTCCTCGACGTGATGGTGGACAGGGTGGTGGCCGAGAAGTCCCTCCCGGCGACCGACGGAGGGTGGCGGGCGCGCCTCGAGGCGATCGCCCGCGAGGACTGGGCACTGTACCGGCGCCACCGGTGGCTGCTCGAGGTCTCGTTCGCCAGAAGTGTGATGGGGCCGAACGTGCTCCAAGGCTTCGAGGGCGCCCTGGCAGCCATCTCGGGAACCGGCTTCACAGCGAGCGAGATGCCGAGGGTAGTGACTCTCCTGGGCGTGTACGTACGGGGCGCGGCCAAGAGTGCTGCCGACGCAATTGACGCCGCGCAACAGACGGGGGTCAGCGACGACGAATGGTGGTTGGAGCGCGAGCCGATTCTCGACAAATACATCGACTTTTCTCGCTACCCGACTCTAGGCGAAGTTGCCGAAGCCGGTGGATTCACCGAGATGGGTGGCGACGCGGACTACTTCTATCAGCGGGCACTCGACGACTTCGAGTTCGGGCTAGAACGCGTCCTCGACGGATTGGAGGCATACATAGAGCGCCGCACATCGAGGGCAGGTCCGGGTGACGGCGCGCCGGATGGCTAGGGCATTTGTGCGAGCGCCGCGACGGCCGCGTCAACTTGCTCGGGCGTCGTGACGATACTGGTGCCGAAGCGAACGTACTGAGCGCGGTAGGGCGTGACACTCGCCAGAATCGCGTGCTGGCTCCGCAGCGTTTCGATCACCAGTGGGGGCTCCAGACCGTCGACCGTGCAACAGACAATACCCGAGGAGATTTCTTCATCGAGTGGGGTCAGAAGGCGGATGTTGGGCAGTGCTGAAAGACCCTCCTTCAAACGAGCCGCGAGTTCGTGGGTGCGATCAGCGACACGCTTCTTTCCGATTTTGTTGTGAAAGTCGAAGGCATCCACGAGTGCCCATCGGTGCTCGAATGAGTGGAAGCCCCCGGGCGTTCCATCGAGCCCGAATATGAACGGCACTTCCTCGTCGAACAGCCACGCGCCGATACTCGGACCCGAGAAGGTAGGGATGATCGGAGCGAACCTGTCCCAAACATCCCGCCGGGCCCAAACGATTCCCGTGCCACGTGGTCCGAACAGCCACTTGTGGGTTCCGGTGATGAAGACGTCGCACCCAAGTCCGGGCGGCATGGTGTCTTCCGCCGCAAACCCATGCACTGCATCGAGGCACAGCAGGGCTCGATCGCCCGGATCACGGTCGGCGTTGATTTCCTCCAACGAATCCGCGATCTCTTTGACGGGGATCTTCACACCCGTACTGGAATGGACCCATGTCAGAGCGACAACTCTCGTGGCGGGTCTGATGGACTGACGCAGGATCGAAACCATTTCGCCGGCGGTTGCTTTGGCGGGATCATTGTAGAGAGCGACCTGTTCGACTTCTGCTCCCGAGCGAGCGCCAGCGAGCCGCAGCGATTCATGCGTGGAATAGAAATCGTGCGTGGTCGTCAGTATGTGGTCGCCGGGCTTCAATCGGAGGCCGTTGTAGGTCAAACCGAGCCCCATCGTCGTGCTGTCTGTGAGAGCGATCTCCTCGGGTGGGACACCGAGGTAGCGGGCCGCTGCCATTCTGACGGCCTCATCGTTCTTGGTCTCGTCCGCGACTGCTCGGCCGGGATCCGCGTCCAGCGCCGCCCTCCATTGCTCGATTGCCGCCCTTACCGACGCCGGATGGGACGCGAGTACAAATGCAGAGAAATGGGCCATGTCGGGGGCGAGCATGAATTGGGCCCGTACGTTCTCCCAATCCCGCAGGTCCGTGGCTAGGGCCGGCGTGGGAGTTTCGTCCTGCCGCGCCGTGGCAGCACCGGAGTCTCCCGAGCTGCAGCCCGCTAAGGCGAGAGCCCCGGCACCGGCCGCGACACGCGCACCTCCCACCAGGAACGCCCGCCGACCAAGCGACGGCGTCTTCATTGTCAGATCATATGACCGGCAACGAGCAATCTCTCGGGCTCACGACTACCGGCAGAGCCGGACGGCCACTTGATTCGTGGCGACGATCGACCCGCACGCAAAGTGGAGGAGCAGCGCAGCCCCCACCACGATCAGGATGTCTCCAACGCTGAACACATTGTGGAAGGGCCACGACGCAGGGATGGCGAATATGTCGCCCAGAAATGGCAGGTTCGGGCTCGCCAGAGCTGCCGAGTTCTCGAAGGACCCCCCGGAGTCGACCACACCAGCGGCGGCCAGGGCAGTTGGCGAGGCCGGCATGGTCCCTCCATTGACTGCGATCGCGGTCGCATTGAGCAACCCCCCGATGCCGATTGTGGGAACTCCCCGAACACTCCGGTTGAGCAAGACCACGAATCCCGCGACCGCGTATGAGGCCACGTGCATGATCGCCAGAAGCGCCCGTCCCGCGTTTGGAAACACCGATATGGCCAGAATCTGGAGGGCGAGCGCGATAAAGAGGAGCCAGCTCCCCCTCAGCTTTAATGTAAGGACCCCGCGAAGGCGCCCACCTGTGAGCATCACTGAAACCAGCAGCAAGCCTGCCGCTGCGAGCAAAAACATGTTCCTCCCACGGATCGTCCCTACAAACTTCGGCGCGCGGGGGGCCGTCTTTACTGGATAGTCCAGGGACTTCGACACTGCTGCTCCCCCGATTGGGTATGCGCGCACCCCCAAAAGGGGTAGATGAGGGCGGCACCCTAAAGGTCACCCGGTATCGCTCCGAGCACGCAGTAGTAGGGGCTGGTTCGGGAGCGCACACAAAGGAGAAAGACGTGAAAGTACGTGCCTTTCGAGTCGCCATGGTGTTGTCGTCGATAGCGATGCTTCTCGAGGTTCTTGGTGCTGGTAAGAAGTGGGGCTAAAGCCACACAGTGATTGAAACAAACTGCTAGCCCTTCTCGCTTCCCAGCTCACATGGCTCGCCATAGAGTTGTGGACGCGAGGAGGAGCGGGCATTTGGGTCATAGGGAATCGAACAACCTCTACGTCGCCGTCGTTTCGTTAATCGGCGTCGCCGCGCTCCTGGTTCAAATCGCAGGGCTTTCAGACGAGCCCACCCGCGCATCCTTCTGGCTTCTGGGCATCCTTGTCGTTCTCTCTGAAGCCTTTCCCATCCAGATACAACGCACGAGCGGCTCGGTTGAGGAGATAACTACTGCAACAACGTTCAGCTTCGCGCTCCTTATCCTTCTGAGTATCCCGGCGGCAGTCATTAGTCAGGCAGTAGCGTCACTCACGGACGACGTCATCCGACGAAAGCCCGGTCGCAAGACCTTCTTCAACATCGCTCAATACACGCTTGCGATGATTGCAGCGGGACTAGCGTTTGAGGCCCTGACGGACCGCGCAGCTACGATCCGAGACATCGACACCGCGTATCTTCTCTCGATTCTCATCTCCGCAGCGTTTTTCTTCCTGGTAAACAATGCCCTGACCGACACTGCGATCGCCCTTGAGGAACGCCGACCGCTATCCTCAGCCTTCTCGACGAACCTCGGATTTCAAGCGTTCACCGACGCCGTACTCCTCGGACTGGCGCCAATCGCCGCCCTCACCGCAAAGATCAATGTCGCGCTCGTTCCCCTTCTCGTTCTGCCGATCGTGGCCGTTGCCCGCGGAGCGAACTCGTCGTTGAAAAACGCAAAGCTCGCGCGCGAGATGCACCATCTGGCGACACACGATCCGTTGACACAGCTCCCCAACCGCTCGGCCTTCCTGGCGCGGCTGGAGGAGGCCGTTGACCGCCTCGCCGCCGGTTCGATGGTTGCCGTCCTCTTGATGGATCTCGACCGGTTTAAAGAGATCAACGACACGTTGGGCCATCACAACGGCGACAACCTGCTGCAACAGGTGGGGACCCGACTCCGAAACGAAATCCGCCCGGAGTTCACGGTCGCTCACATGGGTGGCGACGAGTTCGCGATCTTGGTCGAGCCGGACAGCCTTACTCATGCCATATCCGTTGCCGAACTCGTCCTGACGTGCTTCGGGCCTCCATTCGTAGTCGGCGATCTCCCGGTGGAGGCCACCGTGAGCATCGGCATGGCGCTCTGTCCCGAGCACGGCACGAACCCGAATGCCCTTATACAGCGCGCAGACGTAGCCATGTACCAGGCGAAAGGAGCCCGAACGGGGTTCGCGGTCTACGAACCCGAACAGGATCCGTATAGCGTCGCGGCTCTCTCGCTCGTGCCGGAGTTGAGGCAGGCGACGGAGTCCGGGAATTTGTTTCTCCACTATCAGCCGAAGGTGGCGCTCGCCAGCGGTCACGTGCTCGGGGTCGAAGCTCTGCTTCGATGGAACCACGCGCGGTTGGGTCTGGTCGGACCCGACCGGTTCATACCCGTCGCAGAGCGCACAGGGTTGATCAAACAGATCACCACGTTCGTGTTGGGCGAATCCATGCGTCAGATCCAAGAGTGGAGCCGAAGCGGGCTCGATCTCAACCTTGCGGTCAACCTCTCTGCGTACAGCCTGCACGACCCCACGCTCACGAACGACATCGAGCAGCAGTTGTCCAGGTGGGACGTGCCCGCAGAGTCCGTGGAGCTCGAGATAACAGAGAGTGCAATAATGGCGGATCCCGTACGAGCGGCCGCGACGCTTCGCGAGCTAACGGATATGGGACTTCAGGTTGCCATCGATGACTTCGGAACCGGTTACTCGTCCCTCTCGCGCCTGCGTGAACTTCCTGTCAGCACAATCAAGATCGACAAGTCCTTTACGCTCGGCCTGCCTCGCAGCGACGACGACATGGCCATTGTCCGCTCCACGATCGACCTCGCCCACAACCTCGGACTCGCCGCGGTGGCGGAGGGAGTGGAAAGCGAAAATGTATGGCACCGTTTGGTCGAGCTCGGCTGCGACTTCGCGCAGGGCGACTACGTAAGCCGGCCGATCACGGCCGACGCACTGGGCACCTGGGTTCGTGGACGTACGGTCGAGGCGGGCCGGCACCGCGGCCGCGCCCAGGGTTTTTGACGACTCGTATTAGTCGGACACATCGTGACCCGCTGTGGAGTTCGGTATCCACGTCGTGACCTCGCTCGCCTCTTTCTTGGTGATATCCGGTACCACCGCGTGCGGGGCTGCCCTACCCACCGGGATGACCACGTAGGGACGCTCGTAGCTGGGACGGTCCAGGATCTTGTTGAGAAACCTCATCGGACTCGGCGTGTGCGTGAGCGTTGCAAGCCCCGAATGGTGGAGAGCAGTCAGTAAGAAGCCCGCTGCGATGCCGACCGACTCCTTCACGTAGTAAGGCTGCGGCGTTACATCCGAACGGTGGACCTCGAAGACCACTATGACGACCGGCGCCTTTTCGAGATGGGGTTTCCGGTAGTCGGTTCCCAGAGGTTCGAGCGCAGCAAGCCATGCCATCGAGGCTTTCGACGCGTAGAACTCCTTCTCTTCCCTCTCCGCTTCTTCTCGTATTCGCCGCTTGACCTCGCGATCCGTGACTACTACGAAGTGCCAGGGTTGGACGTTTGCCCCCGAGGGCGCGGAGTTCGCGACGACAAGGGCGTTGCGAATCAACTCGAGGTCGAACGGCTCCTCGCTGAAATCACGGATCGAACGACGCGTTGCCATCGTGGCCCGAAACAGTCTGGACGCCTCGAGGGCTTGTTCGGCCGACAGATCGTGCCGGGGAGCGGGTACAGGACGATAGGCGGTCATGGCGTGAAGCTACACGTAGTAGAGACGTGACGCCCGTCCCGGTTGCTGAAATGGCAACTGGCCACCTACAGGTGGGGGTGAATTGCCATTTGGCGCGCAGCGCCCGGTTAGATTCGGACTCCCTCCAGAGACAGGAGCTTCGCCTTGCGGTCGAGCCCTCCTCCGTAGCCGGTAAGGGTCCCGTTTGCTCCGATCACTCGGTGGCATGGGACGATCACTGCTATCGGATTTGACCCGTTGGCCCGGCCCACGGCGCGCACCGCTCTCGGATTTCCGATCCAGCGCGCGAGTTCCCCATAGCTCATCGTCTCCCCATAGGGAATCTCCTTGAGCCCGGCCCATACGCTCAACTGGAACGGTGTCCCCTGCGCCTTCAGGGGCACGTTGAAAGACTTGCGCGCGCCTCTGAAGTATTCCTCGAGTTGTCGGATGACGTCCTCGAATGGGCCCTCATCGTGTCGCCCCCCGGCCGGCGGCGAGAACGGCGACATTTGAAGTCCCGTCAACGAGCGGCCATCCGAGGTGAGCAGCAATTCGCCGATCGGACTCGAGACCGTCGTGTAATAAGTAGTGCTCACGGTGTCCTCCATTCCGTCATCCGAGGCTCGCCCACAGGTGTTGTTGTGCATAAGCGGCCCATGGCTTCCAGCGTTGTGCAAGAAGAGCGGGTTCCTCTCGCACACCTAGTCGTTCGAGTGCATGTCTCACTCCAAGATCGGTGTCCATGAAGGCGCCCGGGTCGCCTAGGGCACGAACCGCTATGTAGGAAGCGGTCCATGGCCCCACGCCGGGAAGCTCGAGGAGCCGAGCTCTGGTTTCATCGCGATCGGCGCCCGGATCGATCACCAAATCTCCGGCCGCAAGCTCGGCTGCGAGATGGTTGATCGATTCCTGTTTCTTCCGAGGAATCCCAATCGTGCTCAGATCGGCTTCGGCGAGATCGTCGGCTTCCGGAAACAGATGCGTCAGCCCCCCTTCCTGCACGGTAAGCGGCTTGCCAAATCGCTTCACGACGCGGCCCGCGATCGTGAGCGCGCCCTTAACCGATATCTGCTGGCCGACCACCGCTCTGAACGCCAGTTCGTTGCCGTCGACGGCTCCCGGAACTCTGAGTCCCGGCCGCTGCTCGACAAGGGGCCGGAGAAGGGGATCCACTGCCAGAACCGAATCGATCGCTACGGGATCGGCGTCGAGGTCCAGCAGCCGACGGCATCTGTGAACAGCCGCCGTTAGATCCCGGAGATCTCCTAGCTGGAAGCGGCACGCGACGTGCTCCGTTTGAGGACGGAGTTCAACAATGCCCGGGCTGTGGGGCAGCCGCAGGGTCCTTCGATAGGAGCTCCCGTTGCTCTCTTCGATCCCCGGGATGGCTCTCGCCGCGAGGAAGGTAAAAAGGGTCACGGTGTCCATCGGGGCCCGATAGGGCAGGCGAAGTTCGATCACCCCCGGCCCACTAGGAGAATTCCTATTCTTCTTGGCCCGCATCTCCGTGGGTGTTGATGCAAAAACTTCCCTGATGGTGTCGTTGAACTGGCGAATACTCGCGAAGCCGGACGCAAACGCAATCTCGGAGAACTTGAGATGAGTCGTCTCGATTAGCAATCGCCCGGTCTGGGCACGGTGGGCCCGCGCGAGTGCTTGCGGACCGGCGCCAACCTCAGCGATCAAGAGCCGGTGGAGGTGCCGCTCGCTCAGATGCAGCCGGCGCGCCAGTCCACCCACGCCGTCGCGATCGACGACCCCGTCTGCAATCAGGCGCATCGCGCGGGCGACCGTGTCCGCGCGGATATTCCACTCCGGCGAGCCGGGGCTCGCATCCGGACGGCAGCGTTTGCATGCCCGGAAGCCGGCACCCTGGGCCGCAGCTGCGGTTGGGAAAAAGCGCACATTCGCGCGCTTCGGGGTGATTGCAGGGCAGCTCGGCCGGCAGTAGACGCCGGTGGAAGTGACGGCCGTTATGAACATGCCGTCGAAGCGGCCTTCCTTCGCCTCGAGGGCCCGGTAGCAACTTTCGAAATCGTTGAACACCACTGCATCGTGTCATCCCAGCCGGCCCATTGCTAGCGGTGATCGGACATGCTCGTGGAGCGTTGTATTGCTTGACAGTTATATAGCTTCTTCGGCATACTTGGGGCCATGAACGTTGGTTTCGAGGTGCTTGCCGAGTCGAACAGGCGCCGAATCCTGGATCTCGTCCGGATGGCGGAGCGGCCGGTTGGTGACTTGGTAGCCGCGTTGGGCTTGAGCCAGCCCGCGGTTTCGAAGCACTTGCGGATCCTCCGTGAGGCCGGCTTCGTGGAGGTCCGCGCCGATGCCCAGCGCCGCCTGTACCGCGTTCGCGTGGAGCCCCTTCAGGCACTGGACGAGTGGCTCGCGCCGTACCGAGAGCTCTGGGAGGCGCGTCTCGACGACCTCGAACGCCACCTCGATGACATGCCGGATGAGGGCAAATAGAAGGAGGCCGGAATGTACGGAGAACTGCACGCAGCAAAAGGTCGTTCACAGCTTCGTTTTGAACGAACGCTGCCTCACTCCCGAGAGAAAGTCTGGAGGGCTCTTACGGAGCCGGAACATCTGGCAGCGTGGTTCCCCACCACCATTGAAGGCGAGCGTGTAGCCGGCGCGCCGCTTCGATTCTCGTTCCCGAACAATGAGGCTCCCCCGCTGGAGGGCGAGATGATCACCTACGATCCACCCTCAGTCCTGGAGTTCCGCTGGGGTGAGGACGTTGTCCGTTTCGAGCTTGCACCCAACGATGGCGGGAGCCTGCTCACTCTCGTCGACACCCTCGACGAGCACGGCAAAGCGGCGCGCGACGCTGCCGGGTGGCATGTCTGCCTTGACGTCCTCGACTCGCATCTTGCGGGAGTGGAACCACCGGAGGCCTCCAGTGATCAGTGGAAGCCGCTGAACGACGAGTACGCCGAACGTTTTGGACCGGAAGCCGCCACCATTGGTCCGCCAGAAGGGTTTGAGTAGCTCAGGTTTACAGCGCCAGAGTCTCCCCGTCTTCGGGAACAATCACATGTGGCAGCGCGGAGCGAACCTCATCCCTGGTGTCGATACAGTGGTTGATCGCCTCGAGATGAACGACCACGACTGTTGGAACCCGGTCCGCAACTCGGCGGATGTCCTCGATGGTCATCACGATGGGATCGCCCTCGAGGAACCGCGCGCCGCTTCCATTGACGACCGCTACACGCGGTTGATGCGCGGCGATCGCCTCGTCGACCTCTGGGCACCAAACTGTGTCGCCGGCGATGTACAGGTCGTCGATCACGAAACCGCTCACGGGAGCGAGCAACTCTGCAATGGCTCCGCTCCCGTGGCGGCCGCCGGTGCGCGTGATCGTTGGCCCTTTCCAATCTGCTTTCTCAGCGATGGGAAGCACTTGGAGGCCCAGCGCGCCTAGTGCCTTCATATCCTCGGGCTGGCAGAAGACGACGACGTCCCGGGGAAGCAGTTTTGCCGCGGTCTCATCGAAGTGATCTTTGTGCAGATGCGTGACTAGGACCGCATCCAGGTCCTCCACTAGCTCGGCCGCAGGGATCGGCAGCGGCACAAGTGGATTGCGCCGTGCGTTCGGTGTGTTCTCAACCGGCGGCCGGGCACCGACATCGTCGAGCATCGGATCAACGAGGATGCGTTGCCCCTGCATGTCCAATAGCAGGGTGGCGCTCCGCACCAAAGTCAGTCGCATATGCGTCCGGCTCCCCTCGGGCGACGGTCGGAATCAGAAGTACTGCAGCAAGAAAAGAGCCCAGCAGAATAGAACGGCGCGTTGATGCACCTCCTGGAGGATTTGCCCACCCCGTCTCATCCCTCCTACCAGACCGTGCCTAAACGAGCAAATCCGGCGCAACAAAGGGCACAAAAGTCAATCGGTAGCCTCCGAGTCGGGAGGCGAGCATCTGAGGCCGCCAACCAAAATGTCGGCGATGACTACAATCGGCGAATGGTTAACGTTCCCGACTCCGCCCGCGATTTCCTGGCCACCGGGCCACTGGCCCACGTCGTGACACTGGATTCGAACGGAACACCCCACGTGACGCTCGCATGGGCGGGTTTCGACGGCAACGACGTCGTGTGGTCGACCTTCTATCCAGACCAGGCCAAGATAAGGCATCTTCGACACGATCCCCGCGTGGCGCTGTCCTTCCAGGCCCATGAGCACTCCGGGGAGGGATTGCATCCCTACCTCGCTATCAACGGCCGGGCAACCTTTACAGAGGGCGGCGCGTTGGAAGTCATGGACCGGCTCGCAGAGTTCTACATCGGGCACGGTCAAAAGTTCCCGCTGCGCGACGGCCCTCCCGGCGCGGTTATCCGGGTGACTGTGGACAGGATCTACGGCAACGGACCGTGGGGGAAACAGCTTTAGTCCGGCCCCGAAATGGCAGTTAGCACCACTATAGTGTGGCTAACTTCCATTAGAGCCGTCCGTCACCGACGTACACTTGAACGCCGCTGCTGGTCAGCCTCAAGCAGCCGACGCGTCCGATTTAGGACTCGATCGAAGTTGTCATCGGGCCACATCGAGCGAGCCTGATCGATGTGCCGTTGTCCCAGGCCGGGGTCTCGACCCTCCACCGCAAGGCCGTAGTAAAGATGCGGTTCCGCCCTCCCATACTTTGCGATGGCCTGTAGAAGTAGCTCTTCCGCACGATCGCGCTCCCCAGGGATCGAGAGAAAGCTCCAAGCAACCTTGACCAGACCGAGATCCCCGTCGTCGTCCTTACCTTCGACGGCGTTAAGGGCAAGAAGCGCATGATCGCGCGCCAAAGTGAAATCGCCCTCAAGCTGGGCGAGTTCCGAGCGCCACACGGCACTCCAATAGCTCTCGCCGTAAAGGTCGACAATTTGATCGACCACCCGATGAGCTTCAACGCGCCATTTCGGATCAGGCTGCCGGCGATCCTCCTCCAACAGTTGGTGAATAAGGGCTTCGGCCAGCGGAGCGAACCACGGACCACGCCGCCACCCCTCGCGAAGCAGTGCAAGCGGGGCTTGGGACGGTGGCCACCCGGTTCTGATTCCCATTTCGTGTTCCAGCCAATAACCGCGGGGATCGCTTCGGAAGAACTTCCGATAGCGACGAACCTTGCGAAGAGCGGCTTCGTGGTCCCCGGCCTTAAATGCCTTGGTGGCACCAGAACACGTCAGAGCGACGAACAAGTTGGAGGTCGAGATCATCCCCCACATATCGTCGCTGAGGGGGCTCGACTAAAGCGGATCGTGCAGCCCCCACAGCGGCGGATTCACGAAATGGCATGCGAGCCCAATATTTCACGGTTGGGTGCCATTCCCGAATTCCGACGACGCTCCAAGTTATTGGCTTTGAACAAGCTCTCGGAGCTTGGTGACGGTGTTCCAGTTGCGAGCCGTGCCTCGGACTCCGAGGACCTTCTCGAAGTGTGAGATCGACATCTTCGATCTACCCATCCCGTTGGGAAGTAAGAGGTAGATCTCGCTCCCGCTGACCTCGAACTTGTCGGGCAGCCACTTATCCGGGTCGAGCACTTTTACCCCCCTCGCGGGCGCCCGTTCTGCGAGGAACACCACGTGCATGGACGACGGCGATCCGCCCTCCGATGCGAATGGATTCCTCGTCGCGATACGTTCCAGATCCGATCCGTTACGAATGATCACTGAGATGTCGTGACCAAACGTCGCCGTCACCCCCTCTTCGAGCTGCCGGACAAGTTTCTTCAGACCCGTCCGGGGTGCCTCGAACACGACGTTGCCACTTTGGACATAAGTGCGGACGTTCTCGTGACCGAGATCCTCGAACATCGTCCTGAGCGCAGGCATTGGGATCTTATTCACCGCACCCAGGTTGATGGCTCTGAGAAGGGCGACGTAAGTGGCCATTGCCGTTACCCGTCCGCTTTCGCCACAATGTAGAGCAGTCGACGGCGTGTGCTGCCCCGGAGCCGCTTCGCCCATGTCGTGTCTACTTCGGGCCACTTGTCGGGCTCGACGAGTCCACTTTCTTCGATGCTGAAGCCCGCGGCAGCGTAGCGTGGCCTCAATACCGTCTCCACATATTCCTGGGTCAGCGGTGGAAGGTCCAGCCTCGCCGCCTCACCCGCATCGCGCTCATCATCGATTCCGATAACTATCTCGAGCCACGCTCCAGGAGCGGCGATCCTCTTCAGTCCACTAATGATTTCCTTGTCGCCAGCGGCGACGGCACGAAGGAGACTGCCCCACGGGAAGTGGATGTGAATCTCATCGGCGACGTTGCCTAGTTCCTGCGGAAGGTCCTCCACAGCTGCCTGGAGGAACAGGACATTTGGAAGACCGCCCTTAGCCGGCTTCCGATGAACCCGTTCGGATATCTTCTCGAGTGCCTTCCTCTGAACATCGATCCCTATGTAGAACCTGTCCGGATTCGCGCGGGCGCTCCGGTAGACATAACGACCGTCGCCCGTCCCTATGTCCACGATTACACCCCCTCCGGTAGGGAGCGATGAGGTCTTCAAACTGGCGTCAGTTGAGTCAGTAAACGCCTCTGCCACGGATGACCTTGAGCATCACGATCTCCTGTTCTCGAGCACAGCCCATTATTGCAGTGCAAACGCTCCCGGCCGAGGGGAATTCCCCGGCAATCGTCATTCCCCGCCCTGGAACAGAGTGAGCTGCAGGCCGTCACCGGTCCTGAATCGCTGGTTGTGATCGCCCCATGGGGTAACGACCTTGTCGGCCTCCGGCTTGGCGCCGGCACTCACCACAGCCGCGGAAGCCTCATCGAGATCATCAATCTTCACGGCGATCCTGACGCGGGAGTCGACGGGGTGACCGACTTCGACATCGTCGACATGCCGCCCGTACCCGGGGTCGAACAGTTCCAGCGTGGCCGAGGGAACACGGAGGATCACGCCCCTGCTCCCCTCATGCTCGAACTCCTCCATGGTCTGCAGCCCGAATACGTCCCGGAAGAGACGGAGTGCCCCCTCATGGTTATCGAAGACAAACGCAAACCGCAGTTCCTGGGCCCGGGTCACTGATCCTCCTTTGTCGATTCAAGCGTTTCCGAAGGGAACGAGGCGCAAGAAAGGCGATTCCCAACCAGCAGCCGCTGCTCGGGAAGGAGCCGGCTGCACGATGGGTTGTCATATCTCGACGCGCCAACGATTAACCTCTGCATCTGCACGGGCAGCGGACCCGCATTAGAAGCTTAGAGAGAGGAATCCTTAGTGGCCAGCGTTTACCGGGGGGCTCGCTCGGCCAGTGGGCTGAGTTTCATGTTCATTGCGATCGCTGCAGCGACGTGGGGAAGTGAAGGATTCTTCCGCCGGCGCCTGGCGCTGGAGCTTCCTTCCGGGACGATCGTCATGGTAGAGCACCTCATACTTGTTCTCCTCACACTCCCGTGGCTTATCCGAGCGCTTCCTATTACCAAGTCATTCTCCCGACGCGACTGGATATCTCTCGTATTAATAGGGGCAGGGGCATCCGCCCTTGCCACGGTTCTATTCACCCAGGCGTTCGCGTATGGCGACCCCACCACGCCCCTGCTGCTTCAGAAACTGCAGCCCCTATTCGCGATCATTGGAGCGGCTCTTTTGTTGGGCGAAAGGGTTCTCCCACGGTTCGGTCTCTATTTCATCGCAGCTGTCGGTGGCGCCTGGCTGATTACCTTCCCGGAGCCCACCAATGTGTCGGTTTCCGCGTTTACCCCGGCAGCCTTCGCACTGGGAGCGGCCGGCCTCTGGGGGCTCGGGACCGTGCTGGGGCGCCATCTCACAACAAAGATGGAATTTGCACCTCTTACCGCGCTGCGATTTGCAGTTGGCCTGCCCGCCACCATTTTGATCGTTGTCGTTCAGGACCAAGGCGAGGCAATCTCGACGATCGGTGGCAAAGACGCCTTTGCGCTACTACTTCTTGCCCTCGTGCCGGGGTTGCTCGCCCTCATGCTCTATTACAGGGGCCTGCGTGAGACGCCGGCCTCAGCCGCCACCCTGGCCGAGCTGGCCTTCCCTCTGAGTGCGATCACGATCAACTACATCGCGTTCGAGGAGCAGCTGGTCCGGTCGCAGTGGGTCGGAGTCGTGGTCTTGTCTCTGGCCATCGTCGCCATGGGTCTGGCAGCGACGCGAGGGTCGCGAGCATTGGGCGTCAATCTGCCGCCCACCGTCCGTGACGAACCGGCACATGCCTGAGTCTGCGTCGCACAAACATTGCACCTAGGCCCTTTTCTCCAGAGCCGGCCGATGCATTAAATGGACGCATGAGCCAGGCGGTCGTCTGTCCTGTCGTAGTGGGGCGTGACGAGGAGCTCTCGCGCCTCGAGGACGCACTCCTCGACGCGGCGCGGAGGGATAGTCGTTTCGTAGTCGTTGTGGGCGAGGCCGGAATAGGCAAGTCCCGGATTGCCGCGGAGACCGAAACCAGGGCGGAACGCCTCGGCTTCACGGTGATGAGGGGAGCATGCAGTGAAGCCGAGCTGGCGCTCCCCTACCTCCCCCTGATCGAGGCGCTCGGCAATTACATCGCGAAGCAGGACACTCAGACGCTGGCCCGACGACTCGGCGGTGCCCGCATCGAGCTCGCGCGCCTTTTTCCGCAACTGGCTATAGGAGAGGCACCTCCTCCCGGCGGAGACCCCGGTCAAGCGAAACTCCGATTGTTCGAATCCGTCGTGGCGATGGTGTCTCTTGCAGCGGCAGACGCTGGGCTTCTTCTCGTGGTGGAGGATATCCACTGGGCCGACGCTTCCACGCGCGAGCTACTCGACTACCTCAGCAGGCGCCTGCGCGGCCTCAGAGCGATGGTTCTCATGACCTATCGCAGCGACGAGTTGCATCGCAAGCATCCTCTCGTGCCGACGATTCAGAGTTGGCGCAGATCGGGGCTGGCGGAGGTAATTGAACTCAAGGAGATGTCCGAACTCGATGTTGCGGAGATGATGTCTTGCATCCTTGACACGGCCGAGATCACTGTGGACTTCCGCGACAATATGCACCAGCGCAGTGAAGGAAACCCGTTCGTGCTTGAGGAGTTGCTCAAACACGCCATCGACCGCGGTGAGATCGTTCGTACGGCTTCGCAATGGCGGCACGAGGCGCTAGATCAAGTTCCGCTGCCGGACTCCGTGAAGGACACGATCCTTTTTCGGATCGAAAGATTCGGCGACACAGAGGCGAGAGTTCTTCAAGCTGCCGCGGTACTGGGTTATGTATTCAGTTACTCCACGCTAACCGCCGTGGCCAACACACCCGAGTCCGAGGTACAAGCAGCCATTGCCTCGGCTATGCAGAACCAACTCGTGATTGAAGCTGGGCGACCGGGCCGCTATCGCTTCCGCCATGCCTTGACCCAGGAAGCTATCTACGAGGACACCGTCCTGCCGCGCCGACAGGAAATCCACTCGCGGGCCGCCGACATACTCGCCGAGGATCCGACAACCAACCCAATCGAGTTGGCGCTGCACTTTCTGGGAGCGGCGCGATTCAAAGAGGCTGTACCGGCATGCTTGGATGCTGCAGCCAATGCAGAGCACACCCATGCCCACAGCGAAGCCGTGAAGCTGTACGAACGGGCGCTGCCCCACGTTTCGAACGACCGAGATCGCGCCGAGGTCCTGTGTCGTATGGGCAGCTCCCTGAACATCGATGGCCGGCCGTCCACTGCGGCACAGTGCCTGGAGGAAGGCATCGCCCTACTCGAGGAAATCGGTGATCTCCAAGCTGCTGCCCGCTACCATCTCGTTCTGGGAAGGGCCCGATGGGAACTTTCGCGCCCTGATCAGGCGGCCGAGCAGTACGACCAAGCACTCCAAGAGCTAGAGCGGCGAGGCCCGAGTTCGGACCTTGCGCTCGCATACATGCGTATAGCCGGTCTGCATCTTTTCCAGTTGGAGATTGAGCCTTCGCTGGACGCTGCTCGGAAAGCCGTCACAACGGCGGAGGCAGTCGGCGACGACGTCAATCGCATCTGGGCGCTTGGCTTCCTGGCGCTTGCCCTACTCGACAACGGCGACGTCGAAGCCGGGCTCGCGACCATCGAGCGGAGTCACCGCGAGGCGATGGAGCACGGGGTCCCACACATTGCAATCAACGCGGCCTACAACGATCTGTGGAACCGAGTGCATTGCATGATCCCCGGCGCAAAGGCTGCATTCGAGCGCCTCGAACAGTCGTCTGATTGGAGCGAATGGGGGCGCGCGGCCGTCCTTTTGACCAACATGTACCTCATGCGTATCCATGGACGGATAGAAACCTGGGTCGACGTCGGAACGCGTTCTGTCGAGCGGTTTGAGCGCCTTTCGAACGACAAGTACATCTGGCGGTCGAGTCTTTTACTAGCAGAGGGACTGCTCGAGGGGGGTGACGTCGAAGGTGCACTTCGCTACCTGCCGGATATTTCAACCCGTGTTGAACTGCAAGATGTGCTTTACGACTCGTCCGCTCGTATCCGGACGTACATCGCGGCCGGGGAGACGGAACGCCTTCGGGTCGCGGCCCTTTCCATCCTTGATGCCGCTCCGAAGTTTTGGACGTACAGACCGACCCTTGCCCTCGGCGTCGAGGCCTTCGTACATGTGGGTGACATCGACAACGCAAGGAAACTCGTTGAAGTTGCTCGGTCCAAACCCTATCCAGCGGGAGACGCTGCCCTCGAGCAGGCCGAGGGGCGTGTCTTCCTGGCTATCGGTGATTCGGAGTCGGCCGTGGATAGCCTGGCTCGCGCTGTGGAGGGCTACCGGGAAGCCGGCTATGTCCTCGACGAACTTCGAACTCTCATCCTGCTCGCGGCCGCACAGTCGGAAAATGGGGACCGGGATTTAGCCGGAAAAACCCTACGGGAGGCTACAGAGCACGCCAGAGAACTCGGCGCACTGCAGATCGTCCACGAGGCTCTGGACACCGCCCGCGGCCACGACATCCGGGTCGATTTTGCAACTCGGACGGCCTTGGACGAGGCAGAGATCGCCACCGGCGAACGACTTGTGACGGTCCTGTTCGCAGATGTGCGTGGCTATACGGAGTTGACCTCACAGCGCACACCCGACGAGATGGTCGAAATGGTTGCCTCACTGCAGCGGTGGGCAACGCGTGAGGTGGAACGTCATTCGGGATTGATCGACAAGTTCGCCGGCGACGCCGTCATGGCAACGTTCAATGTCTCAGGTGAAACGGTCGATCATTGCCGTCAAGCTTTGGAGGCGGCTATTGCATTGCGCGACAAGGCTGCCCTTACCGGGATTCCGCTTGGGATAGGGCTTGCGGTCGGCCCGGCAATTGTCGGACGGCTCGTCCCCAACTCGAACCTCAGCGTGATCGGTGAGACGACGAATCTGGCCGCGCGGCTGCAGCACGCGGCCGCAGCCGGCGAGATCGTGCTCAGCGAGGAGGCCTACCGGCGAGTACGCGACTGGCTGGCGTCCCGGAGCATCGTCGTGCAGGAACTCGAGCTGTCGCTCAAGGGCTTTCCCGAGCCCGTGCGAGTGTTCCGGATTCGGACGCTGCAGCCCGCCGGCTGATCGGGGCAGAAAGATGAACTGCCCGCGCTCTTAGGTGGAGTCGAGCGCGGGCAGTTCGGGTGCGGGCCTATTGAAGCGATTACTTCTTCAGCTGACCTCGCAGAGCCCCCGCAGGGAATTCCTCGTTGTGAACGTTCACGTAGTACTGCCTGGGGTTCTTTTGGATGTCGTCGAGGAGCTCCGAATCGAGGTCCGCCACGCATCCTTTTACGCCACTAATGGATTCGGGGAGCGCTCCCTCGAACAGCGGCACAACGATGTCTCCGGCGACGTCCTTCGCGCCGGCATGGATGTGTGCGGCCGTAGGCGGTTCGATGTCCGTCCAAGACAACCTGAAACAAACCGTCCCCTTGGTGTCGTTGATCCTTACCTTGGCCCGGCCGGATCCATCGGGATCACCCTCGTCCGGGACCTCATTCGCCCCCGAAAGGCGCGTCTGCCGGACCCTCACGTCTGCCGTCGCCAAGCTCTGCATGGCAATCATCCCGACCACGGCGAGCAGGCCGACCACCACTCCCCACCGCGCCATCCGTCTACGCATGGACCACCTTCTGTCGACAACTTGTCAGAAGGGGTAAGCGCCGGACCCCCCCGTTTCGTTACCGCCCGCCCGGGCCCGGTTGAAATCTTGCTTCGCTTGCGGTCAGCTTCGAGGGAATGCTCGCGGGAATGACGGCAGTTGAGCTGGCCCGGGCGGTGCGCTCTCGGGAAGCCTCGCCCGTAGAGGTCGTCGGCGGACACCTCGAACTAATCGCGGCCCTCGATGGCCGAATCGGTGCCTTCGAAGCCGTTCGAGAGAAGCGGGCGCTCGCCGAGGCCGAGGAACTTGCCGGCCGCGCCGACATAGCGGACCTGCCCCTGGCCGGCGTTCCCGTGGCGATCAAGGCCAACCTCTCCGTTGCGGGGGAGGTTCACAGCCCTCATTCCCGCCGTGACCCGTCACCCAGTGATGCCGACCATGAGGTCGTCAGGAGACTCCGCGCCGCTGGAGCGATCATCGTCGGGCTCACGCGAATACCTCAACTCACCATATGGGGAACGTCCGATTGCCCCTGTGGAGTGGTTCGCAACCCCTGGCATCTCGATCGCACTGCCGGCGGGTCCTCGGGTGGCAGCGCAGCGGCGGTGGCCGCCGGATTCGTTCCCATCGCCGTGGGCAACGACGGCATGGGGTCGATCAGGGTCCCTGCTGCTGCGTGCGGCCTGTTCGGCATCAAGCCGGGCTCCGGCAGTGTTTCTGCCGGCGTGGGCCCGCCCAACTGGAGGGGTTTGACGGAGAACGGCCCTCTCGCCTCGACCGTTGCCGACGCGCGGCTCGCGCTTTCGGTCATGGCCGAGGATGCGGCGCTCGCGACGCCTTCCGAGGCAGAGCATCCGCTGCGGATTGCCGTCTCGACCAAATCCCCCCTCGCCGGTCTCCCGGTGGATCGAGTCTTCAAAGCCGCTGTGGAGGCGGCCGCCGATCTGCTGCGGCGCGAGGGGCATTCCGTTCGAGTCGCCGATCCGCCCTACTCGGTGGCGACTGCCAATGCCGTCGTCGCGTGGTGGGGAGCCGCGGTGGCTGAGGAGGCCGACGGCATCGCACGAGACCGGCTCGAACGCCGGGCGCGTGGGCACATCGCATTGGGGCGGCTTGCACAGAAGCGGGGGTGGGTAAAGGCGGAACAACGTGAGCGCTGGCAACGGAGGGTCGGAGACTTCTTCAGTGACTTCGACGCGCTGCTTACCCCTGCGCTGGCCCGTCGACCTCCTGCCGCCGGGCCGTGGCGCGACCGATCATGGCTCGCCAACCTGTTGTCCAATGCCGCATTCGCTCCCTTTGCGGCGCCGTGGAACTTCGCCGGGTACCCGGCGGCGTCCGTCCCCGTGGGGATGCATCCTAAAGGGACGCCTCTCGCGATCCAGATCGTCGCTCCACCCAGAGCCGAAGATGTGATCCTCCGCCTCGCCGCCGTCATTGAGAACGCACAACCCTGGCCGCGCCACGCTCCGCTCTGAATTTCGTCCTGGGAGATACGAATGTCATCCGAACGGCATCTGTCCATCTATCTGAACGATCACCTCGCCGGCTCCACCGCGGGATACGAGCTCGCCAAGCGGGCCGCGTCGAACAACAAGGGAACTCCGCTTGGAGACTTGCTGGGCCGGCTTGCCGGTGAGATCGACGAAGACCGGAAGGTTCTCGAGGGCTTGATGAGCGAACTCGGTATTCAGCGAAACATCGCCAAGGGGGCCGCCATGTGGGTTGCAGAAAAGGCGGGCCGCTTGAAGTTCAACGGCCAGCTCACCGGATACTCGGACCTCAGCCGGCTGATCGAGCTGGAAGGCCTCATCCTCGGGGTCGAAGGGAAACTCGCGATGTGGCGAACGCTGATCCAGATACGAGACAAGTATCCGCCGCTGGCAGGTGCAAACCTCGAAGAGCTGGCGCGCCGGGCACAGGATCAGCTATCTGAACTCGGCGGGGCTCACAAGGACGCCGCCGCCCGAGCCCTGTGATGATTCCCGAGCCGAAATGGCAATCGACCCCCACCCCTCGGTGGTCACTTGCCATCTGAGGGCCCGCCCGCCGGCGCGCCGCTGGCTGAATTGGTAATCGACCCCCACCCCTTGGGGGCACGTTGCCATTTCGGGAAATCGGCCGGCGCGCCGCTGGCTGAATTGGTAATCGACCCCCAGCCCCCGGGGGTTATTTGCCATTTGGGGAAATCGCCGGCGCGCCGCTTACTTCACATTTCGGGACATCAGCCGGCGCACGCTATCGGCCAGTGGGATGCCGGCCGCCAGGCCGGGAGACGGCTCCGGGGCACCGAAGCTCGTCACCATCGGCACCACTCCTGCCCACGTTGGCAACTCCGCATCCGGAGAATCGTCGTCGCTCGGTGGCCCAGTGCGGATCTTCACCGCGGCCTCGTCGATCGGCATCTCGAGGATCATCGAGCTCTTGAGCTCCTTGGTATTCGGTGGCCTTACCTCCGTCCACCGACCGGGAACCAGCTTGTTCGCGAACGCTTCGAAGGCGCGCCGCTTGAGCTCTTCCTCTGCGACGGCTCGAAAGCTCCCGACCAGCACCGCGGAACGGTAGTTGGCCGAGTGCTCGAAGGCCGATCGGGCGAGCACCAAACCGTCAACCAGCGTCACCGTGAGGCATGCAGGGGTACCCGTCGCCAGCATCTTGATGGCCCGGCTGGCCGTCGAGCCGTGAACGCAGACCGAGTCGTCTACGCGCCCATACATCATCGGGATGCAGTAGGGCTGTCCCGAATCGACGAATGCAACGTGGGCCACCAGCCCGGCATCGAGCACGGCGTCAATAGATGGGCGGTCGTATCGCCCGCGTTCCGGCTGTCTTCTTACGATTTTTCGGTCGCGACCCATGGACCTCCAGGTTCGGCACCTTGGAGACCCAGAGGTTACCCGCCGGAGAGACGGTATGAAAGAAGCACTACTCCGGAGTCAAACGTCGTCGTGCCTACCAGATCCAGAGGAATCGGCGGACGTCCGTTAAACGGCCGCTCGCCGCTCCCCCACACATACGGGTTGACCCAGAATCTGAGCTCGTCGACCAGGCCTTCCATGACGAGCTGGTGGGCGAATTCACCACATCCATAGGAAAGAAGGTTCCCGGAAGTGCGCTCCTTTAGAGCCGCGACACTGTCGGGCATATCTCCTTCGAGGAGCGTTGCGTTCCAGGACAGTGGCTCCTGCAAAGTCCTCGATACAACGAACTTGCGCATGCTGTTGACGCGATCGGCGAAGCCCACGTCGTCGGTCATCGTGGGCCAGACCGCGGCAAGACCCTCGAGTTCTTGCGCCCAAGAAGCATCGCCTCCGTGGCGCGCAACTGGTCATGGCTAGCCGCGCCGGTTGCCCCGTGCCAGTCGTGCTCGCCCCTGCTGCTGAACCACTCTCCAACCTCCATGACTCCATCGAGGGTCACTTGCGTAGAGATGATGAGATTCCCCATTCAGATACCTCCCCTCAGCCCCGCATCACATCGGCCGGAATCCGATGATCGGGGCGACCGTCTTTGGCCAGGATCGAGTACTCGGATGCAGTCGCCTTGTAGAGCCGGATTGGTCCGCCCGGTTTCACGTCGGCACTCGTCCACGCAACCCCGCCGTGCTCAAGCGAGCGGCGAGAGAAGACTTCGATTCCTCGCTCCACCTCTCCGCCCTCGACCAACTCCGCAGCGGCCGACAAGTAGACCCCTTGTCCGGTGCCAATTGGGACGCTCGAATCAAAGATCACAACGCCGATCTCGCGCCTCGTCCCGATGTTGCGCGAATGGTTTGCGTCGGGCGAGGAGACCCAGAAGAACTCCCTGTAATCAGCCGGCGCGAAGTAGACGGGAGAGGCCCACGGCCTTCCTTCCCCATCGGCAGTGGCGATCACCATGTAGAGATTTGCGTCGATGATCCTCCGGACGATGACCTCGGGAGTGTTCCCCGGTATCTGCGGTCGCGCGGCTCGGGCTCGGACTACCGCCTGGAAGCGCTCGAGGAAGCCCGGCGCGCCGCTTTCATACGAGTCCCGTTCTTCCTCGGTCTCGAAGCCGCCCTGAACCAAGGTGAACAGCGTTCTGCCGTTTTGCTCCTCGAATGTGATGTCCAGGACGCTCTCGATGGTCCGACCGGATTCGGTCATCCTCATCGTGAATCGCAAGCGGTTCGGCCTGTCGATGTCGGTGAAGTGATAGGTGATCGGGTACCGCTCTCCGTCCGGATCTTCGACCAGCATTGTCCATGACCCGCCGACTCGAAGTTCCATCTCCGATTCAACGAGCCTCCAGCCCTCGGGAGCGTAAAGTTCCGCGTGGTGCTCTGGGTCGATCAACGCGTCGAACACAACCTCCTGGGAGGCATTAAAGATGCGCTCGAGTCTCATCTCATAGGCCACGCCTCGCTCCCTTCTTCCGTTCGATGATCGCCTCCAGTCGATCGAGCCGGGCCTCCCACTCTTCCCGGCAGCCCTCGATCCATCGGGACGCGTAGCCCAAATCTCGAGGGGTGAGGAGGATCTCCCTGGTTCGGCCCCGCTTGCGCGTGGTGACGAGGCGTGCCCCCTCTAGAACCCGTATGTGTTTCATGACCCCCGGCAACGAGATCCCGTACGGTCGGGCCAGCTCGGTGGTCGATGCCGGACCGCGCGTCAGTCGTTTGACGATGTCACGCCGGGTCGGATCGGCGAGGGCCGAGAACGTTCTGTCGAGGGTTTCAGACTTAACCATCTGGTTAAGTATATATCTATCATCCGTTGCCGCGCTGGAGGTGGCCGCGCCCCCACCTTCGGATCGCGTCGACTATCGGGATCAGGGACTGTAGTTTCGTTGGCATGGCCGGTGCCTCCGTTGTAGAAGTCCGCTTCTATCGCATAAAACCCGGCCGCCGGGATGAGTTCGTTGAGATCTTCGCCGACCGAGGCCGTCCGGCGCAGGAAGCGTACGGCATAAAGGTTCTTGGGCCTCTGCTCGATCTCGAGAACCCTAATGTCGTGGTATGGATTCGCTCTTTCCCCTCCGATGAAGATCGGGAGCAAATGAAAAAGGACTTCTACGAAGGGCCCGAGTGGATCTCCGACTTGGAGGAACTGGTGATGCCTATGTTGGATGAGTTCTCCGTCGTCGTTGCGGAAGCAGTTCCCGGAGCCCTGGAAGGGACGCTGATGCACTGATGGGACATGGTCGTGTCATCGTCTTCGAAGACCCCGGCTCGTTGGAGATGCGGGGCTCCCAGCTGCCCGTCTACGACAGAGAGATCGGGGTGCGACTTCTGTACGAGGACCCCGACTCGGGCGCCGAGCACTACCTCATTCGGTATCCCGCCGGGCTCAAGGCGAAGCTGCACCGGCACACCGCAGCGCATACGTTTGTAGTTCTGAAAGGGCGGTTGGTGGTCAATGATCATGTGGTTGGCCCTGGCTCCTACTGCCACTTCCCCGCCGGCGAGCCGATGTTCCACGCCCCCGCAGGAGACGAGGATTGCCTCTTCATCAACATCTTCCACGGCCCAGCGGACGTAGAACCTCTGTGAACGGGGCCGCTACGGCGGGTTGCGAGGCGCGTATCGCCAACTCCTGGCGCAAAGTGGCGCCTGGACGATCGTTTGTGCCAACAGATGGCAGAAGCGAACGGCGCGCCGGGGCCCCGGGCCGGTGCCCAGGGCCGTCGTTGCAGTGGCGAGTTAGCCGGGGGCGCCCGTAGCGACCACCTTCCACACAAAGCCGTCGGGATCTGCGAAGTGGCCGCTGTACCCGCCCCACTGCGCCTGCGCACCGGGCTTGAGGACTTTGCCACCTGCACGCTCGGCCTCGGCCAGCACGGCATCGACGGCCTCTTCGGATGGGACGAAGTGGTTGAGCGTGATCCCGGCAAAGCCGCTGCCCTCTGCAGGGACGCCGGCGTCGCCGGCCAGGTCGGCTCGTGGGTACAGCCCAAGGGCGGACGACCCCTCGCCGCTGGAGAACGCTACGTACCGGGCGTGGTCCTGTTCGATTGGCCAGCCGAGGCCCTCGCTGTAGAACTTCTTCGCTCGGTCGATGTCGCCCACTCCGAGCAATATGGCGTTGACGTGCGGATTCATAGTCAATGGCTCCTCTCTGTCACATGGGCTGGATCCCTTACGTCAGTGCAATGACGGAACACACGAAGAGAATGTGACCGATGACCGAAAACAACTGGCTGGCCGAGCAATTCGAGGCCTACCGCACCCACCTCCGGGCGGTGGCGTACCGGATGCTCGGCTCGACGAACGAGGCCGACGATGCGGTCCAAGAGGCGTGGTTGCGACTGAGCCGCACCGACACGAGCGGTGTCGAGAATCTCGCGGCCTGGCTCACCACCGTCGTCGGCCGAGTGTGCCTCGATATGCTTCGTACGCGCAGTTCCCGACGCGAGGAACCATTCGCGGAGCACGGGGTCGAATCCATAGTCGATCGTCGCGGGCAACACGATCCCGAACAGGATGTTCTGCTGGGCGACTCGGTCGGTATCGCACTACTGGTAGTTCTCGAAACGCTGGCTCCGGCCGAGCGCGTCGCGTTCGTCCTCCACGACATGTTTGCCGTCCCCTTCGACGAGATCGCCGTAATCGTGGACCGATCCCCGGACGCCGCCAGGCAACTAGCAAGCCGAGCTCGCCGGAGGATTCAGGGAGCCGGCCCGGTCCCTTCTGTTGATCTGGCGCGGCGCCGGAGGATCGTGGATGCCTTTCTCGCCGCGTCGCGCAAAGGCGACTTCGCCGCCCTGCTTTCTGTCCTCGATCCGGAAGTAGTCGCGCGAGCCGATCCCGCCGCCATTCAAATGGGTGCGGCGCAGGAAATCCGCGGAGCGCCGGCCGTGGCCGACACGTTCGCGGGACGAGCCCGGGCCGCACAGCCTGCATTGATCAACGGTGCTCCGGGACTCGTTTGGCTGCAACATGGGGAGCCGACGATGGCATTCGGCTTCACGATCGTCGGGGACAAGATCGTCGGTATAAACCTCATCGCCGACGCCGAATCTCTCGGCGAATTCGACCTGCAGCTTCTCCGCGACTAGGAACTCGTTCAATCGGTGGGGAAAGCCACCAACCGGCAGAACGCGGCCTCTCCTCCTTGGAACCGCCAGGGGAAACATCCGACTTCAATCTTCTGATTGAGGACCCTGTCGATCTCGCCGCCCGCGTTCTCCACGTGGATGACGTCGTGCGGAAAGAGCAGGGTGTGCATTATCTGGTAGTCGGGCCGGGGAAAGATGTCGTCCAGGGACCGGCCGAGGGCACGTTCGGCCTCGGCGGCCTCGTCGGCCCGAAGGTTTCTGATGACGGTGTTCATCGGATGGTCCGCGGATCCCGTGTCGACAGCGATCCACCTAACTCCCCGATCGAGCAGCCACTCAGCGAAATCCCGTTGCGGCCCTGGATGCCGGATGAAGTACTTCGTCTCGTCCGTCTCGGAGCGATCCGTCCAGTTCTCCGGGTAATAGCGGTGGTAGCCGGTATGGATAACCAGAATGTCGCCTCGCTCGATCGAATGGCCGGTCTCGCGCTCCCAGCGCTCGAAGTTGTCGGGCCCATAGAAGCCGTAATCGCTCATCCCCTGGGACTCGAGGTCGACGATGCAGGCAGGCCCGACGAGCCAGTCGACAGGCAAGTCGCCGATGAATTTGCCCCCGGACAGGAAATGGGCAGGAGCGTCGAGGTGGGTCCCCACGTGGAGGGTCGAGGTGATCTCCTGCCCTCCGGCCTTTTCGAATGCCAGCCGCTTGATCCACTTGATGGCGGGGCCCGCATAACCCGCGAAGGCGGGCGTATGCACACTGAAATCCTGCGACAGATCGAGAACGTTCATCGTCGTCTCCAAGCTCGAGCGATCGGAAGTGACTCAGTTAACAAGCCGAGCGGCGAGGTTCGCAACTCCGAGCCGTTTCCCGGCGGCTCATTCGCGCAAACCTCAGCTCCTCACGGCAAGGCTTTAACCAACTCCTAACCAATCTTTGCTGATTGATTGACCCCGCGCTCACGGCCTGCTTGCCGCCCCCTCCCTAGGGTCACTTCGAAGATCACCGGAAAGGGGGTCGGATGAAGCACGCGATCAAACTTGCATTCGCATTGCTGATCACGGCCGCAGCTTGCAGCTCAAACGCATCTGACGAAGGAGCACCGGACGAAGGGGCTCCTACACAGACAAGGGTGGAATCGCCATCCACCCCGACGGAAGGAGCCAAGAAGGGGCCGCGCGCTGCAGCGGGACGCGGTCCATTCGAGATCGTTCTTGGGGAGTGGGCCGTGACTCCCGAGGCCGATGCAGTTAGGCCGGGACCGGTCACGTTCCGAATCGTCAACCGGGGCTCGATGACGCACGGATTCGAGATCGAGGCGGACGGCGACCATAGCGGCCCTGGAAGCGGCGACGGGTTCAAGTTCGAAACCGAGCTGATCGAGCCGGGGAAGGCGGTGAAAGTACGGCTCGACCTCGCCCCCGGAACCTACAAGGTCGAGTGCCTCGTCGACGGCCACGACGACCTCGGCATGGAGGGTTTCTTGGAGGTTCGGCCCGGTGCCGGTAGGGGGAGAGAGCGGCCCGCGCCTCGATCCGGCAGCGATGTTGCAATCGAAGGATTCGCCTTCACGCCGGCCACGATCGATGTATCCGCCGGCACCGAGGTGACGTGGATCAACTCTGATCCCACGGAACACACGGTCACCGGCGACGGATTCGGCTCGAACAACCTCGCCGCAGGAGATCGGTTCTCGCATCGATTCAGCCGGCAGGGCGTCTATCGGTATCGGTGTGCGATCCATCCCGAAATGACGGCCGAAGTAAGAGTCTCTGGATGAAAGGAGAGGAAATTGAAGCGTGTGCTCTTGCCTGTAGCTGTTCTGGCGCTAGCCGTTGTTGCCTGCGGGGGTGATGACCCCGAGGCATCCGCCTCGCAGAGCAACGACACCGTGACGGTGACGGCAACGGACAATGAGTTCGAGCCCGCATCCATCACTGCATCTGCCGGGACATCGATCGAGGTAACAAACGAGGGGGAGGCTCCGCACAACTTCTCGGTTGCAGGCTCCGGCATCGATGTCGACATTCAGCCCGGAGAATCCGTTTCGGTTGATACATCAGAACTGGATGCCGGTGCCCACGAGGTCGAGTGCAAGTTTCACTCCGCAGCCGGTATGACCGCAGACCTCACGCTCGAGTAGAACGCGCTACATCTGGAAGGTGAACGCACCAGCGGTTGGGGGTCCGAAGCTGACGCTCGACTTCCTCAACCCACAGACAAACCACACTTCGATTCCTTAGGTGTTCTCGCGATCCTCGCAATCAACGCGGGTCGGAATTCCGACCCGCGTCGGCGCGCCGGGTCACTGTCAAAGCACGGCGGTCTCTACGACCAAGTCGTCCTCGGCGAAGCGCGACGGACGCAGGGCCCGTAGGTCAAAAGTGGTGCAGCTCCCATCGGCGATCAGTTCCGCAACGGCCCGACCGGCGGCGGGTGAATGCATGATTCCATGCCCCCCGAAACCGGCGCAGATAACAAACCGTTCGTTCTCGGAAGCAGATCCAACGATGGCGTGATGGTCCGCTGTCTCCGGATAAAGGCCTGCCCAAGAACGAGTGGGATCGACGGGCGCCTCCTCGAGGAACGGAAACCGGTTCCCGATGCGTTCGGCCAGGTCGTCGAAGAACTTCGGATCGACAGAGGTGTCCCAGCCCGGCGTGTCGTCGGGATCCGAATATGCAACTACATAGCCGCCGGCAACTTCCCGTCGTACTAGGACCCCAGTGTCGAGATCGACACACATCGGAATGAGCTGACGAGGGCCCTCGTCGTGAATGTACGCGAGGTTGCGGCGAACGGGGTCCACCGGGACATCGATCCCAATGAGCGCCGCAACCTCCTTGGCGTGGGCCCCCGCGGCGTCGACAATCCACGTGGCCTCCACATCCGCCCGGGAGGTTGAAATCAAGAATCGGTCGCCGAAGTCATCGATGCCGTTCACCATTGAGTTGGTGACGACCTGAGCTCCCCTTGAGAATGCACCTTGTCTCATCGCCTGAACAACAGAGTGCGGGTCCAGAAACCCGTCACGCTCGTGAAACGTGGCTCCCCTCAGCCCCTCGGTACGTATGAAAGGAGTGCGGCGCGCAACATCGTTTGCGGAGAGCCACTGCGTCGCTACCCCCCGGTCGCGCTGCAACTGAGAAGCTGCGTGCAGGCCACGCTCCCCCTCCTCAGTACCCGCCATCAGCAGATAACCGGTCTGATGAAACGACAGCAAACCCGCGCTCTCCTCCCGCAACTTCTCGAACTCGCCTATCGAAAAGAGAGAGAAGTCGATATTGACTGCCGTTGTGAACTGAGCCCGGACGCCGCCATTGGCCCGCGACGAGGATTCCGTGCCGACTGCGCCCTCCTTCTCCAGCACTACGACACCCTCGATGCCTCTTCCCATCAACTCTCGGGCGCACGACAAACCGATAACGCCCCCGCCGACAATGGCGACGTCACACACGACCTTGTTGGTCACGTCGGTCTCCCCATATAGCTACTCCCCCGGAGCTGCGGTTGATCCATACCACGCCCGGACCCACGGGTCAGAGAGAGCGGGCGTCACAATCCAAGCGGAAGAAGCACGTCCCCGGCCACGGGGGCCCAGACAAATTTGGGTCTTGCCTGTGTCGGGTTTGTCGCATACATGTTATCTGCGACTTTTGCGGGCACAGCTTGGCATCGACGCATCTCATCATGCACGAGTGACCGCCTTTTGCGTCCGCGCTCGACGTCGGGCGCGTTAACGGGGCGCGCCCAAACCCGGGGGAGGAGGACGAGTGAGCAGACCTACTGCATTGTGGCGCGCGGTCGTCGCCATTTCGTCGACTGCGTTCCTTGTCGTCACCATGATCGGCGCCGCGGCGGGCTCAACGCCGGCAAGTAAGTCGGCCCAGAAAAGCGAGTCCAACGCAGCCACCGCAGCGAACGTCAGCAGCGCAGAGCGACAGCTCGGAGCCGAAGGGGCAGGTTTTTACTTCGATCGTTCGCGCGGTCGGTTTGTTGTCAACATCAGGGATGGATCGGCGGCCGCAGAAGTGCGGCGCTCAGGTGCGGTTCCACGACTCGTTGAGAACAGCGACCGCGCACTAGCAACGGTCATCCGCGCCCTGAAAAAGAAAGTAGACGTTACCGGGACGGCGTGGGGTGTGGATACCGCGACAAACACGGTTCTTGTTTCCCTCGATCGGACTGTGGACTCGCAGGAGCGCGCACAAGTCACGTCGGTCACAAGGCGGTTCAAGGACATGGTGACCATCGACCGAGTCGCTGGTCGGTTTTCGACAGACATTTCCGGAGGCGAGGCAATAACGGGGAGCGGCGGAAAGTGCTCGCTCGGTTTCAACGTCACCAACGGAACCACCGACTACCTGCTCACAGCGGGTCACTGCACGAACTCGATCTCCCAGTGGTACACGAGCGGAGGGTCGTACATCGGTCCAACGGTCGGAAGCAGCTTCCCCGGCAACGACTACGGCATCGTCCGTCACGACGGGGGGGTCCCCCGTCCGGGCGACGTCTTCTTGTATCCGGGGTACCGAGACATCACATCGGCGGTTCGGCCTACGTCGGTCAGTACGTGCAGCGGAGCGGAAGCACGACCGGATTGCACGACGGCGAGGTGCAAGCTCTGAACGTCACTGTGACCTATCCGCAAGGCACGGTCGGCGGACTCATACAGACCGATGTCTGTGCCGAACCCGGAGACAGCGGAGGCTCCCTCTTCGCTGGATCGACGGCCCTCGGCCTGACTTCGGGTGGGAGCGGAAACTGTTCTTCCGGGGGGACGACGTTCTTCCAACCGGTGACCGAGCCGCTTGGAGCGTACGGAGTGAGCGTCTACTGATCTCATCCTTAACTCGAGGCATCCACGATGCAGAGCCGCCGGACCTGGCTCCGATCCGGCGGCTCTGCCGCCCGCGAGTTATTCATCCGCTCTGTAAGCTCTCCCGGCACACGGCAGAAAGTGAGTACGGTGAAGGTCGGGATCCTGATATTCGACAAGGTTGATCTATTGGACGTGGGGGGTCCCTATGAGGTCTTCTTGACGGCCTCGCGCATAGCGGCTCGGGACGGATCATCGGCAAGGTTTCAGGTCACGGTGCTCGGGGTGACCAGCGAGCCGGTCGTCGCGTACGGGGGCCTTCGCCTCATTCCGGAGACGACCATTGCCGACATGCCAGAGCTGGACATGCTCGTCGTTCCCGGAGCGATCGCCATCGATGATGTGATCGCCGACGCCGATCTCCTAGGAGCGGTCCGCAAGTTAGTAGGTGACGTCCCTCTCGTAGCCTCAGTGTGTACGGGTGCCTTCATCCTCGGCCACCTGGGTCTGCTCGATGATCGGATATGGACGACCCACTGGGAGGATGTTGATGACCTCGCCACCCGAGTCAAAGGCGAGGGCCGGCCGTGGGTTCGGTGGGCTGACTCAGGGAGGGTCGTGACGTCCGGCGGGCTGAGCTCAGGAATTGCGATGTCCCTTCATCTTGTGGAGCGGCTCGCCGGACGTGACCTGGCCGTGCGCGCAGCGAAGCAGATCGAGTACGACTGGGACCCCGACGCCGGAGTGCGCGCCGGCGACCCGGGCTAACCGGCCGCCGGTTCGCTCTGCCTAAAGGCCCACCGCGCGCTCGCCCACCACTAGTTGGATCGCGTCGCGCAGATGTTTCTCGGGGTCGCGAGGCTTCGATGGCCAGAATCCGACGACACAACCATCGGGCCTTGCCAGAAGCGCACCGTCCTCGAAGAGGCCCAGTGCTGTACCGGGGCATCAAGTTAACGTAACCGCGAATATGCACATCTCTCCACAATGGCGCCCTT